>Ga0247610_10000169_pt1 | contig 109112 bp, 166 predicted proteins | sample 174DNAGHGhighgp2_FD_193483 | JGI IMG/M metagenome (GOLD analysis project Ga0247610, IMG submission 193483) | Sheep rumen microbial communities from Palmerston North, Manawatu-Wanganui, New Zealand - 1742 DNA GHGhigh gp2 | ecosystem: Host-associated > Mammals > Digestive system > Stomach >... | reverse complement strand
TTTAATAAATACTACGGTTGCCTGAGGCAAAGAGTTGACAGAAAAACTGGTTAGTGAAGTGGGGCTACTTTGCCGAGATGAAGAGGGGATGCTTGTTGGCGCATGATACACCCGGTTGCGTTGTAGGAAAAGGGAAGAGGCTTTATTTTTGGGGACGCTGTTAAAGCTCAAAAATGGCTGTTTTTAGCGTTGTTTTGGTTTAGGAGGGTAATTGGTCGTGGTGATGCGTAAATGTGGGCATATCGGCAAATTTGAGTTGTTGTGGCGTATATAAGGTGCATACTCCTTTTGCGTGGGGCTTGGCTTTTCGGTCTTGTAATCTAGCCCCCACCAACCTATACATATAACAATCTGATATATCTACCGAACATTTGTTCGAGAAGATAAAGCACTTAAAAAGGCGATTTTTTCGCCTTTTATCGTTTCGCCTTATCGTTTAAAATTGGCGATTATTTCCACCAAGCCAAGCCAAGCCACCAAGCCAAGAGCCAAGAGAAAAGCCACTTTTTTAATAACTTATTTTAAAAATTAAAAACTCTTTTCCTTTTGTTCTTAAAACTTTTGTGTCTTGTTCTTCTTCTCTTGTTCTTGTTTCTTGTGTGTTTGTGTTTAGGTTGTGTGTGATATGCGACTTGCTCACATTTAAAAAGTTCGCTATCTCTTGAGTAGTTTCAAATGATGAGATTAGACTTTCATTTCTATCATTTAAATATAAAAGATAATCAACTTTCTTTTTTATGTATTTAGTCATCTTTTAACCTCTTGCAATTTGAATTGTGAAATCATCACTTTTAAAAATCTTCTTGTTTGTTTCGTTTAGTTGTTTATAAATCTTGTGTATTGTTTCGCTTGTTGGCATTTTATAACTTTTGTTTTCATCATAAAACTTTTTAAAATATTTGTTTGTTGTCCTTGAATAATCAAAATCATCAAACAAGATAATCTTGTTCCTTTCGTTGTCTAGTGTTGCAATTTTGCTTTCGTATGAATAAAAAGTATCTTTTCCCCTTTCTCTCAATATAAATTGGTTGTTTGCGATTTGTTTAATCATTTTTTTTACTTCCTTTCTTTTTTCGCTTTTCGGTGGGTATTATCCCCCGTAATCATTATAGCATAAAACGAGCAATTTTGCAAGAAAAACTTTTTTTCAAAATTGATAATTTTAGGCATATTTTAAAAAGCCATGTTATATTATTATTGTTGAAAAAGGCGAAAAAGAGAGCAAAAACGAGGGAAACAAAAGGGCGACTTTTTACAAATGGAAACAAGCGAGATTTAAAAGCATAATAGTAAAAAAGTGGTGTTTCGCCGAGAAAATAAGAAAGCGAGGAAAAAATATGTATATTGCTAATTTTGTGGGTATGGTGGAAGATAAAAAACTCTATATTGAGATTTTGGACAATTTCACCTATGCTAGTTATGGTTTTTACAATGTTGATGATTTGAGAAAAAATACTGAATTGATGAACAAGCGAGTTATCAAAATAAATTGTCAATATATTGGAAACAAAAGGGTTTTACTATTATATATATAAAGAGGTGGAAAAATGAGAAAATATGATTTTGAAAAGGTAAAAAGCGAGTTGGAAAAGCGACTTGAAAATGAAAAAATTAGACTTGATATATATTCTAATGTTTTAATAGTGGCAAAAACTATACAAGATAAGGAAATCACTAAAAGAGTGGAAGAAAAGTTTAAAGAGCAATTATCAAAATATAATGTTTACTATGAGAGCGAAAATGATTATTTTGGAAAAGAAAGAGCAATAAAAGTGTATTATGATAACACTAATTGGAACAATTATGAAACAATAAAACTATATTATTATAATAATTATAGTGGGGAAGAAAATACACTTGCAAATACATATATTGCGAGTATGGAACAAACAATTAACTACATAACTGAAAGAATAGAAATGTTGAAAAACGAGCGAAAAAACTTGAAATCAAAAGTTGAAAAGTTTAACAAGATAATGAGCGATATTGAAAAATGGCAAGAAATTAACGAGGAATTGAAATACATAATGGAAATAAGCAAATACTAGGGCTATGGAAAGAAATTGCAATTTTATGGAAAGAAATGGAAAGAAATTGACAATTTTAGGCATATATGAAAAAGTTGTGATATTATGATTATGGAAAGAAACGAGGGAAAGATTATGGAAAGAAATATCATTGATAAATTGAATTATTTAACAATTTTGGACTTTTACGATAATTATGATAAAGGCGAGGTGGAAAGATTTTTCACTACTGAAAACGAGGAAATAAAGAGGGTAAAAAGTGAAATTGAAACAATGTTATATTCAATTTATGATAAAAACAAATATAGTGTTAGTGTAAATTGCAATTTTGTGGCAATTAACGAGATTTTGGAAAAAACTGAAAGAACAATAATAGAAAGAGAGTTTAAGAAGATTTTTAGTGAAAACTTTTATAGACTACCATATAGTTGGGTAATGGGAAGAAAAGTGAGCAAAAAAACAATGCAAGAAATAATTGAAAAAATGAGGTAAAAATGATGAAAAATAGGTTGATTTTGGAAATAAATACTAAAAATGAGGAAATAATTACTTTTTGCAATTTTACGAGCAAAATTATGGAAAAAATTGCAAATAGCAAAAACTATATTTTATTAAGTTATGATAATTTTTTCAAAAGATATATTCCCTATGATTTTAGAGTGGAAAACGAGCAAAAAACATATTTTAATAGCAATTTAGAAAAATATACTTATTAGGTGTTAAAAGGTGGAAAGAAATATGGAAATTGATATTTTATCTTATTTAAAAGGGGTGTTTTAAAATGATGAGATTAGAAGATTTAACAAAAGAACAAAAAGAACAATTAAAAGTGCAATTTTTAGATAATTTACTTATGGAAAAGGAAAATAGAAATATAAGTTATGGGGAAATTGCAAGTATAAATGAGATTATAAGTGATGATGATGAAGATTTTATCAATGCTTATAGTATGTATAGTTTTGTTGATGAGGACTTTTTTTAAAGAGATTTTTAGATATGAATAAGAGGTGTTTTTTATGAAAATTGATAATTTGAATATAGAAGATTTAAAAAAAATTGAGTTTACTTATGATAATTTAGATTTATTAAAAATTATTAAGTATTTTATTGGTGTAGTTATAAATGATATTGATTATATGAACGATTTAACAAGTGAAAGTGAAAAATACGATTTAGGAAATAATTATAAAATTAAAAATGAAGATTTAGAAAGTTTATATTCTATTTTAGATACAATACAAGATATTGTTGATTATAACAAGTAAAAGAGGTGTATTAAGTATGAAAAAATATGATACTATTATAAAATGCGATTTACAAGACAATGGAACAATAGAGTATGAAAATTGTTATTTATTGACTTATGATGGTTGCGAATTATGTAATGAAATAGATTTATGTGGCGAATTATTTTTTAACGAGTATGAAACAACAAATAGACAAGTTGTTGCAAAAATAGACAATATAATGGAATTATATAGTTTTATGATTAAAAACAACTTATTAACTGATAGAATTATGGAAAGATTTAATCATAAAATTGTTAGTAAAGTTTATGTTGGTGGCGAAAAAGACTATGTTTTAAATAAAGATTTATGTTTTTTTGAAAAACAAGATTTAGGCGAATATATTGGTGTATTAGACAATGTTTCAAGACTTATTGAATATATTATTGAAAATAACGAGGTTGAATATAAGGTCAATAATATTGAGTTTAGTAAACTGATAAAAAATGTTAGTTATTATAAAATTGATGAGATTAGAGATTATTTAGAGGGTGTTTTAAATGGAAACGATTAGTGTTAAGGAATTATTGGAATTATGTAAAAACGAGGTAAAATTAGGTAATGGCAATAAAAAGATTTTAATAAGTGCTGATGATGAGGGAAATAGTTATCACGAATTATTTTATGGCTTTACTAACGATACAAAAGAGTTTAAAGAATTGATTTATTGTTTAAATGATGATGATTTAGAAAATTATATTATTTTAGGTTAAAAGAGGTGTTTTTATGTATCTATTGTCAATTACAAAAGTAGGGTTGCATAATGAAACAACTATATATGAATATTCTACTATTGATAATTTATTTACTGAATTAAAAAAGTGGTTTATTGAGGGAAAAATTAGTAAAAATGATATTATTAGAATAAGTGAAGAACACAAACAAATGTTTGATAGATATTGTAAATATTTTTATAAAGAATTGCAAGATTTAAAACAAGATATAGAGTTTGAAAATAATGGAACTTTACAAGATTTAGGCGAAAAAATGAGTTATGAGTTGGCAAATATAGGTTTTGAACTTGGTTATGCAAGTTGGCAATTTTATATTGGAAACGATTTTGAAAAGGCAAAAAATAAGTTTTCTACTATGATAATAGAAAATGAAAAAATTGTTGGTTGTTATTCTGATGATAAATTGGAAGAAATAAGAGAAAGAATTGAGAGGTGTAAACAAAATGAATAAGGTTTATATTGTAGTTGGAACAATGCTACAAAATGAGGTTTATAGTGTTATTAGTAAATATGGTGTTAAAAGCACAATAGAAAAGGCACAAAAAGAACTAGAAATTGTTAAAAATGAGATTTTAGAAAATGAAAAAGATAGAACTATGGAAATAAAAGAAAAAAACAATGGTTTTGAGGTTATTTACGATAATGATGATTTAGAGATTTGGCAAATATTAGAAAGAGTTGTTGATGATGAATAATAAAGAAAGATTTGTTTTAGTTATTGTTTATAAAGATTTAAGTGTTAAAACGATTATAAACGATTTTAACGAGGTTTGTAATGAAATAGAATATCATTTAAGAAAAAACAAAAATGATGAGTTTATACCTATAAAAATGGTTGTTTACGATAGAAAATATAGTAATAACGATTTAGAATTAAATTGCTATTATGAGGTGGAAAACGATATTTTATATAGTCAATTTATAGATAGTTATTTTGGCGAATAAAATTGAAAAAAATAGGCATATATGAAAATCTTATGTTATTATATAGTTGTTTAGGGGGAAAGAATTATGAGTTATACAAAAGTAAAAAATATATCAATGAATAAAAAAAGTGGAAAAATAAATATATGTGGGGCAAGTAGTAATGTATTCCCTATCACTTATTCTACTTATAATATTGTTGATAGTGTAGAGAGATACCACGAAACTGAATTAGAACTTTTACGAGGTTTAAATGGTGGTGGACTTGTTTTAAATGCAAGTTGCTATAAATGGCAATATGCTTTAATGAGAACAAATGAAGAACTTTATAATAATGTAAATACTTGGCAATTATATGAGGACACGATTTTAAAATATCAAGTATATTATATTGGAAATATTGGTTATAACAATGGTTATATTGAAATATCAAATGATGATTTAAAAAGTGGTTTGTATGAGGTTGATTATGAGGGAAAAGATTATACACTTTATAGAAATAAACAAGAATATCAAGAACAAGTAGACAATAGAACAAAAACATTAGAAAATTATTATAGAGTGTTTATGAAATATTTTAATGAGAAACACGAGGGAAAATATTACTTATATAGTGAAAATTATGGTTATATTAGGCAAAAAGGAACAAAAGGTGCTTTCTATTATAGCAAAAATAACTTTTTAAATGAAAAAGACTTATTAGACTATTTTAAGGCATATTGTTTGGCAAAAACAATGGGAAAAGATATAGAAATAAGGAAAATACCTAAAAGAGAATATAAGGCAACAATAGAACAAATAAACGAGGGTAAAGAACGATTAAAAATGTTAGGAATAGATAATTATAATTATGATTTAAGTATAAGTGAAAGATATAATATTGTAGGACTTAACGAGCATAATTTTGATTTGATACAAGCAATAAATGAGTTTGAAGAAGATTATAATTCTTATGTTTATCATATAATTCATAGTTATACTAATTTTGGGGAATTATATAATATGTTTTATGTTAGTAGTGAAAAAAAAGAGTGGCAAGAAGATAGAAAAATGTTGAAAAATAACGAATTATATAGTTATGTTTACAATAAAACTGATAAATGTTGTAGTGAAATTGGTGTTATTGGTTTTATAAAAAATGGAAATGTATTAGAAAGGACTTTTTAAAATGAGTAGTAAAGAAATAGAAGAAAGAAGAAACTTTTTAAGGTGTTATAAAGAATTAACTGATGAGCAAAAAAAATTAGAAATTGAGTTGCAATTAAGAGAAATGATTATGAGTTGTTTTACTTATTTTGGAGATATTCATACAAATAAATGTATAAATGGTGTTAGTAAATATTATGGTCGTCCATATATTGATGAATACTATGATTTACTTGGAAAAGAAAGAACAGAAGAAATATATAAGGAACAGAAAGAATATTTTGATACAAAATGTAAAGTAAAAAGTAATGTATATACTGATTATGAGGGTTGCACTTATAATTCTTTAATAGAGGAGGAATAATATGATTAAAGTAAATGATGAAATGTTAAAAAGATTTTTAACAATAATGGAAGATTATGATGAGTTTATTTTTGGAACTGATGAGGAAATAAAAAATCAACTTGAGATTTGTTTAAATAGTCAAGGTTATTGGTCGGCTTGTTCTATTAGAGTTTACTATAATAAAGAAACAAACGATTTTAGTATAGAAAAGAGGTTTTAATATGAAGAAATTGGCAATTTTAGGTTGTATAATGATTATTTTAGGGTGTTTATTGCAAAAAATAGATAACGAAAAAAGAATATATTGTATAAGGAAAATTGTAGGGGAAGATGAAATTGAGTGTGGTTGTGATAAATACTTTACAAACGATAAATGGTATAAAGATTATATGAAATATATAAATGAAGAATATAATAAAATAAAGTAGAGGGAAAATTAAAATGATAAGTTTTAAAGAAAGTATATTGATAACATTGTTTGGTGGTGGAATTGCAGATTATGATATGTTAGAACAATGTAATTATGATTTTGAAGATATATTAAATATAATTAAAGGTTTTACGAGCATAGAAGAAATGAGTTTTAACGATATTTTAATGGGGGCAATAGATTTATACAGAGGAAATATTGAAAATATTATTCAAGACAGAATAGAACAATTAAAACAAGATATTGATTATTTAGAAAGAAGATTAGAGTTTGTTGCTTATGGAAAAAGCGATTTATACGAGATAGAGGTAAAAAAACAAGAGTTAAAAGATATTGAATATTTAGATACTTATAACGATATTGAATATAATACTAATTATTTAGATACAAATATATGGTTTAGAGATGATGAAACAAAAGAAATCTATAAAAAATATTTTGAAAATGAAATTAAAGAAGAAAACAACAAAATTGGTTTTGTAGAATTAGATTTAGATTAGGAAAGAGGTGCTTATTGTGGCAATTATTACTAATAAAGATATAAAAATAATGGTAGAGGTTGAAGAATTATTGCATAATAAATTAGAAAAAGATAATGAAATATTTGAAGATAGCAAAAATTATGATATTTGGGTTAAATATTGGAATATGGTTGAAAGATTTATTGTTGAAAAGAAAGAAAGAACTAAAATAGTCAATAATAAAAATAAGACTATATATAAAGAAAGACATAAATTAAATAATAAAATATCATATTTAAGAAACAAAAAGAATAAAACAGAACAAGATACAAAATTGTATGAAGAATTATTAAAAGAAAGAAAACAAATGAATAAAAGGGGAGAATAAATATGGCTATGAGAACTTATGGTGTTGAAACTAAAGGTATGATTTTAACTTTAAATGAATTACGAACATTATTAACATCAAATAAAGAAAATATTAAAAATAAAGATTTGTTTGTAGATATAGACAATATAGAATTTGATGAAATTATAGATTTTACTTATAATATCAATTTTGCTACCTTTATTGGAGATTTTAATGGCTATTTAGAGGTTGATAAAACACAAGAAAGAGTTTATTTTGGAGGTAAATTTGATAGTGGAGAAGATATAATTTTAATAGAATTGATGAAGAATAATTTGTTTGAAAAATATAACAATAGAGATGAAATTATAGAAGAATTGAAAGAAGATTTATCTAATGTTGGAATTATAGTTGATAATTATTATATTGAAGGGCATTTTGGCTATATAAGTGGAAGTTATTTTGCTTAATTAGGAGATAATATTATGAAAATGATAGATAAAATTATTGCAGATATACCAAAATTAGATATTGAGAAAGAAAATAGCGAATATAAAGATGAATTGAAATATTTAGCAGATACAAGAATTATTTTAGACAATTTAAGAAATTATGAAATAGATATACCAAAAGAGTATGAAAATGATATTCTTGGTTATATGAAAAAATTAACTGACTATAAAGAATTTAAAGGTGGAAATACTTATAATTATAGTGGTAAAATACTACATGATATTAACTACGATTATTGTGAAACTGATAATGGGTTTTATGTTGCTATTATGGTTCATAGATTTGGAGATATTAGAACGAATTATACAGATTATGCTTTATTTAGATTTGATAGTTTTGAAAATTTTTTTGAAACAATAGATGAAATATGTATAGAAAATTTTAGTGGTTGTTTTGAATATAATAACAAACATTATTATTATGATATTTCTATATTTAGTGAAATGTTAAGAGTTTGGTGTGAAGAAGAACAAAAAGATTATGATTTTTATGCTTATGATGATAAAAGTTTTATAGAAGAAATTAAAAAAAATGAAGAAAGTTAAGGTGGGAAAATGAAGAAGATTATAAATATAATGAGAATTAGAAATGTGTTTATCTATGATGAAAGAACAAAGAAAAAAACAATATCTTTTAAAGGAATATTACTTATTGAATATGAAGATTATAAAAGAAGAATATTAGATTTAAGAACTATGAAAGATATAACTGATGACAAAAATTTGAAAGTGTCTGTTAGAAAACATATAAGTATAGCAAAATATATTTTTGGAAAATAAAAAAAATAGGCATATTTCAAAAATCTATGCTATAATAAGTGTCAAGAGGTGGAAATATTATATGAATTTAGAACAAAAATTAAAAAGACTTTCAAAAGAAAGTGAAGAAGAACTAAAGGCAATAGGACTTGAAAATAAGTTGAAAAAAGATTTGACTTATGAGGTAAATTACAGAGCAAAAAAAAGATTTGGAGAGTGTTGTAATAAAAAAGATATAAATATTTCAAGTTGGCTTTTAGAGGTTGGCACAGATAAAGATATAAAAAATACAATAATACACGAGATTTTACATACTTTTGATGATACAATAGGACATAAGGCAAAATGGCAATATTATGCAAGATATGTAAACAATAGAACAGATTATAATATTGATAGGTGTGGTAATAAATATCAAGTGTATGGAAATGCGAACAAAATACCACCAAAAGAACACGAAAGTTATAAGTGGGAAATTACTTGCGATAAGTGTGGTAAAGTATGGTATTGGCACAGATTAACACAAAAAGGTTTAAATTCTTTTATAGAGGGTAAAAGAATACATAAAAGTTGTGGTGGCAAAGATTTTAAAATTGTAGATTTATATAATTGTGAGGAGATTTGGTAAAATGAAAACAAAAGAAAAATTAGATTATATTGATAAACAAATAACAAGATTAAATGAAAGACTTGTAAATAGGTCTTTTAAGACAGAGTTTAAAAACAATGGAACAAATAACTATTGTTTAATAATGAAAGATAAAACATATAAGTTTAATACTTATGATGATATGATAAGTTGCTTAACTTTCATAGATGATATGTTTGAATTAGCGACAAAAGAAATTAAAAAGAAAGAGGGTAAATAAAAATGGAAGAAAAAAATTATATTAGAGATTATTTTAAAAAAGAGGAACATAATTTTAATAATGCTTTTAATATTGATTTAGATAATAGTGTTATTAAAGGACTAAAAGCAAAAATGAAATCATTACAACTAGAATTAGCACAAAAAGAACAAGAATTATCAAATGAAATTGAAAAATCTTATTCTAACGAGCAAAGTTTTGATATGATAACAGATAGAATTGTATTACAATATTGTAATAGAAATTTAGGGAATATGTATTATGATAGTGATTTAGGTGTTGAAATAACAGATTATAACGAAGAAGAAGATTATTTATATACACTAGATACAAAAAGAGGTAAAATAAAGGTTGTTAAGGGTTATGATTTTAACGATTTGTGTATTATTGTGTATGAATATAAATATAATATTTCAAATGATAATAAAAGAATATCAATGATATTAGAAACTATTTATTCTATAAGTTTTATGGAAGAAAAGGGTAAAAAATACAATATAAAAACAAAAACAGAAGAAGATTATAGTTTTAGTAGATATAGCAATATTCAAAATATTAAAGGCAAATATTTCATTAACAAAGTTTATGGTGTTGACTATGAGGGAGAACATAATTTGTGGAAATTAAGAGAATACAATTTAGAAAATAAATCTTTTGAAATCATAATGAAACAAGCACCAAACGAGATAAAAGACAAGTTATTGAAAGAAAAATTTACAGAGTGTCTACCTATTCATAAATTATTGAATATAACTATGGAAACATATAATTTAGCAGTAAAAAAAGGAACTATTAAATATTTATATGAAAGTTTAGGAACTATTAACAACGAACAAGATAATTATGTTAAAAGAACAGAAAAAGAGTGGCTAGATTTAATTGATGAAATGATAGGTTATGAAGAAGATTTAAGTTTTTATAAAATTACTTATTCAACTTATTATGGTTGGGGTTATAGAGGTTATGGAGAAAATTTATTAGGTGTTTTATTATACCACTATAATAAAGAAGAAATTTTAAGAGAAAATTATTCGTTTAAAAAATATGCTAATTATGTTGTAAATGAAACAATAAATCAAGGGTATACTTCTGTTACTAATTTTATTGGAGAATTAAGAGATTATTTATCAATGTGTAAACAAGACAATATAAAACCGACATTGTATTCAAGTTATTTAAAACAGACTCACGATATAACAAGTAGAAATCATCAAATAAAAGTTGAAGAAGAACAAGAAGAAATCTTTAAGAGCAGATATGCAGATTTTAAAGAGTTTAAATCAAGTGAAGAATATTATGTTGTTGCACCTAGTTGCACGAGTGATTTAACAAAAGAGGGAGATAATCTTAATCATTGTGTTGCAAGTTATATTAAGAGGGTTGTAAATGGAACTTGTTTAATATACTTTTTAAGAAAAAATAAAGAAGAAAGTTTAATTACATTTGAAGTTAGAAATAATACTATAATGCAAGTTAAAGGTATGCACAATAGAAAACCTAACGAGCATGAAGTTAAAGCACTAAAAGAATTTGCAGAAAAAAGAAAAATGGAAGTAAATTTTGATTAAAATTAGGCACAATTTAAAAAAGTGTGATATAATATAGAAAAAAGGAGAGAAAACTATGTATAATTTATATTTGAACGAAGATTTGTATGGAACATATAATTGTTTAAAAGATTTAAGAGATGAAATCAAGCAACAAAATTTAGAGGGGCAATTAAGAATTACTTATGTTTATGAAGATGAAGAAACAGATGAGCAATATGAAGAAAATTACACAGAAATATTAACAAGCATAAATGTAGGTGGAAATAATGATTATGTTGAACTAATATTTGTTGGTGTAGAAAAAGAAATCATAAACAATTATAGAATAGAAATCAAAGATTTAGAAAAATTAGGTATGGAAACTTTATATGTAAAATTTGAAGAAATAAAAAATGAATTAAAAGATTTATATTATGAACATAATGGCTTTATACCTAGTGATATTGTAAAAGATTTAGTTATTGAAAAGTTTAATTAGTCTTTTTCAATAGATTAAGTGTTAAGAGGTGGGAATATAATATTCCCCCTCTACTAAAAAAACAATGTAAAAGAGGTGTAATATAATATGAATTTAAAAGACTTATTTATTAAAAATTTTAATATGGAAATGGTCGCAGTTGATTTAATGGACTTAATAGATGATGAAGTATTAGAAGAATATATCTTTAGTGAATTTAATAGTAATTTTACTTATGGAGAACTATATGATTTATTTAAAAATGAGGTTGGAGATAAAGAAACTTTAAAATGTTTATTAGAAGATATGGGGCATAATTTTGTAGATTTAGATGAATTAACTGATGAAGAAAAGGAAAAATATTATTAAAATAGGAGATGAAATAAAAAAATGGCTTTAATGAAGATAGAATTAGATAAATTAAGTAAACAACTAGGAGATGAGGGTATAAATGAATTATATATGTATAGTTGTTTAAAAGGTAGTGGTTTTAATGAGGAAAAATCTTATGAATTGATAGGTTTATTAAATGACTTGTGGTTAAAAGATGAAACAGACACTACTATTGGCAGATTAAGTGATATGCTATACGATATTTACGAAGATATTAAAGATAATATAAATAATATGACTACTAGAGAAATACTTGTTAAAATGTTTATGGAGGTGTAAAAATGCAAACAGATTATGAATTGTTTTTAGGTGGTTGTTATAGTGCAGTTGTAGAAATCAATTACGAAAATGATGATATATATAAATTTATGGACTTAATGGAAGATTTGGGTTTTGGAGTTTATATAAAATGGTTAAGAAAAATTGATGAAAAGCATAGCATAATTGACAATGCAAAAAACAATGGGATAAAACATTTATGTATGGAATATCAAATGGGTAAAGGTTTTACTTATGGAGAAAAACAAGAGTATTTAGATAGTTGCGAAGAAACAAAAGTTTTATCATTAGAAGATTTAATTAAAAGTGTTGGTAAAGAAGAAGATTATTTTTTAGACTATAAAGAAATAAGTTTAAAAGAATTAGGTGGAGATAGTAAATTAGAAGTTTTAGACAATTTTTGTGAAATGTATGATTGGCGACCTATTAAATGTAGCAAAGGGTTTAATATTAAAGACATACAATTTAAAAATGAATTTGTAGAAGATGAGTGTTATAAAACTTTTACTGAACTCGTAGAAAGAATTGTTTGTAGGGCAATAGACTATTATAAAAATGAAATGTGTTGGGAAGATGATGAAGAAATCAATTATCAAATAGACTATGGAGAAGAACTTTTAAGTGTGGCAAAAGCATATATGAACTCAAATGATGAGTGGTTGAATAATTTTGAAGAAGAATTAGAACAATTAAAAAAAGAAGTAGAAAATAAATCTGTTTGTCTTGTATGTGGTTGTAAAAAAGATGACTACCAAAGTGCTTATTGTGATAAATGTTGGGAAGAAGAAAAACAAAGACTAGGAATAGGAGATAAATAATTATGATTATGGACATAGAGGAAATAAAAAGAGTAGAAGAATTAAAACATAATGAAGAATTACTTTATAATACTATTGAATATTTAGTAGAATTATGGGGCATTAACGAAAAAGAAAAATTAGAACAAAAATTTAAGACTATATTGGGTTTTACTGATAATGATTTAATTAGATTAGGAATTAAAGAGTAGGAAGTGAATATATAATGAAATTAGAAAATATATTTGAAACAGATGAATTTATTATATGGAAAGATAATAAAGGTTGGGACTTTGCTTATGATATTGAAAATAAAACAAACAAAGAAATAACAATTAAATATGGTTTTTGGGAAGAAGAAATAACTATTAAAGATTGGGTTGGTTTGTTTGCAGATGAAGAAAGTATTATTGAAATGATTTTAAGAGGAGATTATGAGGTGGTTTAATTATGAAAAAATTATATCAATTAGAATATGAGGTTGCAGAATTAAGAAAAAAATGTTTAAATCGTATTGACAATAGTTATGATAAATATGAAATAACATTAAAAGAAGTTTTGGACGCTGGTTTTAATAATGTTTTTATTAAAAATTTACTTTCAACAAAAAAATATGTTGGTATGTATAAAGACCTAGAAAATAAATATGTTGTAGGAAATTATTATTTAAAAGATAAAAATATTTTAAATGCAAATGTTATATTTGTTGATTATGAAATTACAGAAGATTATTATGGAAATTATTTGAATGTTTATTGTAAATTTGTAGATAATAAATATAAAAAAATGTTAGAAGATTTTGTCGAGGGGAATAGATAATATGAAAAAATATAATGAAAGAGAAATGAAAATATTAACTAGGGTTTATATTGACTATAAACAACTTGAAAGAAAGTTAAGTATTGATATTGGAGATACTTACGATATTGAAAAAGTTTATAAATATATGTTAGAATTAAAGAAGAAAGATACTACTATTGGTTTTACAAATATAGATTTAGATTTAGGTTATTTTGATTTTAACTATAAAGATATGTTATTAACTATTAGTAAATATAATAAGAGAGAGGTTTGCAAATTAGGAGAAGATATTATTATCTATGATGATGAAATGGGAACTGATTTTGATGAAATGAATTTTGAAGATTTAGAGAAAATAGTTTTAGGTTATATTCCTTTTGGAAAAAACGAAGAAAGAAACATTAAAAAGGTATATATAATAGAGGTTTTATGCAAAGACACAGACAATACTATATATAATGATAATCACAAAGTTGGTTATACTACTTATGAAAAAGCAAAAGAAGAATTAGACAGACTAATTATACAAGAATACGAGGGTTTAAAAGAAAATGGTGGAGATTATTATATTTGTGATTATAATGATAATGGAAATTATCAAAGGGAAATTTGGTTTGAAACAAAAGATTATACTGATATGTTGACTAGATATACTATTGTTGAAATTGAAACAGAGGTGTAAAATTATGAACGAATATGATATAATGAAAGAAAGTATATATAAAAATATACAAGAATTAAGTGAATTTTTAGTTGATGAATTAAAAGTAAATAATTATTATGATTTAATTGACACAATAATAGATTTACATAACTTTAGAGCAATAGCATATAAATATGATAAAAAATTAACAGAAAAAATTATTAAAGAGTTAGAAAGTGAGGAAAAATAATATGGGGCAAAGATTAAATATTGAAATAAAGAAAAAGGAAACAAACGAAACAATAGCAAATTGTTATTATCATTGGTCGGCTTATACAAAAAGTGCTTTAGACTTAACATTAGAAATTATTGAAAATACCATAAGTGTAAATTATAACGAAAAAGAAGTAGATAAAATGTATGCTATTAGGTTGTTAGAAAGCACAGGTGCAGGGGTTATTAGTGATGAATACGATTTATTAACTGAAAAAGAACAAAGAGTTTGCAGAGTTGGAGAAAACAGAAATCTAGGCTTAATATCTTTTACTGAAAAAGGCATAGAAGAAACAAGAAAGTGGGAGGAGGGCAGAGTTGAAATATATCTACCTAATATCACTGACTATTTCGAGCAAATAAAGGAAATTAGAGTGTCTTTTGATGTGTTTTATAGGCAAGATATTGAAAGCACAAAGGAAGATTATGCAGAATATAATATAGATTATGACAACTTAATTGAATTTGATTTTGATTTATGGAATATGACAAGAGAAAATTTATATGAACTTTTTAATAGGGTAATTGAAATAGAAAACAATTATTGTGGTATGTTTAAAATTAAAGGAGATAAAGAGAATATATATCATTGTATATATTAAGGGGGTTTTAAAATGACAAATAAAGAAGTTTTGGCAGAATTAAAAATTTGTTATGAACTATTAAACGATATAAGAGAAAATCACGAAGATAGATTTTCAAAAGATGAGGAAACAAAAATTTATAATATGACAGAAACAATAAATAATTTATATTGTAAAGTTTTTGGTATGGCTATGGAAAGTGAATATAAAGATGATGATTTGAAAATTAAAACTAAACAAGAGTTTGAAGATGAAGAACTTATTATAGGAAACAATGTTTATACAGACTATAATTTCGTTAAAAAAGGAACTTATGATATTACGAAAGACAAATATAATTTTGATGAATACCTTACTTGTGAAGATTTAGGTTATAATTGGTATTTTGATGAAATTGGTTATAAACATACTAATTGGGAATATGACAAATTGGCAAATGGTTTTATGAAAGCATTAGATGAAATTTGTAGATTAAGTAAAATAGCAAATGAAGATTTTGATTATTACGATAAAACTTGTGAATTAACAGAATTACATAATTTTGATAGTTTAGAGTTATTAGATGAATATGGAAGTGATAATGATGAATAATTTAGAAGATTGTAGAACAAAAGCAATATATACATATTTAGTTGGTGTTATTGGCGAAAAAGATATTAAAGAATTGATAACATTATTAAAAGATTATGTATATAATGGTAGTTTTGTAGACTTTGAAGAAGAAGATAGTAGGGTGCAAAAAATGGCAGATGATTTACATAAACTATTAGGGTTTTAATTAAAAGGGGTGTAAAATAATATGAAAAACAGATTAGAAGAATTATTAAACGAATTAAAACATAATCAAGAAATAAACCTTAAAAATGGTTATGAAAACAGAGTAAATATTGATTATATTATTGAAAGAATAGAATATGCTTTAGAAAAAAATATAATAGAAAATTGGAACTATTATAGACTAAATTTTGATGTTTATAAAGTTGAGGTTGGTGTTCTTTTAGATAAAGATAATGAAGAATATGAATTTTATTTATATTACGATAAAAAACATAGTTATTATGAAGAAAATAGTGTATTGTTTTTAGATTATAATAGAGCAGTTGAATATGCAAAAAAATATGTAGATAATGGTGTAAATGGAACTTATGCAATTATATCTAAATTAGAATATGATAGTAATGAAATTTATTCAAAAAAAGAACCATTAGGAGATGAAGAAATGGGTTATGTAATGAACGATATAAATTATATACTTGGTGGTGGCTATGTAGAAGATATTGGCATATTTAATGGTGCTTATGAACTTGACAATGTTATTTATAGTTTATATAAAGTTAGAGATGAGAAAAACCCTTATTTTTTAGGCAAAGGAAATGGAAAGATTATAGAAAACTTTGTTAAAACAAAAGAAGAATTAGTTGTAGAATTTATGTTTGATAATAATTATATAAATGCAAGTGAATATGACCATTGGTTTGAAGATGATATTATAAGTATAGACCAAAAAATTGTATGTTTATATTTGACATTAGAAGAAATGAGAAAATTACATTTGGCAGTTGAAGAAGAAAAAAAATTAGAAAAAGATATTACAAAAATTTTAGTCAAGTATGAAAAAATAAATAGAAAGTAGAGGTAGGCAATATATGAATATTGAAATAACATTAGACAAAAAGTTGCTAGATAATGCAGATAGTGATTTCTTTCACTATGGTTATGGTTATGAACTTGCAAAGTGTAAATATGGAACTTGGAGAATAAATAGTTTAGGAGAATTAAAGTGTCATTATACAGATGAAGAAAACAATATAGATACTTGGAATTATACAGATATAGTAAACTATTATATTAGAAACAATGATGAGTTAACAAAGGCAGTTGATGAAGATAAAATATACTTTGATATGAGTAATTGGTTTACGATAGAGTTTTTTGATAACGAGGGAAACTATATTGAAAGTTATTTTAATGATAGTGTATATGGCAGTATTAGTGAGGGGTTAAAAGATTTTAAATATCAAATTAAGAACTATTTAGATTATATTATAAAAGATTTAAAAGAAAGTGGTGTAATTGAATAATGAAAAGTATGGAAGAAATTTTACAAGAATATTTTGGTTGCAAAAAACCTTTTAAGAAGAACGAAACATTATCTATAAGTGGAGAAATGGCTTATGCTAGACTAATTGGTTTGTTGCAAGATATTGATGATTTATTAGGCACAGATTATGTGGCAAAAAATATTGATAAATTAGATGAAATTGCAAAAAGTGATGAAAAAAATATGAGTAGATTTGTTGATTAAGGGGGAAAATAATATGAAAGGAATTATATTAAAAGTATATGCAGATGAAAGAATAAATAAAGAATTAAAAGAGTGTATAAAATATGCAGTAGCAGATGATGAGTTTGATTATAGATATGATGAAAAATATGGTATGGAAGATTTTAATATCTTAATGGAAAATATAGATAAAATTCTTGCTTATGTTGAAAGTGGTTATAAAGGAGAATTAAGATTAAATACTAATATTTGGGACGTTTGTTGGTTTTCTTTATACAAAATAATGAAATTATATGATTTAGAGTGGGCAGATAAAGAAAGAAGAATAGCAGAAGAAAATGAACTCGTTATTCATATAAATAAAATCGGTAATATCAAAAAACAAATATATGAAAAGATGATAAAATATGGTTGGCATTTAGGAAACAATGAGATGAAAGACTTTAATTGTGTTTATAATGCACATGAAAACTTTTTAAATGGTTGCTATGATTATAAATGTGAAGTGGAAAACAACAATGAAATTTTAAATATGAACGATATTAGTGTATCTAATTTTGAAGATATGTTAGACTTTATGACAGATTTTTTAAGGGCATTAGATGAAGTTGATACGGAGATAAAATAATGAAAGTTTATGTTGTTAGTGAAATTAGAGAAGAAGATTTTTCTAATGTAAATTTTTATGATAGTAATTATGAGTGTCTTGGTGTTTTTAATAATGAAACAAATGCTATGACTTTTGTAAAAAATGAATTATCTTTTCAATGTGATAATAATGGTGGTTGGGAATATATTTTAATTAAAAACGAAGAAGATGAAATTATTTTTCAAATCAATTATGATGATGAATTACAATATCAAATTGTTATAAATGAAATGGAAGTGAAATAATGGAAAAAGATGAAAAATTAATGAAAGAAAAATTAATTGAAAAATTATATGAGTTTTGGAAAAAAACAAATGATAGTAAATATAATGAGGTATTGTTGGGGCAATTAAAATATGAAATAAATAACAGAGGAAAAGATGGTGCAGAAACATTATTAGATTGGTGTATAGAAGATTATGATTATGTAAAAAAAACCTATATGGAACTTCATTTTATATCTTATGATGATGATATGGAAGAAATTATGGACAAACATAATGGAGATTATGCTTTTATGTATGATGAAATTCCTTATGTTAGTTGGTTAGATGAAATTTGGGACTTATGTAATTATTATTTAGATTATTGTAATGAAAAAAATGAAGAAAGAAAAAAATATTATTTTAATTCAATATTGACTTATATTTATATGTAAAGGAAGTGTATAGAGGTGGAAGAATTATTGAGAGGAAAACCATTACAAGTAGTTGAAAAATTAAAAAAAGAAATTATAAAAGAAACTAAAAACATTAAATTAGATGATTATTATTTTGAGTGTAATGGTGTCGAAGAAATACAAAAAGATATAAATATGTATTTAGAAATAATAAATGGCATATATCAAGACTTAATTATTGAATATTTAGATAAAAATTCTGTCGTTGTTGTTGTAAAAAATGAAAATGGAGAAATTTTATATGATAAGATAGGAGATGATAAAGATGAATAGTTTATTATATGATATTAAAGATATATTAAATGAAAAGAAAAAAATTCAAGAAGGACTTAAAGATTATCAAATTCAAGATATTAAAATGTATTATGATTTAGAACAAAGTTTACATATAGCAGTAAAGGTTTATGTTAGAGATGAAGAAAGAGTTAGATTTTTAATTTTAGGAATTGATGATTTAGAAGATTTAAGGGCAGAAATGACAGATAATGTTGAAGAACAACAAAAATGGTTTGATGAATTATAGGAGATTAATATGAAAGATAGATTATTTTGTTGTATATGGGACATAAAAGATTTAAAAGACAATAATGTTTTAGTTGATTTAGAAATTAGTGATACAGAAACAATTATTGAAAATTATATGATAACATTAGACTTAAATAAAATGGGTTTAAAGCAAGATGATGAATTTGCAGATGAATTACATAGGGACATAGAAAATTTTATTAACAATTTTTATGATGATTATAAAAAGATACCAACAATAGAACAAATAAAAGAAAAAGTAGAAGTAAATTGGTTGGAAACTAAAGTTTGGTTTGAAATGGGAGATGAATAAAATGAGAAATAAATTAATAGATTATGGCTATTATTGGCTTGGTATGGAAGAAGAAGATTATGAAAGTGCAATAAAAGACTTTAAAAGAATTGATATTTATAAGTTATATGAAGACAACACAGAAAGTTTAGCAGAAAGTATAGAAGATATTAAAAATCATTATGTTAATGGTGGACTATTTGGTGTGGAAATAAAAAGATATGATAATTATGTGGTCTTTCTATTAGGCAGAGATTTATTAAAAGATATTCTACCATTAGAAAATGATATTGCTTACGAGTGGTGTGTAAATATTGCAAAAGATTTTGAGGTCAGTAAATATAATGTAAACACAAAGGGACTTTATAGTTGTTTAGAAGATTATATTAAAGCAAATATCTATAAAGATATAGATGATACTTGGTGTTTTGGAAAAGCAAGTTTAGAAGAAGTATGTAGTAATACAAATTTGAATTAAGGAGATGATAATATGTATATTAAGTGTTTAATAGAATATGCAGATGATAAAACACAAATGGAAGTAATTATTAAAACGACAAATGATTATAAAGATGATTATGAAGATGATAAAATATTCTTTTATGGTTTAAGTGAAAACGAAATAAGAGAAGATATTAAAAATGGAACACTTGTGGAAAATGAGTGGAAAATATTAGATATTTTAGAAGTGGGAGATGAAATTTGATATGTTTGATTTGGAATTTGAAAATGAATTAATTGAAATATTAAATAAATATGATAAAGATTGGGTTAAAGAACCGTTAAATAGTGATGAAGTTGATACATTGGTGGAACATTTAAAAAATCAACTAGATTATATGAACGGCAATATAACTTATAAAGAATATATGGAAAAAGAGGGAAAATAATATGGGACAAAGAAGTCAGTTATATATTAGATATAAAAATAAAAAGAATTTGGTGGCTATGCACTTACAATGGAATTATGGCTACTATATGATAAATAGAACCTATCAATTATTAGATTTTATTAGTAAAAATGTAAAAGCAACTTATGGAAATTTTAGAGAGGAAAATTTTGACATAGCAAATAGTGGCAATAGGAGAGAAGATATTGATATACTACAAAATTTAATTCAAATGAACACTACCATTGGAAGTTATGTTAAGGGTATTGATTTAATTAAAGAAGAATATGAGTGGGCTAAAGAAAAAGGCGACATAACAGAAACATTTAAAATGAACCCTAATAATCAAGACAATAACAATGGCATACTCGTAATTGACATTAGAGAAGATGGCAAAGTTAAATATGGTCTTGGTGGTGGTTACGAAGAAATTGGCGATTGGGTTGATGATTTTAAAATGATTAGTGCAAGAAAGTATTTTGAATTAAATCAGAACACTTATAAAGATGAATATGAAAAATATAAATTAAAAAATGTGAATAAAGAATTATATGATAAAGTAATGGAACAACTAGACTTTATTGACACATTTGAATTATTAACAGATGAAGAATATAAAGAGATTTTTGATACTGAATATAGATGGAAAGATTGTATCAAGGAAAGTGAGGGGGTATAATGTTAGATTTAATAATAGAATTTATAATATTTTTACTTGTTACTGGGTTACTACCATCAAAAAATAGAAGGAGATAATTATATATGAATAATGCAGAATTTATAAAGAGATATGGAAAAAGAGAATTTGATTCTATTGGTCAAAGAGTTCGTTTAAAATTGTTTATGGCTAAAAATAATAAGGAAATTGCAAGGTATAGAACAAACAACAGTAAAAAAACCGTGCAAATTGTTCTTAATGGTGGAGAAAATATTAGGGTAGACTTTGCTACAATATTTTGTTATAATATAGGAGATATCATTAAAAAATGGAAAAATTCATAGAATTATTTGGTTATAAAATATATGAAAATGGTGATATTATTGGAAAAAAATCAAATAAATTAATAAAGAAAAGAAAACAAATTAAAATTTGTATGGAAAATGGTAAGAAACAAAATATTTCGTATATTAGATTAATTTATTTTGCTTTTCATCAAGATAGTTTTGATATAAATAATACCAACATTGTAATAACAAGAAAAAATAATGATAAAGATGATTATTCCGTAGATAATTTAATGGCAATAGAAAACAAAGATATTCTTCACGGAGAAAAGAACAAGACGGCTAAATTAACGGACGAACAAGCAGAGGAAATTAAATACATATATAATAAATATAAAGATAAGGGAGAAATTAATAACCCAAACACTAAAATCAGTTATAGAAAATTGGCTGAAGTATATGGTGTTTCATATACAACCATAGAGGGTATAGTAAAAGGAAAATATAGAAATAAAGAAAGGTATAAGATACAATGTTAGAAGAAGAAAATGGTTATTTTAGAGCAGTTGTTAGGGACGCTATAAGCGATTTAACATCAAGTGGTGTTGCTACCGTATTTTTAGAAGAACAAGCAGATTATATAAAGAAAGAAATTCCTACTGTGAAAGTAAAATATGATGGAACATTTTATAAATTATCAATCACAGAGGAGGAAAGAAAGGAAATAAAACGTGGAAGAAAAAAGAAGAATAAACGGCTATCTAATAAAGAAGATAGAAGTGAGCAGATATAGTTATTGGAACAATTTGGCACTAACTTTATATGATGAAATCGGAGAACCTTATGCTATTATTACAAAAAATTTAGAGGAGGGTTTGGCAGAAAATCAAGCATATTTAGATACAAATAATTGTTCTTGGGTGGAAAAATTTATAGAGGAAAATAATTTAGGTAAACCTCTTGGAAAGAATTTTCAAAGTGGGTTTTGCACATACCCATTATATGAAATTAATTTAGATGAGGTAAAAAAATTTAACAATCAATAAGGGGGCAAATAAAAAATGAATAAAGATTTAGAAAAATTAATAGATGATTTCTATATTTATGAATTAAAAGTTGAGGGAAAAAGTGAAAAAAGTGCTACATTTTATTCTCAACATTGTAGAGAATTTATTAAGGAAATGAATATAGAAAATATGGAAGATTTGACTAATGCAAAATCTAAAACAATAATAGATTGGTTGCAAATGTTAACAGATAGAAATAATTCTCCAGCAACTAGAAAAATAAAATTAATTTCAGTAAAATTATTATTTAATTATTTAGAATTTGTTAAAGATTATAATATTGATAAAAAGATACAACAACTTAAACCGCCAAAACAACAACAAAAAGAAAAGAAATATTTAACAGAAGAACAAATGCAACAAATGATGAATATTGCTATTAACACAAAAATGAAAGCGGCTATGTCTATATTGTCTACTACGGGTGTAAGATTTTCTGAGATGATACAAATTACTTGCACAGATATTCAAAATGGTTATGCTACTATAATCGGTAAAGGAAATAAAGAAAGAACAATATGGTTTACACCTAATTGCCAATATTTGTGTAATATATTTATTAACAATAGAAGAAAAGGAATTATTAGAGAATTAAATTTAGATACAGACCTATTGTTTATTACGAACACTGGAAAAACTTTGGGTTTACATCAATTTAATGAATATCTAAAGAAAATTGCTAGGAAAGCAGGTATTTCTTGGTATCGAGAGGTTTCAGCACATACTTTTAGGCATAGTTTCATTACAAAAATGATAGATAAAGGAACACCAATTAGTAATATTCGTGATATGGTTGGTCATACAAATATCGCAATAACAAATACTTATGCACATTCAAACAAGGAAGCAATTAAAAATATAATGCTTCATCAAGATGATTTAGGAGAGTAATATAATGGTTAAAAAGGTAAAAAGTTTAGAAGACATCGCAGAACTTGATATTATAACAACAGAAGATGAACAAAATCTTAAAGAATATGAAGAAGAAAAAGAAGAAATTAATTGCACAGAAATTGTAAAAAAAATACAAGAAGTTTGTGAAAAATTATATGTTATAGACAATTATTTTGATAGTTTAAATGATGAACAATCAAGAGTCGATGAAGAATTAAGCGATTTGTGTCATTATATAGAAAATAATGATTTAAAACCAACTCAATGCACAAAAATTGTTAAAGCAATAAAAGACAAGAGATTGGAAAGGAGAGAGATAGTCAAAGATATAGAAATTAGGAGAGTTTATAATTTGTATAAAAACAGATTGTGTCAATCAGAACAGAGACAGTTTTTTATATCAGAGATATGGAAAGCAGCAAAAAATCTTAATACCGAATATAAAAATAGGAGATATACGGACGAAGATTTTAAAAATCTTTTTAAATAATGGAGGAAAAATATGGGAATATTTAATATTTTAAATCATCAAGAAAATCAAGATGGTAAAAATCGACCTCAAAAGAAATACAGAAAAAGAGATAAAGAAATAGAAGATTTAGAGAATGAAATAAGAGAATTAACTCAAAAATATATGGCACTTTTAGAAGAAAAGGCAGAGGGTTTTAATCAATACTTATATTATCACGATAAATATGCAGAGGCATATAATCAATTAAAAGAGCAAAAGAAAGAAATGTCAAATTTAAAAATTGAATTAAAAGAGGCAAATAAAACAGTAGATGAATTAACAAAGGAGGTGGAAGAAGATGGAGACGAGGAAGAGTTTTTATGATGATGAAATGATTTATGAACGAATGGACGAGGTTTTAAGAGATGTTTGTTCTAAATTAACTCTAAAAGAAGTTCTCAAGATGATTAGGGAAATTTCTTATGATATGGTTTGTTATTATGGAGAAGATAATAAAGGTATAATATATCAAAAAGAAGAATATTCACATTTAAATAGGGAACAAGCGTGTCAAATACAGAGAATGTTAAGCACAGCTTGTGACTTATTTTGTCAATCAGTAGTGCAACATCGTGAATTTGATGAAGGTTATTTAAATAAATGGCTAAATGGTGGTGCTATGGAATTAAAAATTAATGAATTAGAAGAAAAAATAAAGATGTTGGAGGAACAATTATATGAGAAAAATTAGAAATAGCGTGTTTGAGACAAATAGTAGTAGCACACACGCTTTAACTATTGGAAGAACACTGGGAAAAGATTATGCTCCTTTTGGAAACAACATAAAGATAAGGTGGTTTGATGAAGAAGAAACTTTGACCACACTAGAAGAAAAAGTGTCTTATTTGGTATCTCATATTGCAAGTTGGTATCAATATAATGCAGAAGATTATGAAGATTTAATTGAACAAGTAAAAAATAACTGGGATTTCAAAAGAATTGAGCAATATGTTTCAGATAATTATGGAAAGAAAATTGTTTTTCCTAAATACAGTGGAAATGTTGAAGATTTAACGGTAATAAATCATCAACTTATAAGTTGGAACCATAGTTTAAGCGAAGTTTTAGAAGACCTTGTAGATGAAGAAAGAGATTTGCTCGCAGAAGTATTACAAGACGGAAAAGATATAGAATTTGGGAGAGATTAACATGAAAAAAAGTAAAAATAAAATATATTATTACACAGTAGAATATGCTAGTGGGATATTAAGAATTAATAGCAGAGATAGTATTATTATGGCATCTAATAAAAAATTAAAAGAAGATTCTTTTGTAGTAGTTGAACATATAGGATGTGGAGTTTTTATAGGGAAAGTATATAAAGAATTTTGTCAAGAAGATTTTATTCCTTCTTCTGCAAAAGAATATAGATATTTAAAAGATATAAATTTATCAGACTGGGTAGAAGAAATTGAAAGAAAAAAGAGAATGAAGGAACTTCAAGAAAAGATGGAAAGCAAATTTAAAGAAATTGATAAACAAAAGAAGTTCGAATATTATGCTCAAATAGATGATAGTTTTAAAGAACTATATTTAGAGTATACAGAATTGAGTGATAAAAATGACAAAGATAATTAGACTAAAAACTTTTGAAACAAATTCATCTTCAACTCACGCAATAACAATTCCTAGAAAAATAGATAAATCATTATATGGAAAGCGTCCATCTATTCATTTTGGAATTAGTGATTTCGGATGGGAATATGGGAAACATACTCTTACCGATTACATTTGGACAGCAATATGTGACGTTTATCCAGACAAATATGAAGAATATAAACAAAAAATCATAGATATATTAAGTCCTTATTATAAAAAAATAGAATTTGAAGAGCCTAAATTTGATGAAAGTTATGATGATGACGGAAATTTAAAATGGAGATATTTAGATAGTATGCAAGGTTATGTAGACCATTGTGAAGAATTAAAGGATTTTCTTGATGAAATATTTGGAAATGAAGAATTATTTGTTAATGCCATTTTAGATGGTTATGTAAGAACTGGAAATGATAATGATGATGGCTATGATTTAGATGATTTAGATGATAACCCAGACTATTATCATTATTATAAAGGAAATTAGAGGTGTCAATATGAAATTAATAAGAAGAAATACTTTTGAAACTAACAGTAGTAGCACACACGCACTTGTAATTATGTCTAAAGAAGACTATAAGGCTTGGCAAAATAATGAAAAGGTTTTAAATCTTTATACTGGAGAAGTTGAAGATTTAAGTGATAACGATAAAAAAATCATAAGAAATGCAGATGGCTCTATAGATTATAATGGGGAGCATTTTGATAACGAATATGATTTTATGGAAAGTGATTACTATGATGTAATTGAAGATGGAAATGCCTCTCCAGAATATATAAATAATTATGCAGAAGTTGAACAAAAAGAACTTGATGATAAAATAATTATGAGTATTTATAAAGGAGATAGATGGTAAATGAAATTAATTAGAAAAGGGACATTTGAAACCAATTCTTCTTCTACACACGCATTAGTTATTCCACACGAAGTTGATGAAGAAAATTATAATCTTAATGATAGTTTAGACCACAATTATGCTTATGGGAGAGAAGAAAGTAGGCTTGTCGATGATTGGGATGAGAAATTAGCCTATTTATATATTACAATTCGTGAATTAGTAGGGTATGAGTGGAGTAAAGACCAATATCAAATAACAAAAGATATGGTTAACTCTTTTAAAGAAAGAATAAATAAAATATATAATGAAGTTTATAATATTGTTGAATATAAACCATATAAAAATGACCCAAAACCTAATGATATTTTCAAATGTATCGACACAAATGGAGAAAAAAGTGAAGAATATGACTTTTTAGATAGAAGTTGGTTTCACCCATTTGTTGACCACGTTGGAGAATTTGCTGATAGAAAAGATTTTTTTGATAAAGTATTTAATGACGATGAATTTTTAAAAAGATTTATTTTTAATAAAGATTCTTATATAACTATCGGTGGAGATGAATATCGTGGCTATAATATTAAAACAATAGGGTTTGAATATGACTATAAAGAAGGCGACCATAGGATGAACGAAAAAGGAGAATTGCCTCCAAAGGAATGGTTAGATGAGCGTGGTTGTATTAAAGATGAATATTGGGATAGATATTGGGAAGAATATACTTTTGAAACTGGAGAGTTTTGGGATAAATTAAGAGAATACGAAAAAGAAAACGATGTATTCTTAAAAGGTAATTAATATGAATAAAATAGATTTGGTGGCAAAAATGATAAATGCCACAATAACTGGAGAAAATTTTGTAGATAGAAGCTTAGATGAATATATATATGCAAGTTTATCTCAACCGCCAATAAAAATAATCGATAAAAATAATAGTGATGATGAGTTAAATTATACCGTAGAATGTCCTAATTGCCATCGTCACGTTAACTACGGTAATAATATATATATGTTGAGCGGACATATATATTGTGACGGAGACGGATGTGAACAAAAATTGCGTTACACTATTGGAAAATAAAATGGCAGAAGATTTATTTGCTGAACTTGGGTATAAAAAAATATGCCATAATATTTCTAATAACAAAGAAAATGGTGGTTGGGTAACGCAGGATGAACCGTATATATTATACCGTAGTGAAAACGAAGACTTTATACAAGATATAGAATTTAGATTTTATACAAAAAGAGTCTGGATTGGGGCGTATTCTAAAAAACATAATTGTAGAATTAGTGCTCCACTTAATAAAAAAGAATTATTAGCAATACAAATGCAATACGATGAACTTGGTTGGGAGGAATAATGGCAGATGATGGAAAAGAAGTTGAGGTTTTAACAAGATGGCAAGACCCAACAATAGAAGAATACAAGAAAGAAATTGAAAGATTAAATGATATTATAAAAATAAAAGATGAAGGAATAAAGGCTTTTGCAAAAGATTTATGTGATACAACAAAAGAGTTAGAAAGAGCAAATAATAAAAATTTAGAATTAGTAGAACTTATTAATAAAAGAAGTTTTGGAAAAGGGAAATTAACTATAAAAAAGTTTCTACTGTATTTATTTAGATGGCAACTTAGCACACCTACTTTGGCTATAGTATTGTATTTATTGCATACAAATACTATTTTAGAAACAATAATAGCCAATTTAATTGGTGGTATCATTTTCTTTTGGATTGATAGAAAAATATTTAAAGAGAGGTGATTAATATGTATTATTTAGGAGAATATAGTCCAGAGCAAGACGCTTATAATATAATAACATTAGAAGAAGCAATAAAAATAAACGAAGATTTATATAAAAAGAAATGTTTTAATGGATATATTCCTATTTGTATGGGAAAATCTTATGAGGAAGTTGCAAAAAAGTTAGATATATTAAGAAAGTTGGGGGAAAATAATGAAGTTGCTTAATAAATATAAAAATGGAAATGCAGAAGTATCCATTTTTGATGATGGAACAAGAATTGTGGATTATCCAGACCACGAGAAACTAAATTTAGAATATCCTTTAAGTATAGACCTTTGTATAACTAAATATTGTGAAGTCGGTTGTCCATATTGTTATGCTGGTTGCACACAAGAAGGTAAGCACGCAGATATTATGAACCTAGATTTTATTGACACTATGATTGCAGGAGAAGAGTGTGCTATTGGTGGTGGCTCTGTCACTACTCACCCAGATTTAAAACCATTTTTACGAAAATTGAAAGAAAAAGGTATAATAGCAAATATGACTGTAAGTCAACCAGAATTTGTAGAGAAAGTTATGCTTATTAACGAACTTATTGATGAGGATTTAATAAAAGGATTGGGTGTTTCATATAAAGCAAGGTTTGATTTGCTATGGAAAAATGTAGCAGAAAATGATAATGCAATAATACATTTAATTGCAGGAGTTCACGGTAAAGATGTATTTGACTATCTTTCACAATTTAACTGTAAAATACTTATACTCGGGTATAAAAACTTAGAAAGAGGAATAAAATACAGAGAACAAGACAAAGATGTTGACGGTAAAATTGAATGGTTAAAGAATAATCTTGATAAATATATAAAAAAGTTTAAATTGATTTCATTGGATAATTTGGCTATTGAACAATTAGAGCCACAACATATATTTACAGAAGAACAATGGAAGACTATTTATCAGGGCAATGATGGAGAAACGAGTTTTTATATAGACGCAGTAAATAAAACTTTTCACAAAAGTTCTTTGGTAAAAGAAGGTTATCCATTAAAAAAATCAATAACAGAAATGTTTCAAATAATAAAAAAATAAAAGTGGAGTGAATGGTGATGAAATATACAAAAGCATTGTATTTATATAAAGATAAAAAGGGAAAAACAGTAATATTTGAAACAAAATTTATTTCGATGATAGATGTTCCATATCGGAATTATATTTTAGTTTAGAAAGTAAAGTGAATTGATTATGAAAGACTTAAAAATATTTACAAACAATATAGAACAAAGCGCAAAAGAACAAATTGATTTATTATTAGAACAAGAAGCATTTAAAGATTGTAAAATTAGAATAATGCCAGATGTTCATGCAGGAGCAGGTTGCGTAATAGGTTTTACTGGCAATTTAGGTGATAAAGTAATACCAAACATAGTGGGTGTTGATATTGGTTGTGGTATGTTATGTGTCAATTTAGGAAATATAGAATTAGATTTAGAGAAATTAGATAAGATTATTAGAAAATATATACCAAGTGGAATGAATGTTCATGAAAAAAAAGTTAAAGATTATGACTTTACTCAATTATATTGTTATAAAGAATTAAAAAATAAAGATGGTTGGTTAGAAAAGTCATTAGGCTCACTAGGTGGTGGTAATCATTTTATTGAAATTGATGTTGATGATGAAAATAACAAATATTTAGTTATTCATACGGGTTCGAGAAATTTAGGAAAACAAGTTGCCGAAATATATCAAAATAAAGCGATAGAATATTGTTCATACAAAAAAGAAATGAACGATGAAAAGCAAAAAGTAATTAAAGAATATAAAGAACAAGGCAGAGAAAAGGAAATACAAAAAGTATTAACAGAAATTAATGCTAAATATAATGGAAAAACTAAATTGCCAAAAGATTTATGTTATTTAGAAGGAAAAGATAGAGAAGATTATTTGCACGATATGAAACTATGTCAAGAGTTTGCATTATTAAATAGAAGTTATATTGCTTATAAAATTTGTAAAGAGATGAGTATATTAAGTGAAGATTATTTCCAATGTATTCATAATTATATAAATTTTGAAGATAACATTGTTAGAAAAGGTTCAATATCAGCAAGAAAAGGTGAAAAAGTTATTATACCTATGAATATGAGAGATGGATGTATTATAGGCATTGGTAAAGGCAATGAAGATTGGAATTATTCTGCACCACACGGAGCTGGTAGAACAATGTCAAGAAACATAGCAAGGCAAACATTAAATATTGATGATTACAAAAAATCAATGGACGGTATATATACAACATCAGTAAATGAGGAAACAATAGATGAAGCACCTATGGTATATAAACCAATGCAAGAAATATTAGAACGTATAAAAGATACAGTTGAAGTAGAAAAAATAATAAAGCCAATATATAATTTTAAAGCTAGCGAATAAAGTAGAAAGTGAAGTGAATTGCTTATGAAAGAATTAAATAAAATAACAGAACAAGATTTTATTAATTATGTAAAAAAAATAAGAAATGATGAAATAACTAATGTTGCACCATTAGGCTTCAGTGGAGATGATTTAGTCGTATATGAAACTAAAAATAAACCTTTAAAAAAAGAATTTATATCAGAAGAAGAATATAATGATTTACCTGATGGAGATAAATATGGTTGCAAAGGTTATTATGATAAACCAGTTAGTAGAAGTAGTGAATTATCTTTTAGAAAATATTGTGACGAATGTGAATTATTAATAACAGATTATAAAGGCAATTTTTTAACTTATTCAAAATTAAGTTTTGCTTTTAGTGACGAATATATTGGTAAAACTTTTTACAAATTATTTATTGATTTAAAACCTTATATGACTAAAGTGGTTGATGATATTGAACAGAAGATTGATTGGAAAAATGTAAATTATTCGGCTGGATTTGATATGTTATATTGTTATCATAAACACAATTTAGAAAGTCAGGAGTAAATAGAATATGAGAAATATAGTAGATGTAGCAGATAAAATTATTAAAGTTATAGATGAACAATGTGATTTTAATGAAGAAAGAGTTGCTAATATTATTGAACAAATAGAAAAAGTAAAAAGAGATAGTCGCTACCGTGCTCCTGAACTTGCATATATGGATTGGGATAATTTAGCAGGAATATTATCTCAAAACTTTGCTCCACAAAATTCAAGATGGGAAACTGAAATAATGATTATATTTAATGATTTAAGTGGCACAGTGGATGATTATTATGAAGGAAATTAAATAAATTATGAACAGAGAAACTACTACACCAATTTATTGGGATAGATATTTAGTCTATAAAACAATTATGGACATTATTAGAAGTTATATGTGGGAGATTAAATAAATTTATGAGTAAAAGAATAACATTTGAACAATTTATAAAAACTTTTAATTTTAGAGATTTTGCAGGTTATAGTAACGAATATAAAAAAGATATATATGACACAAAGATAATAAGGATATATTTGCCTTATAATTATGATGAATATAAAGAAAATGAGTGGTTTGAATTTGGAATATATGATTTTAGTGAGAAACAATATACTTGGGATATATGTAAAAAAATATTTAATGAAGAAATATTAAAAAGTTATATTTGTTCGATAGGATATAATTTTTATGATAACAATTTAGCATTAGAAATTAGTTTATCAAAGGAATGCAAAGATTATGAGTGATGAGACAAAAGAAATATTACAATTAATAGGTAATTGCCATTATTGTGGTGAAATAAGTGAAGATAAATATGAAGAATATTATAATTACATAACTAATTTACAAAAAGAAAAACCAACATTATATACAGATACTAATTGGGAAGATTTACTTGAATATAATGGTATGAAATGGATTAGCACTGATAGATTTAAAGAATTACAAGACGAAATTCAAAATCTTAGAGGTTCTTTAAAAACATACGAAATTTTATTGAAAGCGAATGTCGAAGAAAATGAAAGATTAAAAGAACAACTATTTGATTTTGAACAAAATATTTATATACAAAAAGCGGGTATTCCACAAAAATTGACAAAAGATAAAACCTTTATGGAATTATATGATATGCCAACTTATGAAGATTATAAATCAAGATGTGAAAAAGCAATTCCTATGTTAAAAGAACTAAATAAAAAATTAAAGGATATATTACATATTGGAATTGATATAGCAGAAATAACTGATATTGAAAATACATTAACAGGGGGAGATAAAGAATGAATAAAGAAGAATTTTATAGAGTAAAATCTGGCGATATGTATATTAAAGATTTTAAAATAATTACTGTTAAAGACTCAGAAAATCATTGGAGGGTTAGAAGAGAAATAACTTTAACAAATTTTATAGAAGATGGAATACCCATTATAAAAGAAGAGGCTCAGGCTTTAATGAAATTATTAAATGATAGGAGTGCTACAATACAAAGATTATGAAAAAAATAAATAATATGAAAGAAATGTATGAATATCTCGACAGTATAAACGATAAAGATGATATGAGATATGATGATTGTAAAATGCACAGTTTCATCAATGTAGATTCATACGAAAATATATTAAAAGCAGTTTTAGAATTAGAAGAAAAGCCAAAAAGGGTTGTGGATATTGGTAGCAATCTTAATCAATATGCATATATTTTTGAAAATGAAGGAATTGATTATATCGGTATTGATTTGTGGAATGCAGGAAGATGGATGAAACCTTATGAAAGTGAACACACAAAATTTATCGGTGCAAGATATGAAGATATTGCAGATTGGTTTAAGGACGATGTTGTTATTAGTAATCTTTGTGTAACGTATTTAGTAAATGTAGAAGATGTAAAAGCAAAACACCTTATAACCAACAAATTAGAAGAAGGAACTTTTGTTGCAAAAAAATGGTGGTAATTGTTGACATTTATATAATAATATGATACATTAATATTGTCTTCAGTTAAACTTGTTTCTGATGGGATAGGATATTCTCTTATATCATTTATTTCTTTTTCCATCAGATGAAGACTTAATTCCTTACTTTTTTTGTAGTTTTGGAAAAAGTAAATTCGAATTAAAAAGTGCAGTTGAAAAAAGTGCCTTTGGGCTCTTTTTTCATTTTTTTTATTGTTGACATATCATTATTTCTATTATATAATTTATATAGATGGTAGGAGGAATAAAAATGGGGAAAGAAAAAGATTTGAAATTAAAAAAGTTAGAGCTTGTCTTTGAAAACCTAGAAGTAGCAGAATTAACGCCGAACTTAATGGACAAGGCTGGATTTTGTAAAATGAATGAGTCTTTGCATATTAATTCTTTTCAATATAGAGAAGGAGAAATTTTAAGACCGATAGATTGTGATTGTTTTTATGTATATATTAATAATAAGGGGCTAAAAACACAGGTCAATTTATTTTCAGATGTATCGGAATACTCGCTAGAAGATAGACTTCAATATAGAGACATCACTCACGTTAATTTGGTATTTGATAATGAAGAAGAAAAATATATAACATTGCCGTGGGAAGAAAAAGAAAAAAGAAATGTCAATGTATTACAGCATAATATTCCTATATATAATGACAACGAAAAAGATGGGATGTTAGTAATAATACAATTAAAACCATTAACATTAGAGGAGTTAGAAGAAGATTATGGCATCAAAATTATTGGAAAGTATTAAATATAATGGAGAGTGGTTGGCTTTTGATTTAGATGATGTATTAGATATTATCCCCGTTGGAGATTTATATAATTTAATTTTCAATGATGGCGCGATACTTATAAATGTAAAATTAAAAAAATCACTTATAAACAAATTTGAAAAAATAAAGAAAGGAAGAAATCAAAAATGACACAGACAAATGTAGAATTAGGACAAATACTTTTTTCCCCAAACACGATTCATCCTTATGATTGTCCTCAGTGGGTAATTGCACTTCTACGTGATATAGAAAGAAAATTAAGTATAGTAATGTGGAATAAAAACCACAAAGAATATGAAAGCCCTTTTGCGAATACAGGTAATGAGTTTATTGGAAAAAACTTTGAAGTGCACGCTTATAATTGGAATGATGAAGACTCACAAGATTACAATTTTAAATGTGGAGATATTGAAATAAGTTGGTATAAGTATCTTGGCAGAGGAACAACGGTAAATAAACTTCATAGCAGAGATGAATATATTAGAATGTATGAAATTTGTATGGAGGAATTAAATAGATGGGATTTAGATTAAAAAAAAGAGGAAAATGTATTCAATGTGGACAAAAGACCACTAAAACATTAGCGAATGGGGTTTATGCTTGTGATGATTGTTTAGCACAAGTTGGAATTGAAACATATAAGGTTCATAAATATATTGATGAAGTCATAAAAATAATGGAATTAAGCGACATTAGTGAAGAAATGTTTTTTGCAGCTCTTTTTTGTATTCTATTGTGTATGGAAAATAATAATATCGGCAGTATCTCTAATGCAGTAAAGACCTTGAAAGCCATAGAAATTTCAAGAAAATTTGGTAATAATACAATAACACCAGAGATGCAAAAATTGTTTGAAAAATACATTGACAACTTATATTCATAAATGCTATACTTAATTTGTAAGAGACAAGAATAGCTCTTACGCATTTGATTTGTTTTTCATTTTGGCGTAGCACGGTTTTTTCGCCCCCTGAATATATGTTTTGAATAATTTTTTGTTCTAACGACCGTGCATAAATCGAAAACTATGCTTATTGCATTTGTCAAACGCATCTCTCTTGCGGTATACTTTGCGTTTGTGTATAAGACTTAGAATTATAATATAATAATTAGAGAGAGCAAAATATAATTTCAGTCTTATGCAAAGCTATATGGGGAGCAGGCGATGGTTGCCGTTGAGACTCCAAATCTCAAGTCGAGTGGGTTCAATTCCTACGCTCTCTGCCAATTAGGTTTTAACTTTGATGCAGAAACGAAGGAGCAACTGCTGATAGCTCAATGACACTAACGAGACTAATAGAATAAGTTATGTAAAATGTAGTGTGTATATAGAATGTTTTGGTTAACCCTTTACTATATAAGCATTAACCTATTGATTTTTTTTGGTTCTTAGTATGTAATGGCGCTTATAAACGTATAGTGAACTAAGGTAAAAGGATACAGTAATAGCGGTAGCTCCCTTTCCAAATTAATATTTTGGGGCATTAGCTCAGCTGGGAGAGCGCCACGTTTGCACCGTGGAGGTCGCAGGTTCGACCCCTGTATGCTCCACCACACATAAAAAAAAAGAACAGACATCCGAAGCGGTAAAAGAGTTACTTCGTTATGATAGTTTTTGGTTAAAACTTATTACTCTTTTGGTTATTCTCGGATGTCAAAAATGAAAAATTAAATGACTCTTGAAGCGGTTAAAGACATACTTCGATTTTGGTAAATTAGTAAAAAGGATTTTAATTAGAGCTCATATCTCCGTGATATAAAGGGCTTATATTTCGTCTTTAAGTTATTCTCAAGAGTCTTTATTTTAGAAAGAGGTAGATTTATATGAGTAAAATAAGCAAAATTGTAGATTGGGAAGATAAGGTTAGAAAAGAAAAACCCGTAGAAAACTTTATGGGTGGCGTATCTTATCAGCTTGACCCGCTTGAAACATTAAAAATGATTTCAGCATCTTCAATATTTGGAGAGCCTGCTTATTATAGAAATTCTGGTATTAGAGATGGTAAATTTAAATATCATAGATTGGTAGAAGATTATGGTTTATTTTTATTTCCAGATAATAAGACCACTTCTGAAATAATGATTATGGCCATTGAAGACTCATTAGAATATGATTTTATGGGAACTATTGAGTGGGCAAAAGAATTGCGTAATAACTTTTATATGAGATTAAACCCACAAGTAATAATGGTTTTAGCCGCAATAAATCCAAAAAGAGAAGAATTTTCAAAAGAAAATCCATCATTATTTAGACAATTAAATTGCGAAATTATGGCCAGAGCCGATGAACCTGCGTCTCAACTTTCTTTTTACTTATATTATAATAAATCTAAAAATAAAATCCCATCAATATTAAAGCGTTCTTGGGCTGATAGAATTGAAAAGATGACAAAATATGAGATTGCAAAATATAAAAATAAAGATATTGGGCTTATAGATGTAATAAGAATTTGTCACGCAAAGAATTCAGCAATAAATGAATTGATGACTACGGGAACAATAGAAATTGAAGAAGAAGATAAGACCTGGGAAAACTTACGTTCTGAAGGAAAATCTTTTAAAGAAATATTGAGAACTATTGATATGCCCCATATGGCCTTGCTAAGAAATTTAAAGAATATATTTAAAGAGATTGATGATTTATCAGAAAAAGATAATATATTAGCAAAATTAAAGAGCGGGGTTAAGAAGGGTAAACAATTTCCTTTTAGATACTATACGGCATTACAAAGAATTGAAAAATGTTCAAATAGTGAAATTAATTTTAAAGCTAGCATTATGGATGCTTTAGAAGATTGTATAGATATTAGTTCTAGGGAACTTCCTATGTTAAAAGGTAAAACAATGTGTTTATCAGACAATTCTGGAAGTGCTTGGGGAGCAATACCTAGTGAATACGGAAGTGTAACAGTAGCGGAAATAGGTAATTTAAGTTCTGTAATGGTTGCTCATAGAAGTGATGAAGGATATGTTGGAGCATTCGGAGATAGATTAAAAGAATACTCTATATTAAAGAAAAATGGTATACTGTCTGAGGCAAAAAAAATATCAGAAGAATCTCGTCAAGGAATCGGTATGGGCACAGAAAATGGTATTTGGTTGTTCTTCCTTTCAGCAATAAGAGAAAAAACCTGGTATGATAATATATTTATTTATTCAGACCAACAAGCTGGACACGGTGGTTTGTATGGTAAAACGGATGATTATATTATAGACGGAACAAACTATAACAGTGGTAAATATGTCGATGTAATGAAGTTAATCAATAAATATAGGGCAGAAGTGAATCCAAAAGTAAACGTGTTTATGATACAAACAGCAGGATATAATAATGCTTTAATACCAGAATATATTTATAGAGGAGCCGTTCTATACGGATGGACAGGAAAAGAATTATTATTTGCATCAGAACTAATTAAACAATGGGATAATAAAGAAAATAAAAAAGAGGCATAAACCTCTTTTTTTTCTCCAGTAAATATCGTTAAAGAATATTTTGTGGTGAAAATTAAACAGTTTTTTCTGAAATTGCTCTGCCATATTTTCTTTTTGGCATATTCTGCATTTCAGGAGTAATCCTTGTTTTCTTTCCGCCTTTTATTAAATTTTCTTTAACAACAATGTCTTTATAAATGTTATTATATTGTGACATTTTATTAATATATTCATAATTTGATAACTTAGTATTATGATATAATTTAAACATATCTCTATATTCATTTTGTGTCATATGATGTTTAAAAGCGATATGATTACCTAACTTTCTATAAGCCATGCCACAAATATGACAGATAGGGTCTCCATTTGATGCCCTTCTTATTTCTCCAGCATTAGGCAATTCATAAACTCCTTCTGGGTGTATTCTTAAATATGCATAACAAGAAGGGCAATAATATCCTTTTTGTCCAAACTTATTTTTACATAATTTACACGTTCTCATTAACGGCATCTCCATCTGAGAAAATTTTATCAAATTTTGCGTTGATTACAGCTCTATTACAATCATCACAACATCTTCCGTCTGCAATAGGTTGAGCATTATTCCCAAATCCCTCTATTCTTTTTCCGCAAATACAACACAATTCTTTATTTGCTTTCTCAACGGTTGTTTTTACTTGTGAAAATATTTTATTAACCGATTTCATTATTTCATTATAAGAAAATCCTTTTTGTTTTAAATCTAAAATATAATCTATTATACATTGTTTTAACTTATTTTCCATTATATCACCCCCTCTTTATTACCACCACATAACCCAGAATACAAGTTTATATAAATCAAAAATTTCATTTTTAATTTTTTCAGCTTTAGTTCCAGATTTACTGTAATTATTTTCTTCCATAATACGTAATAATTCAGTGCACAATATTATTATCATATTGATAATTTCTATCTGTGTATATTCTTTATTTTTGTATTTAAACTTATGATAATCTAATTTTACTATCCTAGAAGCATCCTCTTTATAAATTTCAAAATGCTCTTTCAACCATTTTATAGACTCATAATTTAATACCCAACATTCCCTATTTTTCTTTTTTAATCTTATCATTTTATTTCCATCCTATCTAATAATTCATCTAATTTTACTTCTCCCAATTTAAATCTGTGTTTAACTTGTGAAAATCTTTTAAATGTAGGAATATATTTTTGTAGCTCCTCTGCGTTTATTGGTTTAAAAGTTTTTACTGTGTTTCCTCTAAACATAATGGCTCCATAGTTTCCATCTTCTTTTGTTGGTTCCTCAAAAGAAATAATACTTTTAATTTTAGCCATAGCAATTATTTGGCTTTCCATTTGGAATAAAACCATATCTCCATCTTCTGCATCAAGCCCATTTTTTTGATATAAATATTCCTCATTAATCTTTAAATGATTTTCAAAAAAATCTTGTTGAATTTCGGATATTGTTTTCCCAGCAAATTCTTTGTCGAGGTTAGACATTGGCAGTATTCTTAAATACATTATATACCTCCTTTCTTTCGTATTGTTTGACAAATATAATTATTCATATCCATTATTCTGCGAACTAATTCCTCTTTTGATAGAGTTAGAAGAGCTTTATATCTACTTCTTTCTCCTGTCCAAAAAGTCACTGTTTGTCCCATTAATAAATCGTATTTTTCGCTTGTTTCTTTAAGTTTTTGATATTCTTTATTACTTATTATTTTCATTGTTAGACTCCATTATTCCAAAATATTTTTTTAATTCGCTTTTTAATTCATTAATATCATTGTTGTTTTCAATCATATCACAAATATCATCAGTTGTTATATCTCGGTCTAAATAGCAAGTATCAAATATTTCTTCTACGGCAGAAAACTTTGTATTTTGTTTTGATACCATATTATTTGTCATTTTGCTATATGCTTGAGCACAATTATCTAACACCATAGAATAATCACAGAGTTCTCTCATAACTTGGTCTTTATTTAAAGTTCCATCTTCATTTTCAACAATTTGTTTCCAAAATCTGTTATAATTTTCTTTATAATCTTCTAAAAATCTTTCTTCAGACCATCCGCTTATTATTTCATAAATATTTCCGAGTTTAACAAAATCTTTAACAGCCAAATATTCTTCTTCATAATCAGTGTGAACTAAACTTAAAACCCATTCTTCATTATCATAATCATTTGGAAAACCTTTTCTTAAAATCCATAAATCCGCAGCAACAGGATTTAAATAAATGTCTCCAACTTTCATATCTTTTGTTATTTTCATTATTTTTTTGCCCTTTCTTCAAAATAATGCAATGTCGTATCAATATATGACTTAACTTTTGATAATTTTTCAACCATATAATCAGGATAAATATTTTCTTTTGTTGCCTCTCCTAAAGCCGCATTTAAATGTATAAGCATATCTACCATATCATAAACCATATATTTATCTCTATCCATTTCTTCATCAAATATTCTTTTTTTAGCAAGACTATAATAACTTCCTGCCATTTCGTTTAAAATCGACTCAAAATGTGACATTTGATGTATTAACATTGATTCTTTACTTGGCGTTTCCATAGTATACCTCCTTTAATTTAATTATAATAAACCCACCTTGAGATGTCAAGTAAAAGCGTAAAAAAAAAGAGGACTATTCGTCCTCTTTCGTTTTTTCTTCTTCTCCTAAAATCCATTGAGTTACTTTTATAGAACCAATGCATTCTGAAAAGCGTCTTTCATAAGTATTTAATTGCTCTTTAAATGACTCAACGAGTTTATCAGAGTCTCTTATTTCAATGTTTTTTAAATCGACCTTTTCTAGTTCATTTTTAGCATCGTTATAAAGTTTATCAATTTTTTCAAAACTTTTTTTGCCATCATCTGTTTCTTCAACCATATATGCTACGATATCCAAAAACATAGAAACAACAAGGCCTTCTTTAACGGCCTTAGCTAAGTTTGTATAAAGGTCTAATTCCTTTTTTATTTCTTCTTTATTTTTCATTATCTTTTTCCTCTATTGCTTTAATTAAACTTGCTTTATTAAGTGTAGTAGGGTTTTTAACCCCTTTTTCTTTGGCAATAGACCTAAGTTCTTTCATATTCTTCGCTGAATAATCAACTACAATTTTTGGCTCTTTTGCTTTTATCTTTACTACTTTCGCACCTGATTGTTTTGATTTTCTTGGCCTTTTAACTTTTGGTTTAGTTATTTCTTCTTTCCACTTATTTATTCCTTGATGTATTTCATCAAAAAATTTTTCGGCTGCTTTATCAGCTTGCTTTTCTCTATATCTGTCTATTATTTTCCAAATCAAACTAATAACAATAAATAAGATAAAAGCACAATAAAATACAAGTCTAACTATATTTAAAGTATTTTCCATAATCTACCCTCCTTGATACAATTATATCACAAGGGGTTTTTGTGGTCAATATTAATTTTCGCCAGTAGAGCCAAATCCTCCTCTATCTTCTTCATTAAGATGTTCTACTTCTGTAAATTCTATTTCTGGTTGTTTTTCTACTATTCTAAATTGACAAATTCTATCATTTTTATGTATTACTGTATCATCTGCTGCAAGAGCAGGAAACATCCATTGGTCGTTTTCTCCTGAATATGAATTGTCTATTACGCCCATAGAGTTAGTTTGCAAAATTTTCCAATTTTTAAATGTAGAGCTTCTTGGAACGATATGAGCTTCATATCCTTCTGGCAATATCATACCAATTCCAAGAGGAATTAATTTATAATCTCCAGCAACCATTTCTATATCTTCTGCTGCTCTTAAATCAATCCAGTCTCCTTTTTCAATCTTTTCGATTTTTTCAATGTCTGCAAAATATTTTATTTTAATTTCCATAATTATTTTCTCCTTTTTATTTATTTCTGAACAACAATGCCGTATATAATAGTGCTGCTCCAAACCATTGTAATGATGTTGGCCAATTTCCTTTGGTTGCTATATTTGTGATTAAACTTCCTAATGCACCAGTGACCATTAGTGCTGGAAATACTATTTTTAATATGCTTACTAAATTATTCATATAATATTGTTTCTCCTTCTTTTAAACTTTTTTGAACATCTATAACTCTTTGATTAGATGAACCTCTCCATTTTAAAGTTATATCTCTTAATTCTTTTTTGAATTGTCCATCTATCACTATGTCGGTGTGCTCTATTAAATTATCACATCTAATGCTTTCAAATTCAAAATTACTGCCCGTATAAAGCCATATTTTCTTATTTGGATAAATATATTTAACCCTTCTCAAAAGTGCCGTCAACGGCTCAATATTGCGTTCTATGAGTGGCTCTCCACCCAGAATTGTTAATCTTTTGATATAATCTGGTTTTAAAAATTCTATAATTAAGTCTTCTTCTTGCTGAGTCCATTCTTTACCTTTATCAAAATCCCAGGTTTCAGGATTAAAACAACCTAAACAGTGGTAAGGGCATCCTTGTGTATACAAAGATACCCCAAATCCTTCGCCGTTAATAGCTTCACATTTATCTATTGAATTATATCTCATTATTTTTGTTCCAATTCTTCATTTTATGACTGTGTTTATATCTATCTTCGACTTCTTTTTGTTTACCATAATTAAATGCCGTTTTATAATCCCCTGTTAAATACCCCGTAACTCTCCTCAACTGTTGTATATGATTACTATGGCACATAGGACATTCAGTATTAAATTCATCCGTATATCCACAATCTAAACAAGTATCATTTGGCACATTAATTGCAAAATAAGGTATATCTTTATCCATAGCATAATTAACTAATTCTTCTAAGGCATCAAGATTGTTTTGAACGCCGCTATCTAATTCTACATAAGTGATACAACCGGCGTTTGAATAACCAGTTAATTGACTTTCTATGTCGATTTTTTCAAATGGCGACATTTTAATCCAAACAGGAACGTGAATTGAATTTGTAAAGTATTCTCTATCTGAAACATTTTCAATCTCTCCATATTGAGATTTAAACTTTTTCATAGCAGTATAACATAAATTTTCTGCTGGTGTATAATATACTCCAATATTTAATTTATATTTCTTTTTAAATTCAGCACATCTATCCTTGAATAATTGTTCTATTCTTTTAGCAAGCTTCATACCTTCAGGTGTTGTATGGTCTTTTCCAATTAAAATTTGCAATGTTTCAGCTAAACCAATTTGTCCAAGAGCTAAAGTTCCGTGCTTCATAGCACTTTCTATTGTTTTTCCATCATAACCAAGCATTAAACCATTTTCATACATAAATTTAGCAGATTCAGGACTTTGTGAACAAATATAATTATATCTTTCAATAAGCATATCTTTTGCTTCTCCGATTTTTTTATCAAGTAATTCCATAAATTTATCTATATCTCTATCGGCTTCCATTGCAAGCGTAGGCATTATAATTGTGACCGGACAAATATTTCCACGGCCGTCTTTTGTTTGCGGATTAGTTCCTTCTTCAGCATTAATGTCGGCTCCATTATATGTTCTACATCCCATAGTGCTTACAAAAGTTTTAGGGTCATTTTTATCATATCCTGCATTCGTAGACCAATCTACATTAACATAATTAGGATATAATCTTTTTGAAGTAGATTTTAATGCCAATTTGAATAAGTCATAATTTGGGTCTCCAGGTTTTCTGTTTACGTCCCTCATACATTGGAATATACCACAAGGGAATATCGGAGTTTTTCTAACTTTACCAACTCCCTCAATCGAACCTTCTAACAACGCTTTAATAACCATTCTCCCTTCTGGTAATGTGCAAGTTCCATAATTAATAGAAGTAAATGGAAGTTGATTTCCGCTTCTTGATTGTAATGTATTACATTAATATTCACATAAGGTCGCTAATCTTATGCAGTTCTCTTATGAACTTCTTTATGTCGCCATAAAGATTAGACTATATCTTCATCCTCTAACGAGGAGGTTACCATTTCGACTCGCTTGAGTCTACTCCACGTTTTATGTGGATAGTCGTTAGGCATTTATTGTATCATTATGATATTGTAAATGATAGCCACCAGTTGTATGATGAATACTTTTACATACTTTTGTGACATTCGTTGCGTGTAAATTAAGTTGTCTAGCACATTCTTGCACCGAATCATATATAGTGTTTGTTTCAACACAATATATTTTCTTTTTATGTGGATAATTTTGTGATAAAAGCCTTTTCTTTTTATTAGAACATACTACGTGTCTTTTGCTTGCAGCTAATGACAATTTTCTTTTATGTTCTTCTGTTAATTTTCTACCTTTTTGTGCTTCGCTTATTTTTATTCTTTTATTTATATTGCAAGGATGACCTTTACCATTTTGATTACCTTTTAAAGCTTTTGATAATTTATCTCTTACTTCCTTTGGTAAGCTAGGTGCGCTTCCACCCTCCATTATATTATATCCATATTTTTTGTTTTGCGTTTTATATTTATTTATTAATTCTATTTCTTTTTTACACGCTTCCTCTTTTGTTAAATTGTCATATAAGATAATATGTTCAAAATTATTCCAACCATATTTCTGTATAGCAGAATAGAAATATGGACTGCTATTATAATTATAACCATTTAAACCCCATCTATTTTCTGGTTTTTGTTTGGTTATACCAATATATTTTTTATTATTTATTTTGTTATTATGCAAATAAACATAATACATATTATCCACCTTTTTTCTTTTTTTAATGATACAAATTTAGCACGGGATTGTCTCGATGAGAGTTTCCCCGTTTAGATAACTAAGTTCTTAATATTGCTATTAAGTCGCCCTAATAATTAAGGTTATGATACATTCCTTGAACTGCTTGCATCAATTCTTTTTCTGTTTTTATCATAGCATATTTATAAACTTTAGGATATTGTTTATAAAAATCATCTTCTATAGATAGTTCATCTGATTCTTGTCTTAAATCACTTTCTTCAATAAATTCCATTCCTTCATTAAAATGTTTCCTGAATGATATTCTAACATAAGGAACCATTGTCCAGTCTAAATGACTAGCACTTACTCCTCCGAATTGTTGAAGTGATTGTAATTGGAATAATACTGCAACTAATTGAAATGCAGTATTAATTGAACGTGCTGGTCTTACATCTGTTTGTCTTGTATTAAACCCCTCTTTCAATAATTTGTCAAATGGTATTGTTAAACAATTATGCATACCAACCGCATAACTATCCAAATCGTGTATATAAATTTCATTATTTAAATGATTTTCTCTTGACATATCAGATACTATATAATCAAGAGCAATTTTTTTCATAAGGGAATTTTTTGCTTCTCCCATTCTTCCACCAAAAGAATATTCATCGACATTTGCATTTTGATTTTGAACATTAGAAGCCGCAAGTTTTTCTGAAACATCCTTCATAAATTGGGAGTTTCTTTCTCTTACTTTTGTTCTTTCATATCTGTAGGTTATAAAATTTCTGGCTATATTTTTATAATTACTAGCCATTAATTTTTCTTCTACAATATCTTGGATTTGTTCAACCGACAAATCTTCTTCTATATTGCTAACAAAATTAGCAATTTCTCTAGCTTTAAGATGAGCCTTTTCAGATATTTCGCCCTCTATATCTTGAAACGATAGTTCTACGGCTCTAACTATCTTTTCTTTATCAAATAATTCTGTTCTTCCGTCTCTTTTAATAACCTTTTCCACTTAAAATTCCCCTCCTTTATTCTAATAATTCGTCTTCGACAACAAAAACATTAATCTTGTTAGTTAATATTGTTGTTGCATCCAAAGCAACAATTCTACCATCCTCTCTAATCAATATATCATTATCTTCTTTTCCATCTGAGATTCCATATATTTCTCTTAGATGTCTGGTTCCAAAGTGTCCAATTACTACAGTTTTATCTGTGTTATTGATATTTTTACCAAAAAATGTTCCATCATCAAAGTCAAGAGCATCCCAATCGACATAGCCCGACAATATACAATGAGGGTTGTGCCAATCTTCTGCCCTTGTGTCTATTGCTCCGTGAACACCAATATAGTTTTTACTTTCAAAATATCTAGGTAATGATTTTAACCAAGATAATAATTCTGGATATTCTTTGTTTATATCATCTTTGGCAATAGAAATCCATTCAGCAAAACTTTCGTCTGTAGGATATTCTAATTCTTTATCGATAAAACACCAACTTTCAAAAGGTTTTGTTCTTCCCAAAAAATCAGCCAATGTTTCATCTGTTCCATTTCTTAAATAATTAAATGGAGAAATTGATGTTCCATCTAAATATCTTATTAAAAATCCCTCATGATTTCCCATAGTAATAATGGCTTTATTTTCATCTGATAACCTTTTTAAATATTGATAAACTCTCAAGGAATCTGTTCCTCTATCAAAAAGGTCTCCCAAAACAACAAGTAAATTATTTTTGTCATCTTCTTTATATCCGGCTTTTTCGAGCCCTTCAATCAGGGCATCGAAATTGCCGTGTATGTCGCTACAAAAGAAAATTCTTTTTTTCATATTTCCTCCTAATATTTTGGTCTTCTTAAATACTCCTCTTTTATTAGCCTCTTTCCTTTTTTGCCTCTATCGTCATAATGTTCTTTTTCAAATTGAGTTAATACTGCATCAATATTTCGTAAATTTTTAACATCTAATCTTCCCAAAACATTCATATCTATCATTTCTGAAGTAATGTAACAAAACATATCATAATCTTTGCACTCTACTAAATGAAGATATGGATGTGAAGTTTGCCCACATAATATAGCAGTATTATCCCTTGTTAATTTTCCTCCGAATCTTGCTGGTAAAATCAAATGGTGTGCAGTATAAATATCGCCTTTTTGTAAACGATATCCCATAAAGTCATATCCAAGTTGTTTAATCTTAAATTCTCTTATCATTAATTTTGTTATCTCTTTCACAATTAGCCTCCTAAAAAAATCTGCACCTTCTTTTCAAAAGCTTAAATTGTTTTCCTTTCTTTAAGAACTCGTATCTGTATTTAATTTTTCTATTGATGCCACAAGTTCATTTTTCATATTTTCTAAATATTCCAACAAAGAATCAAAATTTGTAGCTCCAGATTCTTTTATGCCTTGATTTATAATCCACTTAATAGCTCCTTCAAAATTTCCATAAAATCCAATATCTTTATAATAAATTCCTCCAGAGTCTTTTGATTTTTCACCTCTAACACGTTTTTCTTTTAAAATAAAATTATAGGCATCAAAATCAATGGCATATCTATCATTTATTGTTATCATTATAACTCCTTTTTTAATCTTTTTGCTCTATATTCATTATATTTATCTATTCTTTTTTCTATATCTGTTTGTTCTTCTGGGGTTAAATTCTTCGAAAAGTTTTCATAAAATTTACAACCACCAAATTTCTCAATACAAGAACCATAATTTATACATTGAGGGACAAGTCTCCAAGCAATATCTTCGTCTTTTTCTCTTATTGCTTCAACTAAACTTTCCATATACTTTATAGTTGTTGCATCAGAACAGTAACAAAGTCTTCTTGCGGCCATATCTATTAAAGATTGGATGTTCGCATCCATTTCCATAGAAACAAGGTCTGTTTGTTTCCTTTCGCTTCTTGGAACATTTGTTCTGTCCTCTCTGCTTGTCGACACAAACGGTGTGCATCCAACGTGATGGCGAACAAAATGCCCCATAGAATAAAATGGTATTTCTTCCCATTTCCAACTTATAACTCCTCTTCTAAGAGGCGAATGTTGGCAAATTAAGAGCTTTCTTTTCCATTCTTTTCCAGGCTCTTTACCTGCTTGTTTGCCTATTGTTGCCATACAACCTTCTTTTATAAATTGCCAATTTACATCAAAATTTACTATTTTTGTTTTTACTTCCATACTATTCCCTTTCATAATAAATATATTTTTCTAAATCTGGCTTTTCCAATATCATAGCCTTCATAACTTCAAAAGTAGCATAAACATCGTCTATGGCTCTATGGGAATTTTGAACATTTTTAACATCATAATATTCAATCATATTACAAAGTTTATTGCCCCTTATTCTATGTGTTCTATTTTTTGCAACTATTAATAAATCTAAGATTGGATTTTTTATTTTGTAGTTTTTATCAAAACTTTTTAAAAAATAATTTACGAACCTAATATCAAATGGGGCATTATAAGCCACAATTAATGTGTCATCTTTATTTTCTCCAAAAATATCTTTCAATATTTCAAATAATTCAGCCTTTTCAATGCCGTCTTTCTGACACATTTGTTCTGTAATATGATGTATGTGGCTATTTGTTATTGGATTTTTATTCTTTATTAATACTGAAACTTCTTTTTTATCAGTAAATTTATTACTCCCCTCTGGTTTTGTTAACAACAATCCGCCAAGTTCTATAATTTCATCATATTGAGGACTTAATCCACTTGTTTCAGTATCAAATATGAATACTCTTTTATATTTTTCAAACATCTTATTTTTCCTTTCTTACTTAAATTCAGTTAGTATCTTGTATTGAGATAGCCACCATTCCTTCTCATCCGTTTTTTGCCATCCAGTCTCTGTTTTTATCTGTTTAAATCTTTGTTCAAAATTGATGGCTTGAATTATTTCTCCTTTTTTTACAGGGTTAGCTGAATACATTGATTTGTTTATTTTACAAATAACATTTTTCCCATTTTGTAAGCAATATAAAGTTATTTTTGGTGAAAATTTAGTTTCTACATTTAAAACATAACAAATTCTTTTATCTACATCATAAGTCATGCCTATATAGCCTAAAACTTCACTTTCAAAATCTATTTGGTCTTTTATATCAAAGTTTTTATCTTCTTCTCTTTCTTCTATTATTCTAAGAACGGCCATAGAATCAGAAAGTTTATATTGCTTTTCTGTTTGAGTAAAGAGTTCACTTTGAAGAACATCTTCTGGAATACTATACTCTTCAATAGTATCTTTTGGTATGGTTTTTCTACCATATAATTTTAAGAATTTTTGATAAATATTATAAAGCTTTAAATTTTTTCCAAATTCTTCAAAATATTGTAATTTTATTAATATTTCCATTTGTCTTGAATTTATATATGCTTTATTATCTTCTGTTTTTGCCTCTGATATTTCTCGCAATAAATCAACAAAATAATCATATTTATTATCTTTTAAACTATATAAATATAATGAACATTGACTATTAATAAACTTAACGGCCTGAGTTCCTTTGTATATTTTGTTTGTTTCTTTATTCATAAAATATTCATCAATAGAATATCTGAATTGAGGTTTTTCAACAGATATTCCAAAATATGAAAGTTCTTTTGTTAATTTTGCAGTTCTATCAGTGTCACCATTATAATAATTTAACGCCACAGTATAATATTCTAATGGATAATGTGATTTTAAATATGCCCCATATAAACTATCATAAGCATAAGATAGTGAATGGCTCGCATTAAAAGAATACTTTGCAGCATCTTCTACTACTTGCCAAGTTTCCTCAAAGCCATTTTCTTCTCCAACCTGTTTTTTCCAACCATCTAAAAGTTGTTCCTTTAGTTCTTTTAATTCTGGCTCTTTAAACTTTTTCTTCGCTATCTTTTTGATAATGTCATAAGATTGAGATTCAGAAACACCTAACCATATTAAATATTTCATTATGGATTCCTGATAAATAAGTCGATGTTCACTGTCCTCCAAAATATCATCAAGTGCTTTAACGCCAGTAGTATATGGTTTTCTATCTATAAAATCTTCAAGTAGAGACGCACAGCCCGGTCTGATTATTGCAACAAAAGAAGACATTTCTGCTACGGATTGAGGTTTATATCTCATAACCAAATTAGTTGCATAATCGGAATCCGCTTGATTTATTGAACAAGTCAACCCTTCCTTATAAATATCAAAAGTTTTTTCATCCAAAAGCTTATTTAATTCTTCTATTGATGGAATATCAATATTTGCCAATTTACAAACATCTCTAATAATAGCCCAAACAGTAACGGTTAAATAATCGTTTTTTAAATATTTATATTTATCGCAATTATAACCATCTAGCATACAGCAAATTTTGCCATTAGGAGTTTTTATCATTCCTATTTCTTCTCTAACATCTTTTGAATGTAAAAGCATACTACAAGGAGATTCAGATATTCCTTCAACTACTCCAATAAATACCGAACTATCTTTTATTCTTGGTGCCCATTCTGGGTCGTCTTTATATTTATCAAGATTTTTGGCTATTTCATTATATTCAGAAATGTCTAAACCTATTGCTTTACAATATAATCTGAATCCAGAAGATTCTTGTAGTGGTTTCCAAGAAAGCATCCAACCGCAATTATTCTCTCCCAACAAATCTTTACTAGCTTTAATAAATGGTTCAGCATCCGCAGTATTTAAATCTATATCAGGAAGGCTGCGAGCCCCCAATATTCTTTCCACAGACATAAATCTTGTTGGGAATAATGTTATTGGTGATTGCAATCTATCAATGTTTGTCAATCTTAACAAATTAATTATATAAAACGATGGAGCAGAACCTCTTCCCGTATTAGTTAAAACTCCTCCATATTTTTCTTTTGCAATTTTTGCAATGTTATAATCAATTAAGAAATAGTTTGCCATATTAGTTTTTTCAATAATGTCAAATTCATATCTTATTGCTTCTAAATATTCTTTGATTCTTTCTTTTGGAATTTTATCTTTTTCTCTTTTCCAGGCTTCATTAATAATTTGTTTTAAATCTTCATTTGGGTTTTCTGATACAGATGGTAATTTAATGTCATCATTTATATAATCACTACAATCTATACCTTCAAATATTAATGTATTTTCAAGCGCCTCCATAGCCTTGTTTTTATTTAATATGCCCTGTATTTCATATCTTTTTAATATTTCATCTGAATCTGGATAATCCAATATAAAATCATCTTCTTCAGGATAAAATATTTCTTTGGCTCTCAAAAATAAATTTCTATAAGCCGCATCTTCTGGATAAATATAATGACTATCATTTGCGTGTATTATTTTTATATCATATTTTTGACTAAATTTTAAAACTGTTCGATTAACCTCTTTTTGTTTTTCAGAATTATGGTCTTGAACCTCTAAAAAGAAATTAAAACCAAAATGTTCTTTCAATTCCTTAATTAAAGGTTCATCTTCCCACAATCCCGCTATACAAGCAGTAGTTATTACAAAGTTTTTTGGATTTAAAGAAAATAAAAGTTCGTGGTCTATTCTTGGTTTATAATAGAACCCTGTAATAAAAGATTCTGATATGATAGAATTTAGTTCTCTTATTCCATCGTGATTTAATGCTATTAAAATAATATGCCTATTTGTCCTATCTTTTTCTTTTCGGTCTGGAACATAATAAAGTTCGGCTCCAACAATTAATTTTAAATTATATTGATGAACCAATGTTGTTGCTTCAAATATATCTCCTTGAAGTCCGTGACAAGTCGTAAATACAGCATCGTGCCCTAATTCAATAGCTCTTTTACAATAATCTTCCATTTTAACTACAACATCTAAAGAAACCGGGTTTCCTTTATGGTCGTGCTTATGATAGTTATAATACTTCATTTTCTTTCTCCCTTTTTACATTTTAAAATTTAATAGTGTTTTCTCTAAACTTTTTAAGCATATCCTCCAAGTCTGTTTTAGGTGTTTCTTTCGCTTCGTTTCTTGCTTTTTTAGCGTCTCTACATTCTTTACATCTTATTGGCGCACCAAAGCCCTTTTCTTCATAAAATTTCTGTTCCCCAACAGTAAATACAAATTCTTTTTTACAATCTTTACAAATTAATTTTATATCTTCCATTATTTTTTTTCTTTTCCCTTCTTCTTCTTTTTTTTATCATTATCAATAAAGACATTTTCTTCTTCTTCAGAAATATCTTTAATTTGTGACATCACATCATCATAAATATAATCTTTAAAAGCAGTTATTGATTTTGCTTTTAAATCTAAAGCATTTAATATTGTATCTACATCTTCCAAAGATAATTGTAGCGTAACCATTTTATTTTGCATATTATACCTACTTTATTTGTATGTTTTCGTTTGTTATAAGCTCGAAACCAGGTATATTAAGAGCATATGACCCATCCTCTTGTTTTGTAGCTTTAACATCGTCTGACAGAGCTTTTTTGTTAATCTCTGGGTCTGAAATTTTAAAGTATTTTTCTTCATATTCATCTTTGGATTTTATATATTCTCTTAAAGCCTTTTCATCATAAATATTGGAAGAAACACTCTTTCTATATGATATTTTCTTATCGTCTTTTTCAAAGCTGGTTTTTCCATTAGTTTTCATTAAGAAATCAATATATTTCTTTAAATTTTCAGCTTTGTTCTCAAGTTGTTTAATTGATTTTTCAACTTCTTTTTTTCTATTTTTCATAGCATCTATTTTTGCTAAATGACATAAATAAACACCGTCTAATTGTGCAAGTTTATCATCAAGAGCCATCTGAAGCGCTTCTAAATCATCAGTAGTAAAAAATACTTCTCCTGTTTCTTCATCATATGAAAATCCTTCTTCTATGATTTTAGCAATTTCTTTAGAAATGCCATATCCACTTAATTCTTCAATATTCATAATTTTCTCCTTTTTATCCTTTTATTCTTTTTCTTCCTTTGGTTTTTTATAAGTCCCCTTTTGTGTCGCATCCAAAAATACAGTCGGATACTTTTTAGCATTAAAATCGGCAAGTTTTCCTTCTAATTGTCTCAATTTCCAATCATTGCCATCTTTTTTTGCTTTTTCTATTTCATTTAATAAATTATTTTTCTTTTCCATTCTTTTTTTAGCTATTGTATTTTCAAACATTTTTACTTCCCTTTTCTTCTTTTATAATCTAAAAGCATATCTTTTGCTTCTTTATATAAATCTTTGGTTTGATATATTATATAGTCATCATTTTTTTCATTCATCCATATTAAGAAATGCCTGTTATTTAATTTAAATCCGGTTTTCTTTTGAAGTATATATTGATATCCGTTTAGCTGCAAACTATAATGAATATAATTGCAGTCATCTAAATGAGATAAACAACCAGTCATTTTATTATTTCTATATGGCTCAAATTTAATTTCCTTATTTGATTTATAATCAATTATTATTAGAGATTTTAATTTTTTGGAATAACATAGAAAATCAATACTTCCACAAATCCCTATTTCTTCATCTCCAACAACTTGTTCTAAACCAATAGGAATAATTCTATCTTTATAGTCTTCATAAAATTTCTGTGCTATTCTTATAAGACGTGGCCATAATGGCTCTAAAACATCAAAACCAAATTTTTTGATAATTTCATCTTTTGGATATTTATAGTTCATTCCTTGCCATAAATATTCATTAAAAGCGTGTATATGAGTTCCTTTTATTTTTGATAACTCATTGCTATATTCCCATTCAGCTAAAACATCTTCTACTGGTATTCCATCTCTTCTGGCTACAATACCAGCAATTTTTTGTTTATCAAATGGATGTGCGTGTGACTCAATTAGAGCTGTCATCGATGTTTCTGCTTGGCATCTATTTCCGTCTTCATCTAGCCACCAATAAATATGGGGTTCTTCTTCAAAATGAAATTTATCAAAAACTTTTAATTTTTCTTTAAATTCTTCTATCACAATGGACTATCACCCCCACTCGATATTCCGTGAGGATTTGGGTCATTTGTGTTTAAAGGTTCAGTGCTTTTATTCCAACCATATCTAAACCATAATTCTGAAGGAGTTCTATAAAATCTATATGAATTATAATCAAAATACAATTTGGTCATCGGTAAAACTCCCGTAATACGGTTTTTTAATACCTCAATGCAAGTATCATATTCTATTGGTTCTTTGCCTTTAACATACTGACCTCTGAGGTTCATTTCTCCTTCTTTTTCTTTATCGGTATATCTGTGAACACTAAAAACCATATGGGCTAAATTAACTATATTTCCACTACCGGCAATATCTTCTTTAGTTAATCTTGTTTCCATTGTTTTTCTTGGATGTGCAACCAAAAATACCAAAACATTAAATTTTTTTGCAAAGAATATTAATTCGCTCACAAATCTTTTTTCTGCTTGCAACCTTTCATTTTCTTGACATTCTAAATCAACCATCATTAAATTGTCTATTAAAAAAACTTTGGTTCCACATTTTCTAGCAAGTTCTTCCATTTTTATTAAAATACTTTTTGCAGTAGTATCAACATCATTGTTGTAAACAAGTATTCGACCACTATACCAATTTTGCATTAGCCTTCTTTTTTCGGAATCTAATACTCTAATATGATTATCTTTCATCGTAATATAGTCTCGGCCAATCATATTAACTTCAACCCAATTTCTTAATACTGGAGACGGCAATTCTCCACTAAATACAAAGACATCATACCCTTGATTCAAAGCTTGGCAAATGGCAACCTGATTAACAAAAACACTTTTTCCTGAACCACTTTTCCCTGTAATAATATTTAAAGTTCCAAAAACAAGTTTATAAATTTTGTCATCTAAATCTTTTATTCCAGTATAAAGTCCCTCAGTTTTTTCTATATCAAATTCTTCGGCAGTAGCCAAATCTAATACATTGTCTATCGGAACATCCAATGGTTTTGCAATATAGTCAAGAACTCTATTTGCTCCTTTATAATATAATATCTCATTAGCATCTTTTATTGGTCTACCGCTTTCTGTGGTGTCTTTATCCATAATTTCAACATAATAAGTTCTCCAAGTTCCAAGTCGATGCATTATATTATCTCTTGCTTTTTTACCAGGAGCATCACTATCAAACCATAAAATAATTTTATCAAACTGCTCAAGCCAATCCCAATTATATTCTATCCACTGCGCATTATTACATCCATTAGGAACAGAAACAACATTACTATAACCGGCTTCCACAATAGAGGCGCAATCTAGTTCCCCTTCACTAATAACAAGTGGCTTCGATGGGTCTACTCTGTTCATATTAAATAAAATTGGTGCAAAATCTGCATTTTTTTGAGCCCAACATTTATTTTTATCTTTATCTTTATTAAAAACGTGTCCAACTCTGTATTTAACAGTTTTAAGAATATCGTTCTCATCATAAAAATGAAATACTATGTTTCCGCTCTTATCGCTCTGAATATCTAAATAATCTAATGTTTTTGCACTTAATTTTCTAAGCGCTAAATATTCTTCTACATTAGTTCTGTCTTCTTTTTCTCTTTTAGGATATCTATAATTGTCATCTTTGTAGCTATATGTGTTACCAAAAGTAAATTCCTCATCTACATTATCAAACAATTTTTCAATGGCTTTTAAATATGTCATTCCTTGAGCTATATATAAATCAATTATATCAAAGTTTCTTCCACAACTAAAACAATGCATTGAACTATTTTTTTCGTTCCAAACAAATGAAGGAGTCTTGTCTATATGATAAGGGCAAGAATAAGCTTTCTTGCCACTTATATAAGAACCCTCACCGAAATATTCCATTATTTCTTGTATGGCTCTCTCACCATATTTAGCCTTAGCGGCATTTATTTTATCTTTTGGTATTAACATACACACCTGCCGCCTTTCCTAAAATTTTTTGTTTTTTTTATTTAATTTTAGAAAGGACAAATGTCTTCTGGAGACTTTGAATTGTCCACTTCTTCAACAACAGGTTCCGGAGTTGACTCTTCAACTTTTGGTGCTTTATCCATATTTATACCTTTTGTTGCAGGTGCTTCTACGAACTCCAAGTTATATCTCTTTCCACTATTAACAGTAAAGTCTGTAACTGTAATATTAGGATAATTAGGATAAACAATTTGTTCTTCTGCTTTATTATAATAAGGTTCTTTTTTCATCTCAAATTCAACATTTGTGATGGAATCCCCTATTTCAATCTCTTTTAATTTATTATATGCGTGCGCAATAAATTTTACATTAAAATAATTAGTATTTACATATCCTCTTTTAGCAACCCCGTTATCTATTAAACTTTTATCATAAGCATTTTCTTCATTTACCTTACGACTTTCCTGAAGTTGCACTAATGCGCTCTTTCCAGAATCGCTTTCTTTTATTTCCCAAACTCTAAAATTATCAACCGTTTTTACTCTCATTTCCTTTTTTAATTTCCTTCCTCTTTTATTTTCTTTAGCGCCTCCAAAGATTGTTTTAACAAAGCTGTATCTTTGCAGAACTTTGGATTAGCAACTCCTAATATTGACTGAGTAGCCTCTACAACTTTTGAGTTTTTGCTTCCCCCTAGTTCAGTAGCCAAAGCAATTATTTCTTCTTGTGCTTTTTCTTTATTGAAAGCTGGCTCTTGTCCTGAATTTGCCCATTCGTATAATGCTTCTCCGTCTTTTTCTGATAGAGGGTCATATTTACCTTCGAACAAGTGAGTATTGTCTTTTGTTGCTTCAGCAACGTGTGTGTCTTGAGCTATATTAAAAGTGGCTGTATAATCATATTCTATGCCATCTCTTTGTTTATAACCAAGTCCAACTTTTCTAGGTTTTTGTTTTCCCTCTTTTTCTTCTAAAACATATTCATCTTTGCCTCTAACAGTGGCAATAATATGAATTGGAGATTGTAAAATTTTTTCCATAAATAAATCGTGTCTAGGTGTAATTTTTGCCCAGTTTGTATATGAATTTCCGGGCATCTTATCGTGTGTAGAAACACAGTAGCTCCACTCGTGTGAAATACTGTCTATTATTAATACTTGATATCCCCCTTGTATGGCGCTATCAATCGCTTCAATATATTTTTCTGGAGTATAAGGTTCTTCTAATTGCATATCATCAAAATCAAATTCGTTAGCATAATATCTTATACGACCAGCTTCAGTATCAACAGCAGCAACTCTAGTTCCTGCCTTACTAGCAATACCAGTAGCTAATTTTAATGCGGAATAAGTTTTTCCACTCCCACTGGCACCACCTAAAAGTAATTTTAGCCAAATTTTTTCTCTTTTGGCTTTTTGAAATCCTGCCATTTTATTATTTTCTCCCTTTTTTTAATTCTTTTCTCTTTTTTCTTTTTTTTATTATTTATTATTTTTTTACCTTCTGAACATCACCTCAAATCCAACAGATTTATCCACAACAAATCCCTAATTTTCCTGTGTTCAATCTTATATATACATTATACTATTCTTTATCATAGGTGTCAATTATTCTGTTTAATATTTTGCAGAATTTTTTTGCTTCCCGAACAGTATTATGATGACTGAGAGATATTCTTATTGTCCTTAAAGCCTCATCTTCTGTAAAGCCCCTAGAGGTTAATGACTCCGATGGTTCATCAGAACCAGAATTGCAAGCACTCCCCGCAGAAATATCAATTCCATATTGATTAAAAATCTGCACAGCACTATATGCTTTTAAATGTTTGAATTTTATATTTATAATATTCGATGAAGAATATACTTCTATCTTATTATTTCTTGATATTCTACTTAAAATAGCATCTCTAACCTTTTTTATTTTAGCTATATTTTTATCTTTATTTTCTATGGCTAACCTTAAAGCTTCTGCCATACCAACAATACCAGGAACATTTTCTGTCCCCCCACGCAATCCTCTTTCTTGATGACCATAGATTAAAGGTTCTATTCTTTTTTGTAATAAGCTATTTATATATAAAACGCCCACACCCTTCGGGCCTCCAAATTTATGAGCACTAAACGAAGCCGAACCAATTAAAGAATTAGATAAATCAATATCTACTTTCCCTATGGCTTGAGTTAAATCTAAATGAACAAAAAAATCTTTATCTGAAAACTTAGTCTTTTGTCCCATTTCGCTGTCCACCAAGGGGAATGAATGAGCTTTAACTTTTGCATCATTTTTTTTATTTGCCATCTTCATAGAATCGTGAGACCAAGGGTCACACCAATAGCATAAATTTTTTGAAATCCAAGAATTAGATTCGCTTGCTCCGCTCGTGAAGAATATTTCTTCTGGTTTGCATTTCAAAAGTTCTGCAATATTATTTCGAGAGCTCTCAACATAGAAATGAGCTCGTCTGCCCTCGTTATGAGCACTACTAGGGTTTCCATATATGCTAACAAAAAACGGCTTCATACACTTCCATACAGACTTTTCTATGGGTGTTGTCGCCGCATTGTCAAAATAAATTCTTCTCATAAAAATCACCTCGTTTTTATGGTCACAATACCATCAATATTAATATCAAGATAACATAACCAGAGGTCAATTACAAGTCTTTTTTAAAAAAATAATGCGGTAAAAAAAAGAGTAGACTTATTTAAAATCTACTCTATTGATTAACCCCTTTCTGCCAAGAATCATTCTTTTTTATATAGAAATCTTTGGCTTTTTGCCACGTTCCATTAACTTTTATCCAAACTTTCCCTTTTTGCCAAGACCCATTTACCTTTATATATGCAGATGCCTGGTCAGCAGGTGTTGTAAAGACAGGAGTTGTATAAGCATTTGACCACACACCAGAGTCTTTTGTTGATGCATCAATAACAAAATAATAACTTTGTTGCTCTGATAAAGTGAAGGCTATTGGCGATGTTGTTGAATAAGTATAAGTTCCCAATAATGAACCATCACTAGAATATAACTTATATCTTACCGTCTCAACATTTGAAGCATTATTAAAGGTTGGAGTTACTGTTGCCGAATTATATAATAAATTACCAATAGTTACATTAGAAATTTGAACTGTCTGTCTATACGTTGTAACATTTAATTCATTGGCATTTGAACCCCAATCTCCGTTTCCATAACCATAACCCTTAAATTTATAAGTTGTTGATGGACTTAATCCAGTCATAGTAAATGGAGAAGATGTAACTTCTTTTATTTTCGTTCCATTTTGATAAACAGCAACCTTAGAAGGACTTATAGTTGAAGATGAATAAGTTAAAGTGGCCGTTGTATCTGTTTTACTACTCGAAGCCAACGTAACATAAGGCAAAGGATTTATGGCAAAACTTCCAGATGCATCTCCGAGTTTGCTGCCCGTTGTTCCGTTTTTATGCGTTACACTAATATTTAATGTTCCAGTAGTTCCACTAACCGTAACACTTCCAGAAGCGCTATTATTATATCTAGTGCCTGCGATATTTCCGGAAGTAGTTCCTTTTATTTGTAAACCTGTCTTAATGGATTTACCACCGACAGTGATATCACAAGTCCACTTGTCATTATAAAAAGTTCCTGTTCCGGTTGTCTCAACCCACATTGTTATTTTAACGGTAAAGCTCTGTGTGGCAGCATTACGAGACTGAGAGGTTATTTCGCATTTAGAATAAATAGTGTTTGTTGCACTACTTGAATAAGTATATATTTTTTTCTTTTCCCAAACAGTTACCGCCATCTAATCACCTCTCTATACTATCGTTAATTTTTGTCCAACTTTAATTATATTAGGATTATTTCCAATTATAAATTTATTTTTTGCATATATCTTTTGCCAAGTTGTATTATATTTTTTTGCTATACTTGTTAAAGTATCGCCCTTTTGAACAACATATATTGTTTCTTTTGGTTTCGTTGAAACAGGAGAAGATGTAGCGTTATCAAGTTTAATATCTGCTTCATTCATCCATCCTAAATCTCCGGTAGTATTATAAGGATGCTTTGCTCCCTTTGCATATCTGGTTATTTTGGTTTTTTTATTTTTAACAGTTCCAGATGGTTTTGCTGCATTTGAACTTACATATAAATAACCATTTATTATAACTTTATCTCCTATCTTAAATTTCTGACTAGGAGTTGGTGCGGGTGTTGGAGTTGGTGTAGGTGCTGGAGTAGAATAATCTAAAAATATACTTTTTCCGTGTTCTGTCCAAGTTCTAGTATTATACCCAGATTTTTTACCAATATTTCCAACGGCAGTAATTTGAACTCCATCTTTCCAAATAGGAGTGCATTCTACTGCAAGTCCATTACCAATATAAACGCCGATATGTCCATTCATCCATACAAATTCCCCAACGGCTATATTTTTAAAATTTGATGTTCTATTAGTGCAATATTTTTTAAACATATCATTAGCATTAACATCGGGAACACCATTTGAAGCATATCTTGCTCCTCCATATGTAGCATTTTTATTTCCAGACCATCCCCACAATAGCCCTTTTAATAAATTTACACAATCAAATCCAAAAGTATCTGCGGATGCAGCCATTATTTTTTTTGTTCTAGCTGCTTGTTTGTTATAAGCTGAATTATTGCAATATCTTTTTTTATTAGTGGGGTTCATTGGTGCTCCAAAACAAGCATAAACATATAATGTTTTATATTTAGTTGCAACATCTTTTGCTTTTTTAACAAAATCCGCTGCTTTCATTACATATGCCATATTACTCCACCTCTTCTTCTACTTCTGTTATAACTTCATCTGAATCTCCGATTACTTCTACAAATTCTTCTTCTAAGATTTCTTCATTAATATCCATTATTCTTCCTCCTTATTTTCATCAATATTAAAAAGAGGCATTATAGCTGCTAAACCAGTTGCTAATGCACTGATAAATAAAGCTCTTAATGCACTCATATCAAAATTAAATATTTCATTTGAACTAAAATATACAAAAATTGTGCTTAAAAATGTTTGCAAAAAAGTTCTAAAAATTCTATTATTCCAAATTTTTTTTATTATTCTTTTCATAAAAAATCAACTCCTTTATGAAGATAATTTTATATATATATCTCCATTTTTTCCCAAAGAAGAACTTGGGTCTGAAGTTCCACTATAAGTTAAAATAGCGCTATCCTTAACCCCTTTTAAAGCAGCGGCAGTAGCAGCCTTAGTAGAATCATTGGTCAAAGCATCATCTACTAATTGAACGGCTCCAATTTGAGAAGTAGATGCTGCGGCCATAGCTATTGTTCCAGAAGTTATAGATAGACCATTTTGAGCAGTAACTTTAACGTGCCCATAATTAGATGTTGTTCCAACACCGTATGTAGTTGCAGATACCGCATGATTTATTGGAACTCTTGAAGAATATAATTCTGTAAAATTATCATTTAAAGCTCCTCTAAATGCAGCACCGGTCATACCATTATTTAAAATTTTTTGTGCCATATAATTACCTCCTTTTAAGCCGTTCTACGCCATATATACACCGCATAGTATGGCTGAATATTATTGTGATATCCATTACCACCTCGTGAATCTGTTTTTCCTGCATATTTTAACCCTGAAGCATCTGCTGAGCTTGCTGCTACACTTAAAAATGCATATCGACCACTCGTATTAGTCCCAACCCTAACTCTTTCTACGTCTCCAGGAACATAAGCTAAAAATCCCCAAGAAGATGTATCGGGGTTATGTTGATGTGAAGCACATTCCGAAAGAGTAAGTTTATGAGTATACTCTCCTCCAGTGTCTCCAGAAGCATATGTCCTAGAAGTATTTCCATCATTTCCAGTTCCAACACCAATTAAAACTCTTCCTTGAGAAACTTGTTGCCAGGTTCCAAAACCAAACAATGTTGCGGGATTTGTAGACGAAGTAGTCAAATAAATTGAACCAACGGGATAAGCCCTTGAAACATCCGTGCTTCCTCCTCCGCCAGAAGCATCTCCAGCTCCAACTGTTTTTATTAAATTTCCAGAAGGCGTGGTTGGAGTTGTAGAACAAATAAGTTCCGCCTGAGAAGCTACAATATCAAAAATTGTATCCGTAGTATATCTTTGTATCCTCTTTACATATATCCAATATTCCCCATTCGTTTGCTCATAAACTTCCACTGTAGTATAATTAAACGCAGAAGAATCTCCTGTATACATTAAACTTACAGTAAATCTGTCTCTGTTACCTATCAATAAATCCATATATGCCTGAGTATTAGAAGAATACCCCCCAAATAAACCAGATATAACAACGCTTGCCCTATTGCTCGTATTGCTTACTGGTAATTTTGCTATTAAATAATAACTTGGAGCATCATCACGCGAATGATTCTGTAAAAAGAAACTTCTTCTTTTTTTTGTATCTGCCAAATAAGGAATGTTTAAATTATTATCTTGCGACTTATAATAAATCCAATCATTAACATCATAATCAAATAATCCTCTATTCTGACCATCGGGAGAATAAGTAAATCCAAAATGATTTTTTTTATGTTTCGCGCTTATCCACGCATTAGAAAGCTTTCCATTTTTTGTTACAAGCTCTACAGAATCCCCCACTTGTAAAGCATCATTAGATTTATTTAAAAGCCCAACGACTTCTACTTCATCGTCAGGCGGAATTATTGCATTGAAGGTGCCATCTGAATTAACCGCAGTGATTTTTGCAGCAACATATTTTGTGACTCCTTCTCTATAAAATTGTGCCGAAACTATATCTTCTATAGTCTTTTTAAATTCGACTGTTTCATTAGAATTAAAATCCATACAACACCTTCTTTACATTTGTAATACGCTATTAACCCTTTCATTAACATTAGAACAAGATAAACTCATCACGCTATCGTTTCCTAAAGTATAAGAAATGGATTGTATTATATATCTTTCTTTTTTTATTTTGTAATGTGAATCTGTTATAGTCACTATATTATTTACAAACAATAAAGGATTAAAAGCCACACTTACGTTAAGTATGGTTCCCAAAATCATCTTTTTTCTCAACTCATATTGTGCTCTTTGTTTTGCCAAATCATCGCTATATATTCCAGAATCATTTATATAATCTATTCTTCTTCCAACTCTTTGAACACATATTGGAGATAAAGGGTTATCATTAACGGCTTTTGCATAAAATAAATCATTCAATATGTTATCTCCTACAACGTGTATTTCATTAACAGCATTTTCAAAATCATAATTAATATTAGAATCAAAATAATCATTTTTTCCTTCTTCGTAGTCCCACATCGAAGCTTTCTGATAATCATCAGAAGTTTCATTAATTGCCACAACACAAAAATTACCTTGTGAATTATAATATAATTCCGCATTTAATATTACACCTATTTCTAACAATATTTCCCCGAAAGTGCTTCCAGCATCCTTAGTTAAAGTATAAGGCATTTTTATACCAGATAAATTATTATCATAAAAAATGGGTTTTGAATCTAAAGGATATCCAGAACCACTATCCATACCAAGAATACCTTTTATTACTCCCTCAATATCTGAATCAACTGGAATTTCATAAGTAGTCTCTAATGTTCCAGATTTTCCTTCAAAAATCGCAAATTTATCAGAAAGAGACAAAGATATTTTTTTGTCAGAAAGAATATGATAATCAGTAGGATTATTTAAGATATAAACACCACGAGGAAACCAATAAAGATTTCCATCAAATTCTAATCCAACGTCCAATCTTAATCTATTATGAACCCAAATTGAATTTATACTTGGGGTATATTTTCCATCAGTATTAACCAAGTCTATTGTCAAACTTTTTCTTTGTCCACTCTGATAATTCTCTGTAAAACTACCAGAATTTATTATTATATCTTCTTGTGGAATTTCATAATTTACACTTTCATCCGGATTTAAAAGAAGTAATCTATATCTGGTTTTTATATTTGGTCTTTGCAAAACACTTTCAAGATAATCCATAGATATATCTTCACTATCTACTAACCTAAGAACCTCTCCAAATTTGTTCCAAAGTATATTATTATTTGAATCCGCTAAAGCATTCCTATTATATGTTGACATTATACACCTATTACAGAAATTTTATCCATATCTTCAACTTCAACCCAGGAAAAAGATATTGTAGTCGGTTGTTGAGTTACTACGTCATCAATTTCAGAACTCGTATCTGTTATCATAACCAAACGAACATTTCCTCTTCTGTCTTTTAAAAGTTTTAGATTTCCATTAGAACAAAATTTATTCCACTCTTTTATTTTATTAAAAGGTTCATTATAATCAGCAGTGTTAGCCCCAATTTTTTCTACACTACCCAATAAACAAGATAATCCACCGCTAGAATAATTATTGCTAGAAGTAGAAACTTTTGGAAATTGAGCCAATGTTTGATATACGGTAGTATTCATATTTTGTGTTGTTGAATCACTAGAAAGATTTAATGTTAATTTCCACATAGAAGAAGGATTTGCATAATATAAATTTTTATCTGTTAGACTTGGGGCAACATCAATAATACTCCAATCATACCAATCTATTACAACATCATTTGATAAAACAGCTTGAGACATAGCAGTTGCCGTTTCTTTAAATATATAATATTGATACTTTCTATTATTTGCTACCTTATAATCTGTGACAGATAAATATCCATCGTCTATCCTAGATACATAAATAAGTTCTAAATCATTATTAACTTTTTTGTAAACACTAAAAGTATTACCTAATGCCAAATTAGAAATTCCGTGAGCAATTAGCGTTGTATCCTCAAATTTAACTAAAAAACGAGAATCGACACTTAAAGAGGGGATATATTGATTATTAGAGAAAATATTATCATCAGAATTAGAGCCTTCTTTTATATGCAAAAAGTCTAATTTAACACTTTTATTTAATTTTATTTTTTTTATCATTCAATCACCCCTCTACATTAATATTGCTTTAATTGAAGTTGGTTTAATTTCAACTTTCCACCATTTATTACACATTCTATCGTTGAAACTTAATCCTTCTACCCAATAATATGTATCAGCCCAAGTTGCTGTATCAGACCATATATAATCTTTATACTGGTCTACTTCAGGAACGCTACTTAAAACAAATGCCTGAGAAATATTCCCTCCAAAAATATTTTTTCTTAAAAGAACAGCATCTCCGCTTTCAAGTATTAAATCATATTTATTTATTTTTACAACAAAGCTTGACATATCATTTTCTGCTGAAACATCTGCTTCTGTTTCAAAAATAGTAGCTTCTTCTATAGAATTATTATCCGAATCAATAAAGAAATCTGAATCTAAATTAAAAACAAATGAAATATCAAAATCATTTGAAAGAGTGCAAAGACCATCTTCATTTTCCCAGATTACTTCATAATTATCAGTATAAAGGCTATTAACCCCATTAAAAGGAGTATTATAAAGATATTTAGCATCCGAGGGAGATTCCGTTGGAACCACCTCTCTAACAGTTATTTTTGCCGTATAATCCGTATATGTAACGTGATAAACAGGCAACACCATTATTTTGGAGATAGAAACATCTTCTGTTGGGGTATAAGTATAAGGAAAATCCCCAGGTTTCAAAAGTAATTTAACATTAGAATTTGAATCTTGAAAATATAAAACTGGATAAATCGATGGATTTGTGCTCGTTTTATCTCCTTCTTCAAAAAGATTAAGTTCATAAGTTTTATTCGCTAAAAAAGTCATCGCTCCATCTAATGATATCGAAACGCTCGGCTCCATAGCAGTTGAATATCCAGACAACCCAATACGAGTATTCGAAGCAGTAAATGTAACTCCGGCATTAGTAGTAGTATAAGGAACATAAGTAAAAACCCTCTCTGGTTTTAAAACAGGCGCTAAACGACCATCGTTTTCGACCGGAGCAGCCCAAGAAACATTTATTGCATTTTGATTTGCATTACAAGTTGCAACTGGTTGCTGTAAATATTCAATAAAAGCATAAGAAACATTAAATTCATATAAATCAGAATAAACCGTTTGTCCAAAATCATTTTGCATAGTCATCTGTATTTTATATGTTTGTTCTGACATAAACGAATCATAAGTATAATTAAGACGAGCAGAATAAACTTCACCCGTAGAATCAATTAATTTAAAAGTCCCATCCTCCTGCTCTTCATAAAGGTCAAATTTATACCAAACAATAGGGGATTGGTCGTCATTACAAGTTCCCTGAAAAGTATGCGTTCTGGTTGTAATTGTTGCGGGAACGTCTTCTATTTCAATGGTTGGTTCCTGCCAATAATAAAATACATTTAAAGGCGTTGTATCTATATAAAAAGAAACTATTTGATAGACTTCTCCTTGAATAAAAGGGTCAGCTATTGAACTTAGAGTTATAGCCCCCGTTTCGACATCATATGCACTTATTGTAGATACTGGAGCCGCAAGTCCTTCTCTTTTTATACACATACCAACTTTAATATTTGGATTCATTTGTATATGATAATTAGTAGAATCTTCTACACTAACTATCGTTCCAGTAGTAACAACAATATTTGGGGTTGGTTGGAATAATCTAATACTCCAACCATAAATATCCCCATTTATAAAAGGAACGAGCATTCGGTCTAATGTTATAGTTAATGTCTCGTTATTATATATATATTCATCAGAGGTTAGTTCTCCTGAATTATAAACATATATCGGCGTGTCATTCCATCCTGTTGCTCCCTTATCATAAACACTTAAAATGTATTGATTTATATATGAGTTCGTCTGAATATCCATAGATATAACAGTATCTTCGGAACTATTGACGGCACTACCAGATTTTGGTAGGACGTTTTTAGGTTGATATATCAAAAAGAACTCCTCCCTTCATTTTTTTTATAAATTTTCAGCTACCGTTTGAACACTCTTTTCTAATTGCTCATAAGTAGTATCATTAACTGGTTTGCTAAACATTAAATTAATAAAATCGTCTAATGTCATTTTAAAAATAATTCCTTGCAAATGTGAACCTTTTCCATTATAAGAATTAGTATACATTTGCTTATATTCATCTTGTGAAATATATTCCTGTATTTGTTTATAATAATCATAGTAAAATTTTCTTGAAAGTTCTTCTATTGCCTCCAAAGTTTCTTCGGGAACCCCTTTTGCTAAAGCTACATTATAATATATAAAACAACTAAATGCAGTTTCCAATGCAGAAGGCGCAATCATTTTCAAAGGAACACCCTCTCTTTGAGCTACATTATAAGCGTTGTGTAAATTATAAATATAACCGGGAGTGCAAATTCCATACTCATATTCATCCTTACCCCTCCTTGTAATCGATGCTTGATTAAAATGCCATTCATAAGTTGGAGTTCCAAGTATTTTTCCTCCCTCTTCCCCCATATCATTACGGGCTATTAAATAACACATATTATTAAATCCAACATCTTCATTTGCCCTAGTCGAAGTAAATCTTATGTTATGTTGTTTTAGAAAACTTCTTCTATACATATGCCCGAAAACCCAAACAAGATTTGCTTGCATAGGCATCTGTTCATTATTTTTACCAATCTGTATAAAAGGGCTTATAATAAATTTAGTTGAAGTATCCTTCATTGGTTTAGATAATAAAGATAAAGAACAAGCCTCATAAAAAGTATCATCCGCATCAATAAAAGTTATAAAATCTTCCTTGGTGTGGTCTATTCCATATTGTCTGGCATAACCAGGCCCTCTATTTTCTTTATATCCTATTTCCTTAATATTAAGTAATGGTTTAAAAGTTTCGACTATTTCTTTATAATCTTTTCCCCCGTCATTTACTATTGTTACAACTAATTCATCTCTATTTAGCTGCATTGCTAAACTACTTAAAGTTCTTATAATTGTATCCTGACTATTATACGCAGGAATAATAACATCTATCATATTTTATTTCTTTCCTTTCTTTCTTTAATTTTAGAAAGAGACGATTTCTCGCCTCTTTTTTTTAATATTTCCAACCCGCAGCAGTAAGGTCTGATATGCGGTTTGAATAATACGAACTATTAAACTTAGTCTGATATAATGGACTTCTGTTATTTGTCGTATTTAAATTTCTATATTTCGCAAAAAGAGTATTAGTAACATTACTATTAATACACATATTAACTATATTTATAACACTTGCATTACTCAAATTATTGCAACGAGCGAAAGCCTGAGTCATATATCTAACATTTCTTGTATTATATTCTGGAACATTAACCAAATTTTTACAGTCAGCAAAAATGTTATTCATTCGTGTTGCTGAAACAGTATTTATATTCGGTGCGTCTTTTAAATTGTGGCAATAATGAAATGCGTCTGAAAAACCATTCAATTTTGGAGTATCAAAATCAGGAACATTATATAATTGATAACACCCATAAAACGCATCATCAAATGTCTCCAAATTTTTTAAATTTAAAGCTGGAAAACTTCTCAAAGAAGAACATCCATTACATATATTATTTATTGATGTAATATGATTAAATCCAGAAAGTCCATTTAAATTTTGTATCGAATTACATCCTGCAAACATAAATTCGCAACTTTTTGCTTTAGGAGCTCCTGCCACAGGCAAAGGATTTTCATAAAAAAGATTTTCGTCAAATATAGGTAATATCTCTATATTAGGAATGTTCGTTAGTTTTTTACAATTTCGAAACATAGCAGGAGCATACATAAGCTGATTTGGCAATCCTATGATGTTTGTCATATTCTGACAATTAGAAAACAAATATAACGATTTGCTTATAGCCAACGGTGTTAAACATCTAATATCATAAACATTTAAAGATGTATCTGGTATTATTACTGAAATATTATTTAAATCAATATATGAAAAATTTTCAGACAAATTAGTTAGATTCCCTTCATCGGAAAGGGTTCTGTTAGCCATAGCCATTTTTAAATTATTCATATCATTCATAAGTATACTAGCATAATCATTAAAATTCATAACCATCCCCCTTTCTAATAAGTCCATCCATTTGCATTCAAAGCACTTAAAACTTCTTCCGGAACACCACAATTAAGAACATTAATATTTGTTTGATAAAATAGACTTTGAAAATTGGTTGAATTAAAATTCATATAAGGCATCGTTCCAGCATTAACCAAAGAAGTTGCTATGTTTATAATACTATCGTTACTTAAATTATTACAAGAACGAAAAGCATACAAAACACTAGAATTTGGGGCAAATTCAATAATCGGAACGTCTACCAGATTATAACAAGAATCACAAAAATAACTACAATCTAAACCGTTATAATTATAAAAATTTGGTAATGAAATCAAATTCGTGCAGCGGCGAAATTGTGAACGTAAGTTCTCCCCTCGCAAATCTATATCTAAGTTAATATATGGGAAATAACACTCCTGAAAAGCCCAGCAAAGATTTGCTTTTTGCTGATTGATTATAGTAAGATTTACTATATTGCTTCTCCAAAATATTGAATACATACTTACTCCATCGACCCCTAAATCAAGTATCAAATCATTTTCAAAACAATAACTAAAAGCCTGGCTTAAACTTGTAGCATTAGCAAAATTACAATAACCGTTTCCAGTTATATTTTTTATTGTGCCTGACCCAACAGCATTAAACATATATGTAGCATCCTTAATTGTATCAAATCTTAAATTAGTGATATTCATTCGATATGTGTATGAATGATTATAAAACATATGCGATGCATTTTCTATTGGAGAATAACCCATATCAACATCAACGCGGCCCGAAAATCCCGAAGAATTTTCCGCAAACATATAACTGGCATCAATAACTTTATTAAATTTTAACACAACGCCATTTCTTATTCCTCCATTGTTAAACATATATGATGCATTAACAACATTAGAAAAATCCGCAGTATCGTTTGTAACTATGGCACCAGAACTTGAATATGAAAATGCATTACTAGCATTCGTTACCTGTGAAAAATTACCAATAACGCTGACGTTATTAATTTTTTTACAATTTCTGAACATACCAGATATATCTTTACAGCCCGTGACATTCAAGTTTGAAACTGTCGTAAGATTTGCACAATCATAAAATAAATTTGTGTATCCTCCACCTATTCCAGTTGTAGTTTTTGGTAAATTAACATTGTATACACTCTGCAACATTTTACAATTCTGTAATATACCAAATATATTAGAGGAAGATTGAGTTTCGTTAGAAATAATCAAATTACTAACATTAATAACATTGCTATAAGTAAAAACTCCTCGAAAAAAATTAAGTGCATGATTATTATCTTGAATATCTAAATTAAATTGAGCAGGAACTTTTAACATAGTTGAATCATTTATTCGCAAAATACCTTCTATATTTGAAATATTATCTCTTATAACAACATTTGGAATATTTTGTAGGTTGCCGCATCCAGAATACATATGATACATATTGGTTAGACTTCCAGAATCACCAATATTTCCTGCAACAGAAGTTAAGTTGACACAATTTTCAAACATAGAAGCCGCATTTTGAAGATTTGATAAGTTGACATCGATTGTAGAAATATTAGAATTACTAAATAAATTTGAAGCCGTAATAACATTTCCAAATTTTATATTATTTATAAAAGCGTTTCCACTCGTATTAGCAAACATACCGTCAATATTTATCATATTATTAAAATTTGCACCGTTTAAATTTAAAGAACTAACACTAAAAAACGCATTTACGCCCGCAGTCGCATTAGAAGCATCCATATTTTGAACATTTCCACCATATAAACCAGAATAAAAGCCAGATAAATTATTTGTAAACTTAGTATATAGATAAACTTGAGGTTCAACAGTATATATAGTTGCTATGTTTGGAGAAAACAAACCTCTTGGAGAATAATCATAAGGAAGTAATGAAGTATTATTATAAATATTTGCTAATTCACCAAAAGTAGGATTGGAAGGCACACTATCACCGTGTGCCTCAATCTTGTTTATTATTTTATTTCTATCATTTATTAAACTACGAAGGTAGTCTTCTGTTGTTATCATATAACCACCTCTCTATCTCTAATTTGATGGAGTTGTCAACAATGCAAGAACAGAGTTAATATCTCCAACTATGCTATCGACATATCCTTTCATACTAGATTCTGTCCAGTTAGCAGCGTTCCAAGCTCCAGCCGTAGTAACAGCGGTAGTGCATTTATACACCTTGTTATTATAAGTTACAAAATCTCCAACAGCATAAGTTGATTGGTCTGAGAAAGCATCAAATCCAAGTTGAGAGACATCGAATCCGCCTCCACCAGCATTATCATCAACATACTTTTTATTAACAAGTTGGTTATCAGAAGTAGGAGCTATTGAACTTTCTGGAAGCGTAGTAAATGTTTTTTTACCAGAAATTGTTTGATTTGTTTCGGTAGTTACGCAATCGATAGCAGTTACAGTAGCTATTGCATTAGTTACCAAACTATCAGTAAATGTAAATGTATAAGCTCCACCAACAATTCTTTCACCCGTATTGTATTCAAAAGCTAAAATAACAGTTCCACTGCCATCTGTTCTTTCATCTCTTACATTAGATGAGCAATCAACAGTGTAAACTCTAGGATTTTCAACCGTAGCATCATAGCTAACATAAGCTCTAGCGCCATTGTTTAATTTATCAATTAAAGTATTTAAATCGGTTTCTCCACCAAAGGCAGCTAATATATCGGCCATTGAGCTTGATTGAGTTAGTCTAAATACTCCTTCATTTATTTTAACCGTTTCCTCTTGAATAGTTTTTAATATATCCGTAACTTTTACAAGAGTCCACTCATTAATATTAAATGAATGACCAGCGGTTGTTTTAATAATACATTTATATAATTGTCCATTAGCTCCTATAACATAATCACCTGGATTATAAGAAATAGGAGTCCAATCAGCAGCAAAATTACTTTTAATCGTATCTACGTAATAAGTCGATGGAACATTTATGCCAGTTCTGGATGCTACAGAAGCTCCATTCGCTGTTTTGCTAACAACATTATATTGTATATAGGTATTTGTCTGACCTCTTACTATTGCGAATATTTCACCTATCTGAGCTTTCTCAAAGTCATTTAAAATCAATAAATCTATAACATTAGAAGAACTAAACTTTAAGTCGTCTCCATAACTAAAATAAGACGAAGCTCCGATTGCGCCACCAGCACTTACATATGAGCCTTGTTTGGCAGTCAATAAATCAAAAGGTTCATTGAAAGATGTTTCAGGTAATAAATCAAAAGCTAAACTACTATTTGCAAAAATAGAGTTCCATTCATGTTGTGTTTTTGTTTCGTTATTTATTGTATCGATTACTGAACTTGCACCTATAGCCCCATATTGTATTTTTATATTACAAGGCATATCATAAGAACTTATAAAAGTAAGAATAAATCCATTAGCAGGATTAATCCTTTTATTTTCACTTATTCTTAAAACATCTCCGGCTTGAATAGTAATTGTTCCATCAGCATTTAACAAGTTGCTTACAGCACTATTTGTCTGAAGATTTGTTATATATATTTGCTTTTCGGCAATAGAACCAGATACAACGCACTCTGAATTAGGCTGTCCTTTATTATCTCCTGTTAAAATCCATTGATTTCCTCTATAAATATAAAAGAAGAAATTTACCCAAGTAGCAGAGACATTAATCTTCATTGCGGAATCTATTATTATATGAGAATTTAATGTTAAATTAAGCGGTTCTGTAAATGTATATTGCAAATAAGAATTAGATTGTCCAGAGGAAGAAGTAATACTATATGTATATGAATCTCCTTCTTCTAATGTGTTTGTGTCGGAAATTGTTCCTTGAGAATCTATTAAATATAAATCTTTGACCGTTTTAGAATTATTAAATATTCCATCCACATATTTTTTTGTTGCAGGATGATAAGATGCTGTTGGTGTATAAGCATCATCATTTAAAGTTCCAAGAGGAAGCCCATCGTAACCAGTATTGCTAAATGTTATATTTCTTGCAGTATTAGTAAAACTTAATCTTCCATAGTAATTAACATTGCTAGTATTAGAATAAACGTCTGTTATATAACCGTTTTGATATTCTTCCCCATCAATATATACTGCTGCTTGAGTTGCAGAACCTATCATTTCATATTTAAGACCATAATGTGTGTTATATTGTGGCATTACATTAGCAAAAACCTCGCTCGAAAAAATTAAATTAATTAGACATCTATGAGAAGTAGGAGAAGGAACAGAACTGAAAGTCATGCCAACAATTTCTTTATAACCATCGGCATAAATATAAATACCTGTATGACATCTTTCTCCACCTTGATTATATCGATTGTATTTTTTATTATGGGCTATAATAATATTTATAGCTTTAACTATTTTATTTCTTATAAAATCATCGTTTAAATCAGGATTCAATTCTTTAAACTCTATTGCTCCTTCAGATAATCCAGGAACAGGAAGCCAATTATAATTAGCAATATTTTTAACTACTATTGTGTCTCCATCAACAGGCGTTCCAGTTACAGTTAAACCGCTTTGATATAATACTCCGCTTTTAACTCTATTCGTATCTATTACCCACCGATTAGAAGAACCATTATATGTAAACGTATAAGTCCCAATATTATAGAAAACATAATTATTAAAAGTTGAAGAATCAACAGTTGCCTCTATATCACCCGTAACACTTTCTACACTGGCTATTCCATCGTAGTATCCACATTCATAAAACCAATTCTTTACATAATCCCCATTGTCTTCTCCAACATATTGAACAACAGTTCCTAACAATTCCTCCGTTGGTTCTGGCATTACAGTATATTGAATAGTTGAACCCTCTTGAACATTTATATTTTCCCAACTATAAGTTGCTGGGTCTTCACCATCAGAAATACATTCATAAAAATATCCGTGTGTATAATTTGCGTTTGTATCTCCTACATATTCTACTATTTTATTAAGATAATTTGCTGATGCGGCAGGCATCATTACTTTTGTTCCTAAAAAGTTATCATCAACAAATTTTTTATTAACAAGATGATTATCTAAATATGGAACAGCCGAACTCTGTGGCAAAGCATTAAAAGTTTTCGTTCCAGCAATACTCTGGTCGCTTCCAGAATCCACATAAACAAGAATATTATTATAAGTTTCTGCCCAGCTATTAGCTGTTTTTGCTAAAGTAAGTCTTTTTATACAAGGGCCTTCATGATAATATGTTTCAAGAACAATATCTCCGGTTTCGGCCTCTAATGGACTTTTAAATATTCTAACCCCATTTTCGGCAGAAATCAAATTTGCCAATTTAACTTCTTCTACTTGAATAGAAAAGGCAGGAAATCCTTCCGGAGTAGTTTGACCAGAAACTTCGGCTTTAGGATAAAAATAAACCCCTGGCTTAACATTTGTTATGTTCCAACATCCATCGGCATCAATAGACATAAAGTTTTCGCATCCCTGAACTCCAATATTAGACCAGCTATATGTCGCAGGGTCATTGCCATCGCTGACACATATATAATAATATCCTTTTACGTAATTTCCATCATTTTCGCCAGTATATTGAATTATTTTCCCAAGAATATTTGACTCTGGAGTTGGCATTTCATTATACTGAATTATTTGACCAGCACCACCAATTAAAACAAGATTATTTCCATCCCATCTATAACTTGTTGATGGTTGTTGCGCCATATTTATATATATTTTACCTTGTAATGGAGCTTCTCCAGAAGAGCCCCAAGTATTTGTTCCTGTAGCAGTATAAATTAGCTTATCTACAGAATTATAATATTTGTCACCTTCTTCACATACAGCAGGAGCTGTCTCATCAATGGCTATTAAATCAACAACATCGTCAACATAACTAGGTAAGTAGGAAGCTGGAATTTTTCCATCTTCACCGGGTCTAATGGCTGTTGCTGCCATTCCTCTAGCAATTATATCTGCTGCCATTATTCAACGACCTCCCCTATTACGGTTACTTTACCTCCTGTTACCCCAGATAAAGTGACTCTTATTCCTTCAAATGAAGTGCAATCGATTAAATACACTTCATTCATTTCACCCGTTTTTTGCAAAGAGAAATCACTTGTTCTAATCGCATTTATAGGTATATATTGTTTGCTTCCTGTTGCTTTTCCATAAAAAGTCATTGTAGCAGCAGTAGCAGTTGGATTTTCGTTTAAGTCTCCACAAGAAACAGCCATAACTGCCCCATTTGATTTGTTTCCAACAAGGTAATCTTGACCATTACCATCGCTAGAAGTGTTATCGTGGAATCTGTGTTTAATTTTTATCATTTTAATTCCTCCTTAATTATTGAAAGGGCTCATAAGAGCCCATCTCACTTCTTTTATTGATGTTTTTGAACATTAACTAATGCTTTTAATTCTGATATAAATTGTCTAGCATTAGTAACATTCGGTAAGGATATATTCCCAAAATTATAAGTAGTATTTCCTCCAGATGCTAATACTCCAGAAGATTTTGGATGTGCAATAGCATAGAACAAGTTTTTCATTTGTTCAGAATTAAATACAAATTCTGGTTTATTCTTTGTTCCGTGAAGCATTGCAAGTCCAGTATAATCTACTATACCCCCTCCGGCATATCCTTGAATATCTGTTTTCTTAACCCATCCAAGACCATCAATATTATATGGATGAGTTCCTTTTAAGTTAATATATTTTATTTTTCCATTTTTAGCTTTTCCGCTGCTTCCTCCACCATAGGAATCGGCATACCATTTAGCTCCACTCTTAACTTTAACAGAAGAACCAACAGCTAATTTTGGAGCGGAACTTCCACTTGAACCGGTATTTGAAGCCGGTTTCTTTGTTGTAGTTTGTCCTTCTTTAGCTAATTCCGTAGATGGAGTTTTTTCATATTTCTCAATTTCAGCCATTGTGGCCAAATATTGTCTCTTATATTCTTCAAGAGCTTCAAGCCTTTGATTTAAAATATCTTGCTCAGCACCAGCGCCTAATTTTTGTGCAAGAATTATTCTTTGTTGCTGAGTTTCATAATCATCAGCAACATCTTCCCACATCTTTTTATAGGCTTCTAAAGCATCTATTTGCTCATCGAAGTTTTTAATCATTTCTTCTTTTTGTTTTTCTAAATCTTCAATTTCTGAATCAAAATTAAAATCATCAAGAGCTTTTTGAGCATCAGCAATGGCTTGTTGGTCTGCTTCCCAAACCCAACCCAAGCCTTCTCTCCACACTCTTTTTGTCTTTTCTCTTTTAGCGTTTTCTAATGCCTCTTGGAGTCTAGCAAGCTCTATTGCTCTTTCTGTTTCGTCATTTGACTTCTTTTTTGCATCTATTTCAGCGTCAAGCTCTTTTTCCTTTTCTTCTTTTAATTTCTTAATCTTATCGATTTCTTCATCTATAAGGCCAAGAGCTGCTTTTTCAGCAGTATCTAAATCACTCTTTTGTTTATTGGCCTTTTCTTGAAGACCACTTTTAATCTTATCGGCAATATCCAACCAAGCTTGAGAACCTTCTTTATAAGTTTTAATTAGCTCTTTTAATTTCTTTAAATATTCATCAAGACTAATCGTTCCTCTTTTATAAGAATCTTGAATTTGATTTAATTTTTGTTTTCCAAGCTCTTCATTAATTTTACGATAAGCTTCAGTTCCTTTTTGAACTTTACTTAAAAGCTTTTCTAACGCTGATATATATTGCTCTATCGTTATTTCATTATAATTATATTGGTCTTTTAAAGCTGAAAGTTGTTCTTCCCACCATTCTTTAGTAGAAGAAGTAGCCTTAGATGCATTACGAGTATTTTTTGCTGATTTAGAAGCTGTGCTTCCCAAAAGTGTATTAACATCTTTTAATCCCACTTTTGTTTTTTTTATTAAAGTAACCCTTGCATTGTGTAATTCGTTTTCTTTCGTTAATGCCGCCTGTATATCTTTTGCAGAATCTCCAGCAGACCTAATTTCTGATTCTAAATCAGCCAAAGTTTTTTTGGCTTGAGTTACAGGTTCTTTACCTCCCCTTATAACATTCCACAAAGCAGCAAACCAACCCGTAGATTCTTTTGTCGTTTGATTTGTCAACTGTTGTTGAAGCCTATAAACTTCATCATAATGACGCTGTTCTTCTGTTGCTAGCATTTCATCTAATTTTGCTGCGGTTAACATTTTATAAGCATCTGTATTAAGTTTAATTTTACCATTCTTATCTACAAGATTCACTAATTGCTCTTCATCAAGCTTTAATAAAGCTTGAAGAGTATCTACTGTTATAAATCCTTGCTCATTATATTCTTCTTGAGCAGCTTTTAATGCATTAAAAGAAGTCTGTAATGAATCCATAGAATTATTAAAAAGTTGTAACTGATAATCCCAATCTAAATGGTCTTTTACTAATGATTCTATTTTTTTTGCATAATCATCTAAAGACATACCATATTGGTCTAACAATGTTTGTAATTCTGGATATTCTTTTTTTAATCTTTCAAATGACTCTACTCCCAAATCATTTTCCAGAACCATTTTCTTTATACTTTCAGTATATTTATCCCCCAAAGAACTACCTATAGAATCAACGACCTGCCTATAGTTTTGATGTTCTTTGGCTATCTTACTAATCGTTTGTCCATTTTGTTTTAAAACAGCCTCTAACCCAGGATATTTCTCTAATAATTTTTGAATCGCATCTTCTGTTAAAACGCTTTCTTGCGCTAACGCTTCTAGGTCGTCTATAAAAGAACTATACCCTTTAGATTCTAAAAGCATCTTATTATTTTCATCTAATGTTTTATAGAAAGTTCCGAATTTTTTTTCTATCTCATCTAATTCTTCTTGAATTTGTTTAAATGTATAATTATATGTGCTTTCGCTCATAACACCGGCAGAAATCAGTTTATCTTTGTTTTTCTGCAAATATTCTTGCCATTCGGTTAACATTTTCTTTGATTTATCTACGCTTTTTGTTTCAAAATCAAAATATCCCGAAATATCTACGCTATTTATGACTCTTCCATATTTATTAGCCAAAGCCTGTATATCTTTTACATATTTTTCATATGTCTTTTTGTTATTATCTAATTTAGTTTTTTCTTCTTTAGTAATTTCTTTATGTTTATAAGCCCAATCAGTATCATAACTATAATGCCAATCAGCACCGGTTCCCATAGTTCTAGTATAACTATTTTTACCATAAACTTTGCTTTTAGCAGTCTCATATGCTACTTGATTTTTTGGTTCATTTAAAAATGCTTTTGCAGACTCTTGTTTTATTTGTTTGATTTTCTCAGCTTGCTCACTTAAAGAACCATTTACTAAATCTATTCCCTCTGCTTCTTTTCCATACTGTTTAATTAATTCTTCTTGTAATTGTTTCAATTCTTCTTTTGCTTGTTTATATTCAGTATAGCTAGATGAACTATCGTCAACTATCTTTTTTAATTCTTTAAATTTGTCTATAGTTTCATCTATATTTTCTATATTCGCAGATAATTCTTTGGCTCTTTCAACATATTCATCAGAAGCATCTCTCGCTGCTTGTTGCGCTTCTTCCCATTTATTTTTAAGCATAGAAACCGCAGATACAGCAGCAGCAATCCAAACCATTGGATTAGAAGCCATAGCAACTAACGCCGCCCTAGCTTTCGCAGCCAAAAGAGTAAAAGATTGAGATAATGTTAAATTAGATGCCACCTGCATTTTTTGTTGTGCAGTAGCTTTTGTCACTCCGGTAATATATAAAAGATAATCAGCGGCAGCCATCTTTATTTTGGCCCCTAAATTAACAAACGCTTTAGAAGCAAGATTAAGAGCTATAACCAAAAGGGTATTTTTAATAATAAACTTAACAATACCGCTATTAGCAAGTTTCAAAAGATTGGTTCCAAAATCTACAATTACTTTTATAATATCGCTACTTATTAAACTATTGGATAAAGACTCCCATTCACTTTGAAATCTTTGCAAACGTCCTCTAATACTATCCAAAACTTTTTCATTCTCTCGCATAGCACTTCCTTCGCTATTTAAAGCGGTTTCTGTGGCTTCAACGGCAGTAGAGAAGTTTTTTAAAATAGCAGCCAAAATTTGTGATTGATGTTTTCCGGCCAATGTTTCAGTAACATAAGCCTTCATTTCGGCGTTTAATGTGGGATAAACTTCAGATAAATCTTTTAAAATTTCATAAGTATTTTTTAAATCGCCGTTTGCTTGATATAACGAAAGTCCAAGTTTATTAAAAAGTTTTTCGTTATTTGCAATTAATTCGAAACTTTCTTCACCCTCATCGGTCATACCTTGAAGTCTTAATGTTATAGTTTTTAAACCATTAGAGACTTTCGCCGCATTACGAGTGATTTCCGTTCCAGCGGTCAATAAACCTATAGTTTCCTCTAATGTATTTCCAGCATTTGCCATTACGGCACTTGACTTACCTAAATTTTCAGCAATATCTGCACTTGAAACCGCAAAATTATTCGCAACCTCATTTACTGCGTCAATAATATGTTGACTATTTTTTAATGTCTCATTAACATTTGTCGCCTCTAAATTAAATGCTTTTAATTGTGCTATAATAAAACTTGCAGCATCGCCAGACGAAATCACTTCGTCAGCAATATTTGTATACATATTTGCCACAGTTCCTAATTGAAGAATTACACTTTCATCATAACCGGCTTTAGCAAATTCCGTAGCCGCCTCAATCATTTCTTTTCCTGTTTTAGCTACGGTCTCTCCGGCAGCAAAGGCCTTTTTGACGAAATTATCTAAAGAATTTCCCTCTAAATCTGTAACTTTCTTTAACTCAGTTAATGCTACATCTAGTTCTTTAACATTTTGAACCATATCCCTAACAGCTTGAACACTAATCTGCAATGCTTTAGCAATTAAGTGATATGTTGTAAAAGCAGTAAAAGCCCTTGAAAATGCATCGCTCCATTTTGAAGTTTCATTAGCAGCCTCTGTTAATTTAACTTTTGCCTTGCCAGATTCATCGCCAATTTTCTTTATAACAGTTAAAACTCTACCGCTATTATCAACAAACTTTTCAGTCGTGGTTCCTAAACCTTTGTTTATAGTAGTATTTATTTTATTAAAATCATTTAAATTAACTTTCAGTTCTTGCAACTGTTTATCAAGGTCTTGAAACCCTTTTTTAGTTCCTTGGTCAACTTTAACTTTTACATTAAAACTAGCAACTTGCTTTTCCAAACTTTTTATTTGCTTATTAAGGTCTCTTACCGTAGTCGTGCTATTGTCCAACTTAGCCTTTAATTTTAATAACCAAGTATCTGACCCAATCATCCTTTATTCACCTCCTTTATGTTATTTTTAATAGAGATTCAAGAACAAATCCTTCTTTTTTGCATTCCTCTTCAATCCATTCTTTAAAATAAATTTGCATTTCATTCATAAAATCGTCCCAATAATTATGACCTCTAGTTGGGCCGATAGCACCGTGTCCACCAAATTTATTTGGAAAATCACTGTTGACATCATTGGTATCTTTCCCGTTTAAAATCCAATAAAGGTCTGCTCTTCTATCTTCGTATATTTCATAATTTCCGTGGGTGTATCCATTGTTTGAATCTCCATAACTAGGAGGTTCCATACTATTCCAATCATAAATAATCCCTATAACATATTCATCTACAAGCGTTTCTAAATCGCTTAATTTGAAAGCAGTATAAAAATCACCAGTTCTTTGATATACATCTCCCGCTGGTTGTCTATAAATATCTTCCATAATTATATCTTGCAAACACTTATACACTTTTTTTGAAATGTTTTTCAATATCTTTTTAGCTTTCTTATCAAGCAAGTTTATCAATTCATTTTCATTGTTTAGAATAGTATCACCCCATTTTTGTTATTTCCTAAAAAAAAGAAGACTTATTCGTCTTCTTTCTTAGGTGTTTCTCCAATAATTTCTTTATATTCTTCAGATACTTTTCCCCATTCTTTTGGAATCTTATTTAAAAGTTTCTTTAACTCCTTTTCTTTTGGTAGTTTTTCTTCCAAAACTTTAATTATCTTATCAATTCCTTTTAAAAGTGTCCCTTGAATATTCGTCATATCTTGATATATAGACATCATCATATCATAAGCATCTTGTGCATTTTTTATTGCTTTTAAAAGCTCTGTTTGAACCCCAAGATTGTAATATTTATTAAAATCTTCTGAGTTCTCAATATCAAAATCTTCAATACAATAATAAAATAAAGAAGCATAGAAACTTACTTTCATAGACATAGGACTAAAATCATAAAAATCAAAATCCCCTTTTTCTACAGCAGCACTTATGGCAGCGCCGACAGAAGCCTCTACTTCGTCTATAGATAAATAATCTTTTTTTAATTTAATTGTTTCTCCACCTATTTTCATTTCCATTTTATATTTCCTCCTTTTTTACAATACAATCTTTAATAAAAGCTCTGGCTATTAATATAGCCTCAGCCATATCGTCATCACTTTTTTTATCTTTAGTTTCGCTTTTATAATATTTGAAATCCAAACCGTATAATAAATTAACTTCCTCTACGGCTTTTTCTTTTTGAAATTCTCTTTTCATTCCTTCTCTAGTTCCATCATATAAGCCATTTATGCTTCTATGGGCGGAAGGATTATATAACTTTACAGATATTCCATACTTAAAAGACAATGCTAAAATCACACCCTGTAGGACACTTAAATCTTTACCAGTCTTTAAGTTATTATGAGTGTTCACCGGAACATCTTCAACCACAATATTTGAAATAGGATATTTAGATAATATAGCATCAATTTGTTCATATATTTCTTTCATTCTTTCTACATTCTCCGTAGAAGTCGTTCTTATAAGTCCATATTCTATAATCTCCATTTTTTTATTTAAAATAGAATATCCCGTCTTTCTTGTTGCGGCATCTAAGCCTAATATCATTATAGCACTCCCTTTTTATTAGAAACCTTTTTTCCCTCTCTTTGTCTTCTCTCTTCCTCTTTCATTTTTTGTCTTATATATTCCCACGTATCTTCTTTATATATATTAAATCCTACAGGTAAAACTATAAACAAAATTACAAAAGCAACCAATATCAATCCTAAGAGGGTTTTTATCATTTTCTTTTCACCAACTTTTTATCTTCAAATGTTTGCAATTCTGGAGTTATTTTTAAAATCTTCCCTTTTGAATCACAATCAACTTCAACCCAATAACAACTTTTTTCATTTTTCAATCCCAAAGACCTGCTCCAGTTATTTTCATCAACTAACGAACCAACCTGAAAACAATGTTTTCCCATATAATACATATACATAGCATTATGAAAATGCCCTTGCATTATAATCTGTATTTTTGGGTCATCAATAGTTTCGGCATAACGCTGAATTTTATAGCTAAGGCTATATGCTTTTTGCCCAGACCCGTGATGCATTAAAATACCAAGATTGCCAAGTCTTATTTTAGCAGTATCTGGATTTAAATAAATCAAATCGTCTCTTTCCCTAGAAATAGCTTTACCAAAATCAGAGCCGCCATTTCTTATATAAGTATCTAAATGATTACCACCAATAAAATAAGTCTTTAATTCGGTCTTCGGATATCGTTTTACTACATAATCGAGATGTTCATCAAATCCGTGGCACCTCAGTTCATATATTTGTTGTGGTCTATTAGTATACATACCATCACTAATATCACCACAATGAAGCACGGCATCAACGCCTCTTTTAACGGCCTCGTCATATAAATAATTCAAAATATCAACACGGTCGTGCTTCGAACACATATGCGTGTCACTTATAAATAATAGATTTAAATGATTTTTTGTTGTATTTACAACATAAGTTTCATCACTTTGTAATGGTTTATTTAAAAGAATAATCTGTTTTCCAATACAATCAATTAATTCGCCCTCTCTATTCATTAGGCCAACCAAACCAATCAATTCATACTCTTTTAAATTTAATTCACTACAAATTTCATCAAAACTTTTTTTACTTTTTGCTAAATATTTTATCTTATTACAAAGTTCCTTTTCTTCCATCTCGTTCCTCCATTAATTACATTTCGGACAATTTACTTTCAACAAACCAAGCAAATTTTTTTATTGAATCTTTATCAATTTTCTTTTTATTTTCGCCACAAAATTGCACTCCAACAAAACCTACAGGCTCATTTTTATCATTATAAATAACCACATCATAAAAAGACATAACTCCTATAGATTTTTTTAGACTATATGTAGACGGCATTAATTCTTTTATTTCCTCGATGTTTTTAACAAATAGTTCTCCTTCATCCAAAAGAGAATTTATAAACTTTGAAATAACACTTAGTGGAATATCAGAGAATAAATTTGAACAAGGCGAAATTCCATATCTACAAACTTCATAAGTGCAAGAAGTCTTTAAAGCGCTTCTTCCATTGGCATAATGCACTCCATTGTGAAATTCGTGAACATGAATCCTATCAGCCCCAGAAAGCTCTTTTAATTTTTCCGCCTCTCTTAATATTTGTTCGTCCAATTTAGATTGTTTCGTTATATTTTTTGAAACATTCCCTTTTTCATTTCTGCTCCACTCTTCAAGTTTTGAATTAAATGTTTTGTAAGCTACATATCCAGTAAAAATTGCGGCACCAAATGCTGTTCCAATAACTTCTAATTTGTCTATTATAGAACCCCAGTTCATTTGACACCCTCCCCTATTTTTTATATTCTAAATGGTATAGAGCCCGGGATTTGCACCCAACGAAGAACTTATCACTCTACATAAAAAAAAAGAGAATTATCTAATGATTTCTTCTCCTCTTACAAAACTATTTTTTTCTTTTATTTCATAAACAACACCATTTTTTAATATTTTAAAACGAGTTGGTGTTGCAAAAAGAACTCTGCATATAGAAGGTTCACCAAGGTCTAAAGGTTCTTCTTTTATTTCTTCAATAGGTTCTTCAACTATAACATCTTCTTCAGGAAATTCTTCTTCTGGAATAAAATCTTCTTTTATGATTTTTTCTTCTTGAATAATTCCTTCTTCCTCTGTTTTTGCTTCATCTATAATTTCAGGTTCAATAACCTTTTCTTCCTTAGCCTTCCTCTTTAGTAATTTTCTTGGCATTTAAACCCTCCTCTCTTACTAATTTTGGGCATTGCTGCCAATCATCCGTTTGCACAACCTTATTTCTTTTATTACAAAATTTTTGTTTTGTGCAACGACAACGTGTAAGGGAACAATCCAAATATTGTTCCCACACGTTTTTAACTATATATTTGCTATATTTACAATACATTATTAAGCAGTAACAGTTACAATTACGTTTGCATCTATTTCTGGTTTATCAGTGATTGTAGCCTTAATAGTTGCTGTTCCAGCAGCTACACCTGTTACAACACCAGCTTCTGATACAGTAGCCTTAGTATTATCACTAGAAGCAAATGTAATTCCTGATAATGGAGCTAAGAAAGCAGCAGAACCATCATTTCTGATAGCAAATACAGATAGAGTCTTTGTAGCTTCAGCAGCTAAATCAAAGTCACCATCTTTAATTGATAAACCAATAACATTATCATACCAATTTGCTTCAGATATAATTTCAGTTATTGTAGCATAAATTGGTCTAGCACCAGAACATCCACCTTTAGCTTCTGTTGTAGCTAATGCTCTTACAGAAAGTGGAGTTTGAGCAACTGAATCTGGTGTCATTGATAATGTAAATGCACCAGTCATTGATGCTCTTGGAACTTCGATTTGAACTGTTCCTATTTGGTTTGTAGTTGAATCAGAACTTGCTAAAGTTCCAACCAATACAAGTCTTATAACGGCTGGTAACATATCAGCATATACAGTAATTTGACGAGCACCATCAGCTTGTTTGTAATATCTTACACAAACATCTCCGTTATAAGTTGGGTCACTTAATTCAAAACTACTTCCATTAAATTCAACTCTTTCTACTGTTCCATCTTTTAATGTTACCCAACCATAAATAGTTGTTGTTTGAACAGCTAATGGAGTTCCAGAAATAGTTCCTTGACCATTTGTTACAGCAATAGTTTCTTCATCCCAAGCTCTTGCACCAGTTGTAATAGATGAACCAGTATTAAGTGCTAAGAACTCTAATGAAAATTGTGCTTCATTAATAGTAATGTTCATTTCAGCAGTATGATAGTAAACATATTGTAATTGGTTTCCTTTACCAGCTCTTACATCAGTATTTGATAGAGTTGTTTCAATAGAACTATCTAGTAAAGTTTTACCTACAAATAATAAGTTATCATTTGAGTCATATGCATAAGCATCTGCTGTGCTAACTAAAAACTTCTTCATTTTTTTTCCTCCTTATAAATCTAAATTTAATTATTATTTTGTATCCCCGACCTTTTTATGCATAGCTTCCATATCAACCTTAACGTCTTCATATTCATCTTCTTTTGTTAAATCAGACATCCAATGTTTAATGGCATTTTTATCTTCAAATGTTACAAAACCAGACATAGAAGCACTAAGATAAATCTCATAATGCATTTTAGCATCGACCCTCTCCAATATTTTTTCAAACTTCCTTATAGTAAGTTCATAAATATCTTCGAGTTTTAAAGATGTAGAAATCAAAACACAAATCATTTGTTCTTCTAAAGAGCACATTTTTCGATGATTTTGTTTCATTCTATATTCCTCGGCTTTATCTAATGCATCCCTAATTTCCTTTTGAATCGTTTCATCTATTGGTTTTATACAATTTTGCTCCATAATTATTTTTGCAATAGCATCAAAATCAGAAGCACTATATTCAACATTCTTTATTTTAAAAAAAGCCCTGTCTTTTTCATCAACATAGAATTTTATATCTTCCTTAAAATCAAAATGTAAAACCATGCATAAAAGTTTTTTTATCATATAAATATAAGGCATTTCCTCCGCTTCTGCCATAAAATACAAAAAACGAAGATATGTCATACTTATAACCCTAGCATCAGGAATACTATTTTTATCAACTAATAAACAGTTAACTAACCAATGAAATTCCAAGTAGTCTTTCATCTTAACTGGATATATATTCAATTCCTTATATGAAATGGGCTTATCGAAATACAATTTCTCCATATTTTCTATCATCTAATTATCCCAAATTAACGCTCATTTTAAGAAGTTTCCCTTTATATGGTTTTTGTCCTATAATAGTAATTTTATCATATCTACTAGCCTGATTATCAAAGAACATAACTCCAACTCCTCCCACATCAGTTCCATTAAGAACATCAAGAAGAATTTGAATTATAGTATCAACCCTAGTTCTATAATTAGTTAAATGGTCTATCTTTGAATGCGCAAAAACCTCCATATTTATTGTGCAAATCCCAGTAGTCCTATTTCTAGGATAAACTTCAGCAGGATATATTCTCAATAAAGTATTCATTTGGTCTTCTGCATCATCAAGCATATAATCAAAAAATACACGAGCCTTTGTATGTATAGCTTCATTACCATCATATATAAGAGCAGCCTTTTCTTTTTTTGTAAGATTTGGCTTTTTATAAGCATTGGCATCATCATATTTTAAAAGTTTCCACATTAATTCTGCTTTTGGGTCTTCAATAAGTTTTTCAACAATTCTGTAAGATATGTCCGGCATAACCGCATAATCAGCATATGGTCTAACGTCTTCCATTAATAAACACCTCTTAACATAATCTCAAAGTCTATACTTCCATAATCACAAGAACATCTTATAACTACAGGATTTTTCATAAACATTTTATTATTTTTTAAAGTGAATGAATTATTATTAACATCTATTAATTCATAATTGTTAGCAGGAACTCCCTCAGAAATATCTGAAAAATCAAATATATTATCTTGTTTATTTCCATTTTTATATAAATAGACTTCAAATATTTGACTTTCATCCTGTAAAACATAATTGATATCTGGATTAATAATTATCTCATAATAATCTTCTACTTCATCATCAGTTACTTCTATTTCTGTTTTACTCGTTATTGTAGCATCAAATATAGAAGCAATAATAGAAGCTTTTCCAACACCAATTCCAATAGCATATCCATCTTCAATAGAAATTATTTCTTCATCAGAAGATGTCCATTCAATATCTTCAAAATTTATCTCCATTTCACCCTTAAACACAGAGGCCTGTAATTTTATTTTATCTCCAACATTTATCTTATTAATATCGTTATCAATATTAATTCTTACCTCATTTAAATATGCATCTGCAAAACCATTTTCAAAATCATCAAATAAAGGATTGACTTCATAATGGTCAACATAAAATTCAGTAAGAGTTGGAGAATTGTCATCATCAGTAACGGAATTAAGATAATTCTTAGTTCCTCCTCCATATATTCTAAAAGCGACCCTCTGTTCTGGAGGCCCAAATAAAAATCTATCATTGGGTCTCAATAATGTAGTTCTTTTATTTCTTTGACACCAAACCTTTTGTTCTCCATTACCAACAATAATGGTTTTTGTGTCCTCGTTGTTAGCAAATCTTAATGTGTAATCAAGAATACAAGGTTCATAAAGTCTTTCACCTTTTTTACCAAAAAATCTTAAAACATTATTACAGCGTCTAATTTCAGCGGTATTTTGTAAACTTCCATAAGAATTGGTGTTAATGACAAGCCAATAACTTCCTTTCCAACGGAATTTCATACCGTAATATGGTTCTACCTTAAATTCTGGTGGGAATAAAAGCATCTTATAATCATCACCAAGAATTATACCAGTATTAAAATCCAAAATTGTATCTACACGAACTCTTCCTATAGTTTTAAAATCGTTTTCCCCATAAGTTTGTTCATATTCCACTTCATCATAAACAACATTTGAGGCATTATCAAAGCTAAAATCTAAAATGGCATCATAGTCTTCATAATAAGAAGCTTTTGGGTGTTCAGTCCTAACTGCATTATAAGCAGCATAATAATTAAGCGCCATCCCCTAAAATTACCTCTATCATATTATTGATTAATTTAGTGCAATGATGCACAATATATTTAACTCTGTCGTGCTCATCTTCTTTAAAATCTCTCATACCAGATAAAATATAAAGCAATTCAACATAATATTGATTATCTTGCCACATTTTACTAGCCCCAGAAACCTTTGTAATAAGAAAGCACAAATGTTTTTGATAATTCTCGTATGCCTCTTCACGAGAATAAACTATTTTATTTTCTTTATTTTTTCCTTCAAATATAGGCAATGTCTTCCAACATTGATTTATTAAAATTTTTAATGACTGAACAGTAGCGTTATCGTCTAATTGAAAATTATTATAATTCATAATCGCCACTCGCCCACCCTTTCCAGTTGTTATGTTCGAAAGAATAAAGTGTTTGTTTATGCTTTACGTCTTCGACCATCTGCACTCTATGGTCTGCTTTTGCTTTTAGATTATTAGCTTCAGAATATCTGTGTGCTTCATTTCTATTTTGTAGCATAGCAGTTATTTGACGAGTGTCATTTATCTCTTTATCTAACCACATAATAACAGTCCAATCCGCTATGATAGATTTTTCTAAATCATCAAGAACCATATTGAATTGTTGAGTCTCATCATTTCTGTCAGACAAATTTTTAACACAATTATAAAAATTAGACAGACCTCTTATCATAAATCCTTGGAGAATTAATTTAAATTCTGTAGGCGATTGAGCAGAAAGCTTATTCAGTCTATAATCTTCAATAGAAACCAATGCCAAATCTAATATTTCGTCATAGGTTGTCATTTTCAACCTCCTTTAATTTATGTCGGTCAACAACTCCTTGCCAAATTTAACGCTTTCTAAAATATCGATATTTAGCGATTCATTAACATACTGAACAATATTCATATCAACACTATTTTTGTTCACATTAAGCTTTTCAATTAGAATATCTCTAAAAATCTCTTTTTGCGTATCAGTCAAAGCATCAAAAATAGATTTAAACTTATCTTTATTCATACTTAATAATTCTAAAAGTTCATTTTTACTCAAGATTTTTTTATAATCATTAGTTAAATGTTCAGCCTTAATTATATCGTCATCGGCAATATAACACTTTCCACCTTTTATAAAGTTCTTATTGTTCCTTATAATTTTTCTGGCATCAGAATAAGGTATTGGCTGTTCCTCTCCGAACTCATTAAACGTATAAACGGTTCCTTGACCATAAGGCTCAGTAGATAGGTTTAATATATGATTACATAAAGATATAAATGTTACATCCCTATCAGCATCATTTACGGGAGCAGCGCTTGCCCCATTTTTCATCAACATCTGAACCATAGCAGTTAAATCAGAAATTGTTTTTTCCATTTCTTTTATTCTTTTACTGTCACTATTATTACTTTTCTTTTTAGTGGTAGTAGTAGTCATTATTTATCATCTCTCCTCGTTTTCCTAAAATTAAAAATAAAGAGAGGCATAAAGCCCCTCTTCATCTTATTTATTATATTTCAATAACACCAGCTAAAGCTGAGCTAATAGCACCTACACCATAAGATTTATATAATGTAGCTGTTTGTTGAAGGTTAGCATTAGCATAAGTATTATCAATATTAGATAATGTAGAACCTTCAATGAATACTTTAACTAATTTGTCAGTTCCTGGGCAGATTACATAAATTCTGTTATCAGCTAATTTAACTGCAAATTCAGTTTTGTAGTCAGCAACTTGTTCAAGTTCAACACAAGAAATTCCCATGAAATCTCTTAAATATCCAACTCTAACATATTCATCACCAAGTAATATTCTTGTATTAGTTGATGCAGGAAGTATATTAGATAGAGCTAATTTAGTTCCTAAGAATACTGGTTTAGCCCCATTATTCCAAGCTTGAACTTTTTGAGCTAAAGCGATAGCAGTAGCTTGAGACCATCCAGAGATTCTTAATTGATTTGCTCCTGGAGTATTTGGAAGGTTATTCATAGCAGTTGCAAAAGCATCATAAATATCATATCTCATTTCAGTTTCAATAGATAATACTGCTTTTGAAACAAATTCAGCTAATGAATAAGTTCCTTTTAATACATCATATAAAGATATACCAACAGTGATTCCTCTTACTTCTGGAACTATTGTCTTTTCTCCTTTGAATTGTCTAGTTATATCATAAGTTCTACGAGCACGTCCACCTTTAGAAACTATGAATAAATCTCTTGGTTTAAGGTCAACTTTTAAGCTATCTCCCCATCCACCATTTTTGATTTCAGCAATTATTCCTAGGTCTTTAATTAAAGCATCTGGAATGATTAGGTCTGTTAACATACCGATAACAGCAAAAGCTGCTTCTTTAACATCGCTAAAATTGCAATAAGTTGCTAAATCGTTAACATCTGATTGTTTTTTTCCTGATAATCTTGCTATTTCATCAGAAAAGAATGTTAACATTTTATTGTTCATTTCAGAAAAACTTACACCATTTTCATTATGAGTTTTTCCTTCTTTGTATAGACTATAATATTCTACAAAATTTGTGTATCCTTCTTGTCTTTCAGCATTACCAGCAGTGAAAGCTAACACATTATTAGGTAATTTTGTCATCTTTCTTTTCCTCCTCTTTATTCTTTATTTTTTTTATTAAATTAGTTTGCTACACATTCTAGTAAGTAAGCAGGCACTCTTTGTGTTCCTATGTTGCTTGCACTTGCTACAGAAATATAAGTAGTTTCAATAACTTTGAATGATAGACCTTCGATTGCTGCATCAGCAAATGCTAATTTGTTTTCTCCATCAGCAGCTACAGCATAATCAGCAGCTTCTCCATCAATTCCGTCAGCAGACATTAATACTAAATCTCCTGCTTGTGGTTTAAATCCACTAAATACAACACCAGCCTTGTTAGTGAATGCTCTTGGGTCTAGTGTTCCTACTTTATATTGATTTCCTAAATCATCTGTTAAAACAACATCTTCTGGACTAAATGCCATATATAATCCAGTTAATGCTCCTGTTGCTGGAGTTTCAACTTCATATACTTGAGTTTTGTCAGTATCAGTTGAAAGGTCTCCTTTTCCAAATACATTTCCATTATCCAAATCTACTTCAGCTATAAAGCTTCTATTTAAGCTATCTATATTTTTAGCAGCAGTTAAAGTTGGAATTAAAATTGTTTTTGCCATTGTTTTTTCCTCCTCTTTATTCTTTATAATTTTATTTTTTTATTACCATCCGTATTTAGATGATTTTTTTGTTACTTCCTCATTTACAGTCATTTTTGTAAAACTGTATTTTTTGCTATTTACTTTATCAGCAACAGCTTCGAAAGCAGTAGCTTTTACTTCATTTTCAAATGCAGATAAATTATCTAATGAATAATTAGCTGCTTCTTCACGAAGTTCAGCTATGCGTTCAGATGGTAGAACATCTATAACGCTTGAAAGGATTGCCTCAACAGATTTATTTTTTACATCTGCTTCATAGGCAGCAAGCTTTTCTTTTAGCTCACAGTTTTCGGTTTTTAGAGCCTCAACTTCGTTGTTTTCTTCTTCATATGCTTCGAAATCTACATATCCGCCACGCATAACTCTAGCTTTTGAATTTTCGTCTATTGTGCAAGTAACACCATCAAGAGTATAAGCATATTTGTAAGTGTAACCTTCGCAATAATCATAGATATATAAATATTCATCGTCAAATGATTCTAAATATCCACAACCACCAAGAGAGTCTCTAACGGCAGAGCGGAATACTTCGTATTTTTGTTCAACAGTTAAAGATTCAAAATTCTTTTCTTCTCCATCGTCTTCTTTTTCTTCTTCTTTTTCCTCTTCATCTTCTTTCTTCTCTTCGTCAGAATCCTCTTCGTCTTCTTCCATATAAGTTTTGTCATCAGATTCAGATTTTTGTTCGAAGTTTCCTTCTGTCTTTTCTTCAGTAGCTACTTCTTCATTTTTTTCTTCTGTAGCAACTTCTTCATTAACAGATTCTTCAACGACAGGTTGTTCATCGATTTTTGTTTCTTCTGCTTCAACAACTTTTTCTTTTTCGTCCATCTTCTCACTCTCCTCCTTTCTCGAAATTTCTGCAAGCTTCATATCTTTAACAAAATCTTTTTTAATTTTGTCAGATTCTTTTAGACGCTTGCTGTAAACTTGTAACGCATTTTCCTTACTAAACTTGATTATAGATGCGTTCGCACCTTCACAGGCAGGTAAATGAGCTTCACCCAATAAAGTTACACCATTAAAAATAAATTTAGTAATATGTTCTAAACCATCTTCTTCTATAGAAGTTTCCAAAACTGTAATCTCCATTGAAACGGCTCTTTCATTATCCTCATCCTCAACAAATACATCATAAGCCCATTTTGCATAAACTTTTGACATTATTGCTTGAGCAACGAGATAGGTTTTCCCATTTTTCTTCCTGAACTTCATTTCAGAACTTTCTGGGAAAAATCCAACAATTTGTTCATCGGGTTCGTGTCCTTCGAAATCTTTGCCATCAAAACCCGCAACCAAAAACTTATTCTTTAAAGTCTTTTTTGCTTTCTTAATGACACTTAAATCAATAGGCATATCGTGCAAATTGTTTCCATCGTGGCAAACATATATTTCTACAATAGCCAACTGATTATCAGAATAATCATCAATGACATCGAATCCTTCAACTTCAAAAGAAATTTTCTTATCCATCAATAACACCTACCTTAGATAAAACTTTATAAAAAGAAGGCATATTAGATAAAACCCTCTGAAGTTTATGTGTTTTTGAGAATACCATTTTATCCTCCAATCTACTTAGAAGTGGTATTCCACTCTTTATTAAATAATTTCCTATAACCTTTCCACAGATATAATATCTATGAGAACCAGAATCTATATTAGATATAAACATTATTCAAATACTCCGAAATCAGGAATATCGTGGTCTAATTTCATAATATTAATATCTGAATCCCCATACATTTCAGCTTTATCAACTAATAGCAATATATCTTTTGTTATAGAAATTATTTTTAATAAAAAGTTCTCAAGAAAAACTTTTGTAGCATAATCATTTATCTCATTTGCAACTTTTATAGAATTTTTAATTTCCGATTCTAAATCTAAATTTAGCTCTAAAATCTTATTAAAACATTCTAAAACACTCTCATATTCTTGGTCTCCCACTGGAGTTGCTCCATAAATAACAGAACAATCTCTTGCATCCATATAATCAGAAACATCATCTGCTAATACAGGATATAAGTGAGCCAATCTTTTATGAAGAATATTAGAAGTATTAGACATTGCAAAATTAATAGATAATATACTACACATTCTATCCATTATTCTATTGTTAAAAAAACACTTAGAAATAATCTTTTCTAAAGAGCTTTTTATTTCTGTAGTTAATAATCCTTCCATCTCTATATCCTCCTATTTATATTTCTCCACCTTTTTCTATATTGGAAGCTCGAGACCTAGACTCTACACCACTAACGGTCAAAGTATCTTCTGTTTTACGTGGTCTTCCAACGGGGTTTCCATTTGAAGTATCAGAAGATGACGTATTTACATTTAACATCATCATCAATTTATCAACAAAACCAGTTTCTTTGGCTTCATTAAGCTCTCTTTCTAACTCAATTTTATTTAAACCTAAAGAAGATGCAATTTTATTTGGTAATACTACACCTTTATCCGCATATCTAAATGCTTCCTCTTGTCTTCTCTTTCTATCAAATTGGTCTTCTGCACCAACAAATCTAAATCTCCACTTAAATTTTTTAGTTTTTCTATTTACATTATAATTTAAAAACTCCTCAAATTGAGGATAAACAGATTCAACCAATAACTCATCTAAGTTTAAAGATAATTGAGTTTCAATAGCGTTCATATTTTCATCAGTAGAGAATATTACTTTTCCTCCACTCAATAATGAACTTGTAACAGCCATAAAATTTTTATATGTATTTTGGTCTGTGTTTTTAAATTCTACACCCTTTATATCTTCCGTAGGTAATGCTAAAATTTTTATTGCATTTTCAAGACCTTGTGCTGCTAATCCTATAAATTTACCTAAAACTCCAGCATCGATAGCTAATTGGTTAGCTACACTGGAAGATTTCTTTTCCTTTAAATAAGGAATTGAACTTACCAATAATTTTCTAGCGGCAGCTAAACTTTGGTCTACCTGCAATTTTCTCATAACTGGAACTATTGCCATTTCTGGCAACATAGCACTAAAAAATGGCACATCCAAAGAATGTTTTGGATTAAATTTAAAGCACCAGAATCCTTCTTCCGGAGATGTTTGAACCCACTGTGCAAATTTACCAGTTCTATGATTTATTTTATTAGATGGTATATAAGCATCATTTTTGCCATTAAATACCTCTTTATATTTTTTCTTTACCCAATCAGGATAACAATCTAAATCTACAGTTCCTTGCATAAAATAGTTCATATCTATATCATAAAGTAAACCATATTCAAATTTTCCTGTTATTTTTGCATATTTACTAGGCCACTGTTGCATTACACTTTTTGTTTCAAACTCTCTGAACATCCCATAATAAGATTCGCTCATAACCAAATTCCATAGAATTTCTTTAAATTGAGCCCTATAATTAAATTTATCAAAAAAGTCAGCAACAATCTTATAATCCCTTTGATATTTGCTAGTCTTATAATCTTCCGGCTCAGCATTAATGCAAGTCATCTCTAAATCAAAAGCAGGTAGGGTGGCTATATACTCCATATTTCTCTTATACATCAAACTACTAAAATAATAAGATTGACTAAAAGATACTAATTCCTCCTCGTGATTAGCAGGGTCGGATAAAGAACTTTCTATTCCAGATTTATCTGGGGTAGTGGCAGAAACATTCATATTTTTCATAAGTTCATTTTGAATCATAGGCGAATAAACACCAGTTTTATATCCTTGAGCAAATTCAGTTACATCAAATGCCTTCTGAAGAGCTTCTAATGTTTCTACAACTTCTTGTTCTGTTAATTTTTCAGTCTGTTCTTCTTTACTCACTATATACACCTACCTTTCTTAATATATATATCCTGATAAATATTGTAAAACGTCCACATCTGTTTTTTGAGCATCAGCTTTTGCTTGTTTTTCATATTCAAGAATAACCGATAATCCATACATTAATGATGTAGCACGGTCTCTCTTTGCGGTTTTAACTATTCTAGTATAAACAATTTGTCCATTAACCCCAAATGTCCTTTTTATATTACTTAACTCTTGAACCAAATTGTCGTGCTCAACGTGCATAACTTGTTCCTCAGGAGAATAATCTCCATTTTTATATGCCTCGTCCGTTTCACTACTATCAACCAACAATCTTAAAGTTTTATCTTCAAAACAACTTTTCATATAAGGATAAAAAATACTATTGAACTCAACAGTAGCTTTAATTCCTCTTATTACCGGAAGAGCATCTGGGAGTTCTTTAATCGTTTCTTCATCATCATCGCAAATCAATGGAGGAAATTCAATTATTTCTCCCTTTTCATCTTTGTAGCTCCAAGGCTCCTCTAATAAAGACAACAAACCTTGTCCAGCACTTTGAACGTCTATTACGACCTTCTCTGTATTTGGGAACCTTATATGATATAATTCCCTAATTAATTCTTTTTGCTCTTTTAAACTTGCACCATTCATTGTTTTAGTAAAAACAACATCTTTATTAAAAATTCCATTTGGCTTTTGAATTAATTTAATAACGTGGGTGCAACAGTTATCTGAACCGGCTTTTGTTGAAACTGCAACATCGTGTGTTATTATATAAGAATAAGTTCCTTTTTTTGGCTGTTTCAATTCACACCTATCCAAAGTTCTGCAAGAATTTGTTAAAGAATAAGGATAATAACTATCATTAGAGCTTCCAACAAAAACCCCCTCATATTCATAAGAAAATTTGTCCAAAGTCATATCTGGGCTTTCTTTTTCTCTCATTATATCTTCTAAAGAAAACAACCCCGCATCTATTCCAACTTTATAATCCAAACTAACAACGAAATAATGAGGGTCTCCTTTTATCATAGAATAATAAAAGTTTAAGAACTTTTGAAATAAATCACAAGTCTTCAACCAGGCAGAAGATATATATATCATTCTACCACTTTCGATTGGACTATCATCCGGATATTTATCGTGCAAATCTATAGCGTTTTGTCTAGGAGTCTTAATCATTGGTCTAATTACTTCTGTTAAAGTAGAATCTCTAACCAAACGAGCTTCATCTACTAAAACTAATTGAAAACGCCAACCACGAGCAGAATCACCGCGCTGTCCAACTCCTAAAGTTATTGCTCTAATAGAACTACCATTTTTAAAGCTGACAATACAATCATCTGCCGCAGTTCTAATATTACTTATTTCTCTTCTTATATTTTCATTTTTTATAAGTTCGCCCTCTATTTTTTGTTTAACAACCATTCGGGCTTGATTTCCATTTCCAGATACTATACCTATAGCCATACCAGGATATAGAATAGCCATACAAATCATAAATACACCACAGAGCCAAGACTTACCAATACCACGACAGCAAATCATCATACTGTTTTGATATCTAGCCATAGCTCTCAAAATTAATCTTTGAAATGGGAATAAATTAATTCCCAACATATCTACTGCAAATTCATCCAAATAATATCTGTAGTATGATAAAACCTTAGTCCACTCCTCATAATCTATAGCTTCTTGATTTATAGGGTCATAAGAAGTGGCATTATTTATTGTGTCATATTTTACCGATAAGTCTCTATTACTTTTGACTCTCTCGGCACCTTTTTTTATTATAAAGACCTCTCTATATTTGAAAATTGTTTTAATAGTTTATCATACATATCATCATCATCTGGAACGTGCTTTGGAATCCAATTATGCTTTTCAACAGCATCAAAAACCTTCCCAAAACATCCAAGAGAAACATCACTTGCTCCCCTCCTGCTTTCTGCAAACTGTGCAGATTTAGATAACATATCAAAAATTTTTGTCGCCTTTTCATATAATTGGTCTGCTCCATCTTCTCCGTTTAAAAGCTTTTGATAAGCTCTTGCCTGAGATAAAGATGCTTGTGCAATTTTTCTTGCATAATCTTTATGATTTGTTGTAACTATCTTAAAATCATTATTCAAACCCTCATAATAATCATTAAGATATTTTAACTCTGTTTCAGTATATTCTCCTTGCCACTCATCGCTCCATTTAGGAGAACTACTATCTTTGGTTGACTTTTCTCTTAAAGTTCCCACAGTAGAATCATAAGAACTGTCCTCAAAAGTTAAACCAATATATTGCTCTTTTGTTTCCATCTCTCTAATATATCTATCTATAAATTCATCTTTGCTTTGCCTATCAGATAAAACAGAATCATAAACATCTTGAATAAACGGTATATCCAAAATTCTTAATAACTCATATAAAGATTCAAAATCTCCCGGTTTTATTTTTTTTCTGATACAATCTTTGCAAAATAAACTATGTTGTATATTAGGATTTCTGGATTTATAAAATTCATCTAATGGTAAAGGTATTCCTGCTCGAGAGCAGCTTTTATTTTGGCAAATATCCTTTGCTCCGCCAACCTTTACGCTTCTAACTTTTATATTCCCCACTTATCTCTAACACCTTTCTTCCATAAAAAAAAGACATTAATTTAAAACTATTTTATAAGTTTCAATGTGTCCTTTATTTTCTTCAAATCCATATATTTTACAAGCAGCTTTTGCTCCCTTCATTAAACTATCAGAATAAGGGTCGCTACCAACAAAACTTGGACTTATAATAACCTCAGTATCACTATGAATATTTTCACCAATAATCTTTTCAATACCTCCGTGATAATGAGCTAAAAACAAAACATCATAAAATTTTCTTTTCATCTGGGATAAATCCCTCAAAGAAGAGTCTATATTCTTAATTTGATGCCCATGCATAGCAACAATATTGTATTTAAAAATATTTAACTCAATATATTCCTTACCAAAATTAGTATGAACATTTATTGCGTCATTATCAGACAGCACATCTTTTATATAATTACTAATAATATATTCAATATCCTCACTAGCAAGTTCGCTTGCTCTCGCATTTAATAATCTCATCTGAGAATGATTAGAAGTAGGGCAATGATAATAATCAATATCACAATAAACAGATAACTTATTTAAAAATCTTGCTATCAATTTTGCAACACAAATAGTTGCTTCAACCACACTAGATTCATTAATTTTTAAATCATTCATTCTAAGTATTCCCTGAATAGAATCTCCCAACTCTAATATATTAATATGAGAAAGTCTATTTTTGGTTACAAATTTTATTGTTTCCGCCAATAATATATCAAATCTTTTTGAACACTCTTCTAAAGAATAACTGTTATTTTCGGCAACAAAATTTGCTCCACAATGAATATCTGCTATTGTTAATATATATTCCATATCGGAACCATAAGCAAACCTGTCAATAGATTCAGGAGGTTCAAGTTTGTTTATATTATTTTTAATATTTTCATAAAATAACTCAAACCTAGATTGTTGCCTAATATCTCTACTATACTCAACCTTCGTTGCGTTTAATTTATTTCTCTCTTTTTGAAGTTCTCTCTTTTGAACTTCCATTTCCTTTAAAACTTCATTTTCTAAATACTTATCTTTAATCTCATCAAAAATCATAATATAACTTTGATACAACTTTCTATACCAAGATTCATTATAGTCGTGTTGTAATTCAGAGTTTAATAAATCGCAAACATCCTGCCAGGTGCCTATTAAGTCTTTGTTGTCACAAATTCTCCAAATGTATGCATATTCACCTTCATTTGGTTTTTTTTGAAATCCAATCATCTTAATCTCCCTTTTATTCCTTGCTTTTCTACCTCTTTAATAAAACTTTTTGATTCTTTTAGAAAAGAATCAATTATATCAGCGTTTTAATGCTGTTGGGATTTCAAACACCTTCTTCTTTCAACGGTTTTTCTTATGTTCTCTTCTCTTGCACAAAACGAACAATATTTTTTAGGAGAACGAGTCTTTTTTATAACCCTAGAACAAATAGCACAGCGCTTATAATTTTCTGGTTTGTTATAAATGAGCCACTCTCCTAAAATATTATCATAATTATTTATCTCAATTACGGGAGTTCCCTCGTCTTTACAAAACGGTATATATATATAATTATTTGCTTTAAAATTATCAATTCTATAAAGCCCCATATTATAAAGTTTATTACACATAACGTATCTTTCTGCAACCCTATATTTGAAAACACCAGCAAGTTTCCAAATATCAACATTGTTATCTTGCACCATAATAACATCATTTTTCTTACTATAAAAACTCAACCAACTATTTTGTTTTCCCCACTTATAATAAACTAAATATATGAACATTAAATTTTGAAGATTTTCATCCTCTAAAGAAGATATGATATCTAATTCTTCTTTATATATTTTCACACTCACACCAGTAATAAATTGAAAATCACCGGCTTTATCTATAATTTTATTATAAATACAAATCTTTTCTTTTTCAGAAAGATAATCTTCTTTTCCCATAGGAATCTGTAATAAAATATTTAAAATTTCTTCTCTGCTTTTTCCTTCATTTAATAAATATCTAACCAAAGACCTTCTTTCTTTTCCCTGATTCTTTATGGTCAAGTATTGTTTATCTTTAATAATATGTTCTCCATATTTTTTTTCATCGAATATTATCATCTTTTTTCACCTCACATAAAGAATAGTATCTCCCTAGATATTCAAAGCCGGTTTCATCCTCCACAATCACCTGTGATTTTCCATAAGGAATAATATCTATAATATCTTCACCTAAAATGTCCCAAATACAATCATAAGAAATATTATTTTTTTGGCACATAGTAATAAGATAATCGAATAATTCCTTCGAAGAACTAAACTCTTCATACATTTGTTTTTTGTATTCATCTAAATTTGCATATAAAATATCCCGAAGAAGTTCATTCATATCATCATCTTGTATCCCCTCATTGGCAATTAAGGTCTCTATGCTTCTATATTTCTTCTTTGCTTTATATTTTTTATAAAGTTCTTCTATTTTATAAAGTTTTTTATCATCTATCTCTGTTCCTTTATAAAAATTAGGTAAAAGACTATTTTTGTTTGGATGATATTTTATATCAAACTCGATATTTTCAATATCTTTACAAAGTAAATTCATAACGCAATTAGTTTCTAATACTGGGGAATATTTTCTATATTTTCTAACAAGACTCGTTTCGGATTCAGTTCTATCTTTCTTTTTTAATAAATTCTTAATCGGCACTCCAAAATGGGTTAAACTTATACTATTAAAATTTTTCTCATAAACACGATAATCATTCATAAGTGTTCCATATAAATAAATAAAGAAATAAGGCTTTTTCTTAACAACCATAGAATTATATTTATATTTTTCTGCCTTTGTAATATCATCATCATCTTTATTTATTTTTACCCAATTCTTCCAAGATTTCGGAAAACTTGGAGGATTTATTCCTTTTATTTTGTCTATTTCATCTCCTTGAATTTTACGCAATAATTTTAATCTCTTTTCTATTTCCAACCTTTGCTCAGTTTGCTTTTCGTCTTTAAATAAAGGAAGCATAGCCATCATACTTGTTGAATAATTTGTTATTTGTCCAACTTTAGTATCAAGACCTCTTACATCACATCTAACTTGATTTGGCAATGTAATTTTTTGAGTAGGAACGGATTCTTTTTCATACATTATAGGAAGCTCTTCTCTTTTTGCCCCTTTAATAAAATACTTATTATCCGTAGACATACAAATATCCCCGTCAAAATCACTATCTGCGTGTAATACCACACTAATATCATAAATACTATATATAACTCCACTGTATATATGTTTATACCATTTCTTCGCTTCTGCATCATTATAAAGTTTCATAGGATTAATTTCACTATAATGAGTTAGAGGGCTTCGACAGCAAACTATTTCATCACTATAAGTTCTATCATTCCAAAATTCAGAATATACAAACCCAGCCGGAATTATACCTTCCGGTTCTAAACCCAAAGCGCTGCGACATTGAGCTACAGGGTCGCTTATCATAAAAGAATAATTACCTCTAACCCAAATTCTGCCAATCTTTGCTTGTCTTATACTTTCTTTAATTGCGTTATATATTTTTCTTTGAACAAACCCATCTTGAAGCATTACTGGATTTTTTATCATAGCCTTCGTAAAAACACTCCCACAAGAGCTTATTATACTATCAACATTAAGAGTAGGATTTTTTACTCCAACATTATAAGCCAAAGCATACTCCGGATTTCCGGTGCAAATCTTTCTTATCCAATCCGTAGTATATGAAATAAGCCCTTTAATATCATCCTCATCCAAATTAAGAACCTGAATATATTGATAATTCGTTAGAACATACTCATCATCAAATTCTTTGTTGTAACGGGCGACTCCCCATTTCAAATTATAACTTTCGTGATAACTTTTATAAACCTCCCAAGAAGAATAATATTTTGCCATCTTAAATTGGCTTTCAGATAACAAAACGTCTATATCATCTATATTATATACGGTTCCATATCTATCTTCTATTGTAGTTATTCCGTGTTCTTTTGCATATCCTTTAAAATCAAATGGAACAAGATTACCTTTTATGAAAGCAGTTCTTACAACAAATGAACAAGGAGTATAACTAAGATGCATATCTTTAGCCCAAAGTTCTGCCATCTCCGGACTTATCAATCCTTGACCATCAGCGCTATTTAATTCTATATCTTTATATATTTGGGAAACTTCACTGTTTTCATCTATCCAATTTAATTTTTGGTTTGGTATTTTCGTAAAAAAATCTTTAATTATACAAACACGTGGGTTTCTAACCCATAAAACAGATGAAAACGATAATGCGAAATAAGCAGATAGTTTAGCAAGGTTAATAGTTTTTATTTTTCCATTTAATCCGCACATAAGTCTTTCTTGTAAAAAATCATATAGTTCTTCATTTATAAAAGATACAGTGTTTCTTCTCATTTGTCCCGCTCCAACCATAAAGCGAACATAATGTTTCCCATTTAAATAAAATCCATTTCGTCCCAATTCTCTATATTCTTTCTTCTTTACAACTTTAATATTTACTATATCCCCTACAAACAATAGTTTATCTAATTGTTCCTGTAAATCTTTTAATTTTTCTATGTTTTCCTTAGAGGTTGGTTCTTTCCTAATTGATTTCATCTTTTTTCTTATATTCTGAACTTCTTCATATAAAGAAATATAATCTCTATCATCATTATAATATTCTCTTATTTTGGCCAATACTAAATTATCTCCAATAGAAACAATATTTCCATCTCTGGCAGCCTCCTTAAAAGAATACGTCTTTAATCCTTTTATTTTATTCGAAGGTATTTTATATACATAGTAGGAGTTTTGCAACACCTTCGCCATTATTTCCCTCCCAATATCTTTTCTTTAACATATTTCCTCGTATACTCTAAACTTGGACTCTCAATCTTAAAATCAAAATTAAAGTTATCCAAAGATATTTCACTTGGATGTTTCTTTTGTTCTGGTGTTAAACTAGAATCATAAACCGTTCCATCTGATGAAATTCTAATAATTCTAATTGTTTTAACTTTATCCCCAAACATTGCTTTTGGATAATATACCTCGTTTTCAAATCTTGTATCATCAATAATAACATCATCAACATAATCTTGGCAGATTTCAATATCTTCACAAACTCTGCCAACATGAAAATTTGGTTTATTCAATTTTTGCCTAATTATTTCTGTTCCCAGTGTTTGTAACAATCTTCTGCCCTCTTCATCTTTAATTCCATTCCAACCACAATATTTAGCAGCCAAATCTTTTAAATAATAAGCATATCTAGTAATAACAACTCTATGACCCAATGCTTCCAATTCACTCTTTAGTATTTCCGCAGTAGTTGTCTTACCGTGCTCTGCTTTTCCACTAATTAAATATAAACTTTCCAAGCACTAAACCTCCCTCTTTTTAACTAAAGTTTTATAATCATATTTTAAATAAAATCCTAAAATCTCATCTATCTGACCCCAAGTGCTAGCTATTAATACATCTGAATTTTCATAGCCACGTTGCCACGGATAATCAAATTCACTTTTGTATAATATTTTTATTTCTGCGTTAGTGTCGAGACAAGTTGTGCAATCATCAATTTGGATACCCTTGTGCATATTGACCATTTTTTTATTCATAGATGTTCCCTCGATAAGAATACAATTTATTTCAGGGTCTAAATTGTCTCTAATCCACTTTTCTTTTTTTTCAAGATTTTCTTTTGTTCCTATTGTTACAATAGTAATATTAACAATAGATTTATACTTACCATAAAAATCCAGAAAACCATCCTTAAAAGTTAGACCATCGAAAAACTCATCACTAGCAAAAAGTTCAAACTTTTCATTGGCACTGATTGGAGCAATAGATTTATATCCATAATCTTTTAAATCTTTCTCTGATTTATTTACCCCGTATCTACCATTTAAAATATCAATGATTCGTTTATTGCTTTGAACTATAGTCTCATCGAAATCAATATAAACGGTCTTCATTAACTCCTCCTTCCCCTTTCTATTCTTAATTAAAGTGTATCAAATAAATGTTCGATTGTCAATAAAAAAGTTTGACTATAACAATAAAAAATGTTAAAATTACAATGGTGATATGCTATGTTAGAAACAAAGATGGACGAATCAGGAAAATATATAGTCAAACAAATAAAAATAGGTGAAGCAACAACCGTAATGGCTATAGACGAAAAAGGGAATAGATTCTTCGCCGTTAACAATTTTTTCAAAAATGTTTTGTTTTATTCAGACAATGTAAGTGATATCATGGTAAAAACAAACTTTGTTAGAAGTATGTTAATGATTACATATGAAGATTTTAATATAAAAAAACCAGTCTCTGTATGGTTTATCACCGAAGATGGTTTAAAAGAAAGATTACAAAAAGTTAAAATAGTTAAAAGAGGCGATTATCAAATAAGAAGTCGTGGACTTTATAATGCCTCAATTTTTTTGGGAATAACTCCAAAAACAAATTATACCCCAACTAAAATAAATGTTAGACCCGACTTGACAAACTATTCTCTTTATGAAAGAATATGTCTAACTCACGATAAAACCATAACGAATTTAACCGTATGGAAGATGTGTAGAAAATGCAGAAAATATTTTCCAGACAATCCAAAATACTATAAATTAGTTAAAGGTGAAACTAACATATGTGCCGGATGTATGGGTAAAAGAATCAAATTAGATAATCCTGTTTTAGATGCACTATTTAAATATAAATGCGATGAAGTTGTGGAAGACCTTTATTTTGAAAGATTTGAAGATGCCGGCAAAAAATTAAAAAAGAAAATAGAGGAGGTAGGTATGTGGCGAGAATAATAAACATCATTGATGCTGGCTGTGGTGTTGGCAAAACCACCTCCATAATTAACAAAATAAAATCAGATACAAGTGATAATAAATATCTATTCATAACTCCTTTTTTAAGTGAAGTTCAAAGAGTTAAAGATTCTTGTAAAGAACATAAATTTAAAGAACCAAAACTTTTAAATAACAATAAAAAAGGCGACCTAATTAGTTTAATAAAAAAAGGAGTTAATATAGCATCAACTCACGCATTGTTTGAAAAAGTTGATATGAGTATGCTTGATGAATTAAAAAAACAAAATTATATACTCATTTTAGATGAAGTAATAAACACAATTAAAATCTATAATATGAATGAAAAAGATTTAGACTTCATTCTAAAACACACCGTAGAAATAAAAAAAGATGGCACTTTAAAGTGGACTTCTAAAGAATTTAGCGAGTCTATGACAGAGGTTAGAAATCTTATAAAAAATAATAAAATCAGTATAATTAAAAATGAAAAAACGGATGCAAAAAATCTTATATGGCTTTTCCCTTATCAGATATTTTATGCTTTTAAAGAAGTATATTTATTAACTTATATGTTTGATGGACAAATACAAAAAAAATATTTTGACCTCTACGGATTTAAATATAAAAGGTGGTATGTAAAAGATTGCGAACTAACAGAAGAAAAAATTATTTATGATTATAGTGAGCAAAAAAAACTTATCACAATAATAGATAAACCAAAACTTAACGATATAGGTATAAAAAAAGGAGCCCTATCTCTCTCTTGGTTTATGAAACAAAAAGATTTTAAACAGCTCTCAAATAATACTTATAATTTTTTTAGAAACATAGCAAAAGTTAGAAAAGATGAAGCTTTATGGACTACTTTTAAAAAGTATCAAGATAAAGTAGCTCCTCACTCTTATTCACAATCATTTGCTCCAATTAATGCCAGGGCAACTAATGAATTTGTAGATAAAACCGCTGTCGCTTATTTAGGCAATAGATTCTTACAACCCTTTATAAAAAACTTCCTTGTGCAACACAGTATTTTAATAGACCAAGATTTTGAAGATAGATATGCGCTTTCAGAAATGATACAATTCATATACAGAAGTGCAATCAGGGTTGGTAAACCAATAACAATATATGTGCCATCAAGAAGAATGAGGCAACTTCTTGAGCAGTGGATTAAAGAACCTAATAGCTAGGTTCTTTTTCTTAATTCCCAATAAACGATTCCAATAATAATCCACAATATTATATAAGAAGCCTCAATTATTACCAAAACGGTATCTAATGAATCTTCAGGAATATACCACAATAAAATAGCCCCAGCAAAAAGCCACACAAACATAGATGTAGCTGCTAAAACAAAAATTATCGCCAATCTAACAATTAATCTTTCTAAGTCCATATTTTTCCATCTCCATAACAAGCCTCACAGATAGTTTTGTCCGCATTCTCACTTCCGTTGCTTCCAACATAATACTTATGATAAATATATCCACTTCCATTGCATACCGGACAAAGATGAGCAATATTCCCATATTGAACAGGAGTCCAATTATCTCCTTCTTTTAATAGTGTTGCTTCACAATAATTTTGTGTCACAATAATAGTCGCTTCATCATCGCCTCTCCAGCCAATAACTAAAACATCTCCCGTAGATTGATAATGAAAAGCAAAAGGCTCAGGGTCGTTTAAAATTCCTTCTTTCACCTCATCAATCATTTTTTGAACTTCATCAATTTTTACATGAACAGCGTTTCTTGGGTTTGTAAAATATTTACCTCTATACTTTATTTGCATAATCACTCACCTCGTTATTCTTTTTTATATATTCATCTAATAAAAAGACTATTCGTTTATAATTAGCAACAAGTTCTCCCACCGTAGTCATATTTTCTCCACCAAGTAAAATTGATTGTATGGCTAATTCCCTTATTAGACTAAGTTCTGTTTCACCATTCTTCCATCTTTCATCATAAATTTCTTGCATCTTCAATAATGCTTCTATATCTTGACAATGTCTAATGCAAAATTCGTCAAAGTCACTTTCGGGAAGAACCCCGCTCTTAAACTTTTCAAATATTGCATCTTCATTTATATACTCTTCCAACCTCTCTTTATACATCTTTTTCTCCCTATTTATTATTATTTGTTTTTATTAATATAATAGCACAAGTTAAAAATATTCCAAAGAATGTCCCAAATAATGCTCCTCCAATAAAAGCAATCATTATTTCCACTCTCCATTTAATATTTTATCAATATCTCTAAAAGAATAATCATTTTTTATTAGAAATGAAATCAACCTATTAAGCATAATGGCTTTCTTTTCTCTATCTTTTTCTATCTCTGGAATTTTCTTCCTATACATCTCAAGTTCATTAATGGCATTAGCAACCGTAACCCCAGATAATAAATCTCCTAAATAATCAGTATCAAAACCAAGTTTCTCAAAAGTCAATTTTCTATATGAGCAACCACCCTCGTCTAAGGCATCAACAATAGCTTCAAAAACCTTGCGTGTCTGGTCTATTCTTATTTTTTTCTCATCAATTTTTGGATACCCATCAACAAATTTAATATATTTTGACTCAATTATTTCAGCGGTTCCATCATCATATTCAATAACCTCTAAGAGTCCACGTTCTGATATAAACCATTTGTGATAAAGAGGCTTCTTATCCCCGGCCGTAAAGGATTTCAAATCGCCCTTATTCATCGTCTTCTCCACAGCACACCTCAATAAGCATCTTATCCGTAGTATCTTCTATTAAAATTTCACTGTAATAATTTATATCAATAAGTAGTCCATTTTCGCCCGTTTCTGCATACTTTTTGCATAGTTTTTGTAGTTTTCCTTCAGCTTTTTTAATGTTTTTGTCTAAATTTTTATATATTTTTTTTACTTCTTTTCTCATCTATATACCTCTTTAACTCATCATAACCAATAAATTTATACGAGCCGTATCTCAAACCAACCAATTTATTCTCCAAGCCGTCCGTAGTTAAAACAATATCTTCAGGATTAAAACCAACAAACAGCCCATAAAGTTCTTTAACCTTTTTATTCGGAAAAAGCAAAAGCTTCACATTGGAAGATTCTATGATACGGGACTCTAAATTTTCCCGTATTCCCATAATTCTACTCCTGCCTTATAAGAACGCTAGGAATTTCATCACCAAATTCCTTCCGTCCATCATTCCATTTAAATCCAAAGTCTCTGCGCTTTATCTTACACATTTTTCCATTTGCGCCGTAGAAAACAATCCCTTCCATATAGTGTTTAGAGAGGTAGTCTTTAATGCCCTCATAACTTTTAGGAACATCAGGAAGAATAATTTCCCCGTGCTTAATTAACATATCACTCTCAAGGTTATAGGGATTACTTTGAAAATGAATGCCAATAAGCTCATAAGTTCCGTCTTCCCAATCAGACCTCTCTCTAAATGTAGCCAAATGATATTTGTCTTCAGGCCGCTCATCACTACACAAAAGCCAATGGGGAAAATGCCCCGTCACAGGGTCTGCCTTTTCTTGGCAGGGGATTGCTCCTTCCGGTAAAACTCTCCCGGGCTTAAAATCATAGCGCCTGTAAATATTTCCATCCTTAATTAAACAACAAGTGCCATCGATTTTCTCCGTAGCATAGCTCTCATCTTCAAGAGCCCATTCACATCCCGGGGTTATCTTGTTCTCGCACGCAACAACACTGTGATTCTCGAACGTCCTCACAAACAGGGTTGACATCTTCCTCATTTTTTGCCGCCTCCTTTGCCTCATAATCAACATATGAATAGCTCATAACCTTATTGATTGCCGCAATATAATCATTATAGAGTCCCTGTTTTTCAATATCTGATTTACAAGAATCTATCATCATATCATATCTTAGCTTCGCCAGTAGATAACAAAGTTGCGCCTGCTCATCTCTAGTCATTTTCGCACGTTACCCTATATGGCTCTTTTGAAATTCCTATATCCTCACCGGCACTCGTCCAAGTTATTGTTGGCTTATATGGTTGAGGAATAGTATTTAAATAAATAGTTTTTAATTCCTCGTATCTGCCCTTCGTTTCCAAAAGCTCCTTATACTCTTCCATCGTAATCGTAACCATTCTGTCCATTTCCATATCCATATCAATCCTCCTATAATTCTATTATATAAAAATACATTTGCCCTGTCAATAAAAAAAAGCCCCAGAGCTTCGAAAGTTTTCTGGGGTTGGACTTATGCTTTGGGCTTTACAAAATTCCCGGGAATTTCAAGTTTCCATTGCCGCCGTTAATGTGAGTATTGGATGAGCGTGTTAGGTGTTTCGCAAACTTTAAAAAAATAGAAAGGAAGTTTGCCGCTCGACCGTCTCACGAATCAAATATATCACATTTGAAAAATTAAGTCAAGGGGTTGAAATTTGCCTTGTTTTATGGGCTAAAAATGGATTTGGGATTTCAAATTTGAGCAATTTTACCCAGTTGGGGTGGGTAAAAAAAATTTTTTTCCTTATTTTATAAGGGTTTCAGAGGGTCAACCTTATATATATAAAAATACTATTGTAATTTTATTTTTATGTTCAATATTCTTATCAGAATATTTCACGGTAGTTATACTGTTATAAGAAGAATTACTGCTCACGAAGTGCAGTATAACTGTTATAAGCAGTGCAACTAAAAAAGAATAATTACTTCGAAAGTGAAAAATTGGCAGTAAGTCTGTCACAGGACTGACAAAATGAAGTTTTGGCAGTCAACAAGAATAATACTTTTAAAAAGAAACAGTTAATCTGCTTCTTCAAGCAGTGGATTGTATCTTTATGCAGTGTGTTGTATCTTTCAGCAGTATACTGTTTTAAGCAGTTGTAATAATAAACAGATGAACTTTTGAAAGTATTATTCGAAGTCAAGAGAAGATTCTTAGAGCGCCCCAGCAAAGAGGGGGTTTGGGGGTGTTCCAAAACGAAGCTCGAAAAGAGTAGAAAGACTGCTTGAAGAAACAGATTTTTGACAGTAGAGAATATGTATCTACGGCTCTTCTTTCCTCACTCGTTTCGCAACACGTCTGCGGCATCTTTTGACGAGGCAAACTGACGCTCACCTTAATTCGCTTATCAAGAAGATGTTTGCTGGACTCATCAAAATCTGCCTTGACCGAGTTTGACAGCATACTGCTCTTTTTTAATTAGAGAAGATTAATTTGGCAGTGGGACTGCAAGGTGTATTTATTTTTTTTAATAAATACTACGGTTGCCTGAGGCAAAGAGTTGACAGAAAAACTGGTTAGTGAAGTGGGGCTACTTTGCCGAGATGAAGAGGGGATGCTTGTTGGCGCATGATACACCCGGTTGCGTTGTAGTAAAAAGGGAAGAGGCTTTATTTTTGGAGACGCTGTTAAAGCTCAAAAATGATTGTTTTTGGCGTTGTTTTGGTTTGGGAGGGTAATTGGTCGTGGTGATGCGTAAATGTGGGCATATCGGCAAATTTGAGTTGTTGTGGCGTATATAAGGTGCATACTCCTT
>Ga0247610_10000168_pt1 | contig 109614 bp, 190 predicted proteins | sample 174DNAGHGhighgp2_FD_193483 | JGI IMG/M metagenome (GOLD analysis project Ga0247610, IMG submission 193483) | Sheep rumen microbial communities from Palmerston North, Manawatu-Wanganui, New Zealand - 1742 DNA GHGhigh gp2 | ecosystem: Host-associated > Mammals > Digestive system > Stomach >... | reverse complement strand
AAATGTATTTTACCTTGGTATGGGACTTGCAATGACTGCTGTCAAGGTAGTTTAATTAAATGTAAGGTACTGTTTAAACAAAATAAAAAAAATGGATGCGTGTAAGGACTCCTCTGGGGAGTGACCATCTGAGTTGCGCGATGGGGGGCGTTACACCCATGACGATGGTAATTAAATCATAGGTTCGAATCCTATTGCATCCACAAAAGGTGTTCAAAAAAACGTAGTTCGAAATGCGTTGAAGTAGATTAAATGTGGAAAGTCGTACCCTTCCGAGCAGACGTGTTTTCCACGCCTAGTTTGGGTTAAAGTGGGCGAGAGATTTACGCCTCCAACACAGCATCTTTTTTACATTGGGTAGTAGCTCAGAGGCAGAGCAGATGACTGTTAATCATCAGGTCGAGATTTCGAAATTCTCCTTCCCAGCAAATATTGGTCTATAGTGATAGTGGTTAGCACGGCAGACTGTTAATCTGCGAGGCTGGGTTCGAGTCCCAGTGGACCAGCAATCCCAGACGTGGGCCTAAAACAACATCCAAAGATGTACATATGGGTGACTAGGGTTGTTAAACTGTGAAGTGGGACGAAGTAACCCACAACGTTAGCCATACGTCCGTTCAAGGTAGCAGTCATTTTACCTAGTCGTGTGCAAGCCTTTCATCTACGATAGTGATGAGGCAGTAGGGGTTGCATGTTCCAAGGCTGGCGATGGACCTTTGCAAGGTTCGTGGGAGAGTTCGATTCTCTTCAGCTCCACTATTAATTTGGAGGTATACTCAAACTGGTGAAGAGGCTTGTCTTGAAAACAAGTAGGTCGGTGATGAGTCGGCATGGGGGTTCGAATCCCTCTACCTCCGCTTAGTATTAACTTACAAATAGTAAGAATATGCTTGAAGATAGAAGTAGTTTATTTAAGATAGAATGGTATGCTAGTCTTGATGGTATAATGTGTTTTAATGCCTATGACGCAGAGCATAATTGGGTGCATCTTGGCAAAGTTATAGTTGACGTTAAAAATGTTGAGTATGAAAGATACAAGCATTTATGTAACGGAAACAAACTAGCCAAAATCGTCAGAGTTGAAACTGACAGTGAATATTGCGGTTGGGGTGTTGCAACAGAACTACTGAAAGAGGTGATTAGGATATATAAAGATTTTAATCTCTATCTTTTATGCCATCCAATGCCTAGAGGGCATTATGATGAATCACATAAAACGGTAAAAGATTTAAGACGATTCTATGGTAAGTTGGGGTTTGTTCCTTGTGGGGAATTATTGCCGACAATGATAAGAAAAGCACCCCTTCCAACATTAGGGGAGTAACAAATATAGTTGGTGGCGGCTGATATAAATGACTAAAAAGCAATTTGATTGGTTGAAAAATCATCAACCATTTGAGGTAAGGTACATTAGGCCTTATGAAAATTATAAAGGCGAATATACTTGGTGTAGCATTAGGCATTTGAAGTTCAATGGAGAGTTTTTTGATGTTGATGGAATAACGCCTTGGAATGGAAAATTAGTTCATTATAGAATACACAGAAAGTACGTAAGATGTCTTCATTGGTATAATGGGCTATTAGCAAGATATAATACTGAAGGAAACATCAAGGGTAATAGCTTGAAGAAGTTATCGTAGGCAACCACAAGTCGATAATTAAAGAGTGGGATGTTAAAGACGCTCCTTGTAGAGTTGTACGAGATAGTGGAATGTAGGTATTTAAATAGTGGTGTATATCAGTTGGTCAGATTGTCATCCTGATAAGATGAAGGTCGTAGGTTCAAGTCCTACCATCACTACTACAATAATAAGGAGGGTTGGGTGAGTGGCTTATACCGCCTCTCTGCTAAAGAGGTGTACCTTCAATGGTACCAGTGGTTCGAATCCACTACCCTCCGCATTTCCCAGTTAGTTCTCTGGGCTGTTCTTAATTGAGCGAACAAAAGACGTAGATGTTGGCCCTATCGAGGAAGAAAAAAGGAAATGTGAAGGGCTGAAAGGGCAGTACTAATTCACCTTCTAGTAAAATAGAGATTGGGAGCGAGTATAATGCGTGTAGGTAGGCAACATCTAATTTATTTAATTTCATTAAAACAAAGAGGTAGAGTATGACAGAAGTATTTATGAAAGAATTTTTATCAAGTGGTGTAGTTGGTAATATCGAGTACAACGCACAAAAACAGATACGTGAGAGCATTCAGCACCGTTGGGATGAACTTGGATTCACCATTGACTGGGCTTCTCTTCTGCGTATATAGGAGAGTAGAAAATAAATTGGATAAACTTGACGGAGTGTAACTTGGCATAAAAGAATTATGTCAATCATTTGGGAAAGCGGAATCCTAACATATTTAATGAGTTTAATGTTATGAGTACAGCATTAGGTTGGATTTTTTGGATTTTTTGGGCTATTGGTGTTATTGATATATACTTGGGTCTATATTTTGTTTGGGCAAAAAAATACCGAAGTAATCATAGAAAAATATTAATGGGTTGGCTATTAATGATAATAGGGTTAATATTTAATAGCATTGCAGCATTAATAGAACTTAGATGGTTTGTTTTTGCTTTAAGCATTGTTGCTCTTTTACTTGATTATCATGTATATAAAACACAGAAAAAAGAATTTGGCGTGAAAGAGAATAATATGAGAGAGTTATTTCTTAATGAAATTGCCGAATACAAATATAAATTAGATAGAAAAAGATTTAAAATAATATGATTTTGGATGATATTAAGCCTTTGATAAAAGGTATTGCTCAATTGCAGTATATCATGGCTGGCGGTATTGCCGTATATCACATCATTGATGTGGATGGTAACAAATATCAACTAGAGATTGACCTTTCTGACAAGAAAGATGTTGGCGAAACTGCTGCATTTAAACCAACTGAGAAGGGATTGCTCCTTATGAGGTGGATTAGAAGGGCAAACGAAAATGGCACACTGATAAAAATTAAGTGATGGATAGTAATAAGGTTTTGGATTACATCTTAAAAAGGTATAACATAAACCAAAAAAAGTTGTCAAGTTCCAAATCAACTATTTCGGAAATAGAATATAGTGGAACTGTTATAATGGAATTAAAAAAAATATTAAAACATTTTAAAATTAACATATGAAGACTATGATTAAGTACATAAAACGTAAGAAACAGATGTAACGCTCTGTTTGCAACCAACACCGTTGGGCAAGGAGCGTTATGGATAAGATATAGAAATGCTCCTATAGCTTAATGGTAGAGCTACGGCCTCTTTTAGCTATAGGTAAAAATAGTAGAAATTGCGCTCATAGCTCAGAAGTAGAGCACTAGTCTTTTAAACTAGGAGTCGAGGTGGCAGAATCCTCTGGGCGCACAATATTTGCGCTTGTGGCAGAGTGGCTTTATGCACCAGACTTTTAATCTGTGACTACGTGGGTTCGAATCCCACCAGGCGTACAGTTCATATTCCCTCATAGCTCAGAAGTAGAGCACGTGTCTCTTAAACATGGGGTCGAGATTGCAAAATTCTCTGGGGGAACAAAAAAAAGAATCTCATGAAATACGAAAAATGCCTATTTAGTATATCGGTTATTACACATGGTTCGTAATCTTGAGAGAGTGGTTCGATTCCACTAGTAGGCTCGATACTAGGAGAAGCCGCATATTAGGTATACAGATGCATTTTTATACGGTGAGGAATCTAGAACAGAACGCATTAGTCTGTAATAATGTGCCAAAGGTTCGATGTCAGGGAAGGTTACTTTGGAAACATATTTAGTGGGTACACACAGCAAAATTATTTTTTTCAAGCAGACTGTTAATTTGTGTAACGTAGGTTCGATTCCTACCCCCTCCGCATTTTTAGCTATGACATTTGGAGGGGTTGAAATGTTGGTTTAATGTACCCTTTTTTTCTAAAAAAAAGTTAATGAATTTGGTTGTTTCATTTTTTTTTCATATATTTGCGCCATAAAAGCACAAAAAATATGGAAAAAGTTTTTGATAATAAGTCAGCTAAATATTGGGCTGAACTAAACCGAATGGAAGAAGAAAAAAAATTGCACGATAAAGGCAATTTAATTATTGGCTTTTTGAAAAAAACATATGAGGATGAGATAAAAAAAGTATTGTCCAAAAATTATGATGAGCAAAAAGTTGAGATTATGATACCAAAGCGTCTTAGAGTTTATGGAGAAAAACAAACTAAATTTATTGAATCTATGATTAAAGAAGAATTCAATGTGCTTGGTTTTCATATAACTTTACAAGTCGAAAATTGTGGGTGTGTATTTGATTTCTTATGTAACAGAGACGGTTACAAAGTAATATTCACTTGGTAGTTATAATTGGCAAGCAATAGAAACAACACTAAAATGATTATTGCATTTGATACATACTATTACGATGGGTATTCGTATACCGTTGGTGGGGTGTTTGAAAGTTGGGCAGACACAAAAGTAAAATATTTCATTACAAGTAAAAGAGAAACAATTGACGCAGAGTACAAACCAGGAGAATTATATAAACGTGAACTACCATGTATTATGCAGTGTTTAAAAATGATAGACCTAGATGATGTTGACACAATTATCGTTGATGGATTTGTTTGGCTATCTGAAAACGGAAAAGATAAAACACCTGGAATTGGTATGCGTTTGGCAAATGCTTTAATGGAAAAATACAACAGACCAGATATATCAATTGTTGGGATTGCTAAAAACCCATACCATTGTGAGATACCAGATTGTGTTGAAATTTTACGTGGTAACTCAAAGACACCTTTATGGATAACATGCTCTGAGTGGTATTTCACTAATAATTATGCATCGTTAATAAAGCAAATGGTTGGTAATTATAGAATACCAGATATTATCAAATCCGTTGATTCTAAAACAAGAGACATTAAATCGGTAGGTGATAAAAAACAGTCGAAACACAAGACATATCACATTATGACTCACGATGAATGGGTTGAATTGGGCAAACCTCAATATTGTGGTGTGTATGTAGAAGATAAATAATATGTCAGTAAATAAATTTGGGAAACATAGGTCTGTTGACAGCCATTATTTGAATGTTCCTTATAAATATCTAACTAGGGTTGATGGGGCTTATACAAAACCAAAATCCTCTCGTTTAATGACTCTTCAAGAGTTTAAAGACGAAAGGAAACGAATTTGCGAGGAATGGCAAGATGAATGCCCATCTGACGAGGAATTGAAAACGGAGTTTAAGGAACTGCATAAAAAGCATAAGAAACCAAATGATGAAGATGCATGGCTCACAGAACATGCGTTGACATTTAACAAGCCAATTGAGTTAATTAAAAACAAAAACAAAGACCTTTGCATTGTTGATTTTTTTGGTAAGAAGAAAGCACTTGTTGGTTGGAGAAACAGCAATAAATGCAGCATTTCAATGCCTAAAATTTGTCCAATCATCTATAAAGGCAAAAAAGGTTATATAGTCTATAAAGGAAAGAAAATAGAATTTACAAACCAAAGTGGCTGGGTTTTTTAAAGAAAATCGAACCAAATGATTTGCCAATTAGTAAAAAAGAATTAAAAGATTATTTAGGAATATAATACACACAGGTGGGGGAGTGGTTTAACCCATTAGTCTCCAAAACTAACGTAGGTTTAAAATCCTACCGCAGGTTCGAATCCTGCCCTGTGTGCGATAATCCTTATCGGTGTTTACGGTGTAACAGAGCACTGCGCTTGGTCTATTAGTACCTTGAACTAACAAAAACCGTTAACTGTCGTGGTAGGTAGAGGAAGCCTACTCTATTGTTATGAGTATTGAATATATTATTACTATTTTGTATTTTGTAATTGGAACATCGCTAGCATTTATGTGGTGGAATGATGAGTATAAGGCAGAATACGAGTACGCAAAAGAACGTGGTGATGCATCAGATGCAATGGCTACGTTATTGCTCATGCTTTTTATATTTTTTTGGCCTTTTAAAGCCGTTAGAAATTGTTTTGACAATGAATGATAAAGTAATTGAAAAGAAAAAAATACTATTCAGTAATTGTGATGTTATTATTGAAAAATACGATAATCACACAATAGACTCATATTCAATCACTCATAGTGAATCTTTTTTTCATGTTGGTGAACGTAAGGAGATTATAAACGGTGATAGAATCGTATCTAAAGAGGGGAGACGGAAATGTAAGATAAAATGTAAATCGCCCCTAGGTTTCTATTATTTTAAAAATGAAAGCGATATACGTTATAAAACGACTTATGATGAATGCGGCATTAGAAAGAGATATATTATCACTTTTGACGGTGGTAGGTATGAAATAAAATATCTTGTTTCGTACAACAATACTTCAATATGCCATGATACAAGACCTTGGGATTTAAGTGGTAATGGAATGCCAGACCATTTTATAAAGGATTTGGAAAAGGTTCTGAATGATATTATTAATTTCATGTATGGAACAAAACTATATAATAAAGAAAAGATTTCAGAGTTTAAAAATGATGTATTCACAAATTTGTTTGGTTTTCCAGATGGAATGAAATCCCAAACGAATGAAGGAAAGATTCTTTCTCACGGTTTTGATTTAAAAATGTCATTTAGGAAAAGAAAAGAAGCATGAAAAAGCACACAAAACGATTTATGGTCATTTTCTCTATGTGGGGAAAGTCTCTGTCTGCAAAAGATATGAGGGGGCTGTTTAATCTTAAAGAATATACTTATTCTGAAGCCGAATTTGATACTGAATCAGAATGGAAAGAGGAAGTAGAATTAATTGAAGATGTATATGCAGATACCCCTAGACCGTATAAAGTAGAGAAAGAGGGTTCTAAATACCATGAGAAAACATGGGAATTTGAAATAAACAGTAGATTTTGGGGCTACCTTGTCCTTGATTTTAAAAAAGAAAAAGTTATTAGGGTTGGTGGTGACGGAATCTATAAATATCATAAATATGGTATAGGAATTTGGGGGTCAGAACCAGTAAGTCTTAGAATGCTTGATGAATTATTTAGGGGCGAAGACGAAATACCTAAAGACTATGTTTTTGATACTGGTGAATATGAAGGATGGCTTCAATATCGTTGGGGTGATGGGAAAAACGCTATAACTCGTGAAAATAAAAAAGTACGCACGAAGAAAGTAGTCAAAGGAAAACATGCGCCACTAACAGATGCGGAACGTGAATATATTTTATCTGATTAAAAACATATTTTAACTATTAAGATTTGGAACTTTCAAAAACTTTATATATCTTTGCATTGTTAAATTAAATGTCTAACTAAATAAATTACGATTATGATTGAGTTTATCATTGGTGGCGTTGTAGGTTGGTTTGCTTATAAGTACAAAGGCAAGATTGGTCTCTAATAGGCTAATAAACTTACGGAAAAGGCACTGAGTTTGTCTAGTAATATACAATGTGTATATGACAAGATGTTCGTGCCAAACTAGGGTATTCGTTCATCGGAAGGACATTAGGCTTACATCCTAAGAAGGGCGGTTCGATTCCGTCATACCCTACTTTTTCATAAAAAAAAATGTTAAAATATTTGGCTATTTCATTTTTTTTACATATCTTTGCATTATAAAAATAAATGTTATGGAAGTAGAATGTGTAAGATGTGGAAATCATGTCAAAATTGACGTTTCCAATGCGATTGATGAGAATGGTGAGGTGTTTTTATGCCCTCATTGTGGTTTTCATTTTAGATATACTGAAAAATAACCTTTTGTACGTTAGGGGTTTATAAACAGGACAAGTTAAACAACTCCATATTCTTTATAACGTGCTCGTAAGCATACTTTAGATTAAGAATGCCGTATATTGGTCTTAACTACGTTAATGCAAGACAAGTCTGCGATGGCTCGAAGGGGTACAGTAGGCGAAACATGCTTGAGGGGTGATATATTGGCAGACACACGCCATCTTATAGTGGGGTACAGTAGGTTCAAATCCTATCACAAGCACTAAGGAAACATACAGCAAATATTAGGAATTTTTAAGAGCAAAACTTTTAATTTTGATTTCTAAAAACATGTTTCCGTATTTTTTTTTTAACATAAAACAATATTTATAATGGCAGTAGGTGTTATCATTGCAAGAATACAGCCCATACATAAAGGGCATCTTGAGTTAATACGGCAAGCACTAAACGAGAATGAAAATGTTCTTCTGCTCGTTGGTTCTGCTGATAAACTCAATAAAAGGAATCCAATACCAATTGCCATGAGATTGGAACTCGCTAATAAGGCGATAGAAGAGGCATTTAAAGAGGACTCTAAAAGGGTTATAATACAACCATTAGCAGACCTTACAGATGAATCGGACAATTCTCATGATTGGGGTTTTTATCTCTATAGCCACATTGTTGGGTTTACAAAATCTCCAGAGTTTACAATATATTACTCTGATGGTTTTGAGATAATTATGCAGTGGTTTCCACCTTTCATTACGAGAGATTTCGTATCATTCAAACTTAATGCAAGAGGAACTATCCATAATAGTCTTTCTGCTACGAAAGTAAGAGAAATGATTTTGAAAGAGGATGTTGAAAGCCTTAGAGAAGCAGTTCCGACTTGCGTCATAGAAAATGCAATGATTTTGAAACATTTTATTGAAGCATTTAAAGACGTGTAATAGGAATATAGCTAGTTCCGCAGTACGATAAATAAATTGGCAAGCGTATAACGTTGGTATCCTATAACGGACGCATATAACATTAGGAGGTCTAGTGAAACTTGTGTGGTGAAGAATCGGAATTCCACAAACTAGCTTATCGAGGGGTATATCAGTTGGTTAGATTGTCATCCTGATAAGATGAAGGTCGTAGGTTCAAGTCCTACCCTCTCGACAATTTTTTATCATGGGCTTGTAATGGATTTGACAGCAATGCATTTGGTAAGAAACAAGCAGTGGGCATACACTTCAATAGCAAAAAAATATAACTGGCGAGAATGTTGATTCTCCTGCTTACGAGTACGCTATAGCTGCGTAATGTAAGCCGAGAGGCTAGGCTCTTAGGAACAGAACACCCTAGCATTATTCTTTAGTCATCTTTGTATAGTTTTCCTTGTTTTCGCAAAATAAGGTAGCGGTGAGGGCAGCGTTTGCTGTCAACTTTCCAAATCAAAGCTTGTATAATTTCTTATGGAATGGTTGTTTGGACCGCAGTTCGACTCTGCGCAAGTCCACTAAATAATCAGTCAGGGTTGGATGATGAAGTAAACTTTTACAGTAAAGTTAGGCTATATTAGGATATAAGTCATGCGTTAATCTGTATAACATGTATGGAAGGGAATCTTTCATAAGTACATTGAAGAGGTTCGTGTAGCTGATTATTTTTAAAGTAAAAAAACAATTTAGTTATGGGAAGTATTTATTTTATTGGATGCATTGTTGCGTTTTTTCTAACACTAGCTGTTAGATGCCCAAAATTTAGAGTCGTAACTCTTGCTGATTTGATTGCTGCATTTGTATGTGGTTTATTGTCATGGTTAAGCATTGGCGTTATCGTGGGAATATGTTTGTCAACAATTGGTTGGTGTCTTTTCCAAGACGCAAAAAATATTACAATATTCAAAAGAGGTAAAACCAATTATGATGATTTATATGAAGGAAGATGTTAAAATCTTTAAAAAAATCGCTTAAAATTTGGAACTTTCAAAAATTTTGTATATTTTTGCACTGTTAAAGAAAAAGACATACAATGAGTAAAATTTTAGATAAAGATTTCAGAAGTGAACTATATAAAAACCTTCAAGAGGCTGGGTATAGCAAAGGAGAAGCTACTAATATTGTTAGCGTAAAATATTATGAGGCTCTTAAAATCAATTTAGTTGATAAACTTAGGGGGCAAGCAGATAGTATTGAGCATGGCAAAGAGGAAGTATTACTTAGTGCCGATGAATATAGTACCATCCTTTCAGAATGGGCTAAACTCAAAGAGTATTTCGCCAAAAATGCAAAGAAATCTTAAAAAATTTGGATATTAAAAATATTTTTCATATCTTTGCATTGTTGATTTGAAAACAATAAAGGAAACTCACAGCAAACTATTCTTAACATCAAATTGTCACTTTGAAACGTTTAGAAAAAGTTTCCGATTTAAATACATAATATCGTGGCAGAGTGAAACGGTTTACACACTAGGCTCATAACCTAGTAACAGTGGGTTCGACTCCTACTGCCGCAACTATTCTTGTGGTGGGCAAGTTAAAAAACCACCTTTTGGTAGATACCAGAGGAGAACGTCAGCAATGACGATGTAGACAAATGGGCATCAAGTTCGTGCTTGATGTGGCTCTTCGGAGTCTTCGCTAGTGCAAATCTAGCTCTACCAACAAATGTAGTATAAACGCTCAGGTGCAATCGGCAGTAAAGGTTGGCGAGGAAAGTGAGGTTGCGACAAACACACAACTGTATGAAACATAGCAGATGTCCTTTACCATTAAATTAGTTCTGCAAAATGAATTAGCCTTTACAATACTACACACTATACCTTGTGGTGGACAAGTCAAAAAACCACCTTTTGGTTAGTACCAGAGGAGAACGTCAGCAATGACGATGTAGACAAATGGGCATCAAGTTCGTGCTTGATGTGTTTCTTCGGAAGCTTCAGCAGTGCAAATCTGCTCTAACCAACGAGATATGCCTTTTCGTGCCGTAGACAACGGTAAAAATGGGTTTTATGTGGTTAAACAATCCATAGCAATGGTAACTTCGGGAACCATATTCTAGAGAACGTGTACTAGAAAAAAGTAAGTATTGGGTAAAAAAATTCGATGTAGGGCTAAAAAATAGGAGCTTGGGATATGAACCCACCTCTAAAGAGGAAGCAGTTTACCTATTATAATAAACTGAAAACGAATGAAAAACTCAAGAAATAAGCCAATTTCCATGAGGAAATATCTTGCGAAAGATATGAGGCTAATGGCTAGCTTTCGTAGCCAGATGGAAGGATAATCCAGTGATGGGATAAATGTGACGTGTACTAGCGGTAAACGTTGCAGATATATGAGAAACTCTCATGTATTTCACTGAAAAGCATACAGTACGGTATACAATGTGGGTAACACCAAAGTTGTATATTTTCAAGGGTGAGGAATCTTTGAATGAGTGGTGACACGATAGATTACTGTATGGAGTATGATGCAATAATCACCAGTTGGCGTGTTGTACTCAGTTATGCACTAGTCTTACATAGAAATGTGTAAGAACTCATATGAGGTGATGGTGTATAATAGTGAATAGCTTGTGGTGAGCTAGCACAGGGAGGCGATTGGATGGGCTGTAGCCAAAAGTTACAGATGTCCTTAGTCGCACCTCGTCTTCCAAACCGCCTACGGAACATAAATATGATTCAAAAATCAATTTAAGCAAAAGTGTGCGACACTAGGCAGCTAAAATGCACTTATTCTCATGAAATATTGAGACATTGAGGACTCGCAAGGAATTCAATGAGCGTGTAAAAGTACTCGTCTGAGTTAATAGGAGGCATCCTATGAATCCGCAAGAGCTTGGCGAAGAACTGAAAGCTATGATGCTGCACCGCAAGGTTTAAACTAGTAAGATTCTTGGTTGTCTTCTCAAGACTTCCGTGCATGATGTCTACGTTCATCGTAAGGTGACGTGTGAATAGCAAGTTCCAACGCTTGTAAAATGGCATTAACAATAAGACAACATTCTCAGTCTTTTGTATTTATATAGGGATTTAGCTTAATGGTAAAGTAATTTGTTGCGCTTTAAGGAATAAAGCACTCTCGACCTCGGAACAGAGTGTGCCTTTAACTGTTAATAAACGATGGCGGTTCGAATCCGTCAGTCCCTGCAATAAGTAATTCTCATGGGGTATAAACACGTTGGGTGGTGACCTGCTGGTCGGTTTCATGCATAAGAAGACCATACGAGAGGCGGGAAACATAAGACCTCTTGGAGTTCGAATCTCCAATACTCCACTTAAACAATTAACATATGAGAGAATTTACTTATAGCGGTTTCGAAAATCAAGAAACTTGCAATCACCTCAGAGGAGGTGAGACGTGTAAAGTAACTGGTATTGGTAACTCTATGGCCCCTATTCTTAAATCAAGACAAGCGGTTATATGTGAACCAGTAAAAGATGACACAAAACTAGAAAAGAAAAATATTGTTCTTTGCAAAGTTAGAGGTCATCATTATCTGCACCTAATCCATGCAATTAAAAATGATAGTGAATATCTTATTGGTAACAATCACGGACATATGAACGGATGGGTAGGTAGAAACCAAATCTACGGAAAAGTAGTAGAAATTCTTTAAGGTCAAATGGTTGTAATGAAGGTTCGATTCCTTCTGACTAACAAAAGAGGTTCAAAGTGAGCAAACTAAAGACGAATAAGCTGAGAACTCTATGCAGTTTGTTAGTTCTGTATAAAAAACTAACAATTTTTCTAGGGCTTGTAGCTCAGTTGGCTAGAGCATCTGATTTGCATTCAGAGGGTCGTGGGTTCGAGTCCCATCTTGTCCACTAAGGTTTTGGATAATGCTACGATGAGTAGGTAGAGAGTTTCGTAGTGTGGCTCTACCGTTTCCAATTCCTTAACCAATAGTGGGAACTTACAGCAATGACTATATGGAATTTGCTTGAAACGAATAAAACCGAAAAAAAGTTCCCTTCAATATAAAACTTACGATAGAGGCGTAGATATACAAGCGTGGGTACATTTGTCGCAAGGGTACACACTAAGAAGAATGTAGATTGAGGTATGTAACAATGTCTATATAGTTCCACTAGCGTATGGAATACTATCTCATTCGATGCTACCTAATGGTGTGCGAAGCACTCTGTGAAGTTCCTATGAGTGGATAGGTAAAAATAAGTCTTCAGCAGAGAAAGCAAGATTCCTGATAAAGTATATCCGTAAGTTTTATTAATCATGGGGTGATGTAGTGGTAACATGACGGTCTCATAAGCCGTATACGCTTGAAACGCTTGCGTTGGCTCGAATCCAACCACCTTGACATAGGAAAATGCTTCCGTTTTTATTAACTAATTAAAATAAAAATTATTATTATGAAGAAAAACAGTTTTTGGTAGGTTTTCAGCCAATTTTGGTAGCTGAATCGTGTTCGTGGTACTCCTAAAATTAATTCGTTAGGGAAAAAAAGTGAAGTAAAGTTTTTAACATTTAAAGAATATAACGAATTAATAAAAGGAAAAAATATGAATACAAAAATTTTTACAAACAACACAACCACTAAAGAACAGTATCTTAAATTTAAGGAGTATATCAAAAGTAGAGAGCATTCTCATTGGACTTACGTAGCATATTACATTTTTAAGCATCGTATTGAAGGTGAGGAACGTGATAAGTACCTTGATGAAGAGGTTAAGACTCGTTGCCATAAAGGTCTCTACAATGGTAGAATAGTTGGTAGTGGTGGTGATATGACTGAGAATTATGCAATTCCACTTTTTAAAAATTACGTTATCGAGGAGTATAACAAATTTGCATCCGTAGAAGACAATGATTAAAAAGAAGTTATACATACTCGTAGATAGAGCGTTAAAACCAGTATATGGTTGTGTTCAAGGAGGTCATGCAGTGGCTCAATGGATGATTGAGCATCCCAATAGCCTTGAATGGAGTAACGATTATTTGATTTATCTATATGCTGACGTAGATAAGTGGAAAAGAAGGCTTGAAGGGTATGGCATTGACTATACCGAGTTTAAAGAACCAGATTTAAACTATAAAACAACAGCCTTGGCGGTTTTCGGACACGAAGAGCTATTTAAAAATTTGAAAACAGTAACCGAAGACTGATGCGATATAAAAGTACTATAGGCTTTAGCTTATAGTGCTTTTTTTTGTTAAAACTATTGAAAATATTTTGTTATTTAAAATAATTTTCATATATTTGCATTATGAAAAAAGCAGCAGATTTAAATGTTGGCGATACTGCCATATATATAAGTGGTGATGATGAAATAACTACTAGTGTCGTAGTTAGTAAACCAATTGATGATGGTAGGGAACGCCCTATTTTCAAAATTGGACGGAAAGACCTAGCAAATGGTGATTATCTAATTAACGGCAGTGTAGTATATGACACCACAGAAGAAGCAAATAAAGTACTAGTTGAAACTTTGAAAAAAAGAATAAAACACTATGAGAATGAGAAACTAATCGCTGAAGGTATGATTCTTGTTCTTAATAATAAATTAAAAAGATTATCTGAATCTTAATATTTAACTGGGCATATGGCAGAGTGGTCGATTGTGGCGGTCCCTAAAACCGTTATGGGCTTGAGAAAGTTCATCGTGGGTTCGAATCCTACTATGCTCACTACGGCTGGTGTACTCAAGTGAAGTACTGAAATAGGTAAGACAGCACAAACCACGTAAGAAATGGTAGGTGAAGCAGTAATGCGGTGCGAGGATTAGCCCCTTACCCTAGTTCCTTGATGGATAAGAGGATACCTTTATGGTTGGTATAGGTAAACCTATTCTATATTATTGACCTAAGATAAACAAGGCGCAAAACAAGTGTAAAGTTAAAGATTGTTAAAGTTGGACTAATTATTTGGTTAGTTCGACTTTTTTTCGTACCTTTGCACTATAAATTAAAATAGTAATAAAAATATTTTTTTATGACAAATTTTATAGAAGAGTACAACAAAAACAAAAAAAAATTAATTTATGGGGTTGATTATGTAGATTTTATGTTTGGTGATTATCTTTTATTTGTTCCATTAAGTCCAATAGCACCAGCAGTGTTAAAGTTTATCGGATTACATAACTGCGTAATTCTCACAAGTTCTTTGGATGAAAAACCTTGTGGAAGCAAATATTATTATTATGATAATTATGTATTTGGACATTATAAATTTTGCAAAGAACAAAAAGGTTTCTTAATAAATACAAAATCAATTTTTAACGATTTTTCTCCAACATCATTTATATCATTTTATTTCAAAATAAATAACGATAACACAATATCTTTAGGGGATGAAATGTATGACGGATATAATTTTTATTTTAATTTGAGCAAACTGCATAAAACAAAATACTGGAAAAGAAAAAAAGAAAATTTTCCATATAAAGATTATCAAGAATTCTTTAAAAACAAACTTAAAGATATTTTAATGCTTACAGTCAACCAAATGCTTAAAAGATTTGAATTCACATATGACTATAAGCCCAAAAAGAGAAGATGTTTAATAAATGATTAAAGATTGTTAAAGTTGAACTGATTATTTGGCTAGTTCAGCTTTTTTTCGTACCTTTGCATCAATAAAACAATAAACAGTATGAAAAAGATTTTATTAGCAATTTTAGCGATTGTATGTCTCGCATCATGTAATGAAACCCCTGGTTTAGACATTCAGTGTGCATTTACAACTTATGAGGCACTTAAAGATAGCGTTAAACTAGAATACACCTTGAAAGTATACAATACTGAGGGGTATTATTCAGTTGATGCCGATGAACTGCGTGATTCTATTGAGGCGGCTTCAAAATTGGTTGTTCGCAAAAGTTTTGACCCATTATATGAGAAATATGGAGAAAGGTTTCTCATGAAAACAGTCTACCACAAAGAGGGTGCTGTATTAAAAAGTAAAGAAGAGATATATACTTATTTTGAAAACAGCATCACAAGCGAAACGATGATGGATGTTGCTCGACAAATAGAAATAAAGGCACTAACTGTTAAATAAGCTTAAAGTTGAGGAAGATGGTTGTCTTTCTCAATTTTTTTTTATACATTTGCGCAAAATGAAATTATAAATTATTATGCAATGACATTTAATGATTTAAAACAATTAAACGGACAAATGATTCAGTATTATGAGGTGTGTGGAAACAAAGTCACCCCTAGAACTGCGAAAGTTAGATATAATGGTTATGGCAATAGCCTAGTATTAATGAAATATGATAAACTAGGTAGGCAAACTGGTTATGATACTATTATACATTTGTCTTACTTCATATTACCTAATGGTATTACCACACCATCACCTAGAAACACCACTAAACTAGTTGGAGAATCTTCGATGATTAGAAACCATTGGTATTATAGGGGTAGAGCAGATATATGCATCTACCTTCAAAAAGAGGATGCATATAATATAGTTATTAATAGACTAAGGGAAGAGCGTAGAAACGTTGATAAGAAAATGCTTGCTCTCCAAAAAGAATTGTATAAAAAATAAAACATATGAAGGATAAATTAAGGGTATTGGGCGTAGAGTTACTTAATTCAAACTTAACGATTGGCACAGTAGAACATTGTACTAGTGGTTTACTTGGCGCATCCATATCAAGTATGTGTGGACTAGATACAGTTTATTGCGGAACAATAGTTGTTGTTGACCAGCCTCACATGGAAAAACTGTTAGATGTGTCATCTAACGCAATAAAAAACAATGGGCTTGTAAGTTCCCAAGTGGCTTGCCAAATGGCTTTAAATGGTCTTTATAAGTTAGATACAGATATTTGTGTTGCGGTGGTTGGTAATGTATCACCTACGGAAGACTTTAATGAGGAGACTCATAATGTCGTTTGGATTTGTATTGCAACAATGACAGATAAGAAAGTAGATTTTAAATATAGCAAAATACAAGTAGATGGTCTGCGAGGTCAAAATATTGAAACTGTAATTGAATCTGCTTTAGACGCTCTTATAGTTGAAGTTAAACGCATTACTGCTGAAGAATAATGGGCTGTGTATTTTGTGGTATCAAAGAAGATAGAATAATCTATCAAGATTCTTTATGGGTGGCTATTTCAGATGGTTATCCAGTTTCGAAAGGACATACCCTATTAATTCCCAAAAGGCATTGTGAAACATATTTTGATTTAAACCAAGTGGAATTGGGTGCTCTAGTTGGTGCAGTTGACCACGTTAAAGAAATACTTGATTCTAAATACCAGCCAAATGGCTATAACATAGGGGTGAATTGTGGCGAGGCTGCTGGACAAACCGTTATGCATTGCCATATACACATTATACCTAGATATAATGGTGATTGCGAAGACCCAAGAGGGGGTGTGAGAGGTGTAATTCAATCTAAACAAAAATACTGATATGATTGGTGAAAAAAAAATTTGGACAATTGTGATTGCGTTATCGTTGTCTTTGTTTACATATGCTGATACCTATTATTTTCAAGGGGTAAAGGGAAAAGATGCAAATGGCAAAGAATATCTTATTTTCAATGATGGACGAGTTGATATTGGCCTCAAGATAGATGAAAATGACAAATTGCAGTTAGTTCCTATAATATCTAAAACCGACTCCATAGAGAAACAGAAAAAAATAGATGAAAAAATAGAAAAAGAAAAAAAGACTGCTGCATTCATTCAAAATTTAGCGAATAATCTTTTAAAACTATCTGTTACTATTATTGGGATGGCAGCTATCGTTTTAATCGTTTTTATTTTATGCGCTATAATTTTGGTGATAATTGGAATAGTTACAATTTGTAAAAAAAGTTAATAAATTTGGCTATTACATTTTTTTTCCGTATCTTTGCATTGTGAAACAAAAAACATTGTAAATTATGGTTGAGGAGTATAACGATTATCTAGATGAATCCCTTTATGATGATTATGAAGAGGATTGCGATGAATCTCTTTCTGATGAATACGATGAAGACTATGATGATGATTGGGGTTAATAAATAAAGATATAGCCAAAGAGAGTCTAACGTAGGATTTGTATATGCGCTAAAACGGAAGGATATTAGCTTAAATGTGTTATAGTCTAGGCGTAAAACACGGTATATGCGATAGAATTAATTTGAAAGTTCCTTTGGCACTAGGGCCTATAGCTCAGTTGGTTAGAGCAGCAGACTCATAATCTGAAGGTCGCAAGTTCAAGCCTTGCTAGGCCCACGATGGTATCAGAGTCATTAGGTGACAGGCCATTACCTTTTGAAAGTTCGATACCATTCTAGGTACTTAGGTCTTTGCTATAATAGACGATATAAACAGATAGCATCGCAGAGTGGAGCAGTCGGTAGCTCGCCCCACGCATAATGGGGAGGTCGGTAGTTCGAATCTATCTTCTGCAACTAAGAAATATATAGTGCATGAATAAAGAATTAACGTTTAAAGACGTATATATGCCACCATTTTATGTTGGTGGGTTCAAAATTTATGGTTTCAGCAAGAACGGAACTAAAACGTTTACAGCGTTTGGGGATGTTGCGCAATCGCATATGTTTAATATTGTGGACATTCTCAATGGTGAGTCATCTGAAAAATACAATAAAAAAGATGTAACTGTAGAGAAAGACAAGCTATACATCAAAGGTAATCTGATTATGGTTCGTGGTTGGAGAAAACTCACTGGAACTAGTGAAGGGTGTTATCATCTTAACCATGCGGATGCAGCAAAACTCCAAGATAAATTTATCCAATGGGTTGTAGATACGATTACTGAGGATTAGTTCTTAAATGATGTTAACAAATTTGGTTAAACCAATTTTTTTTCATATCTTTGCATCGAATTTTAAACAATTAACTTAAATATTAAAACATGAAGAAATTTTTAGTAGTATTTTCGCTTGCTGTTGTAGCAATGGCTAGTATGACAAGTTGTCATGGTGTGCGTCCAGGGGCTGATGAGGAATCAGTTCTCATTGAAAAGCCTTGGTTTTTTGGGCATGGCGGCATTGACATGACTCCAGTACAGACAGGTTTGACGTGGGTTTGGTGGAGCACGTCTTCTGAGACATTTAAAATTGTTCCGTTCAAACATCAAGTTGATATGGACGATTTGTTCTCTGATGACAACACACCGTTGGATTTCCATACCATTATCATCACACAGATTGAGAAGGGTAAGTCTCCTATTCTGTTGCAGAATTATGGTGTAGATTGGTTTAATACTAACTTGTATAACTATTACTGCAACTTGGTACGTGACCATATTTCTCAGCATAGTCCTTTTGACCTTATGAGTAATCGTGCAATCCTCAATGAAATTGACGCAAAGGTGCTTAAGCAGATGCAAGATTATGTGGCAAAGTTGTCCAAGGAGAAAGAGTTTCCAGTTGTCGTAAAACAAGTTACCATTGGTAAGGCTATGCCTAATAAGGAACAGTTGGCTGAAATGAACAAGACTGCAAAGGCTGTGCAAGCAAAGCAGACTCAAGAGCGTGAGGCAGAGGTACAGTTGGCTCGTGAAAAGGCTGAACGTCAGAGGGCAAAGGCTGATAAGGCATATCGTGAGGAACTTGGTTTGAGTACACAAGATTTCATCAGTCTTAAGTGGATTGAAACTATTGCTGCAAAACAAGGCGCTAATATTGATGTGCTAGTTGGTGGTAACGCTAGTCAAATGTGGAATGTCAGACGATAAACTAGACATACTAAGGGTACACAACCTTCCCTTTTCTATTGCGTAATGGCATGACGCATAAGGTTGTGGAGTGGTTGCCCTAAAGCAACTGACTGGGTTGTCGGAATTCGAGTCTGCGGGGGACTAAACCGTCTCGTTGGTTGAGTACAACTGTTTGCTTTAGGTGGAATGAGCAACGCTAGCAAAATCAATCCACCGCTATACTCCCTTCGTCTAAAGGTTAGGACAACAATAGCGTGACGCTGGAGAACGAGGTTCGATTCCTTGAGGGGGTACAAACATTTAGGAATATGGATAAAAAAGTTGTAAGTGTTATAATAGATGGGGTTGAAAAAGAAAAAATCACCATTGGTGAAGCCAATGAAAGGAAAAAAACATTTTCCCCACTTTTAGTAAGTAATATTTGTTATAAGGAATTACGTGATACGAGGAAAAAGGTGAAAACGACTAATTATGGCGCAAGTTTTGACCTTGAAAATTTAATTAAATACCTACAAGAAATACATTCTAAATTTGGTAATATGGATATATTATGTTATAATGGAAAAACTGAGTGTTTTACTCGTCCATCCTTATCAGATATAGATGTGGTCAAAAGATATTTTACTATTTCTGGAAACATGGAAACAAAAAATATGGAAATAAAAAATGATAAAGCCTTATCATTTTTTCACTCATGAAATAATAAAGTTTCTTTGCTTTGGTGACAAACGGTTACAGAATGAAACTATTGGCAGACTAGAGAGTGAATGCGAAAGACCCTAGTATAAAACGCTCTTTAAATAAACTTAGGAAACACCTAGACATCGCAATTTAAATTTGCTGATAACGTATATTTTGGTAGAAGTTCGATTCTTCTAGTCACCACAATTTTTCTGACTGTTGAGCACGTAATTTGAGTAAGGTGTACCACAGGACGTTGAAAGCAATAGGGGATAATTACGTAATAATACCTATGGGCGTACAACTTTAAGAGGGGATAAACATTAGAATGGGTCTGCCCCTAGCAGTCAGTTTTTATATGTGCGGTTCATCTAGTGGTTAGGATTCATGAAAGGTGGTTCGAGCCCACCATCACATTGTGATTCGTCTATGGGTAGGACAAATACAGAGGTTCGATTCCTCTACCGCACTCTAAAAGAAAACGTTATGGATTATTATACTAGAACTAGATTTTATATTTCAGAAGATAGAGACTTCATTGAGGAATATATCGTTAAAGGGAATTTCCCTCGTCCAGATGGTTTTACAGATGGCACATTGAAAGAAATACTTAAATGTGGGACACTTGTAAAGCATGACATGTATTTCTACGTTAATAATACTGCATTAGTATTGGATTTAGGCGATACTGTGGTATTAGGTGGGATTTATTGGAAAATAATTAATAGGGTTTATAACTACGATAATAACGAAATAACTCTAACTTTAATACAAAAGTAATGGCAAATAAACCATCTTTAGCAGACATATTCAGTGGCATGAGTGCCAATGAGACAATTGTTAAAGCGAAAGAGCAGAAAGACCCCAAGAAACTTTGGAAAGAGTTTTGGTTTGAAAATGAGGTCTGTTGCCTTTTTGCTGACGCAAATGTAGGTAAGAGTATTCTTGCCGTTCAGATTGGTAATGCCATTGCTGAAAAAGTGAAAAACGGTGAGACTGTTTTATACTACGATTTTGAGTTGAGTAAAAAACAGTTTGAGCTTAGATATACTGACGAGAAAACAAAGGATACCTTTAATTTCAGTGATAAGTTCATTAGAGTGGAACTTGATTCAGATGCAGTCAAAGATTATTGTGATGCGACAAAAGAAAGTTTCGATGATGTTCTTATTGGTGGAATTGAGGCTAACATTAACAAATACAATTCAAAAATTATAATTGTTGATAACCTTAGTTGGCTTGTCAATATGAAAGATACTGCAACTACTGCTGGAAAACTTATGAAAAATCTCTGTACGTTAAAGAAAAAATACGGAATGAGTATTCTAGTTCTCTCGCACACGCCAAAAAGGAATTTGGGTTCTCCACTTACGCAGAACAGCCTAAGTGGTAGTAAAAAACTAACTAATTTCTTTGATGCAATGTTTGCAGTTGGTATGAGTCTTAAAGACCCCTCAACAAGGTACATTAAACAAATTAAGGTTCGTACTGGAGAGTTTAAATATGGTGCAAATCATGTTGAACTCTGCAAAATTGAGAAAAACGGTTCATTTTTAGGTTTCACCCATATTGGGTATTCTACTGAAGACGAGCAGCTTAAACCATCGAAAGATAATAAAGGTGGTAAAACAGTTTTCGTGTCTAAGAAAAAGAAAGGTAGAAGAACAATGAGTGGAAGAATGTTTAGGAGCGAATTAGCGACATACCAGATAGATATGGTTTCGCAATTGGTTGATGATGCATTTGAAACTTTTGCTAAATAAATAAAAACTTATGAAAAAAATAACATTATCTGGTTGTATCACCAAACTTTTTTTAGGGGTTATAATAGTGATGGGATTCATTTGGGCGTTCTCTAAACTATTTCCTAGAGCATATGATACATTAGAAGCCAAGGCGTTAGGAATCGAGAAAGACACGACCACAGTGGTTCAGATTGCCAAATCAGATACAATACCGAAGACTGATACCACAAAGGTTTTGAAACAAGTTCCAAATGATTTTAAATTAGCGGTCAAACTACAGCATGAGAATAATTGCTACCTTGTTCCCACTAAAATCAACGGAATACCGATGATAATGACATTGGATACTGGTGCTACCGACATTTCTATTTCTGTTGTTGAGTATTTGTTCTTAAAAAAGCAAAAATTACTCAATGATTCAACTCTAGAGAGTGGTCAATGTAGAATTGCCAATGGAGATACGGTAAAGTCTTATACAATCATTATAAATGAGGTAGAAGTAGGAGGCATAAAGATTAATAACATACCTTGCGTTGTTATGGAACAGCAAGACGCTCCTTTACTATTAGGTATGAGCGTTTTAAAAAAACTAGGTGACGATATTTCTATTGATTACAAACGTAACCTTTTGATTTTAAGGAAGTAGTTAAAACATTAACAGTTTTTAATACGAAAAAATTTGGAAGTCTCTAAAATTTTCTATATCTTTGCAATGTGATTCGGAAACGAAAACAATATACAAAATGAGGTTTAAATTTTAAATGTTTTTAACACGAAAAAATTTGGAAATTACAAATAAAATTTATATCTTTGCAATGTAAAACAAAAACAAACTAGCAACGAAAGTTGCAGACAAATATTTCACAATTCACAATTTTTATTAACTTTAAAACTTAAACAAAATGGGAAAGTTTTTACAGATGATGAGTCAGAATGACTCGAAAGCTCTTGTAGCACGTGCGTCACAAATTAACACTCAGGCAAAGATTGCCCAGGAGGAGATTATCCACAAGCTCAAGATTGAGAAAACCAATGTTGAAATGCAGATTCAGGGTCTGACTGACTTCGCTCCAGACACCACTGATTCTCTGCGCCCTGGTGTAAAGGGTTGGAATCCTAACAAGTGGGCTGCTGACCTGCAGGATGCTAAGACTCGTCTCTACGAGCTTGGTGTTGAACTGAAGATTGCTCAGGCAACTTATGACGAGTTCTTCGGTGGTGACGATGAGGATGCTGCTGACGCTCAGTAATCAAAGTTAGAGGCGCATCTAAGCTAGGTGGGTAGCCACCAAAATGGCTACCTACTTTTTTTCAAAGTATTAACTTAAAAAGATAAGAGACTTTATGTGGAAATTCGCAAAACTTCATTCTGACAACAGCCCTATGGCTGAGATTTTGTCACAGTGCAGCGACAAGTCTAATCTCCGTCTCGTTATTTATCACCTCTCTGAAAATCATGTAGAGTGTGCAACTGGCCCTAACGAGGTTCGTCAGCTTACTCTCACTAGTGAAGAGGCACGTACAATCCGCAATGAGGCACGTAATGGTGTGCATGCGATTCTTGCCTTTGACTGTGGTAGTGGACACGTTTACTTGATTGACAGTACTCCAGAGCTTCAAATTGCTTCGGCTGTGTTGCTTTGCGTTGTTACTGAGTTGCTGAATGGCTGCGTACAGCCAAGGCAGAGTCAGTGTGGTAGACCAGAGGTACGTGTGGCACGTCCTAGCATCGATAAAGTTGCTTCAGCTAACTATCGTGCAATGGAGCAGCGCACTGCTCAGAGAGACGCAAACGGACGTTTTGTTCGCAAGCTAGAGAAAGATGAAACACCATCAGACAAAAAACTTATTGAAGATGATGTTCTTGGAAGCAACGAGCCTTGGAAGAATCCTCCAGTGGCAGAGAGTGCTGATACCGTTATGAATCGTAGGTTCAGACTCGGTAGACACTAAAAAACTAAGGCTTATCATTTAGGAGAATGGATGATAAGCCTTTTTTTTATTAAAACGCACCACTAGCACGTAATTGGAAGCGTCCCTCTCTCCTAAAGAGGTATCGAAAGGTCTTATGGGTTCGAATCCCATGTGGTGTTCTAATTTCAGATACTAATTATTTTTGTACGTATTCGAATATTTATAATTATGAAAACTAGGGATAAAGCATATAGAAGGTGGAAAGACCACATGAAATATGTATCTAGGCTGAAAAAAGTTCTATATTATTGGGATGTCGAAGATAAAAATGCTCCTAACAAATGGAGACATGCGAAAAACTGGAAAGAGTTAGATACTCCAGAGAGTAAAGCTAAACAGTATAAGACTGTTACTAGAAAATGGTCTTATGTGTATGAAAAAATAGAATCGCATATAAAGAATAAAAAACAACGAAAAGAAGGAAAAGATATTTCAAATAATTTTCTTAAAACATAATATTTATGATACCATGTGATGAAAAATGTCAATTATATTTTAGGTGCGAATTTGCGAATCGCAGACCTAGATGTATTTTCGATATGGGAATATATGTTAAAGAAGAAGATGAAGATGAATTTCTTGAAAAATTAACTTATTAAAATAAGAATAAAATTATGATGATGTCAAAGGATAAAGAAATGCAAGATTATTTCCGTAAGAAATTGAGGATAGCTTTACTTGGTGAATCATCATTAATGACGCACAATCAAGTGAGCGAGTTATGTAGGAAATTCTTTGAATACGGCATAGAATACGCTAAAAAGTCTTAAGGAAAGTTTTGTTAGACAATTAAGCGGTATACCTCAAGACCCAAACGCTATGGGTGGTCAAGACCCTAATGCTATGGGAGGGGGTATGAATAGCCCTATAGAATAATTATGCAAGCACTTTAAATAGAACTATAATATAATATAGAACTATAATATAATAAATTATATATTAATAGAAAATTATGCTTGTGGTTTAACAGACTTATATTTGTATCACCTAGCCAGCACGTGAGGCAGATTGGGATGCAAGGGCTTTTAAGGTTAATCCAACTAGCAATGGCGTAGCTAACTATTGCATAGGGGTTAACCTTTTTGTTTCTCAACGGTAGTAGTACATTGTACGAGAATGTTGACCTAGGCAGCAGTGGTGCAAATCCATGACTACCGACATTAGTTATAATAATTTAATTAAAAAAATATTGAAACGATGAAAAAAATTATTTTTGGGATAATTGCCCTTTTGTCATTTACAGCTTGTAACAAGAATGACTTTGACTATAGCCCACAAGAGGCAGCAAATGCCAAATTTGAAGCTGAGTTCGCAAAAACTTTTGGTGAGATTGACAAGACACAGACTTGGGGATTCGATGAATCAATTAAGGTGTTCGATTTTACAAAAGCAACCACAAGAGGGAATAATGTTAATGGTAACTTGTGGTATCAGCAATGGGAACGTCCTGTAAACGTTACAGATGCAGAAAAAACAAAGGTTGTTTCTGAGTTTTCAAAGGTTCGTGAGGGTGCAACCCACACAATAAACCTTCCTTGGGATAACTATTGGGTACAGCAAGTTTATCAAGGAACTAATTACTCAGTAGATGGAAACGGAACGCATGTATTCCCTAGTGGCGTTATGAACCAACTTATTGCATGGAACTATAACACAAATAGTTATGAGCATGTTTATAATTTCAATAACGCTAATAACACAACTGAGTATACAGATGATGTTACACATGAAAAGTTTATCGGCACAACATTGATGATTAACATGGGTACTGGTGATGTCGCAGACCAATTTGGTTATCATAACACATCAGATGCATCTTATCACTATGATTACATTGTGCTTGAGATTGATGGTGCTTATTATGTCGGATTTGACATTGTTGGATACCATCCAGTAGGACAAGATGCTAATGTTAATATGGACGTAGATAGGGATTGGGTTTTCAATGATTGGATTGTAAAAATTTCTCCTGCTATGTACAACATGGAAGGTGCAGTAAGAATCATTGCTGAAGACCTTGGTGCTTCTGAGTCAGATTTCGACTATAATGATGTCGTATTTGACGCAAAGGTAGCTAATGAGTGGAATGGCGAACTTAATGACAACCGTCTTGTTGCTTACATAGTACTTCAAGCAGCTGGTGGAACACTACCTTTAACTGTTGGTGGTAAAGAGGTTCACGAAGCATTTGGTGTATCAACTAGTACAATGGTTAACACAAGACGTAACACAGTATCTAAGGCTCCAGTTAGCTTTAAAGTTGACTTGGGAGCAGCTAATTGGAACATTAGTGGTGCAGATGCTGTTAAGTCAATTCCTGTAATCGTTAAGAACGGTAATAACGTTATTGAACTTGAGGTAGAGACTGGTCGTGCTCCAGAGAAGATTGCCGTAGAGACAAGATTCGTATGGTGTGATGAAAGAGAGCCTATCTACACAAGATATACATTATTCCCTAATTGGGTAAAAGATAAATCTGTAGTTTGGTATTAAGAACTATTGAAAAGTGGGGAATATTTATTATATATTAGAAAATAATATATTTTAATAGTGTAAGTAAGTAATGTTTATAGGGTCTAATAATTCATTAACATACCTTAGACCATCTACATGGTGGTCTAAGGCTTTCAAATGGTTTGGAAGATGCCAATCGGCAGACTACAAAGAGCAGTATACATATTGTGGCGTGAGACTATTTGATTTCCATTTATATGCTGATAATCATTGCCATATCATTGTAAAAAATGGAAAATATGAGTATAATTTGTTTTCATTCTATGAAACGCTCAAATATCTCAATGATAAAGGTGATGTAACTCTTAATGTGGTTTTTGAAGCGTCTTTATACGATAAGAATAACGACACAGAATACAAAAGAATTGAGAAAAAATTCTCTGAAATATGTGGGATAATGGAAACCATATATCCAAACATTAAATATATAGGTGGTCATAGGAAATATGATGGGGAAAAGTTGCATACCTTTAAGTATGAAGCGAAAAACGGAACTCCTAACATTATTGATATGAGCAATAGTAATTGGTTTTATCGTTTACTTCCAATCCTATCTAGTTTCAGAAATAGATACTACATCAAGAAATATGAGAATGAAAATGGTTTTCTTCTTTTAAATTTCGTTGATAGAAGATAAAGTAGCTGTAGGTATGTGTACACAACCTTAAACATAGTGAACGGATTTATTCTAGTGACGCAGCTACTTAATGGCGAGGTGGCAGAGTGGTCTATCGCACTTCTCTCATAAGGAAGGGAGCTTCGGCTCATCGTTGGTTCGAAACCAACCCTCGCTACAAAGAAGCATACAGCAAGTAACTCTGTGGAGGAATGGTATACTCAATAGTCTGCAAAACTATCTTTTGTGGGTTCGAATCCCACCTTTAATGCTTCTTGTTTTATATCCAAGCACTCAGAAATGAGTGCTTTTTTTCATTTTTAGATAATTATTAAGAACTGACTTATATCAATTAAAAGTGTAAAAACAACAATTTTACTTTGGAAATTTTGGGTATTAATTATATTTTTCATATCTTTGCAATGTTATAAATGATTGGTGTGTTCGCACACACATAATTGACTTACGTCAAAATTAAGGGTGTTTTTTGAAAATAGATTAATAAAATGATTGTTTTAAAAAAATTATATAATATATATTATAGGAAGTGAGTGAATAATGGTTGATATAGAAAACTTGAAATTTAACCTTGGTTATGTAATCACTAGAAAGCAAGGAACAGTAGAGAACTTGAAAAAATAATAGGAAGAAGTGCAAAAGAAAGTTTCTCATCTGTAGGATTTATAAAGCTAGGGTATTATAAATGGTCTAAGTTGAAATTGGCTGATGAGTATTACAAAGACCTATATGGTTATTTTTCATATCTATATCAGATTGTTAAATTTAAATTGAAAGGGAAATAATTATGAAGAAGATAGCAAATTATCTACATGCTTGGCTTAACAACTATGCTAGCATGACTCCCACTGGAATGATTCCATTGGTGTAATGACAGCTTGGGAAGTTTTGCCCTAGCCAAACGAAAAGAACAGTAAGTGCAGCGGAATTGTTGGGGGTTTAGACCCTTTAACAGTTCCTTAAAAAAAAAGTAAGTAAATAAGTGTAAAAAGGGAAATAATTATGAAGAAGTTTTTTTTAATGATGGTGATGATGCTCACCATGAGTGTGTATTCATTTGCAGAGGATAACAATGCAACTAAGTTAGCAAATACTGAAAAGTATGAGTTGAAAGTAAATCATCGTAAATTGGCATGTGCGTTGAATATGTCAAAAGACCAGATGGAAATGTCGGATGAAATAATCTCAGAACTTGAGAGAGATTTGGTTTTTGCATCTTGCATGGATACAGAAGAGAGCAGCGAGAAAATCGTTGCAAACGCTGTTAAGAAGAATATCAAATATATGTCTTATATCTTGAACGATAAACAATATCGTAAGTATTTGACGCTTCTTAACATTACCCTAACTAATAGGGGATTTGATGTTTATGAGTTAAACAAATTTTTAATTAAGTGAAGAAAGGGAAATAATTATGAAGACAATTGGTAATTTAGCTAAGAAAGCAATTAAATGGTATTTTAACCAGTATGCACAGTGCTATAATGAGAAATATTATAAATATTCATATAGGCATTATTAAAAAAAGTTGAATAAAAGTTGATGCAGATGCACCAACTTTTTGTTTTTTTAACGGTTTTATTTTGGATATTCAATTTTTTTTTAGTATCTTTGCATTATATGGCAAAATGGTATGGCAGAATGGTATGGTTATATGAATAAAAGACTAACAGAACACAATAAAATTAAGTTTTTGGCGCAACAACTTGTTCTTGCGAATAACAAGAGACATAAATTGTGGCATTGTAATATTGAAAGAAAATGGTACGCTTTCCTAAAAAAAAGAAAATTATTCCAAAAATACGTCAATAGAATAAATGAAATGTGCCAAAGAAGAGGATTTAGCGGTAGTTATTTTGGTTTAGAATACACTGGCACAATCAAAAAAATATGCCGACGCATAGATGAATTCATAAGTGGCAACGGAACATACCGTTGGTGGCAAAACGTATATGATGAATTTATGTTCGAAGAGAATAAAGCAAGCATTAACCATATTATGAGTGCTAGACTGTATATGACTGATAAAAAAGAGAAACATCATTCTACATACATCGGAAGCAGTAAACTAAAGAAAAGTATATATGATACATTAGTGGACGGTTTTTTTAAGTTATTTACGAAATAATGGAATACCCAGAATTATATCTAGATTGGATAGATTATCTACATGAGAAAAAGCTATATGGCACATGGAAAAACGACTTATCGTTATGTGCGTATGCATGTGAAAACGCTCCTAATCCAAGGCGCTATATTTTTGGTCTATGCGGAAAATCTGACTACATAGACACAATTATCAATTCATTTGGCGTAGCAAACGATAAAGGTCTTAGATATGTAATAGATAGGATTGCTCGTGATTTAAAATGGACTATTGCTTATTACAGTTCATCAAAAATAGATTGGTTTCAAATATATCATAATTTTTATACTTTAAGACACCCACCAATTACATTATCTAGAAAGTTATCTAGAAAACTTTATAGGTCTAACAACAAAATAAGCAGTAGCTATCACCCAAGAGAAAAAGAAGAACAACCTTGGTATAATAAAAGTTACGAAAAAAATAAATATAATAAAAAAGCATGGAGAAAATGACAAATCGTCCTTGTCTGGACATGAATAAACTTATCGAAGGCATAAGAGAAATTTGCAAAAAAAACGGTATTAATGAAGAAGTATTCTTGGAACTTATCAATAAATGTTTTATTGGTTGGTTTAGCCGTTCAATGGCAACAGCCCTATTTGCATTCTGTAAGGATGAAGAAGGCGATTGGTGCGTCCTAGCATCAGAGCGTGGAGAAGAGGCGGCAGATTTCAGAGGCATGTGGAATTGCACTTGTGGCTATCTTGATTATGATGAAACCACCAAAGAATGTGCTGTGCGTGAGTGCTTTGAGGAAACAGGTGTTAAACTTCCTATTGAAAGTTTGATATTCATTGGTTATGAGGATGACCCAGTTAAAGCAAATAGGCAGAACGTTACTTTCCGTTTTGCTGCCAAAATAGAAGACCGCATTACATCTGATTTTGAATTCTCTAAAGAACATAATGAAGGTAAAGAGGTGGGCAAGATTACTTGGGTTAAGGTCAAGGACATTGATAATTATGAATGGGCTTTTAATCATAAGAATCGTATAGTAGAAATTTTCAATCAAGTAATAAAATAAAATTTCTGCATTAAAAATTTGGAATTTTAAAAAAATATTTATATCTTTGCACAAATTTCAAAAAGATGATATTTATTTAAGTTAAATAACAATTTAAAATTAAAAAAAATTAGAAATGAAAAAGTTAGTATTTTTGTTTATGGCTAGCGTTGCCATGACATTTGCTTCTTGCAACTGCGGAACAAGTAAGTGCGAGACTCCAGCAAACGACTCTGACAGCGTAGCAGTAGTTGATTCTACTGTTGTTGACTCTCTTGTAGTTGAGGCTGACAGTGTGGTAGCTGAGTAATCTTTAGTGAAGAAAGATTATTATGTTAAATAACGCTAGATGATAACAAAGTTTATTGTCTAGCGTTTAATTGTTTTACGACTATGAGAATTATAGATAAAAATAAAGATTATTATGACTATTTGCAAGGAATCTATGGCATAGATGAGTTGGTGGTTTATGATAGAAGAGGCTCGTTTCCGATTGAAGTTTCCAAGCCAATATGCGATAGAGGTCTTTACTGTGGCAATTATACTAACGCCAATTTTGACCGCTGGTTTAGACGTGAGATACTTTACGATGACATAAAAAGGAAACCGATTAAAATTTACAATTCTAATTCTGTTGCTACTAGACTGTCAATAGAAAAAGAAGAGAAAGAGAGGGAGAGGCTTTTGAGTAAAGGACATAGAGTTAAACCAATTAAATCACCAGTTGATTTAATGGAAGGTAAAATACTACATTTCTTGCTTGAAATTGGGTTTTATCATTATATATTTGAAGTTGAAAGATACATAGATGATAATGATGATAAAAAACTAATTTTAAAATACCGTCTAATCAAAAAAGAAAGGGTTGAAAAAGCAGATGATAGAGTGGCTTATGCCCCAATTTCAATCCTTCCGATAACTAGACAATATAAAAATGTTTTCAAAATATATGATGATGATAAAGAGCAGATAGTGTATAATCCAATACTTTATAGCACATACATACCGAAATTTATTGATGCTAAAGAAGCATGGAATAACCTTTATGAATACATATCTTCTCTAAGAGATAAAGAATTTGAAGATACAAGAACTAACGACCAACATATAGAATCGCATGGCTTCGACAAAAAAATCAGTTTCAGACATAGGAAATAGAATTGGGACCACGGAATCAGGTGAAATCGCTTATAACCTAGATGCTTTCGATAGGCTATATAAGGCTAATATTATCATCACAAAAAGGCTAACCGATAAATTGATAGAAAAACTTATCGAGTATAAAGATAAGATAATATTACATCTTACCGTGACTGGTATGGGTAACACTCGTATTGAACCGTTTGTTCCTAGTCCGCAAGCAACTTTAGGAAAGTTACAAAAGTTGATTGATGGTGGTTTCCCAATAGACCATATAGTATTAAGGGTTGACCCAATAGTTCCAACTATTAAAGGGTTAAACACCGCTACAAGCGTTTTAAGACTCTTTAGGGGGCTTGGGATTAAAAGGGTAAGGATTTCCTTCTTGGATAATTATAAACACGTCAGAGAGCGTTTTAAAGAGATTGGGGTTGAACTATATAATGGTGAATTTCATGCCCCACTAAAAGAAAGGCTCAAATACTTAACAGCAATTAAATATTGTGCTGAAGAATGCGGTTATGAATCTGTTGAAGCTTGTGGTGAACCAGGAATTGAGAGCGTACCTTGTCTTTCTCAGAAAGATATTGATATTTTAGGTCTTACTGATGACATTACATTGGAAGGAAGTAAAGGACAACGAAACAGTTGTCATTGCCCTAGTAATAAAAAAGAATTATTAAAAATAAAGCCGCATAAATGTAACAATGGCTGTTTATATTGCTACTGGAAAGATGAAAATCGAAATTGAATTAGAAGATTGGAAATGCGAAAACCTTATTGCAATGAATCATTACGATGTTGAAGAGGTTACTGCGTATTATTCATATGATATAAATCCATATGGAAATAATTATACGGAGGATAATTTGAAACCAATAAAAATCAAAATTGCATATCCAATTAATGAAAAACCGACAGCATTGAAAAAACAATATCCAATGCTAGAAGATTTGGAAAATTATAAATATGAAAAAGTTGTAAACAAACTTTTTAGCGAAATGTTATGGCGCACGATTTTAAATGTTAAAGTATATTAAAATGGGGGTTCACTATTTGAACTCTCATTTTTTTTTTATACCTTTGCATCAAAATTACTTAATTTATTAAGTTATGGGTAATAAATTGCTATAATCATATATTTATGGCAAAACAAATAATATGAATAGTGAAAATTTTATAGTAAAAGCCAAAAAAATACACGGAGATAAATATGATTATTCGAAAGTTGCATATGAGAGAAATGATAAAAAAGTTTGTATAATATGCCCAAAACACGGGGAATTTTTTATAAGACCAAACGACCATCTTCAAGGTCATGGCTGTAAAAAATGTGGAATTGAAGAAAGGTCTAAAATTTATCGCAAAACTACAGAGCAATTTATTAACGAGGCGAAACAAATTCATGGTGATAAATATAACTATTCTAAAGTAGAATATGTAACTAATCATACTAAAGTTAAAATAGGATGCCCTATACATGGAGAATTTATGCAGCAGCCTATAAATCATCTTCAAGGTCAAGGATGTCCAATTTGCGGTAGAAAAAATGCAGCAAATAAATTGAAAAAAAAATTAGATGCCTTTATTAATGATGCTAAAAAAGTTCATGGTGATAAGTATGACTATTCTAAAGTAGAATATATAAATAATGAGACAAAAGTGTGCATAATATGTCCAGAGCATGGCGAATTTTGGCAGATACCTTCAGCACATTTAAGAGGTCAAGGGTGTCCAGATTGTAAAAATAGTACGTTAGAAAATGAAATACTATTGATTCTAAACGGAATGGGTATTTCTAATGAAAGGTATAGTAATATTGGCGGTATTCTTGGTAATCAAAGTGTGGATTTTTATTTGGATAAAGAAAATGTGGCTATCGAGTGTCAAGGAATACAGCATTTTATTGAATCTAGTTTTTTTACAAGTTCTTTAGAAAACGAAATAGAAAGAGACTTAAGAAAAAAAGAAATTTGTGAAGCACACGGAATTAAATTAAAATATTATATTAGGGAATCAATAGTAAAAAAATACAATATTTTTAGTGATAGAATTTATAAAAACATTTATAACCAAAATAATATTATATATGCTTAAATTTATTATTATTGCTTGTATGAATCGAAAACAAGTAATTGGAAAAAATGGTAAATTATTGTATCGGATAGATAACGATATTAATAATTTTGCTAGGATGACTAAACATAATGGAGTTGTCATTATGGGTAGAAAAACTTTCGAATCCCTTCCCAATGGTGTGCCTCTGAAAGATAGGATAAACATTATTCTTACGACTTCTAGAGATTTTGGAGTAAGTGGTGAATACGATAACGTATACATTGTAAACTCAATTGATGACGTTATCGAATTGTGTAACGCTTTTTTCTCTGATAAGGAACTATTCGTAATCGGTGGTGGTGAGATATACCGTCAGTTTATGGAGAGAAACCTTGTCAACGAGTTAAGGTTAACTATTGTGGAAGATGATGATGATGGAGATACATTTTTTCCAGAGTTTGATGAAAAGGAATGGCGAACCTATTACAAATCAATGTTGCAAGGTAATGGAACTCAGTTCTGCTTCCATGTTTTAAAGAAGAACGATTAAAAATGAATGAAAATGAAAACGTCAGTAATATTCTATCTCATACAATAATAGAGAGAAAAGCATGCGATAAGTGGAACTCAAAAACCATACAAGAAAGAATACACGCAAGTTATAAGTATAAACACATTTTTGTAAAATACAACTTGCCATCTAATGATTGGGCAAATAGATTTGATGGATTAACAAACCAGCAAAAAAATATTTTACTTAAAGGTGAATTGATTAGAACTTACGACTCTTTAGCAAATGTAGATAAAACCAAAATTAAACGAGAATTTGGTTTGTCTCATTTCTCAAGTAAATGGTTTAAACTTTCTCCGCATGACAAAAAGAAACTTTTAAATTCTGTGTTGCACAATGCGTAAGAAAGTAAAAAATGTAAATAGAGATATTAGAGACATTTGTTATTTTATTACCCACGTCAAAGAGATTGAATTCAGAGTTAGTCTCATAAAAGAACTTGGGTATAAGATAGGCGTTAATGTTGCCACTAAAGACTGTAAAGAAAAGGATATTACAATTGGTAAAAGAAAAGAAAGAAGAATTCAGATTGAACCTAAAATCAAACATTCACCATTAGTAAGATGTGCGATAATAGAATGAATCCGAGTTAAAGAAAGTTAAAATTAATATCAATAATTTGTTTAATTAAAAAATTTTTATATCTTTGCGAAAACTTATTAAAACAATAATAGAAATGGCTGACTCAAAGACTTTAAATGAGAATGGCAATGTTGTTGCCAACACACCTTATGAGGAAAATGTTCCTACGCAAGAGGTAAAAACAAATGAAAATGACTCTAACGAGAATGTAGAGAATAAAGATGAAAAGAAAACATCTTCTAACACTGTTGCTACCGACAACAATGCTAATTCCTCAACTGAGTCAAAGTCCAATGAAGATGTAAAGGAGACGCTTCCAGAAGACCCAAGGGATGATGATATGAAACTCCTTTACTTGGATAAAGAATTCGTATATGAGTGCATGGCTGTACCAACTCATTCTAAGAAAGAGTATCGTATGGTTACATTCATTATGTTATGGGCTAGAAAGAATAACATTACCTATGAATTCGATGACTTCGGTAACATTTACCTCACAAAGGGTGAACTTGCAGAGGGAGAATTTTATCCTTGTGTAACTTCCCACTTGGACACTGTTCAAGATAGACAAGACCCATATATCTATGCTGGCGTTCCTCTTGATATTAAAACAGAGAGAACTAAGGAGGGAGACCATAAAATTAGTGTTGACTCGAATGGTGGAGCATCTATTGGTATTGGTGCTGATGACAAGGGTGGTGTCTGCATCTGTTTGACCATGTTCAATTATGTAGATAAACTCAAGGCTTGCTTCTTCTTGGATGAGGAAACTGGATGTCACGGCTCTGATAATTTGGATAAAGAATGGTTTGAAAATGTCGGTTACGTTATTGGATTCGACTCTCCAGAACTTTATCGTGCTGCTTGGGCATGTAGCAGTGTTAAACTCTTTAGCTATGATTTCTACACAAAGCATATGAAAAGCGTATGCGACCGTTGGGGTCTTACTAAAGGATGTTTCTTCTCTGAGCCTTATACCGATGTGAAGAATATTCGTGAGAAAACGGATATTATATGTATGAACTTTGGTAACGGTGGCTATAATCCTCACTCTCCTACGGAGTATACAATTATAGAGGATATGGATAGTGCTTGCGGTATGGGTATTGACCTTGTTGATAACATTGGCTGCACAGAGCATAAACTCAAGAGCACTAGCAGTTGGACTAACCGTACAAATAATACGTACAAGCGCAACGCTGATGGTACATACAAGTGTATCACAACTGACGATACTGAATTGCTTAGAGACCTTGGAGATAACTGCCGTAGGAGCAATTATGGATTCGCTAGCCAGACTACTCGTACAACTACCACAACCACTACAAAGAAAGAAGATGAACTCAAGTTTGAAACAGTCAAGTATATTGTTAATCGCTATGATTCACATATCCTTGGCATCAAAGAAGATGTTCTTGAGGCGGTTAAGGCTTTGTGCGAAAAGTCTAAAGTAGAATTCAGTGAATTCGAAAAGGTTATCAATGATAAATTTAGTAATGAAATTAAATTCTAACAAAACAATTTATGATAGGTACTAATATAAGAGGAATCAGACACTTGTTTAGGGTGTCTGATTACTCTCTTAGAAAGATTTTAGTTAGGGCTGGAGAACATGGTTTTGACATTTGTGAGGTTTTAAAGACAAACCCAAATTCACAGATTGGTGAAAAAATGTTCATTTTCAATAATTGGTTTAATAATCACAACTTCGGAACTTCAGCTTTGGCTAGTCTTTCGAAAGAGATTGCGAATGATTTACAATGCATTAACCATCCTAGGTTACTAGAGGTTAGTAAAACATCAAATGGGTTTGGCGATTATGCTAATGTTTTGACTGAAATCACTCTATTGCCAAAATCATTTGATAAGGATTATCAAGCATTTTTGAAAGAAAATGCAAAAATGATTAAAAGCCTCTCAGATAAGTATGGTTTAAACCCAAATGATATACAATGCAAGAGATTGTACATATATACCGATGGCTCTAAGAATTTTTTCCAGTGGGCTGTTGATGTATACTTCAAGGCGCATTGCTCTATGAGAACCATACATAATATCTTATTATGGAATGAATACTATAAACAATTGACTAAGAAACTTTCTAAGGGTACAATAACTGCGTATACTACACAGAGTAACATAAACGACCTTATGGAAGAGCTGTCAGTATTAAGGAATGAGAAGAGAGTTGGCGATGCGATTAACGAATTTAACACGGTTCAGAAAAAATTGTTGAGAAACAACGAATTATCTGATACCGATAAAAAAACCCTTGCAAGATTCTCTAAACTTTCAGAGATAAAAAAGATAAACTTCATTAAGAAAGTATCCACGATTGATGATTTCAATGAACTTATGCGTCAGATGAGGCATGTGACAAGTGTTCATTTTGACTGGAACAAAGATTCCTTTATGGATTTCATCAATAATGTAGAGGGAATTAATTACAAGGTAATATTTGAAAACGATTATGTAGTCTTGGTTAAAGTTGATGACTACGACACGATAAAACAGTTGGGTAAGACTACTAACTGGTGTATTTCTAAAAACAAAACATATTGGAATCAATATGTCGGTAACACTCATGGTAAATCTACCCAGTATATGATATTTGATTTCTCAAAGTTAGAGGATGATAAACTATCCATTATTGGATTTACAACCACGCACAACAAAGGCATTACATCAGCGCATAATTTCATTAACGACAATCTAATGGATGCTGGTAACAATCCTAACGCAATTATGCTCAAATCATATTTGGCTAGATTTAACGGTAGGAATAGCATATATAGTGTGCTACAAAATTGTGGTATTGACATAACACTTGTTGCACATTATGACAGACCTCAATATCAGTGGGATTATGACCATTTCATGTCGTACCTTTACGAATGCGTTGATAAAAACAATGTTGACATAATCAAACACGATGGAGATAAACTAGTACTCTCTGTCCGTGATGAGAACATCAAATATTTGTTAGGTGATGCCTATATGGATAATATTTCGTCAGATGATTATGAGCTACAGCACATCATATTTGCCGATTTTTCTATCAGCCAATATGATTCAAATAAATTGCTGTTTACCATAATATACGACGGTGGTTGTGGGGAAGATTACCCAAGCAACGTATTCAATGAGTCATCTACCCAGACACGTGCTAGTTTCGATGGCAAGCTGATTGAGTTTGGCGTACCTTACGATATTATCAGAAGGACTGATGACATTGACAAAAAAGTAAGGAATGCTTATACATCGTTTAATACTAAGATGTTAAAGGAATGCATAAAGGTTGATAAAAATTGCTTGCACAGGGCAATGCATGAATATTTTGACATCGGAAATAACTATTCCTACATCAATTCGTCACTTGTAGATTATTTGTCTTTCGATTATCTAGATTTGATATATGACAACGGTCATTATCTTGTAGAGTATATGGATTCCTCACATATTGCTGAATTACTGAAGAACTTGTTTAACTATCTGAAAAGTGCTGCTAGACAGTTGTATAGGAATGGGATTCTTGAAAAACCTAGTGAAGAGAGAATACATCTGTTCTATGACGAAAAGATACCTAATCGTGATGATGTCATCTATGTCGGCTATTATCTTTTGATAAAACGTATCTTGGGTAGTGAAAACAACAGTAACAAAATGGATTTCAATATCGCCTATGTAAAATTATTGAGTAACATTTTCAACTCAGGCCTTAGTGGAGGCCTTATAAAAGAGTTCATGTTTATGATGCTTAATAATTTGAATATGTCTAGTAAAAAGGATTCACCGTCATATATCGTTAACTATTTCGTTAGATATGGTGATGAAGAAATGCAAGAAGCAATTAAAAAACTTGCTGATAAGTATGAATGGATTAAACCAGTCTATGAAAGTGCTTTAAAGTCAAAGAAAGAGCATGAAGATTTCATTTCTCGCAATTCTAGCGCATTTGTAACTACGGCAAACGTTTCAAGATTTGTAATTGACGCACCATTCTAAAAAAAAAAATAAGTGGTGTGTAAGGTATTTACACACCACATTTTTAATTCATTTTGATGATGAAAACATTTACGTTGTTTATTGCTATTGCATTTACCGTTTTTTTTATAAACGATAAATTCAGTAAAGCAGTCAGGGTCATCGCCTTCAACGAAGATGAAACAAAAAATAGTGCAATTTATTCATTTATAATGATGATAATAATCATTATCTCATGGACAATATATTTTTCTTTCTTTTAATTTTTATTAACATAAAAAATTTTGTAGAGTAGAAAAATTATTATATATTTGCACAAACAAACGGAAAAAACAAATTTAATTCTTTTATTAAACATGACTTATAATAAAAAACAGATGCAGCCTTTGATTGATAAGTATGGCATCAATCCAGAGACTAACAAATTATTTATTAAAGTATGTGAAATGTTCGATGGTCAGTCAAATTACCAGATTTGGGCTGTTAGAATGATATTCTCTCAGTCAATGACCTTTGAAGAGTTGGAAACCATTCACACTTGGATTACTACCAACAGTAACATGATTAACAAGCTCGAAAAGAAGAATGTTGTATCATACTCTAATAAAAGTGGAGTTGCCCAATTACTTAAAGAGATTAAGGGTCTTGAGCGTATTGCTTTTGTTAAGAATATTATCTCTCATTTCAATACAGAGCAGAAAAAGATTCTGACTGAATCTATTTTGGGTAAGGAATATACTCCAATTGAGGCGTATGAGAATGCAAACATTAAGAAATGGTATGATGTTTTCAAGACGTTCAATAAAAAACCTATGAATATTAAGAACAAGTTCTACAGCAGTAGTTCTGCTCTTAAAAACGCTGCATCACTCCATCAAGCAATTCTAGATTGCCTCAATAGAACTTATGATTGGAAAGAGGGTAAAGAAGACCTTCTTGCTTATATAGAACACAATGCAAAAGACTGCGAAGTGGTTTTCAACGAAGGTCCTTGTGTAGTTGTTTATGTTCCATCGTTCCAATCTAGTCATAAACTATGCGGTAATGGACGTACTGGTTGGTGTATCGCTCGTGAAGAGTCGTATTTCAAGAGTTATGTAACAAGTAAGGCGAATCGTAGTCAGTATTTCTTGTTCGACTTTAGCAGAAAAGAAAGTGATGCATTTGCACACATTGGTTTTACTGTTGAGGGTGGAACTGGCATTGTTGAAGCACAAACTTGCCATAACTATTCAATGATTAATCCTTATAGACAAGGCAACGAAAATCTAAGTATTTATAATGTGTTCGATAATTTCGGCATTAAAATGAGCACTTTCATGCGTTTGCCTAAAGAACTAGGATTCTCTTGGAACATTACCGATATGATAGCAATGGTCAAAAAATCTCCAGAATCATTTGCTATTGCATATGAGGGTGATGGACGTTTGATTATAAATGTCCTTAACTCTAGAGTGTTCAATGATTTTGTTAAAAAGACTTTCATCAAAACCAACAATTTCAACTCCATTGACAATAACAACAAAACCTATTTGTTTATGGATTTTAACCTCCCAATAAACAATGAAAGGTCACTTATTGCAATGCAATATCGCAAGGATATGTATGGCACATTGTCTTTGTCTGTGATGTATGACATTTTTGGTGCTGAAATTTCAAAAGAAGGATATTTATCAAAAATTGGTATTTCTACGGATAAGTATCTAAATCGTGAGGCAATTGACCCATCAATCCTTCTTCACAAACTCATTGATGAGAACGATGAGATTGGGGCTATCAAGTTGATTGAGAAAGAACGTGGTAATATTAATGTTAACTACGAATTTAACCAGAGAATCCCTGTTTTCTCAGCAATAACTAACAAAATGTTCAAACTTTTTGACACTATTGTTAATTGTGATGGATTCAACTCACAAATTGAGGATGGTTTTGGCGAAACTTTGCTTCAGTCATTAATCTATTTGCATGGAAGTGATGAGGTTGCAAGTTCAGAAGAGGATAACAAGATATTGACTAATATGATTAAGTCAATCCTTTCTAGTAAAAACTTTAATCTTGCAGCAAAAGACATCAATAACGATTGCGCTCTTAATACTGCTTGTGAGTACACAAATGAGGTATGGATTGTAAAAGAGCTAGTTTCCAATAAAAACGTTGATGTAAACGTTGTTAACGATTTTGATTGCACAGCAGTTGGTAATTGTATCAGAAACAACAACCTTGAGGCACTTAAAGTTCTTGGACAACGACCAGATTTGAAAATAAGAAAAGAGGATAAAAGTTTGGCAAAAGAATTCGGTATTAACTTGGACGAATACATAAAGCCAACTGACTCAATATTCGGAAAGTATACTACTGAGAAAGTAGGTGCTTTAGCAGAAGAAGAGGAATTAGAATTAGAGCTTACAAAAGCATAATTAACATCAAAATGAGTGATGAATAAAGAAAAAAAAATAATTTCATCACTCATTTTTTTTATCTTTTCATTTGTTTTTTAAGAAAAAAAAACATATCTTTGCAAAAAGAAAATTTTATGTTAAACAATTAAAACCTAATTTGTTATGAAAATTTATGATTATGGTAAAATCAAGACTTGTTTAATATGCGGAAGCATTAATGGGAACGTTGACCGTTTTGTTAAAATGATTGTTGGAAGTCTAACCAACATAAGTAAATATAAAGTTGAGCAGCACCCAAAAGAAATAGAAAGACAAGAAAGGATTAGAAGAAAACAAGAAGAAGAGACCCAATCATTATTTGGTGGTATACACAACCCATTTGGCATAGGTGGCGGTATTCCACAACCTCGTGACCAACATGGCAATACCATTAGAAGGTATGTAAACAAAATGAGCAAACATCCAAAATATTGTGGCTATTCTTTAGATAACGCAGTATTAATTGTCAATGGCTCAAATACATTTGGTCAAAACGATTTGAAATATTATTATGACAAATTTAATATGCTAAATGATGTGTTAGCCGATAATAACACGCATATCCTATTTGTGAGAGGTAATGATGACCCCAAATATTTTACGGATGAATTACTTAATCTTAGTAATGTGAAAACTATTCAAGATTATTCTGTGGTTAAACTAAACAAATTCAACTGTTTATGTATCGGTGGTCAAGTTTCATTGGATAGGCTTTGGAAATCTGAGCAAGAAAAAAGAATAGGTAAAAAAATGTTTTGGGTAAATGAACGTATGAGATTTGATGAAGATGGGTTAAATGAAATACTTTCCGAATATAAAATATCTTGTATTATTACGCCTAGTTCGCCATCATTCGCATATCCAGGAACAAACGCTTTCAAGAAAAGCCCTTGGGTCACAAAAGATAAGACTCTTTTAAATGACCTTAACGATGAAAGAGTGGTAATGGATAAAATATATAATAGAATGATTGAAAGTAAAAGCAAACCTTATATCTGGACTTATAGTAGGTTTGATGAATCCAATCAATCCGTAATTAACGACATTTTATTTCAGTCATTGTGCCCGTTTCAGTTTTTCAACTTTAATAACGCAGCAGCAGACTACTTTAACATCGACTTTTCTAAACAGCTTAAAGAAAATGAATTTTCGATAGATAAAAAAAGTTATTATACCGTTTCATCAACAATAGGGCATTTTAGGGATGCTTTTACTAATGATGCTATTTTTGGCAATGCTGATGAAGAAACTGATGAAGATGGTCCTGCTGAAGATAATGAAGAAAGAGAAGTGGAGGAAGATTTTGAAATGGCAAATCCAAATATTGAAACAGCGCAAGAGATTGGCGGTAATGCTGATGAAATGAATGGAGTACCGTATTTTGGTCCTAGTGTGGTACATTATTGGGAACAACCTGGACGTTATGCTATAGCTGAAGATAATATAGCAACTGCTGAGAGAACAGAGGTTTATGAAAGATTGCAAGAGTTAGCGCAGCAAGAGTTAGCGCAATTAACAACAAATGTAGGAGGTGAAAATGGCACAAACCAATAGCAAATTTTATTCGTTGATGGTTGTCGGTGAAAACCCTAAAAGCATAGTGGAAAAATATGGTTCTGAATACAAAACAGAACCACATGTAAAATACAAATACCTAAACGCTAAAAAATATCAAGATACCGCAATTAAAACACTTGATACCATATTAGCAAATATTGACAAAATAGATTTACCAATAACCAAAGAGGCTGTGGAAGATAGGCTAGACACCATCAAAAAACTATCTCCATTTGAATACTACAGAGAACTTACCGATGGTATGTACTATGATGAAAATGGTGATGCATTATCAGACGAAAACCCATACGTCAAATATAATACTTGTAGGATTGGAAGAAATTTCTGCATTCCTCTTAAACTAAAAGATGGCAGTGAATCATATAGTGCATTGGCTAAAGATATTGATTGGGATGCAATGAATGGTGCTAACAAAGAGGTATATGAAGCAGCTTGGGAACTTGTGGTAGATGGTAGAGAGCCGCAAAACGACCAAGAGAAGACCATTTACGAATCAATGAAGGATAAAGAAGCCTATTTCAGTAATTTCAAGTCAAAAGAGGATTATGTCACCTATAGCACTTCATATTGGAACTATGCCTATGCAGATGAAAATGGATGGGTTGACGTAGATTCCTCTGGGGATGAAAAAGAATGGATAAATGAATTCTATTCTAGATTCGTGGAAGGTCTCAAACCAAATGATTTAGTTACCATTTTTGAATGCTCAATCAATAATGGTTAAAAAAAATTAAAAAACGTGAGATAATTTTGCAGTCTCACGTTTTTTTCATATATTTGCATTAACGTAAAATGTAAACTGATTATGGCTGAAAATACACTGTTACTCAAACAATTTAGAAGTAAATTTGTTAAAGATTTCAATTTGCCTATCCAAGTAGTTCAATCGCCTTATTTTGACGAGCATATAACACTACTTGAGGATGATTGTGGGGCAAAAACAAAATATCTCACCTTGTTAGAAACTGTTAGGGATAAATTTGACGGTAATATGCAGAAATTCCTTGAGTATCGGCATAATATAGAAGACCAAATATTAGCCTATATACTCAACTCCGAGGCTTACAAGGCATTTAATGGTGCTAAGAGTGAGATAGCTTCAGAGACACCAATTGTAGGTTCTCCAGAGCTTTATACGAAGGAACAGTGTAATTGTTTTTTTGTGTCTTATGACATGATTAAGGCAAACTTCCAAGCATTAAATTATGCAGACCCAGCAATTGTAAAGGATTGTGATACCTATGAAGAGTTTATCGAGAAATTCACTGACATAGAGTATTTCAAACACGCAAAACAACTTAGACAAATGCTGTTTGGTAAACTTAACGGTAAAAGGACATCTGCCATTGAGAAATTAATATCTAATAAGTTTGCAAAGAAACTTGCCGAAAGATTTGATGATAAAATGAAACTCTACTCTATCAAGACTGATGAAATTATTCTCAAGTTCTTGGGTACAGAAGAGGAATTTAAAAAACTTGCTGTTACTAACGAAGAGTTTATGGGATTCCGATTTAGAGTTAATAAATTTAAACTTATGTCTCAAGACTTCAAACGTGGAGTTTCTGACAGAATTGTCACGGCATATATTAAAGAAGATTATTTAAATGGCAGGAAACACACTTTACATTGCGTTCCTGACACTTATTACCCACAAGTGTATAAACTACTCAATGGGATGGAAATAACGCCATCAGATTTAGTTTTCTACTATGACCACGAATTGGCTAAATTTATGTATCCGTTAGAATTAATAAAATAAAATGAACGAACTATTATTTAAAAAAGTTGATGATAGAATCAAACACCTAATTGACCTCATACAAGCGTCAATCAAAAACACTCATTTTGAAGGAAAAGTATATTTGGTTGGTGGCTGTGTGCGTGATGCATTGTTAGGATTACCCATTAAAGACATTGACATCGTTGTTGAAATGAAAAACGGTGGAATGCTGTTTGCTGTATATATGGCAATAAAACACCAATGTTTTATTCATAATACTAATCCAGTAGTGTTTGAAAACTATGGAACTGCGAAGTTCCAATTGTTCAAGAACGATGAATTTAAAGATATAGAGATTGAATGCGTCCAAACTAGAAAGGAACAGTACCACAAGGAAAGCAGAAACCCAGAAACTGTATTCGGAAGCCTTGAAGAGGATGCAAAAAGGCGTGACCTTACTATCAATTCTCTGTATTATAACATCAGCACAGAGAAAATACATGATTTTAACGGCTCTATAGATGACTTGGTAAATCAAGTAATAAAGACTCCAACTGACCCAGATGTTACGTTCAATGATGACCCATTGAGAATCTTACGTGTAATTCGTTTTTCAACTAGATTCGGTTGGGATATTGAAAAAAACACTTGGTTAGGGATGATTAAAAATGCACACCGCATTAAAATTATATCGCAAGAAAGAATTAGTGACGAAATATCCAAGATTCTACTTTGTGAAAAACCAAGCATCGGTATTCGGAAAATGTATTTCTGTGGCATTTTGCATAGAGTAATGCCCGATATTTATGATACAACCTACGCCTATGAGTCAAGGAATCCTATGGTTAGCACATTTGACCATACGATGAACGTGCTAGATACTGTTCAGCCTTATTTAGAAAACAGATTGGCTGCTTTGTTCCATGATGTTGGTAGAATTATAACAGAGAAACGTAGGGATGTGATGCCAGATAAGTTTAGTGCAGAAATTGCTGCAAGCGACTTGAAGGACATGAAATACCCTAATTATATCATCAAATCTGTTGAAACCGCCATTAAGCATCATAGAGGTTTTGCAAGTTATGCCGATGGCGTATTACCGCCAGATAAGAAGATTAGAAAATTTATCAACTTAACTGGTGATGATTTGGGGGCAACTGCTGACCTAATGAACGCCAATAATCTTTATTGCACCTTTGGTAAGAAAAAACGGCAAGTTCTTGATATTCTCAATAGAATAGAGGAAATGGAAGATGCTGAAAAAGCAGCAAATGTTAAACTTCCTATCTCTGGAGACGATATTTTGAAGGAATTTCATTTAAAAAGTGGACCAAATATTGGAATACTTTTAGAGGCTGTTAAAGAAGCATATTTTGAAAATCCTAATATGACTAAAGATGAAGCATTTGAGATTGTTGAAAATAAATTAAAGAGCCTAACGGTATGACCCATTAGGTTCTTTAATTATAATAATATAATATATTAAATAATATTAATAAAATATAATATATAATATAATATTTTTATATTTAAATTATTTTTAGTATATTTGCATAAAAAAAGAAAAACTATGGGTACACTATGTAAAAACTGTCCTTGCAAGGGTCTTAAGACAGAAACTGATTCTTGTATGACCCTATTTGCAAAAAAATATCATAATTCTTGTGTTACATATGATATTACCGAGTATAAGGTGAAACAAGAAAAAGAGAAATTCATGAAAGAACTTGAGGAGTTAGCAAATGAAAAGAAAACAACCATCAATAATGAAGAAAAAACTATTGATACAGAGGCATTAAATGAAACAGTGGAAATGCCTACTGATGATGTTGTAAACACTCAAGAAACGCAAAAAAAGACTACATCAAAAACAATTAAAGTTAAAAAAGCACCAAAGTCAAGAGAGGTCAAAAAACCAAAAGAGACCAAAAAAACATCAAAGTCAAGAGAGGTCAAAAAACCAAAAGAGGCTGAGAAAGAAGCAGAGATTAAAAATGATGCTATAGCAGAAATTGTTGGAAATCTTACCACTGCTGCTGTCGCATGTGAAAATAATAATAATTAAACAGAATAAATTATGAATAAAATTTTGATTTTAATAGATTGTCAATATGGTTTTCTAGAGGGCGGTAATCTTCCAGTGGAAGGTGCAACCCATAAAATGAATCGTCTTGCTGAATTTATACGTGAAAACGGTCCAGCATATGATAAGATATTTCTAACAGCAGATTGGCATCCGCATACACATTGTTCATTCAAGGCAAACGGTGGGGTATGGCCTGAACATTGCGTACAACATACGCATGATGCAGCAATCTATCAGCCAATTATTGATGCTTTGAACGCTATTAATAGTGACTATATTGTCTTGACTAAAGGGGTCGATGAAGACCACGAGGAATATTCAGTGTTTAAGAATGAAAAGTCTAATGCATTACTTAGTAATATTTGTGAAATGATGAAAGTAACTGATATTGATTTGGCTGGCATTGCTTTAGACGTGTGTCTTTTTGATTCATTGAAAGATGGTTTAAGGGCATTTCCAAATGTTAATTTCCACGTTCTTATTGATTTTTGCCCAGCAATAACAAAAGATGGGGAGGAAAAAGTTATAAACTTTATCAATAATTCAGAAAGAGTCAATATTGGGTAATATGGCAAGGATAGAGATACCAATGAAAGAGTATAATGACTTGAAAAGCAAAGTTAAGTCATTGGAACAAACTCTAGTTGATGTTTCAAAGGAAACAGCAATATATAAAGAGAAATTAGGCATTTTGGAAAGTCTTGTTATGGATTTAGAAGATGAAGGAATCCTTAACAGAATCTTTAGTTGGAAAAACATTATTAGTCCATTTAAAGAAGTCTTCAAAAAGGATGAGAAAAAGCAAGAAACTAAGACAACTTAGAATAAAAAGAAAACTAAAAAAAGCTAAAAAGGTGGAAGAACAAATAAAAAAAGACCCATATGCTGATATTGATTCTGAATTCTGTGGGATTAGTAAAAATCACCAACTAGTGCAAGATTTTTGTAGGGCGTTAAAAAACAAAAAAGTTTTTGGTCTATTCCGCATGAGATATTCGATAAAAGACGTTCCTCCAGGACAAAAAAGAAGTGCGCTAAGAGGCAACTCTCCTATTTATTTGAAAGGCATCACATTGTATAATATGAGAAATGATTCTGATTTGATAAAAAGGCTTAAAATACTTTGCAGAATGACTTATATAAACAATTATGATGTTAAAAAATGGGAAAAATTAAATTATAGAAGTAGTATAACTAATTTTTTAAGCTTCTATGCTGAAGATTACTTGAGTAAGAAATCTTATCCAATAAAGCACTCGTTATTGTATTATCAATTCCTATTCGGAATAGGTTCTACTGTAGTTGGGCTTGTTTTAATGTTCTGCCTTATATACTATATGTGGGGATGTTCTGTATTGATAACAATGTTAGGGTTATTGTTGGTATATTGTGCAGGAGTAACAATAAAAATCTATAAAAATTAACGTTTTTTAAGATAAAAAAATTTGGATATATCAATTTAATTTCGTACATTTGCACCATGAAGCTTCAAAACGGTAACTGAAAGACGTGGTGAGGGCAGTCCTGCCACACGACATTGCTAAGATATAACAGTCTCGACTTCGGAACAGATTGATGCTTGCAATGGAGTTAGTTTGACCGAGATTGTAAAACAGTCAGTTATCAAGCAATTACTTAGATGAGTGCGGAAGAAGGAAACGCTAGCCGCATGAAGATTGCATTAAGGACGATAGCTCAGTTGGTAGAGTACACCAGAACGTGGAAACACTAGTATGGGGAGGTCTGTGGTTCGAGTCCACATTGTCCTACTAATTAATAAAAAAATGGCAACAGAAACTTTAGGGGCACATCTTAGAAATTTATTAACCCCATATAGAACATTGTTGGCTCTTGTTGAAGGCATCAATAATGGAGAAATTGAATTGGATATGCTGAAAAAAATTAAATGTGATAACATTGACGAAATTATAGAATTTTCCAATTCTGACAAAATGGAAAATAATTTGTGGAGAGAAGAAACAGAATAATTAAAAAATAATAAAGCATGGAAGCATACACTAAAATAAACACCTTGTATAAAAGGTATATTTTTGATGGGTCTAAATGCCCAAATAAGAAGTGGCTTAAGTTCAAGAATAAAATAATCTTGGGCGAGTTTTCAAACATTGAGGCTAGTTACCTTTTCAATTGTACTTGGGAGGCATATAGCAAGATTGATGGAACTTGTAGCAAAATTGCGTTTTTCCCATCTACCCAAGAGATTCGCATTGAAGGTAAAAACGAGAAATCAAGCTCTCAGCATGGGCAGTTCGAAATGCTGCAAGAGATTGGTGAGCGTATCAAGCCACAACTTTGCGCAATGTTCCCTAAAGAGAGTGCTAGATTTACTCCAGTAAAAAATAAGGAGACAAACAAGGTGCAGTACTATACTCTAGAGCTTGGAAAAGATGCAATCATTGATACGCCACCCTCAAAAGGTTTCTACAGCGTGGAACTTGAAGAGGTTCCAGTTTATATCTACGGAGAGTATTTTGGTACTGGTATTCAGAAGTGCGGTTCTCGTTACATTAAGAATGGTAATGCATTCCGTGTGTTTGACATCAGACAGCAAGGTTGGTGGACACCAAAGGATGTAAGAGACTCATTGTGTAAGGGTCTTGGACTAGGCACTGTTCCTTTCTTGGGTATAATGACACTCAAGGAAATCGAAGATAAGGTTAGGGGTGGTTTCACAACTCAGTTTGAGGGTGCTGCTGACCCAACTATGATTGAGGAGGGTATTGTTGCTCGTCCAGTGATTCCACTTTGCGATGGAAGCGGTAAAAGAATCATCGTAAAAGTCAAATATTGCGATTATATTGAGTACGATACCGTGCGTAAGGAGTTTTCAGACGAAGAGTTTGAAGAGTTTAATACATGGTATCACGAAAATATCGAAAACATTAAGGTAGAGTGATGGCTAGAGATTTATTTAGAGGTATTATCAGAACATTGCTTTTGTTATGCCTAATGGGTGGCTGCGTAGAGGGATGCTATTTTATGGGTGAACTATCAAAAAACCAAACTGATAGGTATAACCCATATTATAATAACTCTAGGAGTTACCCATACGGTAACGTTGAAGAAACAGAGGAAAGAGACTATGAGCCAATTAACACAGATACAAGCGCAACAACGTCACCTAGACTCGAATATTGAACAAGTTTTTATGTATCAAACCTCTTATGGAAGAACAAAATATTTTCCATTTAGAGTTGGCGATATTGTTCGTGTTACAGATTGGGGTTACTGTTACTCTTCTTACACAAAAGCATTCGTTTTTCTAACAGGAAGTAGGGAAACCCCATATTATTCTTTTTATAAAAGAGAACAAGAAGGTGATAAACAACTTTTCAAGATAATAAATATTGCAGAGCATGAGCTTATGAGTGGAGATATAGTTTGCTATATTCAAGATAGGCTTAAACGTGGCGTGGTCATAGCTCCAGAAGGGTTAAAACTAGTAAAGCAGTTTCCTCTTAGGAAAAATGAAACAATTAACATAGTATTAAAAAAAATAAATGAAACAGGGCTATGAGCCAATTAACACAGATACAATCAGTGAAACGTTCAAACCCTAGAGCTAAAGAAGTGTTTATTTACTACAAAGCTAGTGGGGGTAGAGATTGTTTGCCTTTTAGGATTGGTGATATTGTTCGTGTTAGAGATTGGGGGGATGTTTATCCTAGATATATTGAAGCATTCCGTTATTTTACGAATAGCAGCGATTTCCCATATTATTCTCCTGGTAGTTTCAAAAAAACAGAAAAAAGAAGACAAGAAGGTGATAAACAACTTTTCAAGATAATAAAAATTGCTGAACATGAACGAGACAAATCTATACTCTGCTACATTCAAGATAGGTTTAAACATGGTGTGGTCATAGCTCAAGAAGGGTTGAAACTAGTAAAACAATTTCCTCTTAGGAAAAACGAAACAAATAATATAATATTAAAAAAAATAAAATAAAAAAATAAAATTATTGTATTTCTCCAATATTAAAAAAGAAAATATGATTACAAATTTAAAAATTTTAAAAGAAAAAATATATGAAGCAAATCGTAACTAAATTCACCGACCAAGATATGTATACTTTTACTTGCCAGTATTACATTCTTCACACATATCCTCGTGCAGAGGTGCGGTATTCATTTTTTGACCGCAATCACACACGTTATCCAAAAGGTTTTAGTGAACTGTTGCAAGAACAGATAAATGGCATGAAAGATGTTGTGATTACAGAGGATGAAATAGAATTTATGAAGAATCGTATTTACTTCCTCCCTGAATGGTATTACAACTTTCTACGTGGTTTTAGATTTAATCCCTCAGAGGTACATATTTTCCAAGACCTTGATGGGTATCTGTCCATCATGATTGAAGGCAAATGGTATTCTACAATTATGTGGGAAATGCCTATTCTTTCAACAATATCTGAACTCATGCATATCATCAATAGTGACATTGAAAAAGTAGATAGAACATATGAATATGAAAAGGCTGTTGAAAAAGGTGTTAAAGCATTTAGCAATGGACTTCTATTGAGTGACATGGGAACTAGAAGGCGTTTTGATTTCCAGAACCACTATGATGTGGTTAAAGCACTTAAAGATGCGGAGTCTTTGTGCGTTTTAAACGAAAAATGCACTGGTAAATTCGTTGGAACATCTAATGTATGGCTTGCAAAAGAGTTTGACCTCACTCCTATTGGAACTATGAGTCATCAACTTTGCTCTTTCGAAGAGTGCGTAAGTGGTGTGTTTGAGTGTAATCATCAGCTAATGAAAAAATGGTCAGATGTGTATTCAGGAGACCTTGGCATTTTCCTTCCAGATTGCTTTGGAAGTAATATATTTCTTTCCAATTTCTCTAAAGACATGGCTAAGATGTTTGACGGAATCCGAATTGACAGCGGTGACGAAAGGGAAGAGACTGAGAAGATGATTGAGAAATATAACTCTCTTGGTATTGACCCTAGAACCAAGTCAATAGTATATTCCAATGCCCTTACAATAGATAAAGCTATTGATTTGCATAAGTGGCTTGATGGGCGCATGAAGGATTCTTATGGTATAGGAACGCATCTTATGGCTGACGTTACCAACCGTGAAACAAATGAAAAGTTCCCTTATTCCAATATAGTCATCAAACTTGTTGGAATGAGAATCACCGAAAACAGAAAATGGCTTGATTGCATCAAGTTGTCAAACGACAAGGGTAAGACGCTTGGAAATCCAGAGAAATGCGTTTATATCCAAAAGCAGATAGGATAAACATTAACATAGATTAACGTGGGATATTTTGCTATTCCACGTTTTTTTTATATATTTGCCAAAACGAATATATGAGAAATTTAATCATTTTATCTGATAAAGAATTAGAAGACTTATACAGCAAAGTTCCTAAAGAATGTAAAGCATATCATAAAATTATGCTTGAGTATTATAGGTTGAAAGGTATTCCAATTAATCACGGTGCTAATTTATAAAAAACCAATTACTATGACTGAAGAAGAATTAATAAAACAGTATGAAATATTACACGCAAAAAAAATAAAAATACTGAAATCGTTTAAAGATGGGGATTTTTTTAAAATAACATCTAATAACAAAATAGTCAAGTGGGGTAGTTTTGAAAATTTCAAAGTTACTGAAAACGGAGTAATAATTTCAACCCATATGTATTGTGATGCTGGAATCAAAGGATTTCTGCCCTTTGAAGACAATTTTTTTTTGCTAAAAGAGAGTGGGGCTATTGAAAAAATGAAACCCACTGAACTTTTAGTTTTTATGCTTAAACTGAGAGAGCAAAGTTACACTTTTAATAGGCGTAATAAAATGTTAATAGATAATTTAACAGAATAACTATGAGAATAACTGATAAACATATATTTTTCTGGGGCGAATGGCCTTCAAATTGGTATCCTTGTACCTTTAACGCTGAATATGAAGGTAAAAAATATACTTTCTACAATTCAGAACAGTATTTTATGTTTGTAAAGGCTAAAACGTTTGGTGATGAAGAAATTGCCATGAAAATTGCCTTTGAGGGCAAAAACCCCAAAACTGCAAAAACACTTGGACGCAAAGTAAGAAATTATGATGATAATGTTTGGAATGAAAAACGTTATCAAGTAATGGTTGATGCTTGCTATCTTAAATTTTCATCAAACGAAGAGTTGAAAAGTAACATACTTTCTGACGAATTTAATGGAAAACACTTTGTTGAAGCTAGTCCGATAGATAAAATTTGGGGCGTTGGTCTAGGGGAAAATAACCCTATGATTGATGACGAGAATAACTGGAAAGGTACTAATCTTCTTGGAAAAGCATTAGATGAGGTAAGGGAGCGTTTACAAAATGAAAGAAGTTAAAGAAACAGTATTAAGGACAAGACCTTGTATGTGCGTATGCAATATTGATAATTTTAAGAGCGGATGCTACTATCCAATGATTCCTCTACCGAGTAGTGGTGGGGCAATAATATACGAGCCAATAAGAAATCATTATAAGCCTAAAACATTACCATTTAGCACATATGTACAACATTTCTTTAATTTACCATCGGCAGTTAGACTTAAAATTCTAAAACTCAAGGATTTACTTTTTTATCGTTTTAGAATTAAAATAGAAACCTATGTTGCTTATTCTGAGGATGATGATTCCTTTGCATACTATTATCGATTGTTTGACCGTTTTGATAGACATATGGTAACTTGGGCTAATAAAAAATATACTATACTGACAGCAGAAATACACGGCATCCATGAGAATAAATATTTTTCTTCTGAAGAAGTTGCGTTAAAACATGCGCTCAAAACCGCAAAACATTTTTTGTTAAGGTCATACAATAAAACCGATGTTTTAAAATCCATATTTTGTGGGCTTGATTTTGATAAAAAAATTGAAAGATATATTATTATTCATCGTAAAGAGCTAAAATTTGACTAAATATTTGGCTAGTTCAATTTTTTTTCGTATATTTGCATCATATGATTAAATATACTACAATAATATGAAGAAAATTATTTTACTCCTATTTGCAGTTATTTCATTATCATCATGTGAAGTTAACTGCTGTATGTACTGTGATGGTCGTGGATGCGAATACTGTAAGCCTTATGGGTGCGCATATTGCAATTTCAGTAGAAACGGATGCTCAAACTGCAATCGTGGATATGTAAACCGTAACAGTGGTAGCGGATATGGTGACGTATTTAGTGCTGACAAACTATTGGGAACTTGGCAAATGGATTACCCTAGTTATGTTGGTGATATGGAACTTAAAGAGATTAAGTTCATTGATGAGTGGAAGTGTGATATAACATTTTCGGTTGGAAGAAATCCAGATTGGTATACGCACACTTATTCATATTCATATAGTAGTGGGTATATTAGATTCACAAGAAGCGGAAGCACTTTCAGTTTTAAGATTGAGAGGTATTTGTTCCCAGAACTATATTTGAGGGATTCATTTGGAACATACACATGGAGAAAAGTTAGGGCTTATGGATGTTAGAGAAGTAAAACCAATTACGCCTCAAGAAGTTGAAGAGGCAAGGAAAAATGATATTCCTAGTTTTGTAATCGAAGCAGTAAACAAACTGTTGAAGAAGAAATGGGATGGCAAAAAAGCCATAATCACGCAACACGAAATAATCAGTGAAATAAAACCTAGTAACGTCTTAGGTTTGGAAAATGGCGTTAGATTCCGAGCCGCAGTGCTTTCTAATCATTGGCTTGATTTTGAAGATTTATATCGAAAAAGTGGTTGGAAAGTTGAATACGATAAATCAGGATATTGCGAAACATACGATGCATATTTTAAATTTACAAAAAAATGAATAACGTAAGTGTAAAAACAATTGTGGCTGTCTCAATTATTGTTATCCTTGGATTGGGATTTATTGCCACCGTGGGAAGTTATTTTTCCTACAATAACAAGGAGGTATCTCTTCGTGAGCAAGCAGAGGCACAGCAAGGAAAGGTAGAAGGGGTACACGATGCCATGTGGAAGATTATTTCGCAGAAAGCGCAAGTGTCTAATGAGTATCGTGCTGGGTTCGATTCCATTTATACCCACATCATTGAGGGTCGGTATTCAAAAGGTGATGGGTCACTTATGAAATGGATTACTGAAGCCAATCCTAATTTTGACACTAGCCTTTATAAGGACGTAATGGATGCAATCGAGGTGCAAAGAACTCAGTTTATGAAGGCTCAAGAACGTATGATTGACATAAAACGTGAGCATAGCACATTATGCAAGACATATCCAGGACGTTGGTTCATTCCCAACCCGTCTGAAATAGAATACACAATAGTATCATCAACTCATAGTAAACAAACAATGGAAACTGGTCTCGATGATAACGTTGACATATTTAAAAAATGAAAAATGTTGGAGTAAATAAAAAATATATGGCAATAGCTTTAAGGTTTCTTAAAGAAACTGGGCTATTGCCATTTTGGAAAGAATACGTAATTAAAGAAATCAATGAAGGAAAGAGGTTTCAAACGGAACATTGGTCTATGCATACATATATAGACCAAATATTTGGTTTTAGTAATTTCACTACTTTTGTGAAACGTAAAATAGAGAGTGAAAGAAACCAATTAAATAATTATGTGCCAGTCGAAAGCACTGTAACCATTGATGGCGTTGAACATAAAGTCTACGGAGAACGCAAGATAATTTACTCTTTTCCTTCAGTATATTCGCTGTTTAGGTTTTGGTTAACAGCAAATTCTTCACTATACGGAGAATACACATTAGCAGGAGGAATACCAGAACAGTATATTAAAAAACATATTATAGTTGATACGAAAAGAAGAAAAACAACAATACTGTTATATGAAGAAGAATATTTTGAAGGTTTTTGCATTGGTCGAAGACTCGTAGAATTGGGTCAAGTATTGAAAGAAATTAATGCGTTATGTTAGTTATTATTTATTTATTACCTTTTATCATTTCATTCTTGCTTTTGATGTTTTTCAGAAAGCAAGTGACTTGGTTGGAATACATACTTTTAATAGGAGTGTCTATTGTTTTCACATTATTATTGAAAACAGCATTTGTATCTTTCAATGAAAGTGATACAGAATATTGGGGCAGTTATGTTACCAAAATTACCCATTATGATGATTGGGATGAATGGATTGAACGGACATGTACTAGAACAGTACACGATGGCTACGATGAAAATGGGCATGAATTAACTCATACTGAAACATATGATTGCTCATACAGTGATTATCACCCAGAAAGATGGACATATACTGACAATAATGGAAACGAAACATATTTCTATAACCAAAAAGAGTTTGACTTAGCAATGGCTGAGTTAAATCATCCTAGTGCTGTGTTTGTTGATATGCACCGTGACTATTACACTAAGGATGGTGATGCGCAAGAATACCATTGGGACGGAACATACCAAAACAGCAAGACACTAACTACAACTCATACATATACCAATAAGATTATCGCTTCTCGTTCAATATTTAAATTTGAAGAGATTAGTGATGCGCAAGCAAAAAAACTTGGTTTGTTTTCGTATCCAAATATATGTGATTATGACCAAAATCCTATCATGGGAATGAACTTTGATAGGGAGACTGAAAAAAAAATTAGGTTTTTAAATGCCACAATGGGTGGTAAAAGACAATTCAGATTATATATTTTGATTTTCAAAGATAAACCCATAGAAATATCTGAGCAGCAAAAATCATATTGGCAAGGAGGCAACAAAAACGAATTTGTATTGTGCCTAGGATATAACACTAAGACAAACAAAATAGATTGGTGCAACCCATTCTCATGGTGTGATAAACCTACGTTAGAGGTGGCAACAAAAAGGTATTTTAGGGAGCACAATACACTTGATATTTCTAAGTATGGCGATTGGCTAGCAAACAATATAAAACTCTGGAAACGTAAGCAATTTAAGGACTTTGACTATATAAACGTTGAAATGACCGATGGGCAAACTATCGCTTTGTTCATAATCATTCTATTAGTGGATGTTATACTTTCTATTTTTATTGTTGCGAATGAAATTGTAAACGAAAACATATACAAATCTAATGGGACATTTAAATGGTCAATTTCTGAAGATGATATTGTTTTTTTCGGTGAGAAAATAAACGACAAACTATCTAAATTAGTAGATATGTTTTGTAAAATTAGATATTATGTTTAAATTTGGAAAATACTATCTTTGCGAAAAATGCAAAGAAATCGATGAGGAGGAAGTAAATGCATTTATAATGAATGTTTTCCATACAAATTATAAATCTCCGACAAATAGAACATACCTTCGTTCTCATAGTTGTGGTAATGGCAACTATTTTAATTATGAGCCTCAAACAATGATGGAATTCCATGTTGGGGGCATATACGAATGTATGATAGACAATTATTTGAAAGATGATAAAGGGCAACTTGTGTATATCGGTAAACTTGATGGATTTTTATTTGAAGAAGTGAAAACTGATTTACATGGATGCGAAAAAATAATTGGTGGTATTAACAAACATTATGGCTGTCGTGCATCAGTAAAACCTTGGGCAGTAAATGATGGAATTGGCATAACATATGAATGTAATGTAACACTGCGTTCTGTAAATGGGAAGTGTTTTGCTTCTGGATGTAATTTCTCAACAAATCCAGTAATTGGTTTATTAACTGCATTTAGAAACGCAAGAAAAGTTTTAGCGAAAAACGGAAAACTAAATGGAGCCATTCATTTGGCGGTTCACAGAATTGCATAATAATTTCAGTGAAGAAAAGTGCAAATTACTTGAATAAAATGTTAAAAAACGTTTTTTTACTTGTTTTTTCAAAAAAATACATATATCTTTGCAACACATATGGAAAGTGAAAAAGAATTCAAAAAATTATTATACAGAACATTTGATATTATTTCATTAGTATCATTTCTTGCTGTGATAACTATGATAATTTTAAAAATTTTAAAATAACAAATATATTTATAACTATGGCAGATTTCAAAAGTAGGCTTTTGAGCCTTATTGACAACGGTGCGTCACAAGCAAAGTCATTGATTGAAAGTTTCAACGATGTTGTAGATTCATTCGATATGGACGCACAGATTGATTTCTTCAAGGAGAAGAAAAACGAACTTATCAAGAGAGGAAACGAGTTGTTTGGCGATTTTGCTGAATTGCTCAAACAAGTTAAAGAGAGCCTTACGGATTTCTCAGTTACTGTACCTTTTGATGAGTCAATTGGTGAAAAAATCTCATATGAGGTTAAAGACGGTAAGCTCAACATTGAGGTTACTTATGAGGACGAGACTAGCGCTAGAAGCAATAAAACTGCTGTAGTGATTCCTAGTAATTGCGATTTGGAGCAGATTACACTAACCAAAAACGCAACACTGAAAACCGCTACAGTTACTATTCCTAAAAAGGCGATTGAGCCAGTAAAGGAAGAGGTAACGCCAACTGAAAAGCCTAAAAAAGCGGTGAGAAAAAAGGCAGCTAAAAGAGCTGCTGAAAAGGAGAATACTCCTAACGAAGAGACAATGACTCACATATCAAGTAAACTCGCCCAAAAGCTTAGTCAGAATGGTAACAAATATGCCAAAATGATGGGTAGGGATAAGAACGGACGTTTTGTTCGTAGAACACCGAAGAGCGAGTAATTTCTAAATGTTATAACTTTTTGTTCATATTGATTGGTACATTGCCTAGTTCCGTTTGTGAAAATAGACTAGGCTTCTTTAAATGGCTCGTTGCGTGAGTAGTAAGCGGTCGTTCTGCAAAAACGTTCTACATTGGTGCAAATCCAATACGAGCCTCTATTAAATAAAGTTAAAAGTTGAATTGATGTTTTGTCAGTTCAACTTTTTTTCGTATATTTGCATCAAACAAAAAAAAATAATAATTATGGCACAGTATATAGAAAAAAATAAAGTATTAATGTGGATAATGGAAGAGTTAAACTCTTATCAGCCAACAGAAATAACTAGTGGAAAATATGCCCTTACTAGTGCGGTTGATTTTATCAACACTCTCGAAACTAAAGATATTGATAAAGTCAATAAAATCTATGAAGAAATCAAAAAAAGATACGAATACTGGAGAGAAAAAGAACACAATTCTCATAGTATAGAAACAGAAGCAAGAATGTCTGAATGTCAACATTTATTGTTGCTGCTTTCTCACATTTAACAATATAAAAAAATCAAACCAATAAAAGATAAAAATAATGGCACGTTATAAATTATCAAATGCTTTAAGGCATTGTGACCCAAAGGAATTCAAGTCTGATAAAGCCGCATGGAATAAACTTAAGAAAGCATTTTCTTTTCAAAGAAGAAGACGGTAGTGTATCTGGATGTTACATTTGGTTGTGGAAAGAAATTGAGGTAGAAATTCCCATCAATAATGAAGAGGAATATGTAAAAATGCATAATGCAAAATACGGTCCTCGTCCTTATGGATACGGACCAGATAATGCAAAATTGCTGAAAGTCGGTGAGCCAAACATACATACTGTATGGATTCCTATTCTTGAGGGAATCACAACCCATCCTTATAACGTAACTAAAAAAAAGAAATAACTATGGATACAGAGAATGCAGTAGATGTATTCAACAAGCAATGTCTTCTCTATCAATAATTTGTATGTATATTCATTTGAATAATAAAACTATGGTAACGGTTATAACGTTTAAAGCGATAAGTGAACGTAGGATTGTTCACAAAAACATAGGTATAGAGCATAATTTTGAAGAGATACCTCCCACTAAATTTATGGGTGTAGACCTTCCAGCGGTTTCTGTGGAAAGCCAAGTTATCGATATGCTTGATGAAACGGATAAATCTCAGATTATGATTGATTATGATTTTGACATCATTCTCGATTACTATCCGAAGAAACCTAGAAAGAAAAAAGTTGATGAACTAAAGGAATTCATGGAATACTGTCAAGAGGTTGTTGATAAAGTTCCTAGTTTTAAAAGACCATTAGAGGCAATCATATCAGAATCGAAAGATTTGTTTGGTAAAGGTAAATCCAACGAGACTAAACTAAAAGAGATAATTAAACGATATGAACTCATTATGAAAGGCGCAAACGGAGCATTTGACATGATGAATAATATTTTAGCTTCTAGTTCGAGAAAACAGATTGATTAATTATGGTAATAACATCGAAGTTAACCCAAAATAGATATGGAAGATAAATTAACAGCAAAAATAGTGAATCTTTTTAATTCTCATGGAATTAAACAGTTTAGTACAGACAGTACCATTTCAGAGGTCTTAAAATGGTTAAGAGATAACAAGGGATTTTACATACTTTGTGATACCCATAAGTATGGAACGAAGAAGAGAAAATGGCGTTGGTGTTTGATTAATCTAATCGCAAACAAACTTGTAGAGACTTCAAGTGGGACTCCATGTGATGTACCAACTTATGACATAGACAAAGAAGAGGGTACACGTGGATGGGGCTATATTTATGATTCATGGGAAGAAGCCTCTATTGCTGGAATAGAGTATATTTGTGTCCATTACAAAAAAATTTGGTAAATAAATTGGGGACGGTATACATGTATCAATGGGTCAACTTGTATATTATCATCTTATTTATTAAAATTGGAATGACTTATTTGTTTATTCCAATTTTTTTTTATATATTTGCCAAAAAACACAATATTGATATGAAAATATGCGCATTCTCAGATATGCATGGGCAACTAGATTTTAAGGTTGAACCATGCGATATAGTATTAATTTGCGGTGATATTGTTCCGCTTAATATACAGTCATACTCAACCCAAAGCGAAAAATGGTTTGCGACTGTTTTTATACCTTGGTGCAATAATCTTCCATGTGAAAAAGTATTGTTTGTGGCTGGTAATCATGACCATTGGTTAGAGAGACATCCAGATAGAATTAGATTATTACTCAAAAACAATGGTGACAAAATTACCTATTTGGATTGTGAGACATTTGAATATCAAGGGAAAATAATCTATGGCACTCCATTGTGTAAACCATTTGGTAGATGGGCTTTTATGCCATCATATGAAGAACAAGACGAGAAATACGAAAGGCATCTTAATATAATTGGCAAAATTGACATCATCATGTCTCACGATGCTCCTTATGGCATTAGTGATATTATTTTACAGAAAGATTGCTGGTGGGCTGATGGCACACACATCGGAAACGAATCATTAAGAAGATTTGTTGACAAGGCGAAACCAAAGGTGATGCTTCATGGACACCTCCATTCTACGCAGCACGAAAAAACAGAGCACAACGGAACTGATGTCTATTGTGTGTCTTTGTTGGATGAGGACTATAAAATGACGTACAAACCGTTATATCTAGAGACTTAATATGGATAAAGGAATACAAAAAATCGCTGACAAATACATACAAAAATGTCCTCAATGTGGCAAAGAATTTTACCCTTGGGAAACTCTAATGGTCACATTACCCCAAAACGATATGAGACCATTTCTATATTGCCCCAATTGTAAATATTACGATGATATGGAGACTTTTAAGAAAGATTAACTTTTTATATTTTGAAATTGAACTAAAAACTTATATATTTGCATTATGAATGGAAAATTTAGTGATAGAGATTTACAAATTCTAGTTTTTAAATATCTATGCAGAGTGTTGAAAAACAGAAAAATATATCATAGATTCAGATGTTTTATTGGCAATGGAGAGGGTGTTGTATCAATTATAAAAAGACCTTGCTTTTATGACTTGTACTCTTCGTTTCAATGTATGAAGCCGATAGTTAACGTGGCTCTATCTCAAGCATCGGAAAATTCATTTTACCGTGTAACTACAATGGGTGGTGTAATTACTGTCTTTGAAGCAATGCTTGGTAAGTATGATACTATAGATGAATGGGATAATGGACAAGTGCAAACAAGAGTCACACAGTTAATTAATACGTTGATACACTGCTGTGTTGAGAAAACCGTGAAAGATTTCCGTCAACTTGAAGATATTGGACGAGAAACATTCGATATGGTATGTAGAAAGATATTTGGTAACAACTTTGTCGATGAAACAGAGAAAGAATTACCAGATAATATAAAGAAAATACTTGAGGCACAAAGAATGTTTATGGAAAATCACGATGTTGATGACCCTAGACGTTTATTTGGTAATAGAGAGTTTATGAATTTCTTGAAACAACAAGGATATTTAGACGATTTAAAAGTAGGTATAGAGCCACCTTCAAGATACGAGCCTAGAACGGCAATGGATTGGAACATTCCTTGGGATGACTTGTTTGATGGTGACGATGAGGATTGGGAATGGACTGTTAACTAAAAGATATGGCACATATTATTGATGACAATATAGTCCATCCATGCTATGGAATGAACTGTAATGAATGTGAAACTTGTAAGTTTGACAGGGATTTATTTGTGGAAGATAAAAAAAGTAAACAACATATGAATAATTACGACTCTTGCGAGTGTTGCAGTAATTTGATTAAAAATTATATTGGCGAGGAAAGGCTTAAATTTAACGCTTGTTGCGGTAGGTCACTCATTGAGTTTGGTAACACTCATAGACCTAGGTTAATTAAAGTAAATACTGGTCCTATGTTGCCTCTTCCTACACCAGATTGGTGTCCTAAGAAAAGAGGTGTAACTAAAGAGTATTTAACCACAAGTGAATTACAAAACGAAATTAAATCATTACCATCGCCAAATGATGTATCAACAGCAAATTCAAAAACAGAAATAAATAAACCTATGACCTATAGCGAAAGAAGGGAAAAAATGATGCAACTCCCAAAACACATAGAATGGGATGACATCGAAGAAGGTGGTGTATATGTAATACCAAAAATATTACATCAATCAAGGAAAGTTGTAAGGGTTGTGATTAAGACAGAATCACTACTCCGTTGTAGCGAGATAGACGAATATGGCAAAGAAAGCCAAACCTTGACCTCTGTATATCCTAGGGATATTGACATGGTATTTATCACAAAAGTATTAAAATATTAATTGTTTATGGCTAAACATAAAACAGTACAAGATTTAAAGACTGAAATATCAGCATTGAAAAGTGTTACACCTTGGTCTGAGGTAGTAGAGAAGGGTGTATATCACATTCCACCTATTATCACTCTTGAGAGAAGAGAGATTGTGATTTTGAAAAAAAATGGAAACAGTGCCACCTATAAAAGAATCGGTGATACTGAACAGAAGGAACGAACAATGTATGATACTAGCGTATTTGCTAAGTTCATGGTGAAGAGGAAAAAATATTAACTTTTTTTAAGACGCAAAATTTAGAATTTAAAAAAAAATTTTGTATCTTTGCACAAAAGAATAAAATATGCTTTATATTAGTTTTAGAATATTATTGATGTTCCCTTCATTTATGGCAATTTTGAATATGATTGCCACTAATAAATATGAATATATATTTTTCCCAATTGTAATATTGATTTGGGTGATATATTCATTTTTTGATGAAGATGATAGGGAGTATCTTAGACGAAACGGTATAGACGCTGACGAAATATCTTGGTTTTTTCCTGATTACAACGACTATGGAGCAATAAGAGATAAGCATAAACCGCTCAATCAAAATAATAGTAGCCATACTAGGACATATCCAGCAAGTAAAACAACTGATGATAGTAGATATGCTCCTACAACAGCATATAACTATTATGGTTATATTAGTGGGTATAATAATCCTTATAAGAAGTTGAAAGATAAGTGCAAAAGGAATTTTAAAATAACAATAGCTAAAGATACTGAAGATGATGGAACAGACGGATTATAGTAATGAGCCATTTTTTACTGCTGCTACCATAGTAGGAGGAAATATGAGTAACAAATGCACTAGTTCTGAAAATAAGAAGAATGTAGGTTCTTCATACCCAGAATTTTATTATTAAATGACTAATTTTACATTAAATGACGTAGAGGAAAAAAGAGCCAATGATTTTAAACAATGGCATAAGAGGTGCAGACCAAAGAACACTAATGATATGTTTCCACAGTATGCGCCATACAAATACATATTCACACCAACTGGAATAGGTAACGGTGTTGATATAGTATGTCCTTATTGCGGAAAAGTCAAGAATATTACAGATTACAATAGTTGGTGAACTAATAACATAAAAATATATGAGTACAGAAACAAAAACAGTAACTAAAGTTGAAACTGAGGTTAAGGAGAGTCAGCCAAATGAAGAGGTGATAATTGTTGAAGCACCTTTGTTTATCCTTTTTGCAGAATACCTAGGATATGTCAGCATTTTCAATAAAATGGCTGAAGATTGGTGTGATGGTAAAGTTCCAGAAATACACATCCAAAAGATTATTATCTTGGAGGCTAAATGTATCCTTAGACAAATGAAAAAGGACTATGGACTAGATAATATCCGTGAATTCTATTCCATGTATTACCCTCTCATATTCCAAGAATATGACGAGAATTTAGCCAAACTAATTGAGAAATAATACGTTGGCTAGCTTTTGGATAAAGGCTAGCCTTTTTTCATAATGGATACAGTTGATTATATAATGTTATGTGCTGTAATGATAGGTTCTATTTTTTTGTTTCTATTTATATGTTTCGGAAATATAGAAAACAAAAAAAAAGCGTTTGTTTATTGGCTTATGCTATCATCATTAAGTATTGTGTTTTTTTGTTTTATGGCGTTTTGTAAGTTGCATCCATTTTGTAATTCAAGTAGTTTTTTTAGTCTAAATTGGTTATTATGACTAGTATATCAGAATTTGTTTCCAAACATCGAAAACAAATAAAAAACATATCCATTGAAGAAAAAGTTAACAAGCTTCCTTGGTATCAAAGACCCATTGAACGCAGTGCATTTACGTCTAGAAAAGCAAAAGATGGCAAACACTATGTGAGGCATAAGGAATGGGCTGAAGAAATCTGGATTGGTCCATACAATACGCTAAAAGATGTGGATGAAATCATTGATTCATACGTTAAAATGTCAGCAGTTGCCCCACTTAATAGGATTACTAGTGATAGAGAAATTCATTCAGTTTACATAGAAGATATTAACAAGTTTTTTTAAAGATAAAAAAACCTTAAAAATCTTGGTTAATTAATTTTTTTTTCATATATTTGCAAAAAAAAGATAATGATTTTAATTTTCGCTATCATATTGACAGTATACGCTATAATGTATGCCGTTACAAAAAGCATCATTAAAGACGAAATAAGTGATTACAAAAATTATTCCACATACAAATATGGAATTGTTGATGAAAAACTATACGTCTATCTGCTCAAAAATAAAGAAAAATTAGCCATATATGGCGCTTTGGGGTGGCCTATTTACTATTTGTTTAGCATTGGGGCTGCTTGCGGTGCTGACATTTTTGACGCATTAACAAGTGATAACTATGAAAATAGGATTGCTACTTGGCTCATTTGACCCAATACATATAGCACATGTTAATATTGCCTCTTGCGCAATTAACGGTGGACTATGTGATAAGGTGTTATTTGTTGTCGCAAAACATAATCCTTGGAAGAAACACGAACCAGCACCATTTGAATTACGCTGTGAAATGATAACAGCATCAATAGGGGCATTTGGTGATAAATGCAAAGTCTGCACATTAGAGAAAGACATCGAGCCTCCTACATATTCTTATAAAGTATTGGAGAAAATTCGTGAAACTTATCCAAATGATGAATTATTCATAATTTGTGGTAGTGACACAATTGATGCCGTTACTCAATGGAGAAAGTTTGAAACCGACATTAAAAATAAAGTAGGTTTCATTGAGGCGAAAAGAAATGATGGTACGGAAATTGATAATGATAAAGTGCCATTCATAATACAAGAAGGATACAGACATGATTTGACAAATATCGGCTTTTGGTACATAAAAACGCAGAGGATGGATGCATCATCAACGCTAGTCAGAGCCATGATAAGCAAAGGCATGAATCCAATTCCTTATGTCAATGAACAAGTATTTGGAATAATAAAAAAATTCAATTTATATACAGATGGAGAAAAAAACATTTAACAAAGGCGATTTCATTAAATATAGCGCATATAGCAGTACAAACGACAACACTAGATTCGCATTTGGCATATTTGAGGGTGTTGACTTAGCACCAGAATTTCAATATACAAAGAAACTTTCATTGGCTGCATACTATGATTCTTGGAAGTATTGCAGTAACTTAGACAATGGAGTTGGATGGGGATACCAACCCGTTCTTGAAATTGCTAGCCAAAATAAGCCGTGCGAAAAAACTATTGATACTATTTGTGAAGATAGCTGGTGGACAGTATGCACACCTCTTGAGAAAAAACGTGCATTGGAAATTCTTGCTAAATATGACGTTGATTGGAATGAGGAAGAAATGACTCTTACAAATGTCAAAACTGGCGAAATACTCCATCGAATCATCATTCCTAAACTAGAATACAATGGTGATGTAATTAAACCAATATGTCATGAGCTTAAAACTAAACTTAAAACAGCTGTTTTAAGTAAAAATAAAACATCATGTAGTTCATCTTATCCAAGTCAATATAATCCATATGGATATAATGGATATGACGAATATTACGATTAAATGTATGGATAAATCATTAGAAACATATCTCTTATGGAGATTCAAAGTGAACAACGTCAATCATTATCAACACTATGCTAATGATTGGATATATAACCTCACAGAAAACCAATTGAACTATTTTTCAATAGAAATGGAAAGATTGTTAAATAGAGGAATTTATAAAGGCTTGTAATATGATTAACGGAAAAGATTTAAGTAGGTGTATAGATATATTATCTGAATTAAACGCTAATGCTGCAAGTAGAAAGGATAAACAGTTAATCCTAGAACTTGGATACATTATCAAACAAGAACTAGACCTTGTTAACTTATGGGAAAAAAACCATAATGAGGCAATAAAAGGCAGAGAGCGAATTGACATTAATAAGCTCTTGGAAGATAATGCCCAATTATATAAGGAAAACCAAACCCTTTTGAAAAATCTTGACCAGTTAAAAGCAATTATTGAAACCAAATTACCGTTAATTCAAACAGATTTGACGGAAATAAAAAACGAATTTAATGTTTTGAATAATCATATAGAAAATAATTTATGTTAAAAAATCTGTATTTTTGCCAATCATTTTGGTAATACAGATTTTTTTTCATATATTTGCAATAAACAAAAAATATAATATCATGGCATCAAAAAATGTTTTAAGCGAAGCAATTAATAAATTGGTCTCAGCAAATACCATTCTTTTAGAAAAAGCTATAAAAGACAAGGCAAACGCTGAGAACTATCGTAAAGAAATAACTAAAAATCAGTCTATGATTTTAGACTATAAATTCCGTCTTGAACACGATGAATAAACAAGAAAGAATAGAAGAATATGAAAACACAGTTGCATTATGTAATAAGGGTTTTTACACAATAAATGGCAACGAAATTCATATTGATGGATTAGATGACTACATGGTACATGGTACTAGGTTCTACAATAAAAAGATTAGGGCTGACTATACGGAGCGTCCTAGATACGAAACCGAAATTAAAGTAGTCAACAATGACTGCCTCTATGAGGCTAAAAAAATGATTGACAATGACTTGAGACCAGCGGTTCTCAATATGGCATCATTCCATACTCCTGGAGGTGGTGTTACAAGAGGTTCGTCAGCGCAAGAGGAAAACCTATTTAGACGGACAAATCTCTTTAAGTCATTATATCAATTCCACGACATTGGAAAAGATTTTGGAGTAGAACAGAAAGAAGAAAGATACCCACTTGACTATAACTATGGGGGAATCTATAGTCCTCGTGTCATTGTCTTTAAGGAAAGTGACGATGCCGATTATAAACTAATGGAAGAGCCGTTCTATGTGGACATTATTACTCTTCCAGCGGTAAAGAATCCTAAGACTGAAAACGGCAAAATAGTTCCTTGGGTTGAAACCGTCATAAAAAATAAAATAAGACAGATATTGGATATTGCCCTCTCAAACGGCAATGATTCATTGGTTCTTAGTGCTTTCGGATGCGGTGCATATGGAACACCTCCAGAGGAAATGGCTAAATTCTTTGCTGATGTTCTTGCATCTGAAAAATATCAAGGGTTGTTTAAGGTAATACATTTTGCCATAATTGATTTGTCATCTACAAACGGTGAACATAATCCAAATGGAAACATAAAACCATTTAAAGATGTTTTTGGATAATACTAAATTTGCCAAAAAGCCAATTTTTTCTCAAAAGTCATATTGGTTATATAAACTTTTTATAGAATTCTGCAAAGAAAATAAATGTATGCACATTCTGTATAATGATGGCTTTATTAAAGAAGGCATATTCGATGACGCAATTGAAAATTTCTTTATGCTAACTGGATTAACTGCTTTCTTTGAGAAAAGAGAAAATATTCACAAATGTTTAGATGGAGAATGTAATATTGCTTTTGAAAGAATACAGTTGTGGAGATATTTTCTCCTTAAAAACTATACTAAAATTCCAGGACAAGTGAGAATGTATTTAGGTCCAGATATGTGGTTAAGAACTATGAAAATGATGAGAGAATTTGGTGATAGAGGTAATAAGAAAGTTAAAAATGTTTTAGAAAATTTAAATTTGTATTGTATCAATGAATAAAACCTTTTTGAAAAATCTGCTTCAAGCACCTAGTCCTAGTGGCTATGAGGAACATGCGACAAAAATCGTAAAAGACTATTTAGAGGAATGTGGCGTAAAGTATGAATTCACCGACAAAGTTGGTAACGCTGCTTTCTCAGTTGGCAATGGTAATATTGTCATTATGCTTTCAGCGCATATTGACGAAATAGGTCTTCAAGTTCAACATATTGATGATAAAGGATTTGTACATTTCATCAAAGATGGAGGAACAGACGCAAAGGTATTACCTGGCTCAACCGTAGCCATACACACTGCCAAAGGTATTGTGAATGGAGTAATTGGTAAGACACCAATTCATATCGAATATTATACAGACGATAAGGATAAGGCTATCAAGGTCAAGGATATGAAAATTGACATTGGTGCTGAGACCAAAGAAGAAGCAAATAAACTTATCTCAATTGGAGACCCCATCACAATTTGTGACATCCCTCTTGAGTTAGGTGCTAATCGTTTCGCTGGACGTGGACTTGACGATAAGGTCGGTGTCTATGTTATGGCAGAGGTGATGAAGCAACTGAAGAATCTCAATCTCCAGAATGTCAAAGTGTATGGAGTGGCTTGCACACAAGAAGAAACGTCAGCAAGTGGGGCTGTCGGTGCTGCAACTAAAATCAACCCACAGTATTCTATTGATTATGACGTAACATTCGCAACCGACGATGATTATGTAAGCCCTAATGAATGGGGTGACATCAAACTTGGAAAGGGTGGCGCAATTTCTCACGGTGTGGATAGCAATAGAAAACTTACACGACTGTTGAAAGAAGTGTGCGAAACAAATAAAATCCCTTACCAAGAGTTTTCAGTTGGAAGCGGTGGAACAGATACAGTCCACATTAAACAATCTTCTGAGGACTGTGATACACTCTTGCTTTCAATCCCTAACAGAAACATGCACACACAAGTGGAAGTATGCGACTATAGGGATTTGGAGTCATTGATTAGAATGACCGTTTCTGCAATAATTAGAATCAATAACGGAATTTAATTATGGGCAAAAAAAATATACACCAAAAAATAGCAGACATAATAATTAAAATACTTTTAATTGCAAATTTTGCAATAGTAATCTGGTATTGTTTTGACCCATCTTTTATGGATAAACTTGAAGATAACACTAGAATGACTATTGCATTATCTATGGTGTATAGTTGGGGCATAATTGGAGGTTTTGCGCTTGGTGCAAAACAGTCCAAATAAAATGGTATTAACTTTTATATTGCTACTTAAAAAAAACATAAATATGAATACAAATACTAAAGAATATGAAATATCAATCCTTAAAAAGATTGACGAGTCTATAGCAAAGACTACAGAGAAACTTGCTCCCATAGCAACAATTAAGAACGAGGATAAGACACCAGAGGAACTGTTTGAGGAAATGAACCTTAAGAGTAGAAATGGTGCGCTTAAACTCATTAAGTCAGAACTCATTAGGGAGAATGAGAAAAATCATACGAATCTTGAGTATAAAATGCTTGAGAATGAGGAAGTTAAAGTTCTCATTAAACTCGCTAACAACCATAAGGAAACAATGGAGGGATACCTCAAAAGCGGTAATACCAAACTCTATGATAGTGAGTCAGCGGAACTCAAGGTGATTGAGGAATTCACTCCAGCACAGCCTACTGAGGAAGACATCGTTAACTTTACCAAAGAGGTGATTGCTGCATATATCGCCACCAAGGAAGAGGGTTATGTCCCATCTATGAGAGATATGGGTCAGATTGTTCCGAAGGTTAAGGCAAAGTATCCTAACGTTGACGGTAACATAATCAGAAAAACTCTTCTTGGATAATATGTTAATGGAAAATAATGGTATGGCAGTTAAATCAGTGGTAGCAACCAAGGCAAAACCCACAGAGATTCAAAACGCCATTAATCGCTTGTATGAAGACTATAAAAAAGCGTTGAATGGTATCCCTTTAAATGACGAACAAAGAGAAAACCTCACGAAATACTTTGTACTAGCCACTGACCTTATTCCTAGGGAAAATGTAGAGGAAACACCAATAAAGGAAGAAAACGTTATATGCAAACTCCTTTTGAGTGGCTCTCCAAATCTTTTAGGTGCTACCGTTGATGGAATTCTTAAATCGTTAATAGTGAAAAATAAAAATGGCTATACAGATACTGAGAAAACTGGAGAATATACCATGACACTATTAATCGAAAAAAAATCTTAAATAATTTGGATATTACATTTATTTTTCGTATATTTGCAATATGGAAAATAGTAATTTCATAGACTATAACGAAGTCGTTAAGATATTAGAAAAGAATTGGTTTTACGGTTTCACTGGAAAACGAGAGAACAATAGGGTGACGTATACTTTTAAGAGCATACGTTACCCAAACGTTCTTATTAGCGTCAAGACATTGAAGATAGAACCAAATAAAGTTCTGTCTAAAAAAATAGTGTTGGGAATTAAATTTAATGATATTGAAATAAACGGATGGAAAGAGTTTATTAAAGGGTTAAAAGAAATTTACAAATTTAATAAGAAAAATTATGGGAATACAAAAAAAAATTGATACCATTATAACAGTCGTTGGTGTAGTAGTATCAGCATATCAGCTAATGGAGAAAACATTCAAATGGTATGAAAAAAAACATGGCAAGAGAAACAATTCTAAAAATATTACAAGACCCATCATTAAAGGTGCGTAAAAGAGGAATTGTTGTAAAAATGATATGCCCACATGCCACAAGGACACCAAGGAACTATATGATACTTCTACTGAACGATAAAAGCAAACTGTGTGGCACTAAAACGAACAATTATAGCAAATACAAGTTTTCGTATGACACTAACAAGTTTGACACTAACGATTTGTTTCCAGAATTTGCTGTTAACTTAGCTGGGAATTCATCAACTTGTATAGGGGTTTCTAAAGAATCTTATATAGTTAAGCCAACTATACAAGATTACCTTGAATTATGGGATATGTATACAACATATAAGAAAAAATGGCAAGAAATATGGCGTTGGCAAGAGAAACAATACGGAAAATATTACAAGACCCATCATTAAAGGTACGTAGAAAAGGTGTTGTCGTGAAAATAATTTACCCAGATGCCACAGTCACACCAAGGAACTATATGATAGTTCTACTGAACGATAAAAGCGAACTGTATACCACTAACGATTTGTCTACAGAACTTGCTGTTAACTTGGCTGGGGAATCATCAACTTGTATAGGGGTTTCTAAAGAATCTTATATAGTTAAGCCAACTATACAAGACTACCTTGAATTATGGGATATGTATACAAGGAAAAAATGGCGAAAAATGCGAGAAAAATGGAGTTGGCAAGAGAAACAATACGGAAAATTTTACAAAGCCCATCATTAAAGGTACGTAGAAAAGGTGTTGTCGTGAAAATAATTTACCCAAATACCACAGTCACACCAAGGGACTATATGATAGCTCTACTGAACGATAAAAGCAGACTGTTTGGCTATACTGGTTTGGGTCTAGAATTTGCTGTTAACTTGATTGGGGATTCATCAACTTTTATAGGGTTTTCTGAAGATTCTTATATAGTTAAGCCAACTGTACAAGACTACCTTGAATTATGGGATAAATATACAAGATATAAAAGAGAAAATGGCGTTGACAATAAAAGCAATAAGAGATACATACGGTGAGCCCGTTGCGCAATGGATTGGAATAGATGATTTCGATACAATAAAAGGAAAAGAACACTATTTACTCGGAACTAGGATATATGGTGACGATGACAGTAATGAGAAAATCATACTTACTAAAGAACAAAGCGTAGATGCACTTTTAAGAGGGTCTATGATTATGACTATGAGGAAAAGTCTAGATAGAGATTTCCCAAAAATGCCTTGTGATGTGTTTGAAAAACCAGACATCACAATGTATATCATTCTAGGGCAAAGATTAAAAGAGGAAGGAATTATTTTCAACAAGAAATTAGGGAAATTTAAATGCGCTAAAGATAAAAAGGAGAGTTTTTTATCTTAACTCTCCTTTTATTAATTTATTCAATTCTTCTTTTATCACGTTATTAATCATTTGTTTGTTTTCACCATACGGATAACGCATTGCGTGATAACGAGCCAAATTACCAGCAGCACGTTCACGAGGTGCATATACCGCTTGGTCTCTAGTATTCCTAAAATCCCTAAAGAACTCTCTTTTCTGCGCTTGATTGGCTAGGTGAGGGATAAACTGTGTCTTACCATCCCTAGCATATTGTATCTCATTTTCCTCTTCATCCTCATAAGAATCTGGGCCATAGTTTCCATCAATATAATCACTTAGCGTACAAGCAGTTATTTCTCCGTCATTTCTCCAATCTTCAAATACCATGTCATATTGTAATAAATCTTCATATGTAACAATTCCAGTGTTAGCTAAATCTCTCATTATGACGGTAAGAGTTTGTGGGTCTGGTTGCTCAGTCGTATAAAAGCCTATCATACCTAGTTGAGGCCATATCCTACCTTCATTTCTACCACTTTCAAAATACCCTTCAAAACTGCTACCAATCTCTTCTAATGCTTGGTCTATACCATCTTTATCGGTAAAGTCATAATACTCAGCCTCATTGCTTGCTATTTCTTCAGCCAACTCATCTGCATTAGGTATTGAACCGCCATTAATCGCATTCTCTGTAATTTCCTTTGCTTTATCCCTATCCAATGAATAACAATTTTCATCTAACCATTCGTCAAGGTCAATTTCATCAGAGCCATCGCTAGAAACATACATATCAATGTCTTCGTTATATGTATATCCGTATTGTTTAAAATCATTAACCAAATCTTCTAAAGCATCAGTGAAATATGAAATCTCTTCTTCCATATTTTCTTTTTTAGCGTTATAGAAATACCTTTTTGCCATTTTACCGCAAGCATTTACATGGGTTGTATAAGCGTCACCGATTGAAAATATGTCATTTCCATTATATTCCTCTTGCCAATACCCAAACGGAAAACCATATTCTGTGTTCCAATCAGCCGCATATGATTGTCCAGTTCGTTCATCCTCAAAATATGGGTGGTCAGTACCCGCTTCAAAACTCCAATTATCCTCATTTAACATTTGAGATTCTAATATATGTATTTTTTTCATTGGCTATATGTTAATTTTCTATAAATATTTTGGTTATTTAAATTATTTTTCGTATATTTGCAAAAAATAATAATAGAATTGATTTTATAAATGTTGTGATTATGGGACAGAAAACATCAATTTGGGAAAGATTACGAATGGCTTATAGAGCATTAACTCAAGATTATTATGTGTTCTTTGGCTTTGATAAAGATACAATTATATGGAATAAAAATGACACATACAAAGAATTGAATAGAAAGAAACTATCGCAATTCTCGTATATACCATATAATATCAAAATGATGGCATACGGAAAAGAAACTAACATACATGATTTTTTGTGGAATGTCATAGAAAATTTTGCAAAAGAAGCCCAGAATGGAAAATTCTAAATTAAAGAAAAATAATTATGCCAACAATTTATCCAAAAAAAATTCGTAGAAAATTTGCTTCGTTAAACCTTGAAAAAATAAAAGAATCTTTAACGAAACAAGGGTATGAATTTATTCGTGACGGGGGGTTTCGTCCAGAAGATGAGCCTTTCGAATACTCTAATTATCTGTTCTATAAACACCCACAAACAAAAGTGGCTGTCAGAGTAGGGTATGATTATCCTTTGTTTGGTAAGAAAAATGTGATTTTTGAAATCTGCTACGCAAAAATCAAAGATACATATTGGAATGATGTAACTCCAAATTTCTCGAAAAATTGTTGGAAAGAAATTAGCGATTGGTATACTAAAGATAAAACTGGAAAATTCGTAAAAAACAAGTAATTAGAACTTATAATAAATATGAAAAAGGTATATATTGAAGGAGTTTTGCTTCCCATAGCTATTGTACTAATATCTTATGGAATACATAATACAGAAGCAATATATTACTTAATAGGTGGAGTTTGTACTGGAGTTTATGTTTTCATTCAAAACAAAAAATGACTATGGCAACAATTAAATCATATACTGATATAGAGCAAAGTCGTAAGTTGGCAGAGATACTGCCACTTGAGAGTGCTGATGCAATATATGAATATTGTGGAGCAAAATTAGAAACGTCAAAATTAATAGAGAAACCAATTTACTGGCTTGTAATAAAAGGTTTTGAGTCATGCTGTAGATTTTCAGCATCAAAAAAAGATATCCCTTGTTGGTCGCTTGCAAGTTTGCTTGGTGTATTACATTATTACACTCTGCAAACTAACACAGATGGAACTGTGTTTGTGGTTTGCGATAGCAAGAAACCTATGATTTCAGATGCATATGATAATCCTATTGATGCTTGTGTAGCTATGATTGAGAAATTACACGAACTTAAAATGTTGTAAATATGACAAAGAAACAACTTGTAGAACTATGGAATAGTTTGGATGATGATACAGAAATAGAATTTCCTTATGCTTATAGTAAAGAAAACGGAAAAATTAAAAAGATTATTATAATTACAGATGCGGCTGATTGGAACACAATGTAATATTTAAAAGAACTAATAAATAAGAAATCATGAAAGAAGAATCTTGGGTATGTGTTGATGGTCATGACGATGAGAGAATGATACACTTTGGCACATGAAAGAATGTGGTTGTTTTAATCATTAATACTATGGAAGTAAAAGAAATAATTAATAAAATATCCTCAATAGAAAAAGAAATTTACAATTACGTTGTAAATACAGAACATTGGCTATTCTATTGGATTCCAAACAAAGAAGTACAAGATTTCATTAAAGAATATCCAGAAGATTATGAAGATAGAGTTCATCTACAAGTCAGAAATATTAGTTCTTCACCTTCTTTTATAATAAAATTCGATGAACACCCTAATGATATTGAAAGTATTCAGAGATATGCTGTTCTTTATACATTTAGAGATTCCGTTAAAGCAAGTTGGATGGAGTGGAATGGTAAAATTAAAGAATTGCAGATAATGAACAAAGAAAAGGAACTTGCATATTACAAACAGAAAGTTTCTGATGCTGAAAAAGAAATAAAAGAACTTACACGGTTGTGATTATGGACTATAAAAAGAAATATGAAAAGGCAAATAATGTATTAACAAAAATACAAAAAATGATAGATGACCACGAACTTGATGCTACTGAATTTTGTGGGGAAGTTTGTCATTTACTTCGTGAATACAATAATAATAAATAACTATGAAAGAATTATCAATAGAGCAAAAAGCCAAGAGATATGACGAGGCTATTGCACATGCAAAAAATTTATTAAAAACTATTGGCAATGCAACACTTGGCAATCTTGTTTTGAAAAATGAGTTTAAAAATATGTTCCCAGCTCTTGAAGAGGACGAGGATGAGGAGATAAGGGAATGGATAAAGAAAGAGTTGGTATCTAAACATGTTGTTGATAATATTGTTAATGATGTGATGGCAGATAAAGCTCTTGCTTGGCTTGAAAAGCGAGTTCCTATTGATGAAGAAAAAATTCTGATAGGTGCAAGAAAAGATGAGGATGAGAGGATAAGGAAAAATTGTATTCATTTTCTTGAACTTCAAAAACAGCATCACGCTGCAACATTTGAAATAGAAGAATGTATTGCTTGGCTTGAAAAGCAAGGTGAGCCTATAAAGATTAAAAAAGGCAAAAATTATTTGTGTACAAAAACACACAAGTATGCTGGCTTAGAATGGATAGAAGGTGTAAAATACTATTCTCCTGAAGATTATTCTTTAATATATAAAGGATGTACATGTTATTGTCCTAAATATAGTAAAGAAGAACATAATAATTTCTTCAAAGAAGTAGAATTGAAGAAGGTTGAGCCAAAATTTAAGGTTGGCGATTGGTGCATAGATAATGAAGATGGCACTATATTTCAAATAGTGAAAGTATTAGATAATACTTATACCTATAAGACAAATGAAGGTAAAGAGTATTCTTGTACACATTATTCGTTGGAAAATGATGCAAGACTTTGGAGCATCAAAGATGCAAAGGCTGGGGATGTGCTTGCTACATTAAATCACATCCTTATTTTTGAAAAGATTCTTCCTAAAGATGGAGGAGTAAGCTATTGCCATTATGATTTTGGTAGTTCAACACCACAATTTGATTTTAATAGGGATGGCGGTTGGTATTTTGGTAAAGAAGCAAAAGTTTATCCAGCCACCAAAGAACAGCGTGATGCTCTAATGAAAGCAATGGCTGAAGCAGGATATACCTTTGATTTCGAGAAGAAAGAGTTGAAAAAAATAGAACAAGTTTACGATGTTGGAGCAGATACACAGAAGTCTGTTGAATGGGAGCCACAAACAGGGGATACTTTCAGAAAGAAGGGAACCACCTCTCCTACATATCATTTGTGCGAAAAACAAGAGGATAGTATTATTTTCAGTTTTGTAGAAAATCGTGAAGTAGGTATCAGTGGTGGAGAAATTACTTTATTTGCTCTAAAGCAAGATTACGAATTAGTGGAAAGACCAAAGTCGATAGAAGATGTTGTTGAAGAGGAATTAAATAAAGCTTTACAAACTAAAGTTGAACAGAAGTCTGTTTGGGGTGAAGAGGATGAAGAAATTGCAAGAGCCCTTAATGATTACGTCAAAAACTTGGACACCCTTTTCTCCAAAATAAATATTGGCGGTAAAGATGTATTATCAAAAGAGTTTCGTGAGAAAGTACAAGATTGGCTCAAATCCATAAAAGACAGAGTACAACCACAACCAAAGCAAGAGTGGAGTGAAGAGGATGAGAAAATGATAAATAAAATTTGCCAGAATTTATATGATTATCCTCGTATTAAATCTCCATTTGATGATGAATCATTCAATGAAGCACAAAAAGAAGTACAATTTATTAAATCACTCCGACCTCAGAACAATATTACTGATGAAGAGCTTGCTCAAGCAAAGAAAGATGCTTATAATGATGCCCTTGATAAAATTGAATATCATAGTGGTGAGCCTACATTTGATGATGGCTGGCATGCTGCAATTGATTGTATTCTAAAGAATTCCATCATACCTCATACCACTTGGAAGCCAACTGAAGCGCAACTCACACAACTTGGGGCAGCAGTTTCAAAAGGTAGAGCTGGATATTTTAATAATGATGTACTTAGAGAACTCTATGAACAACTTAAACAACTTTGAATTATGATTAAGATATGTACATCAATAGAACAGTCAAAGAAACTGCTTAGTCTTGGACTTGACCCAAGCACGGCTGATATGTGCTATGTTGGAGCAGAAAAAGAGCATATTCTTCATGCTGAGTCTTACAATAAAATACTTGCGTGGAGAAAAGAGGATGCTAAAAAATATCATAATGCTCCATTCAGTACTTCAATAACCCCCTGTTGGTCTCTCGCAGCCATTTTGGAGTTGATGCCCTTCTTCATCACTATAAAAGAAGAAGGTGAACCAGATGAGTATTATCATTTTCAATTAAAAAGAGAGGGTTCAGTCTTTCGTAGTAAATGGCTGGCTTCCTATCATGGTCTAAAAACTGAAAGAGGGAAGGTACATACACGCATAGTACATTGGGCAGTTGGACCAAAGGGAGAATCAGACACACCTATTGACGCAGCCTTTGAAATGGTTTGCTGGCTAATAGAACAAGGATATATTAAAGTAAACAAGTAAAATTATGACGCAAGAAGAAAAATCATTATTACTCCGAGACCTTTGTGCAAGGTTACCTTATGGCGTTAAAGTGTGTGCTGGAGAAGATTTAGCTATGACGCTTAAGCAAATAGATTATAAATGTTTTTGCGAATCTTGGGAAAATGAAGATTTAAAATGTCATTCAAGGTGGATGTTCCCATACCTCCGTCCAATGTCAAGTATGACTGAGGAAGAAAAAGAAGAATATATTAATATTAAACAAGGAGAATGCAATGGCTGTGTTCTTACAGGAAAAGGTGACCCGAATACAGAATTTTTATTAGTAGATTTTTTCAATGCTCATCATTTTGATTACCGTGGTCTAATTGAGAAGGGTCTTGCACTTGAAGCACCTGAAGGAATGTATAATATAAAATAAGTAAAACTATGACACAAGAAGAGAAAGAACTATTACTTAAAGAGCTTTGTGCAAGATTGCCTTATGGAGTAATATGCCAATTCATTTGGTCTTATAGTAATGAAACTACGGATGAAGAAGTTGTAACTGATAAAGATGATGATAACATAAAATGTATTAACATTCATACCAAAGAGATTCAAGCTGATTACTATGATGAATGGGTTGATTTAGAACACTGTAAACCATACCTTCGTCCAATGTCAAGTATGACTGAGGAAGAGAAACGTACATACACTTCGCTAAGAGCACATGCCGCTCCTTTTACTATTGTCAATTGGCTTGACGAAAACCATTTTGACCATAGAACAAATATGGAAGGAGAATATCTGATAGAATTGGGTCTTGCACTTGAAGCACCAGAAGGAATGTATGATAACCATTAAATACCGTAAGGATTCAGATTATATTAAATACCAAAAGTAGCATGAATAAAATATAAAAAATATCATGGCTGACTTTGCGTAGATTGGAATTATGTTTTAAAAAATGAGGTTGAACAATAATATTAAATAAAACATTATGACAATTACAGATTTTTTCTTAAAACAAACGACAAAAGAAATCAAAAATAAATTCAAGGAAATTAATCTTGATAAGTATTATGACTTTCCAGAAAATATTAAGGAACTATGCAAAACTTTTAGACTTGAAAATGATAAATTCTGTGACAACTGCTATACAATTAAAAGACATAGCACAGCAGAAGTCTATATGTACTTTAATCTACCAAATCCACTTGATGAAAAACACCCAATGTATTTCAAGGTGGAATATTATGTTACATCCGCAAAAGGAGGATGCTCAATCTCATTGGGATTAGAAAACCATATTGAACTATTTGAAAAGGTTTCAACAATCTTTGACAATAGAATAGAATATAATAATATCGAATTCAGACTTTGGAAACAAAACCTTCCAGAAATCTTCGATGAAAAAAAAGATGAGTGGGATGATAACAAGAAATACTATTGCCTTAAAAAAGGATTAACCCCTTGGGATTACTACCAAGCACTGTGCAAACACGCAGAAGAGGTTAAATCACTAATAGACATGTTCGTTACAGCCGCTGAAAACGGAGAATTCGAAAGAACATGGAATGAACTCAAGCCACACGATAAATGGGAAAGAGGGCACGAAACATTCCATGCAATGTACTTCCCTCCAGTAATGTATGCCTACTATAGAGCAGTAAAAGCTGGAGCAACACCAAACCTCAAAGACTTTGTAATGCTCTTATCGTACTCAGATAAACTTGGGAAAAATAAAATGCCTGATGCTGAAAAGATACAAGAAGCATTCGATAAAATATTAGGATATAATACAACTGACGATGAGGTAATGCAAGGCTTTAACTACGTCATTAACCACTTTAAAGAAAAACACCTTATTGACGATAGTCTTAATAAATGGTGCGAACTATACGTTGAGGCAAATAAAGAACTCTTGAAGGAAGTAAATAGCGTAAAACAAAAACTCTCAAAGAAATATAATATCAATGAGAATTGGTTAAGATGCGTCTGCCTATACAGAAACGAAAAAGATGTTAAATGGGATAGTGACTATATACCCGATAACGCTTACGCAAAATGACATACATGTGGTTCACAGCAACAATACTAGAACTTGTTACTTTCGTGATTTTCTTAATAAAGTGGTATCAGCTTAGATGAATGTATAAAATCGATTGATTATGATAGAAGAAACATACGTTAGTTTTGAAACCGCAAAACTGTTGAAAATTTAATATATGATAGTTAAAGAATATAAAGATAAAAACATTAGAAAAATTTACTCAAAAAATGATTTGAATATTTTCGAAAAATGTCCATTTAGCAAGTGGCATCCAGATTTAAGGAGCTATAACTGTCTTATATGTAATAAAAGAATTAGAATAGATTTTATTGAAGATAATAAAATATGTGTACTTACTTGTAAAATTCACGATTAGAAAGTTGAAGCATCATTAGAATATTCACTTAAAAACTTAATTTAATATGAAAAATTTTATTTTAGGATTATTTTTACTTTTCAGTATTGATGGAATGGCTATTCATGTCCACCATTTTCATCATTATTACCATCCACAACATTACCATAATCATGTGAGAACTCATACAAGAAATGTACAACCACAGAAAGTTCGTCCAATAATAAGGCGGCATCACACAAGAGTGATAAATACTTTCTGGCGCAATGGAATCTTGTATTATGTAATCCTTAGTTCAAAAAAAGGTCATGTCTATGACAATGGGTTGGTATTGTGTGAGGGTTGCAATAAAGTATTAGTTAAGAAAGGAGTAAAATACTGTAGCAAATGCAGAAGAATTTACCGACAAAAATAAAATTGATTTGATTATGGAAGCACCAGAGAAGATTTATATCCACCCTGATATAGGTGGTAGAGAGTTTTTGCGTCCTTGGTTACATAGACCAGCAAGCAATGAGAGTGTTGAGTATGTACGCACCGATGTCTTTATTAAGAGGGCTTGTGAATTTCTTGATGGATGCATTCCTGATTATATAGATTTGGAACACGCTAATGTTGATACATTTATGAATGTTGATAACAAAAGATTTATTGAGGATTTCAAAAAGTATGTGAAAGGAGAATAATGTATCAGTTGACTGAATTTAAAAAACTTAATAAAAGGCGATAAATGAAAATCATACCGTATACAATGTCATTGATGTTCGATGAATGCAACATAAGGTATTTTGGTAATTCACTTCCAAGACCAATGTTCGGATTCACTAATGAGAAGAATTGCTATGCAAGATTTTGTCATTATCCATCAGCAGGAATATATGCAATAGATTTCTCTGAGGCGAATTTAAAAGACTGTGAATTGGATGAGGAACTATTCAAAACCTGTATGATTCACGAAATGATTCATTTATATTTGAAATATAACCATATTAAAGATGATGCCCAACACGGCACGCAATTTAAACAAATGGCCGATAAATTAAATAAAATGTATAACTTAAAAATATTTTAAATAATATGTCAGGAATATATGATACACTTGGACTATGCTCGGAAAGAACAAACCCAGAAACAGGTGAAAAGGAATGGTTCTATAGTGGAGGATGGCATAACCAAAAATGGATGGATAACTACGGGCTAGGATGTATATTAGATGCAGATTGGGGACTAGGTGATGAATATGATTAAAATGGGTATGATAATAAATTTGTGCCATCTTCTATATTATTTTCAATATAAAGCACAGAAAGGATAGAATATATGAGTATGGTAGCAAGATTATTTAAAGGAGCTATGGACGATGAATGGCAATGTTGGTGTCCTGCTTGTGGTGAGAGTGTCTATGTAGATTTAAAGAATGATTTTTATCAGACAATGGATAATGGAGATAGGGAATATTATGTACGCTGCCCCGAATGTGGACAAGCGTTTTACACAGCAGAATCTTATGATTAAAGTGCAGAAAGGAGAATAATATGAGTAAAGCAGAAGATTTAGCAAAAATGTTATATCCAGATTGGAAGGCAACTGGTGTTCCTACTGTTGATGGTTTGGAAAATTCAGAGGCTAGAATCCAAAGAGTAGCTTATACTAAAGGCTACCACCAAGCGGAGAAAGATATGTTATATGAATACGGATGGCTTGTGCCAAAAGTAAAAATGTTAAAACTTAAATATTGCCACAACAGAGAGGCTGTAAAAGCAATAGAAGAAGCATGCGACATATTAAACGAATTTAAACAATAGTTAAAAAAAAATAGTTATGGCACAATACATAGACAAAGACGCTGTAGTAGCGGAGATAGAGAGATTAAAAAAATCACATGATAATTGGTCTTATATGGGAAAACGCTTCCATCAAGATTATGAGACCCTTTTATCTTTCATCGACACCCTTGAAGTGAAAGAATCATCGCTTGAGAAAAAAGCAAAAGCCTATGACAAGGCTATTGAACTTGCAAAAACATATTTAAGCATTACTGACTCAGTTGCCGATGCTGAATTAATAGAACTTATATTTCCAGAACTCAAAGAAAAAGAGGATGAAATTAAACAAAATGGATATATAGAACTTACAGATTTTGAATCTGCATTATTCACCGCATTTAGTGACGCTTGGCAACAATATTTAAGAGGAGAAGAAGTAAATGTCGCACAGTGGGCTAAAGAACATTCTGCTGAACTATTAGAAGCGGCAAAATCAAAAGTGGAATGAAGAAAAAAGTTAAATAACTATAAAATACCTAAGAGTTTTTGCTTTTGGGTATTTTTTTTTATACATTTGCATTATGGATAGAAATATATCGGAAGTATTGAAGAATCTCAAATCTGCCATAGATGACAGTGCTGAGAACATAACGAAAATCACAAGTGGCAACGTATCACATGAAGTGGCTAACATACGCTCAGTCGTGCTAAACCTAACTGATGCATATATTAGCCCTAACTTGGATAAGATTGATGATATAGACCTTAAGAATCTGTTGGAGAAGACTCGTAGGAATCTATTTGCCATTAACAATACATTAGAAATGCTGAACCCAACCAACGTTAGCGAGGGTGGGAACAAACAACTCCATGATTGGCTTAAATTCTACTCAGATGCCCTAATACCATATATCAAGAAATATGCCAAAATATAAATTCAGCACAATCGGAGCAAATGAAAACGGAAATAAAATATTCTGTAAACTCACTCTAGATAAACATAATTTGTTGAAAGGATATTATGATTTTGATAAAGATAAATTCATTGTTATCAAATACCTATATCATAATTTCCCACAAGGAGTCACAAAGAATAAGATTAAAAAAGCATTGAAAGAAATACTATTACTTGATTATGACTGGAATATATAACATCAGAGGTTTTTATGATGGAGAAAAAAACCCGTCATTAAAACGTGTCAAAAATTTAGTTCCACGAATAGTAACATATGACGATACTTATGCCCTTTGTTTGATAGAAAAATACAACCACATTGAATATCATGATTCATACTATTGTTTTTTATCAAAATATGGGGTAACTGATAAAGATAAATGGTGCTATGGTGACACTATTAAAAAACCGTCTTTGGAAGACTATTTCAAAATATCATACAGATTGAAAGAATTGGGTCTTATATTTAATCTAAAAAAAATAATATATGATAGCAACAGAAATAAATGAATTCTTCAGATACCTTAATGAATTATTGGACAAATTCGTGACTGGTATTGAGGTTAAACCGATAAGGATAAAAAAAGATATGTATATCACTGGATTCAGAAAACTCGATTTAACGCAGTTCGAAGCACATGTGAAACATATTAAGCCACTCCTTATCAAGACAGATGACTATACAATGGAAATGCCTCTGAAAGACACACCAGAAGCGGAAATGTGGATAGACGTGGAACTCCTATCACCACAAACGGTAAGAGAAGCATTCAATGAACTAAGAAACTATTTCTTCACATTGAAAGGGTTTGTTATCGCAGAACTGAATTTCAGACTCAAAAACGAAACAGATAACTATTCATTACATGATGAGACTATCATATATGACGTAAAAAGAACTGCCGCAAAAGAAACAATTGCAAAAAGAAAATTCTGCACAGTCTTTAAATCAAGTTTCACTAATTGGGGAAAACTCAATGGGGCTGAGAATAAAGAAAAACAACCGACAATAAGTGATGAGGAATTCGCAGATATGGCTCTATGATTGACATAAGGAAAGAAATAACCGATTCATACACTCTATATAAAACAAAAGCAATCTTATATAGAACAAGAACAGAAAAAGGACTTGAAGCATATGAGATAATGAAAAGACTCGTTTATGTTGCATATAGAATGGGTAGAAAAATAACCTATATTGACTACGATACTTTCTTAAAGAGGGCTCTAGTTTGGTTAGATAAAAAAGATGATGGTATATATAATTTTATGAACTTGGGAGCTATGCTAGAACAACCATACGGTAGAACATTATTCGGTATAGACGTAGACATAATAGTGAATGGCACATATGGGCAAATAGAACAGCAATTATTAAACAAAAGCAAAGAACTGCTGGACAAATAGAACAGAGATTGTTAAACAAAAGCAAAGAACTGCTTTAATGAAACAAATAATCATTTAAATGACATACATTATGAATAAAAACGAACTTGAAAAAGCAATTTTTACAACAATTGTTAAAAACGGTGTGGATTCTTCTAAAGACATTGGTAACGATGATAACCCAATGGAAGATAAGGTATATACAAGAAGAATCAATATCAACGCACGTTACAAAGACACGGAAATAGTATGCGTGAGCATTACAAGCGACACACCTTCATTTGATGACCCCACTAACGAAAACATGACGAGAATTAACGCAAAAAACTCTCGTGGCATGTGGTGCAACATCTTTACCAATGAGGCAACAAAAGATATGCTTGAATTTATCTATTCAAAACTGTAAAATATATAAGAAATGAATAAAACATTTAATGGGAAAAAACTATATCTGCTTGATATAAGAACAATATATCCTTTTAATAATACAATCTATTATGCGGGATTCGGAAGCCATAAATTCAAAAAGTTTGACTTGAAAATGTTCGCTAACCCCATCGCTATTACTGGACTGTATAAGAAACAATATCTCATATATTCACTGAATGACCAGATGCAAGTATTTGAGTTAGGAAGTCTAATACCAGGAGAGAAAGTAGAACCAAAAACTAACCCAAATACCTTCATAGCAAAATTTAAAGATTTCTATGTCTCAACATCAAAACTAGAACTTATCGAACTATATAAGAAACATTGTAGAGAGGCAAAGAAACTAGTAGAAGATGAGATTAAAAAAATCCGATACATTACTAGCACCAATTACTATCTTGGGATTCTGGGGATAATTGATGAAACATATCGTGACTTTCTAAAACAAATTAAAGAATTATGAATTGGAGACCAAAAAAAGGCGTAGGAAAAAAACTATACGTGGTAGAACTAGGTGATGTTTTCAATTGGTATATACGACAAAATTACCTCTGTACATCATCAACTGTCGTACCGATTATGGAAATGTATAAAGACGTGCTAATCATTACAAACGGACGAACAAATAACTCATTATTCATTACAGCCAAAAAAAAGGACGATAAGGAATATAGAGTATTTAAAGTCAAGAAAGTTGAAACCATTGAGGAAAATAATGGCATCATTGTAATGAAAGGAAGAAATGTGCTCATCACCAACGACAAAAAAACCATACTAGAATTTATCTCGCCAATATATAAGAAAAGACTAATAGCAGCACAACAAGAGGCTGTTGACGTAGCACATGGGATAAAACAAGAATACGATTATTATGCACTAGATTATGCATTCTCTAAGGTCAATGAACAACCAAAACGTATAGGCGATTCATATAAATTATTCCTACAAGAACTGAAAGAACTATGAACGATAAACCATTTACATTGTATTATATAAATAGCCTTAAATACATCAAAACCAATAGCTTCCAAGCGTCTGCTGGAAAAATAGCTGACGTTAGAACCGTCTCAAAAGGTCTCACGATTTTAGGATTTAAAGAAAATTCTAACCATTATGCCATTGTCGGAGATAGACCTAATATTATATCAATGGGAATGGTAGTGAAAATAGAAACAAAAAACAAAAACATAATCTATCTAGGACAAAAAATCTATTCCAACTCACAAAAAGAACTCTTTTACTATATCAAACGAGAAGTAACAACAATGTTACAAAAATTAGAAAATGACATAGTAAGAGCACAAGACATGAAGAGAAATCTATCTGCCACACCCTTCAGCGTGGAAAGAAGAACCACACTATATGATGAATTCATTAACCAAAGCTATAAACAAATAAAAACAATTAAAGCAAACTCAAAAGAACTAATAACAAACCTTAAGAAAGCATGATTTGGACTAATGAGGATAAATTGACAATATACGTAGGACAGGTAATTAAGCCAGAAATATTCACTTACCTAGTTCCTATGACTCCAATTCTACCACCACTAACAGACGTGGTAGGGCTAGCTTGCGGAACAACAGATTCGTCAAGACTCTACTTCATACAAGGAAAAGATATGAACGTGAAAGAACTGTCAACAGCAAAGTACCATAAAAACTCTAAACATATCACAATAGAATCACCATTCCAAATATATACAACCGATAAAAAAATACTCTTCGACTACTATAAAAAACAATTTCATAAAGGCATAGAACATCTAGAATCAAGAATCGATACACTAGGGCAAAAAGCAAATAAAGCTAGATTAAATGCTGTAACAAGAACAATAATGGATGTACAATACATACTGAATTCTATACAAAAATATAGAGAACTGAAAGTAAATGCTATGAACGCATATAGACAAACAATAGAAACCATTAAAAAACTATGACGTGGACTAATAAGGATAACGATAAATTCATCTATATGTTCAACCTAGGAATGTTAGGACATCTAGATACATTCTTTGTGGATAAATACCAAGGCATGGACTTAGTAGTCAATAAAACCAATAAAGCAACAACCGTGTCAGTAGACACAATAGAGTCAATGTCAATCGCAACAATCACAACAAATACACCACAAGGAATAATCTATCTTCCCAATATAGATGTACTATATGCAAACGAAACAACAAAACAATTCGCATTCATATCAAAAACCACAATGTATGTAAACAAAATGAAACTCATCACTAACGATAAACAACTAATGATGAGAATCATTAAAAGAGTTATTAAGAAAAAAATAATAAGAATAGAAGAACTGAGAAGAACCATAATAAGACAAAACTCTACACTTACACATACATATACAGTCCTCTATGATAATACAGTTGAAAAACTATATCAAATCTATAATACACTAAACGAAAAAATAAAATCTTTGTGATATGGAAAATTCAGACGCAAAACTCATACTCACAGAAATGAAACACATCATGAACGTGGCAACAATAATGGATTTGTTCTTCAAACCCTTCGAAGAGTTTAGACAAGAAAAAAAATATACTGTCGATGAAGCAATCACTGCAAAAGACGCACAATTCGACTACCTACAAAAATACGGAACATTCACAATAAAAGCGACACTCGCTAAAATAGAAAACATACTTAAAAACTCTAATAATGAAACTTGAAGAACTATTACCACAACTGCATAACAAAATAACATACTTCATATACCTAAATAGAACACTGACCTTTCCTACGCTGCACATAACAAAAACAACCAATACAAAAAAAACAAAAGTACCACTATTATCTGGAGAAGTAAACGTCTTCTCGCTAATAGGACAAACAACACGGCTATTTGGAAGAACTATTGAGAACGTGGTATATGAAGAACAAGAAATCGTGGAGTATAAACATGACCATATCAAATTTAATAAAAACAGAAAACTTGAAGACTGGTACATCACACAAACTAAACAAGGACTAGTCAACACTGTTAAAATGCTCTTCAAAAAATATAAACTTTCACTATCGACATATAAATACATAATCACTGTAATCAAAAATAGCGAATGACACGTAGAGAATTTATATAAACCATACAAAAATATATACTTTACAAACGTGTAAGTCATTGATAATTAGGAGCATAAGAGAGAAAAAAATGATATATTGGAAATACAATGAATAGGCGTATTTATAAAGCGTTTATGGCGAAAAATATTTCCGTGAGAAATTGATGAGACAGATGGGGTGAAATAAATTAGAAAACTATCATATATAAGAAATAATATAGGGGAAATATAGAAGAAACATAGAGAAAAAACTGTTGCTTTTATATTCTAGAAAAAAAAAAATTAAAAAATAAAATGAAAAGATTCAGGTATTATAACATAATGAAATTTATTGGTAACGATGTTAGCTCTACATCATACCAAAACTTAGATAGTTTATGCGAACATGTGGGGTTGACGAATCCAGCTCTAGACATAAATTCTTTAAGGAATAAAGTGTGCGCATATGAAGAAAGTTTGTCAGATGAAAAGCATGAAAAATATCCTCACGTATATATTGCTATTATTTCTAGTGAGATTTTCGTGTCTGTTTTTTATACTGCATTACGAGAGAAATTATTTGATGCTGAAAGGCTGCTACGTATTGCTTTAGATGATTATGTATGTACGATTAGCTGTAAAACTTGGTCTCATAAAGTAGTTGGCGAATACAGTAACATCATATATGAAATTAGCAAGAATGGTGAAGAGAATAATCAGATGATTATAGTGTATAAGGATAGGATTCATTTATTGGATAAAAACGGCAATGTAATTGGTATGATAAACGGCAAATACCGTCTTTTCGAAAAATCTACTTGTACATAAAGTAAATATCATTAAAAAAGATTAATATATTTTGCTAATTGAAAAATTTTTCATATATTTGCATTATAATATATAGTATATATGTCAAAGAAAATTAAAATAGATATTCCTAATAAGGTTAAGCCTAATCTTATTAGTTTATTTCATGAATACTTATCACGCAAGGCTAAAGAGCCTATTCACAGTAGTTATGAAGATTGGGATGACTATGACGATATGGCTGCTTATTGGGATAGGGTATTTCCTGGTTGGGATGATGACATTGACGATGAGGGTGATGTTGTTTTCCCTCTCAAGAACAATGATGTCTTAATTTTGAATCCCAAAGGCAAAGGAAAGGGAAAGGGGAAGAAGAAAGACCCATTTCAAGATTTCTGGTCTCAAGAAGAGCGTGAAGAATCTTTTTACAAGGGTGGTAAGGGTAAGATGAAGCATAAGAAGGGCAAAAAGGCTAAAATGATAGACATAAATGCTCCTTATAGTGGCTATGAAGATGAATATAATTTAGATGATATTGGATTGGCGTGTTCATCGAATGAAGATGATACAGAATACAAGGAGATATGGTTTTATCCAGATTATCATTGCAAGGACGATAAATTAGAATTCAACTCTATCAAAGAGTTCAATGATTACTGTGAAAGTCAAGGATATTTTGTATCTAGGGAAGTTGCCAATGACTTAGCATGGAGATATGAGAGCCATTGTTGTTTGTGTCCAGAATCCGAGAAGATTGGTTTATTGGAAATAATGGCTGAACATAGTTATGGCGAAATGTTTTTTGAGGCTTGTGATGAACAAGAATTAGGTGACATGTAAACATTATGAATAGAAGTAAAGAATTAAGAGATTTATTTAGAAGGTCGTTAATTAGCAAAAGGAAACAATCGACTACTACATATCGTTCTCCTTATTATGGTGGCAGTTACCCTAATAGTGTACATAGGATACCTGGTCAGTATAGTGAGGGCGAAATTCAGTTTAGCAAAGAGATACGTATATACTTTTACGAATGGTCTGATATTAGCAAGCAGCCACGTTGTTTTTATCAACTTGAGGCGTTTGAGAATTTCTTGAAGTCTAGTGGTATTTACATGCAATTATATCAGCGAGAGATTATTCAGAATCTTGGAACAGTATATGTCGCATGTTATACTGGAACAAAAAATCTAAATTTTCGTGCCTCATATAAGAACTTATCGGAGAGTATGAAGAAGCATGATGCATCCAAGTTGCTGTCGAATATGACCAATAATACTTCAAAGGTTCTTCAATGTGCGGCATACGAGCCAGATGGAAGATGGCCTCAGAATGACGGAACGTTCTTTGGTTAAGGAATTGGACTTAAATAAGTACAAGTTAGGGGTAGAAATAAAAAAAGGATGAGGCTCAATTGGTCTCATCCTTTATTCGTTTAATATTATTTTTTCCGTTTGGGGTAAACTCTAATATAGTTTTATCCATAATAATATATTATTTGGACTTAATTAAGTACAGCATAGGGGTTTATTCCCATTCTCTAAGCACGCATCTGAGTGATGTTACCCTTTCTCCATATTCTTCTCCAAAATGGAAGTCTAGGTATTGTTTTTCATTTTCAGCATCCCATTGTCCTCCACCTGGACGACCAGCATAGTTTCTTGCTTCACTAGGTTCTTTAGTGAATTCTATTTTACCTTCCGCTGTATCTAGCGTTTTTAGGTATTCATCGTTTGAGTTTTGTAGTAAATATCCGTACATAATTTTTATCCTTTTAGTGTGTTATTAGACTTAAATAAGTACAATATGGGTGTTGCCATTAATAGTATGCTGCTGTGCATTCTAGTTCTGCAACTTCTGGATACTCATCAACGAAATTCCTTCGAATTAAGTCTCTAGTTGGAATTGCATAGTATCCATCCCTTCCTCTGTATGCATCGTCTTCATCCTCAGTGAATGTAAGTTTTTCTTGAGCAAAGTCGATGTCTTTAATATACTTACGTTTTCCGTTTTTTTGATTAATGTAATATTTTGCCATGTCTTATTTAATAATTTACTGTCAGTATCCAATTGGATACAATATATACAGTGCAAAGATATGAAAAATAATCGAGAAAAGCAAATTATTACGCTCAATAATATATAAATAGACTTAAATAAGTACAATATAGGTCTATTTATATGCTATAATTGAATGATTGTATTTCTAGCCTATGTTTGTAGTTTCCTTGAAGTTCTTTGCGTTTTTCTTCAGCCATTTCCCTTGTGGGAAAGAAGTTACGAAAGCGTTTCTTATTATTCAATATCTTAAAGATTCCGTCTCTCGTATAAAATCCGATGCGATAATTAACTCTATTTGCCATATTAAAGACTTAAATAAGTACAAAATGGGTTACTATTCATGATGCTGTAATTACAGCCCCAAACTTCTTACCTTGTTCCTTGAGTTCATCAAATGTGATGATTCCTCCCTTATAATTGGAATATAACGCTAGTATAGCAACCTCATTGATTGTTTTACAATGTATGTTTATTGCCATTATGTATAATATAGACTTAAAAAAGTACAACCCCACTGTTTCAACAACAATGGGGTCAGTACTGTTAATATTAATACTAATTTAAATGTTGTTTACGCAACTCTCATTGATGAGAGTACCTTTTCCACCTCACGGCAGAGTTTTTCAAGAGAGTTGTAGCGCAATATGAAAGCACTACAGAATGGGTCAGTTTTTGTGGACAATGTGAAATCTGGATACCAATGCACCTCTACACCGCAATGCTGTCCACTTTTGACGAGTTCCTTGACAGACAAGCCACCAAGTGTCAGAGCACCTTTTTTAAAACTTAGGGATGTTATAGTCGCCCCATTTAGTAGTGGTTTATCAAGCAAGTCATATAATTTGAGAACAAGGGCTTCAACCTTTGGTGTAGGTTTATATAAAGCCCTTGCAATTTCCAAGTGTTCTTTCCTCATGCCAAGTCAGTTAAGAAATACCACCAGTTATTTTTCACTTGCTCTTTAGAGAAACTTGTTTTATCATTAAGGATTTCTTGAAATTCTTTCAAATCCTCAAAGATTGCAGTATCTCCGTCAGCCAATGCCCAATCACTCAGTTCTCTGTCACTAAGTTTGTCAAGCGTCTCCTTGTCATAGTTTTCCTTTGGGAAACCCATAACTCTTACGTTAATGTTTTTATCCATTTCTTTTTGTTTTATTGCTTTTGTGGTGCAAAGGTACGAATTTATTTTGAAATAACCAAATTTTGAAGGAATTATTTTCAAAAAATTATTTTCACCTTATTATAATATATAAAAAGAAAAAATTATTATAAATTGAAAATAATTCTGTTTTTATTTGGTGGAATGAATTTTTTTTCGTACCTTTGCAGCGGAATTAAAGAATGAAGTGATTATGGCAAGTAAGAAATTTACAATTGACGGACGTGAGTATGAGAGTTATCAGTTGAGTAACGAGCAGATTCTTCGTCTCATTAAAGATGATACCAAGGCTTGTTCTGAGGATAGAGATTTTCTCATGGAAAAGGTATTGGAACGTTTTGAGTATGACCTTTGCCCAAAATGTGGCGAGAATAGTGACGATGTGTTTGCACGTTTCTTTGGCAATTTTGTTAATGGCAAGTTGCATAGCACGAAGCACGTAGCAGAAATGATGTGCCGTGAGCACAGATACCTACAGAATGAAATGTTTAAGGTATGTTTGGCATATATCGAGGAATTGGCTAAATGCTGTGAAAGTGGACGTTTTGACCCTCGCAATCAATATGCAGCGCAGACCTCTAAAAAGATTATAGATTATTTTAAAGAAATTGATTATCCATATTAATATGAGAAAGTTATTTATCATCTTTATAATGGCATTGGTGGCATCTGTCACCTTTGCCAAAGATAAACCATTTATCACTCACGTAACATTAACCACTTACAATGCAGTTGCAAGTCAATGTGACGATAGTCCATTGATTACTGCTGATGGTACAAAGATTGACATAAATAAACTCAAAAGGGGAAAGATTAAATATTGTGCCGTGAGCAGAGATTTGCTTCGGTACATCCCTTTGGGTAGTGTGATTCATATAGAAGGACATGGGTATTATGAAGTGCGAGACACCATGAATAAGAGGTTTAATCATTACATAGATATATTGCAGCATAAGTCTCAAAAGAATTTCAAGAAAGAGAAAATTAGGGTAGAAGTCATTAAAAAGCCAAAGAAAAAAAGGTAATTTTGTCAAGAAATGAGAAAAAAACTATTATAAATTGAAAATAATTTATTTTTTGTTTGGTAGATTGAAAATAATTTCGTACCTTTGCAACACGAAAGAGATAAACAACATTATTAATTTAAAAGGAGATTTAGACTATGAGTGCAAAGATTGAAATGGTAAACGGAGTTGCAAGTTTCGCTGAGAATGGGAAGCGTGAGCGTGCTTGGCATGGACTTGGACAAGTGGTTGACGAGCCTATGTTTGTGGCAGACGCTTTGAAGTTGTGTCATGCTGACTATAATGTGAAGTTGCAGCCAGTGGTTGCTTTGTCTGACGAGATTGTTCATGCAATGGAGAATGGTGAGAGCATTGAAGCAGACAAGTTGCTCTCCCTTATCATCGACAACACAAGGGCAACCGTGCGCACAGATACCAACAAGTCACTTGGCATTGTGTCCGACAAGTATGGTATTGTTCAGAACGAGGACGCTTTCAAGTTCGTGGATATGTTCTGTAGTGGCAAGTTTGCCGACAGAGACAACACTCCAGTAATTGAGACTTGCGGAGTGTTAGGACGTGGAGAGCGAGTATTTGTTACTGCAAAGTTCCCACAGCAGATTGTTCTTGATGCGCAGCGTGACGATTTGGTGGATATGTATGTGGTTTTCACTACATCACATGACGGCACTGGTTCAGTTCGTTGTATGGTTACTCCAGTGCGTGTAGTTTGCAACAATACCCTTAATTGGGCGATGAAAGACAACATCGGACGCATTGCTTTCCGTCATTCTTCTAAGGTCATGGATAGACTTGATTTGCTTAATCAAGAGAATGCAGAGTTCGCTTATAAGGCTCTCAACGTGGCAAAGGTATACACTGATGGAATGAAAGAGTGCTTCGACCATCTTCGCAACATCAAGTTAGCAGAGAGAGACTTGGAGAACATTATCGCACAGACGGTTCTCTCAAAGGACGCTGCAAAGGTTTTCATGGAGACAAGAAACATCAACCATGAGGACATCAAGACACGAGGACGCAATTTGTTCCTTGGTGTGCGTGAGTGCCTTGAAAGTGGCATTGGTCAAGAGGGTCAAGAAAAGGGTACTGCCATGTGGCTGATGAATGGACTGACAAGTTACTTTCAGAATGAAGCGACAGAGCGCAGCACAGAAATCAAGTTTGACTCTATCCTTGACGGAAATATCTACAACAAGATACAAGGTGCGTATGACCTTTGCATGAAAATTGCGGTCTAAATGTTAAAAAATAGGCCCCAACTCAAAAAAAGTTGGGGTTTTATTTTGTTATCTCAAAATAATTTCGTATATTTGCATCAAAGAAAAAAATTATGAATAAAGAATATCTGATTAGAATATACGTTTTCTCTGAGGAAATGGGCATTATTATCAATGACGCAATAGATGTTGATTTATTAACCCTTACACAGAGTTTTGATGGGGTAGAGGGGTGTTTGGCTATCTATGATGGGAAAGTGTCTCAAAATGGCTTAAAATGCCTTATTGGACTTGGTATCGCCTATCTTCCATTAAACAATTATGAGGACTTTGTTATAACTTGTCCTAATTGTGGTGAGAGAATTGACGATGATATGATACTTAATACCTATGACGAAACGTTGCTTAGTGGATATAACATTCTGTGCAGCAGAAAAGATTGTGGGTGTCAGACTGCAAGCGTAAAATATATCGGAGAATAAGTTATGAATAATACAGACAAGAATATGAAAAATCAAGTAAGAAAGGGTATTAAGGTTCAGCCGTTAAGTAAATATGCGACTGATGAGGAAAGAAGCGAGTACAACGCAAAGTTAAGAAATCTTGGCAGAAAGAAAGCAAATAGAAAGAAACTAATTGCATTTTTTAATGGCACTTTAATGGGTGATGGCTGTTCAAAGTACCATAAGATGGTGAAACGCCTAAAATAGCCATCAAGAAGTTGTGCATATATAAAAAGAGGTACAAAAGTGTATGTAAGGGTTCGATTCCCTTCGTTGAACTGGTGTTGTCTTTCCATAGGCACACCTCTTTTTTTTGTAAATAATTCAGAAAAAAATTATTATAAATTGAAAATAATTTGATTTTTGTTTGGCTAATTCAAAATAATTTCGTACCTTTGCATCACGAAAGAGATAAACAAATTGTCTAACAATAAAAAAGGAGAATAAAGAAATGATTGGTTATGGAAAAGCCTTACAAGAAATCGGTGTTACATATCTTGGTAATGTGGCACAAAGCATGAAAATGCGTCTCTCTTATGAGAATGGAACAATGACATATTGCTTGTACCTTGCTCCTTGGAATATGAGCGGACACAACACTTGTCCCAAAGGTCAGCACTGCCATGAGTTCTGTTTGAACGGAAGCGGACAGAACAAGTGTGATGAACTTGCAAGAGGTGTTGAAGGCTCTAAGATAAATCGTTCACGTATCAAGAAAACTAAGTTGTTCTATGAGGACAGAGAGCGTTTCATGGAGATACTTGTGCATGAGATTGAGAGCAAACGAGCAAGGGCAAAGCGTCTTGGATATGGGTTTAGTGTTCGCCTTAATGGTACAAGCGACCTCTCCCCTCTCGCTTTCAGAGACCTTAAAAGTGGTAAGAACATATTGGAAATGTTCCCAGATGTTCAATTCTATGACTACACAAAGGTTTATAACAGAGTGAAGTTGTTGGAACAATACCCTAACTATGACCTCACTTTCAGTTATGACGGATATAACTGGGAAGAGTGCGAGAAGTTTTTGCGCCATGGTGGCAAGGTTGCCGTTGTGTTCTATAGCGAGAATGAAACGCTGCCAAAGCAGTTTAGGGGTTGGAATGTGGTTGACGCTAATTCTTACGATATGCGTTACCTTGACCCTAAGAAGTCAATTATGGGGTTGCACTATCATAAGACTGCAAACGACTACAAAAGCGGTCATTTTGTCAAACCTAATACTCCCTTTGTGATTGACCTTGATAGCGAAACAAATGTGGATTGGGGATTTTAACATTTCCCCACCACATTTTTCCCCAAATTAATTTGGTTAATTCAAAATAATTTCGTACCTTTGCATTGTAAAACAAAAAGAGATTAAGAAGATGGGTAGAATTAAACGCAAAATGAAGAAATTACTAATTCTTTCTTTTATGCTAATAGCAGTGGGGTTGTCTGCTTGCACTGATGGGCAGACACTCACACCAACGAAGTTTATAACAAATGATTCCACATTGCTTTTCACCTTTGTAAAAGATAGTCTGTATGTGGACACTTACGAAAGTGGCTGCGGTATGGAGCAATATAGGTTAGAAATGGAATTTGAAACAAGTTCTGAGACCATATATAAGGCTTATGAATTTGTTTTGGATAATGACGGAACGGATAGGCAAGAGATACATTATATTAGGCTTTCCAAAGACCCTATTGGTGCTCATTGGGATTATATAATCAAGTTTGATAATGAGGGAATAATACCTATTAGAAAAATAAAATGAAAGTCCGAAATCCTTCCTTTTTTAATCTTTTTTAACAGAAGTTGAGGCTGACATAATTTGTCAGTCTCACTTTTTTTTTATATCTTTGCTAAAGTTAAACAATAAATAATTAGAAAAATGAATAACAACGAAAGTAAAATTTGGGAAAAATTCTATGGGAAAAAGGTCTGCTCTGAAAATCTTAATATAGAGGGTTTTAAGAAAGCCATTCCTTTTGACATCTACGATGGTCATGCGGTTTGCGAGAGTTACAGAGGACACCGCTTTGATATGATTTATCCGCAGTTAAAAGCGGTTAAGGATAGCAAAGAGTTATCTGATGCAGTAATAGAGTATGTTGGTGAGATTAGTGACAAAGAGGAAATCACAGTGATTCATGTGCTTATGGCATTTAACACACTATATAAAGATGGTGTGGAAGTTAAACCTAAAGAATAATATAAATTAAAAAGAATATGCAGAAATACGTAATAGAACTAAACTATAATGCTTCAATTGTTATTGAAGTTGAAGCAAACGACGAGGGAGAAGCACTTGATAAGGCGAGAGACCAAGCAGAGGACGCTGATATTCGTCAGTTTACTCTCGGAAAAGAAAACGAATCAAAGATACTTAGGAGAGACTAAGTTTTTTCATAGTTTTTTATTGTTTTATGTTAGTTGTTCTGATGGACTGGGAAACAATCCCAGTCCATTTTTTGTTAATAATTGTTAACAAACCAGATTTTTTTCAAGTAATATTTTGTCAATTCAAAATAATTTCGTACCTTTGCATCAACAAACAACAAATAAAATAGTAAATTATGAGTACACCATCAAGAATTATCCTTAAAGTCCGCAAAGAGGACGTAGGACGCAAAATAAAATTCGACCCTACCAAACTGCCAATTCCGCTTAAAGAGTGGATAGAGACAGATGAAAATGGGAAAGTATGGTTCGACAAACGAGGTAAAGACCTTTGTAGGATGGTAACGCTCAAAGGTGAGTACATTGGTATTTATTGCCATTGGGATGGTTATCCTGATAGTGTAGGAGAGACCCTTAAAGAGCATTTTAACGACTATGAGACTGCCCTTAACTTGTTAGTTGGCGGCTTCTGTAGCGGAATTGCAAGCGGTCATGTTGCTCATTATGCTAACAGAAACACAGACAAATGGCGCAACATCAAACCAATTCAAGGCTCATTTAATAAGGTATATGAAACTATATATGGGCAATATAATTACCTTTTTGAAGATGGTGTGTGGAAAATGAGCAAAACGAAAGAAAATTTCCACGAATTCTAAAAAAAGGTTAAAGCCCCAGAGATTTTCCAAAAAATATTTGGTTAATTCAAAATAATTTCGTACATTTGCACCACAATAAAACAATAGGAGATAAAGATATGGTAGAAGCAAAGTTAAGAGTTGAAATGACCGAAGCAAGAAATGGGAGCAAAAACCCTTTCTATGGTAATACTATGGTAAAAAAAGTGGTTGAGGACATTCTCTACCATGATACCGATAAGAGAGAAGATATTGCTCCTTGTGGGGTTTATGCCACCATTGGTATAAAAAACAAAATAACATTGGGAGAGGGTGACACACCTTTAGAAACACTGAGGGTGTTTGACATCAAAATCAATAGTCGTTATTTCGATAGAGAGGGTAATGGCTGCTACGTTGCATATTTCACCATTGAGGAAAAAACCTATGAAGTATGGGTGCGTTTTGAGAACAAGCACCTTATTGGAATAACCCTTTCAGAATGGCTGCAAAGTTCATATTTTGAAGATGGAGACAATGCAGATAACATTTATTATATGCGTGATTTCACAACAATATCAGAACTCATTTGTTAAAAAGGGTTAAAGAGCCTGATTTTTATAAGAAATTATTTGGTAGATTCAAAATTTTTTCGTACCTTTGCATCACAAAAGAAATAACAATAAGTTTAACATTAAAAAATAGGATATTAAAACTATGGCAAAAACAGAGACAAAGAAAGAAAAGTTTTCACTTGACACACGTGTTCGCCTTGTGGCAGAGAATAATGGTGGTAAGGGTGTGAAAATGCCAGTATGGTTCAACCTACCGCAGCACAAAGCACTTCGTCAGCAGCACATTGACATCTGCAAGAAACTCGTTGAGTTGTCGGTGGCTAACGGAAACTACCCTATTACCTATCTCGTTTACTTCGCAGTAGGAAAGAACGCACACCGCAAGGAGGTGTTTGAGGATGGCTACACCAAGATTGACGAGAAGAAAGCCGAGAAGATTTTCTCATGGTTGAAGATTGCTGCCAAGTATCACAAGAACGACAAGTTGTTCCGCAACCCCAATGCTGCACACGCACTTTGCCGTTTCTATGACAAGTTCAGCACCAAGACCAAGGATTTCAAGGCTGCATTGGAGCGCATGGAGAGCAACCCCAAGATTGACTTGAAGAACGCAAAGGCTCTCGTTGAGGGCATGGGTATCGGCAAGCAGTCCAAGGATGCAGAGTTGGAAGCAGCAGAAATGGCTATAGAGCCAGCAGTTGCTAACGCATAAATAAGGCTGTACGTATCTATAATATAATAAGGTGTGTGGGAAACTAAAACCCACCACCTTAAAAAAAGAAACTTCAAAAAATTAAGACTATGATTTCAGTTGGACAAATTATCGCCCTTGTCATTTGTGTTGGAGCACTTGTTGCACTTCCCAAGGTGATTACTTACTTCGGACAGAAGAACAACGACAAGGAAGAGACCGCAGAGTAAAAAAAAGTAATTATGGGTAGTACATACGAGACAGAGTTAGGCTATCAAGTCAGAGAGACAACAAGCGGACTTGACGTTACAGAGAACGGAGAGTTTGTATGCGAACTCTATGGCAAAACGCTTAATGACTATCGTTCTGACAGAGACGATGATTTCTCTGACATTGACGATGATAAGTTGGAAGCGGACATCAAGGAAACGATTGAAACGGTTGAATTTATTGAAAACCAGCAAGGTAATTGGTAAATAAACGTTAAAATCTGAAAAAAATCACGGAATAATTTGGTCAATCCAATTTTTTTTCGTACCTTTGCATCACGAAAGATAAATAAACAATTGGTAATTAAGTAAAAAGACAAAGAATTATGAGTGGACAGAAACGGCTTGAAAAAGCAATCCGAAACAACCGAGTGGTGGCAATCCCAAGTCGCAAGAAAGAAGTCGTAAAGACTGACGAGAATGGTCAGCCACTGAAGGACAAGAATGGAGAGGTGGTAGTGGAGAACACGCAACTCTACAATGTCTATAAGATGCGCTAATTTGCGCACTTTCCAAAGGTTAAACGAAGTTAAAATTTGCCGAAAGATTTGGTCAATTCAAAAAGATTTCGTACCTTTGCAACAGAATTAATAACGAGGGTTGCAATACCCTCAACTAAAAAGAGAGAGAATAATGGAAAGACCTCCGCCTTAAAAGGCTTGCACACTTAAATTATTTTTTATGTTATATAATCGAGTTTAATTTAAGGTAACGTGGGGTTCGATACCCACATAAATACGTGAGATATGCGTAGCAGAGACCGACCCTATTAAGGGAATATATTATAACATTGATTTAATTAAGACTAATAAAAAAAACTTAGACAGACCACTATCTATCAGCCCTGCCGTTAAGTGCCAAGTGAGCGTTTGCTGTATTGCATATAATCGCCACTTCCGATAGGCACATTATTCGCCCCCAAGCCGCTATTTAGAGCCGCTATTTTGGGCGTTCATTTTGGGGCATCTTCGGTCATTACCTTGCCAAGTTTATCCACCCCCTCCAAATGTGATAACGTGCGCACATTTCTATCAGCAAAGTAGAGAGGATGGTTTAGAGGTGAGGTTTTTTAAGGGGATTCATGGGCAGTGACAAGTTGATGTTGATTTTGACTTGCCGTTGGCAATCCCCATTTTACCCTGATAGCTCAGTTGGTAGAGCATCGGTTGCCAACAACCGAGGGTCGTAGGTTCGAGTCCTACGAGGGGTGCTATGCTCGTTGCGTTGTGAAACGCTCTTTGTTTTCCATAATTTGAATTGTTAGGTTTTTAGTTGGATGATGGGTTTGCCGTGAGGTAAGCCCATCGTTGTTTTTTAACAAAATTTTATCCGAAATAATTTGGTTATTTCAAAATAATTTCGTATCTTTGCATCATAATAAAACAAAGCAGTATTAACAATTAAAAGTAAGTAAAAATGAAAAGAATTACATTGTTGAGTGGTTTTGATTTTTATAAGATTGAAACCTTTGACCTTTCAGAAGAGCAGCACAACATAGCTGTGGAAATGGTCAAGAACGATGAAGATTGGAATGGTAATTATAGCCTTGAAGATGTAGATGGCGAAATGGCAAACATTTGGATTGCTGACGCTCATTCAGAGGGCAATGAGGAATATGCAGAGTTTCTTCGTAAGGCTCTCGCAGAAAACGCTGACCTCTACACTCTCACAGACTACTTAGGCGATTTCGAGCAGCCTATTGGTGAGGTAGCAGTATTCTATAATTAAAATATTAGAGTTATGGAAGAGTTAATAGCATTTTTATCTGTTGTCCAGATGTGTATTGTTTTCATGCTTATACACGACAATAACAAATTAAGAAGAAAAATAAAGAAGATGGAGACAAGGGAACTATCAAAAAAATTGGAAAATAATTCCTAAAATATTTGGTTATTTCAAAATAATTTCGTACCTTTGCAACATCAAACAACAAATAAGGAGAATAAAGATATGGCAGAAAAAGAAAATGATTTGATTGGCTTTGCCCATAGGGTGATTGGCTTTCGTATGAACGTCATTAAGGCTTGTAAGGAACTTAACATTGACGTTCCAAGTGACAAGCAGATAAGTGAATATATCAACGAGTATGGTTTGCACTTTAAGGATTTTATGGCTGACTACACCGAGCATGAGGGAATGTTCCGTTGCTTGCAGTCTCCGCTGGAGAAGTTCAAGAAAATGGTTTCTGAAATTACATTCAGCACCAAGCCGACTGACGAGGAAATTGTGACTTTCTTCAACACCCATGGCGATAACGTAGCATTGTTCTGTGAGCAGCGCACAATCAAGGAAATGAGCCCTATTGAGCGCAAGACCTATCTCAAAACCATTGAGAAGTTATCAGAAGAGAAACTTGTCAAGTTATGGAACGCTTTTATTGAGGAAAGCGCACACTATGGCGAAGATAGTTACATCTATGACATCACATCACACAAAGAATTGGCTTTTCTCGCTGGACGCATGGAATATGAGCAAATGCATAGGGTTAGCGAAATGATGAAAAATGGTACTCGTTTCATTCAGTGGCTTAACCTCAATGATGGCTCTATCTGTGAGAAGTCTGACATCAAACACACCATTACTGCATATTGGAGCGAGATTTTTGAACGCATTATGCTTTATCCGTCTGCCTACAATTTTGGTGTGGAAGTATTTTGCAATGGCGATGCAAGCACATATTTCGATGATGTGTTTTTCCCAGTGATTGCCAAGGAAATAGGCTACGCTATTGATGGTGACAAAGGAACTATCAAAAAAATTGAGAAGTGATGTTTGGTTTATTCATATTATTCTGTGTCGGCATAATGATTGCCGACACTCTCTCTGACCCCAAAACGAGAAAAAGACTTGAAAAGATAATCAATAATTTAGAAGAATAATGTATTACTACATATTACATGGGTATGACCCAAGCATTTATATTCCAATGCTTAAAGAATTGAGTATGGGGTATTATAGTGCTGAATTTCACCCAAAAAGAAAAAAACTGAAATATTGGCAGAAAAAGAAACGTAAATAAGCATGAATACAAAAGCATTACTTAGGTCTGGCTTTGCCCATTGTGTGTTTGTCAATAAAGCACCAAAAACAATTGAGGGGATTGTTATGAGGGTTATTAATGACCCAAAAGTGGCATTGTTCCCTAAAAAGCCAAATACCATAAAGGTAGAGCCAATAAACGACATGAGCGATAAAGTTATATTATCGTTTGATGATGAGGAAGTAACATCTGTCTGGACATGGAAAAAGTCAGTAGATGGAAAAAGTTATGCCTTGTTAAATATTGAATAATCATTCTTTAATCTCCTTTTGTTGACCGCAAATGTTAAGGAAAGTTAAAATCCCAGCATTTGTGGTCTTTTTATTTTGTCAATTCAAAAAAATTTCGTACCTTTGCATCAAGAAAAAATAAAAGGAGATAAAAATTATGGTTAAATTAAACAATTCAGATGAATACGAAAGTATAGGTGCGATTAAACTCACCAAAGAGAAATTCCCAAAAGCATTTGCTGCAAAAGTGAAAGAACTGCTTGAAGAAAAGGTTTGCTCTACGCAAGAAGAAGCAGAAGCAGTTGTCCGTGATATGGAGTTTGAGTTGGAAATATATTACGAAAAGGGAACTGGTCTTTTCGCAGTAGAAAGCGAAGCAGTTGAAAGTGGTACAATATATTCCCCATATACCGCAGAACTTTGTGAAAATTAAGACAAATATAGGAGATTAGATTATGGCGAAATATTTACGGCATTGCACACGCATTCACATTTATGGTGGTGATAACATGGAGAAACGTGCTTATGCGCTGATTGGTTTCTCAACGAAAGAGAACGATTCGGTGGTGACATTGGTGCGAGGTACTGAAAAGGAGATACCAAAGTGGCTGAAACGATATGGCAACTTTACGGATGCGGACATTGAGTGTATTCAGATGTTGGACTACAAAGAAGAATGGTGGTGCGACAACTACGGACTGATAGTGAGAGTGGCATAACCCCATTGTTAAATTAGTAATAAATCAAAAAAGTATAGGAGATTAGATTATGGCATTTAGAGGTTATCAAGAAAGCATTTACTATGCAGTCATTAGCAAAAAGAATTGGGGTGGCAGTAACGTGGTTGTTCGCACAGAGGACAACATCACAAAGGTCTATTTCTATGGCAATAAGATTGCCGTTGTAAACCACACCACAAAGACTGCAACATACGATAACTGCGGTTATAACAACGCTTGCACAAACGCACGTATCAATGCAGTTAAAGCCGCTTGTGATGAATTGGGGTATAACTAAAAAGGAGATTAAGATATGGATAAGATTAGAATTAAAGAGAATTACGAAGACTACGAAAAAGTTAAAAAGGCTTTCAAGAATTTCATTCATGCCCTTGTATGGGAGTCAATGGACATTGATGCTGGTGTTCATGAGGACGAAGTAAACAACCATATAGAGCGTTATTGTGCCACAATGGGCGATGGTGTTATCCATGACGTTAACAGAAACGTAACGAAGTATATCAAATCACTTGAAGCACGTTATTCTGTGCATTGCTATGAGTTGAATGAGAATGGTGATGTGATTGAAGAAACCGCCAAGCATATTGATACAGACAATGAAGTCATTGCTCTTAAAAAGGCAGCAGAGTTCTATAGAAGTGCAAAGTGTCCTCAAGTGAACATCTACGACAACGAGACAGATAAGTATATTGCTGAATGGGATTAACAAAAATTAACGTGAATTGTTTGGTCAGTTCACGTTTTTTTCGTACCTTTGCAACACGAAATAAAAAGGAGATTGAGATATGAATATAGTAAAAAAACAAGAACTTTTAGACAATATTCGCAGAATTATAGGCAACAAGAAATTTACCTTTTCTGAAGCCTACATCAAGCAGCGTGGAAGCACACCTACAATAGGTGATGATGGACGTAACTACCATGCAATAACTAAAAAGTATCTCTTCATTGATTGCTGGGGTCGTTATGATTATTCAGTAGAGAAAAGCGAGGGAGGTTGGTATTTTATGCGCTATCCAATCTGCTATAGAGTTGGAAGTGGGCAGATTATCCATAAAGTTGAACTTGAAGATATGTTCACGAAAGACTTGCAGAAACTCTATGATGATATTGTTTTCTATCTTTGGTGGGAAACTAATGTAAATCTCCCAAAGTTGAAAAAGGCATACGAAGAGTGCTTGAAATATAAGCCAATGTTTGATAAGATAAAAATTTCAGACGAAGAGTTGGAGAAAATCACAAACCAATAATATTTATATTTGGTTTTCAAATTGATTTTTTATATCTTTGCAAAGAAGTGGAAGACCATCAAAAGTGAATGAGGAACGCTTTTGATAATAAGGAAGAAAAACCTTTTCAAATTGATTGGGAACGAACTTGGGGAGGTTTGTTCCCATTTATTTTTTTTGAAAAAAAAAAATCTGTATTTTATTTGGCTATTCCAATTTTTTTTCGTACCTTTGCATCACGAAACAAATAAAAGATTAGAATATGAGTAATAGTAAGGTACGTAAAGCATTGGAAGCGCAAGCCATTTCCAATTATGCCAAAGACAAGGCAAATAAGGTATATTCAATGTATCAGAAGAATGAGAGTCTGCTCACCAACTATCAGATGTGCAAGGCATATTTCAAGGATAGCGGTGCAAGCATCATTGGCATCGTGGAGAGCATTCTCAAAGAGAAATATAATCTTCCTTGGCAGTTGAAGTTTATACGTAGGGCAACACAAGGCGCAAGGGGCAAAACCAACGCACAGATTGTCATTCCCCAGTTCAAGTATGATGAGCGTGTAAACGACATTCTTTCAAAGTATGTGAAGAAAAACTTTGAGAAAATGATTGCTGACCAGAAGAAGAATAGCGCATATCCCTTTATGTTTAGGGATTTGATTGAGAAACATACATAATCTATTCTTTTTGTTTTGCGTGGGTGCGATTTTTTCGAATTGCATCCACTTTTTTATTAAAATGTGTTAACAAATTTGGCTATATCAGGTTTTTTTCGTACCTTTGCATTGTAAAACAAAAGGAGATAAGAATTATGACATTACAAGAAATCAGAGAAATCGTAAAGAACAAACACGCAAAGCAGTATCGTGTAAACCTTATCACTGGCGGTTCAAAAATTGTTCGCTTGTGGCTACATGAAGACGGACGCATTGCCATCATGAGCAAAGGCAGAAAGAAGTGGGGTCATGAACTGAGCAGTTGGAGCGACCACTACGAGGATTGGGCGACACTGAAACTTGTCGAGCATGAAGAGATTGATTACTACAAGCGTTTCGTTAAACGTGCCACAGATGCCTTAAAAATGCTTAACGAGAGTGGTCTTTGGAAAGACATCAAAGAGTCTATTGAGCATTTCTTTAATCTATCAGAAGCGGAGCAGAGAGAACTTGTGAACTCCATTATGACAGATTCGTATGAGTTGTTCTATCACGAAGTTTACAAGGAAAACGGCAAGTATTCTTGGGTGAGGGGCTATCAAGTGTTTGAAGCCTTTGTGAGAAAAAGATGTTGGAAGTCTATCGCATGGAGCAAGTGGGAACGTGAGCGCATGAGCGCAGAAGTTGCTGAGTGTATCAAGAACGGCACAAATTTTCACAGACGTTGGGAGAATGGCTACGACAATTCTGTTGAGATTGCAAATCGTGACGGAGAAAAACTTGCTTGGTATAGTGAGGAATACAGAAATTGTGGAAATGGGCACTACTATCTTATGTTCGATGCAACCCATGCTATTTTCTATGAGGACGATTAAAGAATGTTAAAGGGAGATTTTTTCTCCCTTTTCATTTGGTTATATCAGTTTTTTTTCGTACCTTTGCATTGTAAAACAAAAGGAGATAAAGAATATGGAAAAAAACATTTTGAAGAACGGAGAGTTGAACACAATCAACGCAAAGTATGTGGCAATTGGCACAAAGGAAATTGAGAATTGGACTGATGGTGAGCCTTTCGTTATTGCCATTGATACAGAGGATGACTTTGACGCAAATGGCTTCGACTATGAGAACTACAAGGATATGAAGGTGGGAGAGACAAGGGATTCTTGCTCTGTCTATGATGGTATTTTGGTAATTCGTATTCGTTAAGCATTAAAAGCCAATTAGGAATTGTTAAAAGTGTGAAAAGGCTTGGCTAATTCAGATTTTTTTCGTACCTTTGCATCACGAAACAATTAAAGATTAGAATTATGGCAGACGTTAAGGCATTTATCAGAAAGTGGAATGGTCGTACCTTAGAGGACGATGGTAGTTATGTATCAAAGGAATTTCATTCATTTCAAGTGGCTTTCTTTAATGCAATGAGGAAAATTGCTAAATCACTTGATGGTGAGGTTGTTAATCCATTGTATGGTCACTATGATATGAGTGGCTTCATCAAGTGTAGCGACAAGTATATATATTTCAATTATAGCAATGGTTGTGGACGTGGTGGAAGAAATCATGTTGTTTTGAAAAATAATGGAGATTGGCTTGCACCAATGTATTGCAGAACTGCAAAGAATGAAAAAGATTATCGTGGTGGTTACAATAATCATTGCTATTTTGAGGACTGCGAAAAAGTAATCGAAAGATTGTTGAAGTAAAAGCATAAAAATATAAGGAGAAATAACCTCGTATAAGGGTAAGAGTAGGTCGTTTTACGCACAATGCGCATTTGTGTAAGAGGTTGGCAGTAAGTCAAGTAAGGAAAGTGCAACTCCACCACTAATTAGTTTCTCCTTTTGCTTATAGCAAGGTTGGGTTGAAAGATGGGATTGGGTAGCCATCGCAAAGAGAGGATAAGGATTGCCCACACAAGAAATCAAACCCCTCATAACCTTGTTAAGTTTTTTCTCATTCTTTTCTCCTTTTGAACCCCAAATGTTAAGGAAAGTTAAAAGCCTGACATTTTGGGGTTTTTTATTTGGTCAATCCAATTTTTTTTCGTACCTTTGCATTACAATAAACAAAAAGAGATAAAGATATGGGAATATTTTTCAACAACAACAAAAAGCACTACTGCGGAAGATACAAGGGTATTGATGTTTGGCAGTATGGCTGCATGATTGGAAATAATTGGTATGGTGATTTCTATGTTACTATTCCAAGGGGAGCAACAAAGCGTGACATGAAAGTTAAAGATAGTGTGTGCCGTTCTCTCGAAGCCGTTAAGGACTATATTGACAGAAACTTAGAAACATTGAAAGAGGAGAGTGCGAAATGAGCGTAAGAAGTGGACACAAGACAAGCAGAGAGCCGTTAGAGATTTATAATGGTTATCGCATTATTAAGGTAACGGAGATTGAGTATGAGCGCAGTTGGTTCGACCCATCACGTTATTCAAGTTGGCCTAAGAGTAAAGAGGTTCATTTCGATTTCTGCAAAGAGGGCAGCGAGAAAAAGCCATCGCAGCACTATGGGGCATGGGCAAGCAACATCAAAGACTGCAAGGAGTGTATTGATAATTTCATCAAAGACGATTCCATCTATTTCACTGCCGAGGAACGTCAAAAATATGTCAAGAAACCCAACGAAAAGTGCGATTATGCCTATGGCTATGATAGTCTTATGAAGTTGCTTAAAGAGCACCAAAAGGCTGACAAGCGCATTAAAATCTTGCTTGAAGATAGATTGGTTGACGCTAATTTCCATTCAGAAGCAGGTTTGCTTTCCGAGGGCAAATATGACGAGTTCATTGAGTTGGTAAGAAAGACCTACAAGTTCCATGAGAAGTTTGAGGTTTACACCGCTACGGAGTGCAAGCGCATCAAAGACCCAAAGCAGTTTGAAGAGGGTTTGGCAAAAGTGATTAACGATTACCTTGCAAGCCAAGGGGTAAAAGATACATCTGTAAATGTAAGGTTTATAGAAGATTGGTAAAGTCTGTGAAGATGTGTAGCCAAAAGAGTTGAATTTGTGAAAGTTTGTTAAAGGGGTTGAAATATACCCCTTTTTATTTTGCCAGTTCAAAATAATTTCGTACCTTTGCATTACGAAAGAATTAAAAACAGAAAGATTATGGATTACGAAGTTAAATTGAAAGTTGCGCCTATTTTCAATCATTTCTATGAGACAAATGATGTTAGGCATCACGAGGAAAGGCTTTACACAAGTGCTTGCACGAAATATACGAGAGACGTTATCAATGGCTACAAACGTGGTAAGAAAGCGGTTTTGAAGTATATTGAGAAAAGTGACAAGCCACTTGAAGCAATCACCAAAGAAGAGTTAATTAACGTGTTTGAAAAAGCAAGTAAACTTAAATATTAATAGAATTATGAAGAAAGTATTATGGCTTATTGTCTGCCTTATGACAATGGTACTGAGTGTTAATGCACAAAATGGTTGGAACAAAGCGGTATTTGATGCCGATGAATTAAAAGGAACTGAAAGTTACACATCATATTATTATGAGGATGCGAATGGGATGGTCGTTTTTTTCTCTAACGAGCCATGTTACAAACTTGTAACACAAAGTGGCATTTTTGATTATGGAGTATTAGGGGATGACGATGTAATAGTTACTATTGGGTTTTATGATATAAACAATAAACTTATAAAAAAAGAACAATCTGCTTTCTATGTTTCATCAAAAGATAAAGGTTCATGTTTTTTGTCAGCAGCATTGAAAGAACGAGGAACTTTCTTTAAAAAATATATTGAAAAAGAAAAAGGGTATGTGAGAATTATTGCCCCAAGATTTGGTAGAAGTGATTTTGATATTAAAATACCTTGTATGAATAATTAAAATATGTTAAAATCTCGAAATCGTTTGGTGGTTTCGAGATTTTTTCGTACCTTTGCACCATAATAAGAATAGGAGATAAGATTATGATGTTCAACAACAAATTCAATTCAGACGGAACTATTCACTTTGATGTGAATGAGTGGACGTGTACCGACCCAGATGAAGGTCAGTTTTGTCGTGTAATTGATACCCATACCTTTGAGTATATCCAAATTAAGGATATGGAGGGTAAGGAACACTCAAAGAAGTTGCTTGATAGTCTGAATGACAAGACCACAATCAAGGATTGGTATCAAGACGAGATTGACGTTAACGATTATGACGCTGACGAATTGGGCGAGTATCTTTCCCCTTATGGAGGTGACGAGTTCTTAGGTGATTCAGAGGGGGCAGAGCGCAACCAACTGATTGCAGAGTGTGTTTTTGAAACAGATTTAATTAGTGGCGACTATGACTGAAAAAAAGATAAATCACATTTATTTTGTAGATGGCGGTGACAACACAAAAGGCACAATTTGTGCTTTTGAGGAGCACATTGATATGCGTCATAAGGATTGTGTCAGCACCATTGCAGAGAAATTAAAAGAAGTGTTTCAAGGCAATGTGTTTATGTGTGAACACGCAAAAGAAATTGCAGAGCAGATTGCCTATTGTGAATACGCTGTTCTTGACCAATATGATTTTGGTGTTGAGGTAATAACTCTTTTTGAGTGTTAAAAACCCTTAAAATATTTGGTGGTGTGGAGATAATTTCGTATCTTTGCACCATCAAACAACAAATAAAAAGGAGATAAAGATATGGGTAAGAAGTTTACAAGTAAAAAAGCACCAGAGGTAGTCTATGAAGTTGTAGACGAAAAATGGCTTGATAATGACACTTATGTTGTAGTTTTTAATGATATGAAAGACGCTGATGGTCTCACCTATCATCTTGAAGTCGAATACCATAAGGACGAGGATAAGATTACATATACAAGGGTATATAGTTTTGACATCGTTGAGGCTT
>Ga0247610_10000167_pt1 | contig 109744 bp, 86 predicted proteins | sample 174DNAGHGhighgp2_FD_193483 | JGI IMG/M metagenome (GOLD analysis project Ga0247610, IMG submission 193483) | Sheep rumen microbial communities from Palmerston North, Manawatu-Wanganui, New Zealand - 1742 DNA GHGhigh gp2 | ecosystem: Host-associated > Mammals > Digestive system > Stomach >... | reverse complement strand
TCACCGATACTATGAATTGTACGAGGATTATATGTAACCCTTATGGGTTTACCACATCTCGGGTTAGCACAACGAACTTCGATGGTCTCCTCATCGTCTGATGTAGCAACGAGTAATCCCCACATGAGAAGTTCACGATCCTGATACTTTGTCTTCCTCATGAAGTCTTCAAGATCTTTGAAATCACCTATTGAAACATTCTTGATGTGATCATATATTACAGACCACTTCTTGAGCTCGTTGTCAACAGGACTGTTTGAAGATGGTGCTGCAAGCTTTATAAAGTCAAACCAGTTGATTGAACGAACAACGCAACGATATCCCGACAGAGGAAGTGTGAGAGGTACATCATTGATGCCTGAATCATACTTCTGAATGATACCTTCGATATTACTGTTTTCGATGATATTTGCTTTAAGGATTTCGTCCTTAGAAACTTCCTTTACAACAATATCAACCTGGTTTGTATATGACAGGTTTGCAGTTACGCTCTCATCAACATTCACTGTGACAGGTGTATCCTTCTCAACAGTAATGTTGATTGTGGGATTCTGTACAGGTTCGTTGGATGGCTTATTGCCCGATGCAGTATTGGAAACATCACCATTATTCTGAACATTCTGCATTGTAGCATCAACTACAACACCATCTACGATGTTTTCGGATGCAAGTGTATTGTCAGGCATGATCCAGTTATCAAGAATCATCATTTCGAATTCAGGTGTTATCTTATCACCATTCTTCTCATATAATTCACAGAGTTCTGCCTTAACAGCTACCTGATCAAGAATAATACGACCTGTGTTATCCTTCATCATTTCTGTAGGAATTCCTCCTGATATAAGCTTATACTTTGCAACAACCTTATTGATCATGGTTGTTACAATTGCAAGCTTTTCTGTCTGGAATCCGATGGCCTGTTCATGGTATTTCATATCCTTCTCATCAGGAGGCATGAAACCACTTGTTTTAGCAGCAGCCTCATCTGCAATAGCTTGCTGTTCTGCAGCCGCAGCAGCACGTGCTTCTTCACGAGCTCTGTCTTCAGCTTCGATCGCAATCTGCTGATCATTCTCACCGTAGATATCTTCATCATCGGGTATCTGAGGTGTTGAATTAGTTATAGTTGGTACCGGAGTATCGCCCGATGCAGCTTTATGCTTGTTAATGAGATCAAGCAACGGATCTTTAGACTTGTTATTCTCGTCCATTTTGTATGCTCCTTTATATAGATTTTTATTTGTATCATTATACAAATAAATCATACATGTAATTTTAAATTTCTATACATATATCATTTATTTGTATATGACAATCATATACTATTAAATTATTGATAAGGTTGTGTGAATATGAATGAAAAACTCATGTGGTTCAATCCAGATATTCAGTTTTTGTTTCATGCTAATATAGTAGAATATGATATGAAAGCTATGTCGGTAAGTATATCCGAACGATATAACTTATTAGACAAGAGTATTATAGAAAAGCTTAAAAGAATGCCAAAAGAACAAAGAACCCGAGAAGTAGGATTGATCCAAAAAGATAATAAAGAATTCTCCCAGCGTCTAATACAATGTGAGTTGGAAACACGTAGAAAATTCTTAGAAACAAATGGGTTAGATGAATCAAATGTTGTATCATTACATTCTGATGCATGTATATTTGATTCAAAGAAGAGGATAGTCAATAACATCGAGGGTGTTGAATTTAAACATGCAAACACATGGACATCATATATGAGATTCAAAGGAATTGAAATGTTTTATGATGGGGAGACCCTGGAATATAAAGGTGTTGCAAAGGAATTGTTAAATCAACATACTCTTGGTATCCATAAATATCTGTGTGATATATTCAATAAGATAGAAAACTATGATGATACGATTATCGATTATATAACACGATTTCAGATGAAGTATTTACAGGATAGACTACCTGATTATTATTACATATCATTTGGACGTGTTGGTGATTATAAGATGTCGAATCTTGAATTATTTTCGTTCATTGCAAATGTTGTAATGAAAGAGATTGGAGGTAAATAAAATGCCCGAACAATATATTCGGTTTGACTTTACATCTGTCAAAAAACAAGGATCCATGCAGTATTATGTACTTGCAGAGAATATGACAGAAATGCAACAGTTCCTTTCACAACATGGATTTCATGATGTTAATGATGCATTGAAATTGCATTCAGGTGACAAATATAGAGCAAGTGACTGTTCACATATATTGAAAACCTATCGATTCATGTCAAATCATAAACCTGGTGTATTCCCAGTTATGACATGTGCAAGTTTTGTTGATCATGCAATAGAGTCAGCAGCGAATGATCTTGGTGATCATTCAATATTTGGTGAGGCCATACTAAGGCAGGATATAGAATTCATTAAGATGATTGGTGGCGCTATAACTAAATTATCACATGGATATGTAATGGATTATACACTTGCTGATGAATCAACATTGTTCGAATGTTTTGAGAATGGTGGTACCAAAAGAGATATGATTGAAAATACTTCAGATTGGTTAATTCGTCATAGTGGTCCGAGCGAAGATCCTACATCACTAGCAATACTTCAATCATTATATGATGCTACACCGGATTCGGATAATGATTATGGTGTTTATCCAATAACCGTTGAAGCTTATGTTTCATATTTCACGGAACTAATGATTGATTGTTATAATTGAAAGGAATGGTTCTATATGGCAAAAAAGATTTTATCACCGGAAGAATTGGTTGAAACACATAAACCAAAAAATGTTAAGTTCAAATACATCTTCACTGATGATTCATTGTTAAATGAATTATTGGTTGCAAAATATCCAATGGATACATTGGATACAATCGGTGATGATAAACTTACCGAAGCAGCCATGTTTGCCAATTATAGTGATTATGAAAGAACGATAATTGGTAAATCAAATTCACCCGTCTTTTTGGATAATGGTGTCGTTGTATCAAAGAAGCTTGTAACAAAAGCGGATAAGAAATTACAAAAAGTATCAATAGGATTCTTTGTATATAATGATGCACACTATGTTGCAATAAAACTTGTATACGAACGGTTTGCAATACTTGAAATATTTTCATTAGTAAAATAAAAATACGAGGTGGGGCATATAGCCCCACCACCATATTTTTTTTTGTTTTGAGGAAAACAATGACAAACCTTATTACGAACCAGGTGTTGCTGTTGTCTCATATGGATTAGCAATAGATTTACTATCACCTTTCTCATTGATGTAGAGACGTGAGTGATCCTCAGGTACGAGAGACTGAGGAGCAGGTGCAACACGCTCAACACGACGTCTACCAGCTGTCATAACAGGAGCATTACCAAGACCAGACTGAACTGCATCGAGATAAGGACGCTCACCATTATTGAAGATAGGTGTGTTGATTGTACCGCCATTAGACGGAGTAGGTCCATTGGGATCGAAGAATGCATCGCCAGCACCAGGATTGAGGTTGATTGAGTTACCAAAGATGGCGAACTGTTCAACATACCTAGCAGCCAGGTCATTTACATATGCACTCTGGATGAACTGACAAGTGAAGTTCAGATCAAGTGTAGCGATCTGTGACTGACCTGTATTGTTCGAATTGAATATCTGATTACCAACCTTACCGGAAGGAACGCATCCGAGAGCCATTGTTGCAGCCTCAACACGTGCACCACTTCTGTCGAGCACGATAACGAGGAACTCTGCAACTTCCCATGCAGGAGAAGGCTCAAGAGCGATTGTCGATGACAATACGTTTGCTCCGGTGTTAGGTGCGAAGATTCTCTGAGGTATGAGATTCTCATCAACTGAACCAGCAACAAGACCATGGTATGTTGTAAGACCTGTAACAGGATCTGCTATACCATCAACCCACATGTTGTGGAAGTTAGCCATAGGACGGCCTACCATTTCAGGAACCTGGAACTGAATAGACTGACCAGACTGCTGATTCTGTGTTGTAGGAATCGAGATGCTACGACCTGCGAAGCCGCCCTGAAGGGTAGCCGGAGCAAGACCAGCATCACCGATATTACAAGTAATACCGGTGTTGTATGCCTCGATTATCTTCTTATACTGACCGAACTCACCCTTCGGATCATAAGCATTATTCTTATCGCTACCGAAATAATGAATGAGGAAATAAGGACCACGATACATTACAGCGATAACGCGGTTGGTAGTAAGCGGATTAAGACTTCTAAGAGTATGTATGTCGGGTGTGAGACCGCCAAGCATACCTGTGTACTGTGAAAGGTCACCATGATACTCACGGATGCCTGTCTGTAAGCTAATAGCCATAAATTAATTCCTCCTTTCTACCAAATCATTCAGAAGTTGTACGTCTCTGAACGTTAACGATGATCGGAACTCTGAGTATGAGACCACGGAATACTACGGTTACATAGCAAACAACGATCTCGCCGCCATCTTCGGGATTGATATCTCTCTTGAAATTGATATCCAGATCCTGAACGAGATTGCCAACCCAGTTAGAGAACATATTATCAACTTCATCCTTGAGGGTGTTGAGAACACCATCGTCATTATACTCAAGGAGGTAGGAGTTGATCTTATTCTGAAGCAGATATATGAGCTGTGAAAGCGTACGCATATTGCTCTCCTGGATAAGATCAGATGTACCATCGCCTCTATCAAGAGTACGCTGAGACTGTCTCTGAAGGTTTCCGTTGATGTCCATAATCCAAGTATTACCACCTGAATTATAGAGCAGCTGTCTGAGCTCCCAATCAGTAGTATCGATATCCGGGAAGAATGATGAATACTCTGTTGGAGCGATATTGGAATATTTGCCAGTAAATGGTTTATTTACTGTATACTGACGCATGTGTGAGAAGATAGAGTCAACGATCTTCTTTGTGTAGGTATATGCAATACCATCAGCAGCAGAAACGAAACCACCGATATCCCATGAAGCATTACCATTGTCGAATCTCTTGCTGAATGACTGATTTACCAGCATTGCTGTGTTAGCATCAGTTACACCAGCATCGAGATGCAGTGACAAGCCTGAACCAGGACCGAGAGGTCTCTTATCTTCAGGAATTCCCTGGAAGACACGCACGATCATCAGATCATACATTGCCTGCTTAACGTCTATATCAACAAACTCTGTGATGTTATCGATGAGCTTGTTGTTGAGCAGGATTGACTCCTTCTCATCATCGGTATAGATAGTTGAAGCATTGATGATATCGATAGGCTTGTATACCATGTAAGGAAGTATTGTCTGACCAACGATAGTATTAGTACCACCATCAAACAGATACTTCGCAGGGCATCTTGTGGGTGAAGTGATACGTGCATCGATCTCACCACGGTATGCTCTAACGAGGAGCTCTGAATAGTGCCACTTGAATTCTATATCAGAAACGTTATCATCAAAGAATCCAGCATAACCATTCTCGACGGGGATACCGCCAAGCTCTGAGTTAGGATTGATACCGTATGTTGCCGAATAGTAGTTTGAAGGAATATCGATATTGGCAAGACCATATCTGTAGATAGATCCCTGTGTACCACCGACAGCATAACGATAGATGTATGAAGGTGAAGCATCCTTAGGATCTGTTCTAACAGTGATGTTTGAAGCATCAATTGTTATAAGCAGACCTGTTCCTTCAGAACCTGAAGTGATTGTTGAATACCACATGTTGGCAGCCCAAGTATCACCTTCAACACCATTTACAATAGCATTGTCAACGATCTTGAAGTAAGCTGTAGGATCGAAGTCTGCAGGCTGCTCTGTAACGAGTCTGTAGGTATCCGTTGTCAGATACTTTGAAGGATTGATCTTGTCTTCAGATTCTGCACTTGCAGCTATTACGATCTCAACATTCTGTGCACCTGTAGGATCAGTAACATCAACGGGTGTTGCGCTTGTGATCTTGAAGTATACACCAGTGAGATTCTCAACTGCAACGAGATCACCAACAACATACTTTGTTATTGGAGAACCAGACTCTGAAGTAGGTGTACCGCCGTTAACCTTCCAAAGAACATCAACACTTGTCTGTGAGTTAGCCTGATAGATCATATCATCATATGATGTGCCAATCATGTCAGTTGAAACAGGTGCCTTTGTAGGAGGTGCTCCTATAGAGAACTTGCTGTTGCTATTTACAGCAAATACATCGTTCTCATCCTTTGCAATGTTATAACCATTTACAACGATTGAGCCATCCGATGTATCAAGTACAACAGTACCAGGCATTGTGAGATACTCACTGTCAGAACCTGCTACTGCGAATGATGTAACTGTCGATGAAGGCAGTACAAGCTTGCCGTACAGAGCATTTTCAGCGATTGCTGCTGTTGCATCAGGATCGATCTCAGGAACCTTTGTATCAGCTGTACTCTGATCAATGTATGCTACTTCATAAACAACGAACTTGTTGAGCTTGTTGTCATTTGTAACACCATCAAGACCAACAACAACAAAGTCATGTGAGAACTTTCTTGTTGTGCCATTAACTTCCTTTACACGAGGCTGGAGTTTTCTGGACTTGATAAGCTGGGTGATAGCGCTCTTGATAGCAGTATCATCATTTGTTGAGAATGTATAAGCCCTGATCATATCCTTCTCAGATGTCTCTGTATATGGACCATCGCCAACATAGAGCTGTGAAATCGGGATGTATGTTATTGCACCAGTATACTGGTTGATACCAGCGATCATCTGAAGTGACAGTGTTGTTGGTGCATTACAGAAAATGTCACCTACATGATATGCATCACTTGCGTTGAACACACCATATGTCTTTGCATTCAGAATAGACTGGAGATCAGTCGGGTTTGCTGCATACTCGGAGATATCAGTATCAGGATCAAGGAAAGTCTTGATACGATTTGAAGGATACAGCTTAGGAATGTCGAGGTCGATCATATCAACCTGGTAATATGGAAGCTTAACATCTGTATCGCCGTTATAGATATAACGACCATAGATAGCATCAAAGATATTAACATTCATGGTGTTATAAACATCATTTACGAATCTCATATCCTTTGTACCATATACAGGAGGAATATCAGCATCGATCATTTCTTTAACATGAAGCATGTATTCAGTATAGAGTTCTTTAATGGCATTCTCATTAACCGTAGGAACGATTATTGATGAACCCCTAACTCTCTTGCCGACAGCAACATTTACAGAATCGATAGAGTCTGATCTCAGAACGTTGTTTTCATTTATAAGTGATGCAGCAAACTGCTCAACAACCTGTGATGTACGAGTATCTATTGTATTGAACAGATATCTTACATTAGCAGGACGTCTTGTCTGCTGTGTGAGGTTTATAGCATAATTATAGAAATTATAAACCTTACCTCTACCTGCTGCGATACTTGTCATGAATACACGCTGCTTCCATGTTGTTCCGTCTGTTTCATCCTGTGTTTCATCAGAACTGAATCCGCGAACAAGAGCATTATTGAGACGCTCAGTGTTCTTGAAGCTGGAATGAATAACTCCAGGAGGTAAACCATTGTTACCATTACCGGAGGTAGTCTTGAAGCGAACGTGCATTGTATTGCCGTCCCACTTCCACTGAACAAGCAGACAAGAAAATGCATATGTAGAATCAGGCGGTGTTACACGCATGAACTTTATCGGAGCATTCTGATTAAGAATGGATCCGGGATATGTTACAGTCTGACCATACTTCTTAATGTCTGCAGGGCTGAGATTTCTCATACCATACGCAACGTTCAGAACGTCACTTCTGTTAATAGATATGATCTCGTTATCTGCACCCATAGGTGCTCCTGTAACAACCAATGTTGCGTACAACGAAGGATCGTCTGCAACAACAGTCGGGAGTTCACCTGCATACATTGAATTGTCAATGATATGTACAACGCTGTGAGGCATTGGATATTTTAAAGCATATCTTGATTCAAGCATATTTTCTTCTCCTTTTCTAAAAGATTAATTGCAATTGAAGAGCTTTATATCATGAAGAATCGCGATTCATGAGGTAATCGCTCGCAATTATCAATGAGTTTATATTAAATATTATGGTGGGGCATAAAGCCCCACCACATGATCATTTTTCTTTTAAAGGATATTCAACGAGGTAACCATCAACTGCCTTACGGCCATCTCTGTCGATAGTAATTGATGCAGGATCTACATCAGGTGCAGGATAGTCAGGTATCAATCTTCCTTCACTATCGTAAGTTTCAAATGATATGTCGGTATCTGAATCACCAACGACAACATATGTCTTTGGTTCAACACCTTCATATTTGAGATTTGAATTTACATTGGGAACGAGATCATCGAGTACTCTTCCAGCATCAGATGAATTGATCGGTGAATAATCGATATTAGTTGTAGGAAGATTTGCCGTTCCTGCAGGAACTTCAAATATCTTATCCAACATTGATCTACCGATGTCCATTGACGATCCAGAGTAACCAGTGTTACCAGTTGCATTTGCAGCAGCGGGATTATTTGCAAGCTGATTCTGTTTGATACGAATATCTGCAATGTTTTTCTTTATAGAAACTCTTGCATTAGCCATACCAGCTATTGCATTTCTACCAGAAGTTATTGCCGACAATGCTTCTATCTCTTCTTCAGTAAGACCAATCTTACCCTTTTCAGAGATACTCTCATAAAGTTTCTTTTCCATCATCTTTATGAGTTTTAACTGATCTGCTTCAAGAGCACGGAGAGAATTGATTTCCGATGTGAAGATCTTGTTTGGATCAACCTTATTTTCAAGAGCCGGTAAACGGGATTGATCATCGATGTATTGAAGCAGTTTACTATTACTACCCCAATTGTTTGATGAATATGGGGATATGAATCCATCCATATTATATAATACCGGTGTTGTTTTAAAATTTGAGAATGCTTCCTCCCACGTCATTGATGGTTGATCCTGATATTGTGGTTCAGGAGGTTGAGTGAATGGGTCATAACCATACGTGTCAACGCTCTGTTGTGCTTGCTGTTGATATGATGGAGAGTTATCCAGCATACTGAACATTTCGCCAAAATTCATTTATGTGTCATTCCTTTCTAAATACGCTCTTTATCTTTGAGCTTTTCTAAAAGGTTGTATTTATTACCATTTATCAGAGTTCATCCATTGATGAATACATTCTGCACATTTTATCATCTGTAACTTTCTAGGATGATTATGTTGCATTATTAAATGACAAAGTCTGCATTCATAATTTTCATCGGTTTCTGTTTCATTACCTTCATCATCGGTATATTTTGGATTCTCTTTTCTGAATTCATCTGTAATATCTTGCATCGCAAAGTTTTTTACTTTACGATCAATTGTCTCATTATGATTAATACAACGAATATCTTTACCTGTTATGATTTCGATAATACATTGGTTTTTTATAGACAAAGTCTGTTGGATATGTACCAACAGATCATAGTCGTTTATATTATTCAACCGACGAAAGTTTTTGTTCCCATGAGGTTCTTTCATTTTTTCGATATCAAAAATCTCCATGTGACTAGGTCTCTTTTCTTCGTCCATAATATTCATCCCCTATCAGAATAAAAAATTAATCTCGTTTGGTTAATGCATACAAACCATTCAAACATTCAATCTCAATAACATAAACAGAATCACATTCTGCTTTAATATTGTAGATCTTAGAGTACATAAGTTCCTCAGCTTGTTTGTTTGCTTCTTCACTCCATAAACCAGTTGACTTAACTGTATCACCATCATAGTCACCACCGATGGCTTTAAGTCTACTATTGGAAGGAGTGAGTGTGTCTGCAAACGAGACTGATACTATCTTGTGGGATGCTTCGGGATTTATAATAGGATAAGTATCATACGTTTCGCCACGGAATTGAATTTCCATCGTATCAACAGTTGATAGAATATGTACCTTTGTAAAGAATGCTCCAAGGTAGTCACCAATAGGATATCTAACGGTATACACATGACGATTTGCATCGACGATAACAATCTTTGCACATTGGTAAATCACATCGGTCAATGTCAATGGACGAGTAACCATCTGGTTCTGTTTTACATCAAGATATTCCATCAAGATTGGAACGTTACCTTCTTCATCGAGATATAACTTTCTGAAACGTGATCCGGGGTTATTCATATAAATATTGCACAAATCATCGATCATCTTGTTATCATATATATTTGTCAATACACCAGGTTTTACTTCTTCTTTGTTGGGGTGAATATCCTGAATGTTTGAATAAGAGAAGAACTGTTGCATTTGGAATTTGATCAATGGTTTGAATAATGAAACGCATGTATGTAATGGATAACCAGTTCTAAAGATTCCTATATGAGGATTGTCAGTGTTATAACGTGGAGCTGAGATAACGTTTCTAGCCGTGTAAGTAGTTGTCTTAGTAAGAAGATGCTTTTGGAAGAAACCATTCTTTGAACCAACATAATCATGAATGTAAGTATATATGTCAGCAACAGCATCTTGGAACTTTGCATACAACTGAACAGCATTCGTTGTTGTATGTGAAGTAACGCTCTTCAGACCAAGTATGTGTGAATATAAAGAGTTCAACTCACTTTTGGTATGTTTACCATTTCTCATACCGATCTGTCTAAATCCCGGAGGTAATACCAAAACTTTATCATTGAACAATAACCTCTTTGGTGATTTAGTAAGGATATCAATATTGTCTTTTGATCTAGTATTGATAGTTTTTCTTATATCTATATTATCCCATATTTCATATAGATCCTTGAGTCCACAATACTTTCCTTCTTTTGATGCAACAAGTACACCATTTTCCAAATTACACCTTACTTCACCATATGCCATTTTTCTGATAATACCACCTGATCTGGCTATAATGGTTTTTGTGATGTCTGGATTGAATACATGAATAGGTAATTTGATATAACCACATCTGTATTTACGTACTTGATCTGTTTGACCAAATATCTCTTCGGAGAATAATCCTTCTGGATTGAATTGGTTTTGTGTTCTGTATATATGCTGTGATGTTACTTCTTTGAGATCATTTATTTTTATATAACGATCAATATCAAATAATTCAATTATTTTCATTTATAATCTTCCTTTCATTATAGATTAAAGATTACCGAATCGTTCATTGAATATATTTTCTATTTTTTATTTATTTTAAAATATATATTATATAAAAGACGGGAAATAGTAGGAATAGTATTTTATATATTATTATATATAAAGAGAAAAAATAAACAAGAATGAGAGTAGAATTAAAGAAAATAGATAAAAAGTTCGCCGCGGATTTTCCTTGCTTTTATTTTTTATTAAATACCAAGATTCTAAATATATATAATTACTATGATAATGAATTACGTAGCAGGGTTGGGTGGCGGCAATGCCTAGAAGAAAAGTATAGCCTGTCTAGAAGGTATACTCGCGGCATATTTTTTTCTTGTTAATTAAAAAAAAAATACCGGCGGTTAAGCCGGTATTAGAATCACAGAGCCAGCATAATTCCTCTTGAACCGAGAATGGTTCTGCCGTCCTCAGTGTACACAGGATCAGCCACAGTGTACAGAGGTATTTTTTTATTTGGATATAAAGCTCTGTAAGCTGCTACATACATAGCCGAAACTATGTATATATTCTCAGGGCTTTCCTCGGGCAGAGGATCTATTCCTGTAATCTTTTTCTCGAAAACAGGAATACCCTCTATGGGATTGCCCTCATGAGTTTCGTTTTTGGCTGATGCCATACCGTAAGATGGGATTACCATAATGGGTTTTACATTGGCATCTGCTACCAACTTCCTAATTGCCGGATTGCTGTGACAATCTTCCTCAGCAATGATTGAAATTGGATGTGCTGTGAGATTGAATATCTTTTTCATACTATTTCTCCTTTCTCTCCATCAGGAGAGTTAAAAGTTATTGCAATCTTCGGTTGGATTGACCTTAATATCGGTTCACGCCTCCGATGATCAATCCAACCTACTAATTGCCTGGCTAGAAAGAGCATAGATTCGATTAGCTATGTTCTTTATCATAGTAATAATATATATGTAGAAACTCAAAATAATAGCCGGTAGCATAGTAAAAATGTGAAAAAATATGTGGGGGCAAATGCCCCCACAAACAAATATAAATAACTGACCCGGTATGTTTCTTACCGAGTCCATTCTAGGAGGTTCACACCATGCCAGTAGTGTGTACATATTAGAGAGTTCATAGACGAACTTACTTTTTTGTCTATTGAAAGACATATATTATTTTTGCGTGATATAGGGACAACTGTATCGTACGATTAATCTTAGGAGGAGATATGACTATGGCTAATCAAATCAAAGACGATGTTTTCTACGTCAAGAAAAATGATATTGATGCAATGAGACGTCGTCCAACAATGTACATTGGCGGTATTGGTGAAGCCGGTGCATTTCATCTGGTTAATGAGTTGATCTCAAATAACAGAGATGAATGTCTTAAAGCAGAATCACCTGGCAACATGATCAAGGCTACCATAACTGACACAGAAGTTACTGCAGAAGATAATGGTAGAGGTATTCCAACGAACATGCTACAAATACTTCTGGAGACTAACCAGGCTGGATCTAATATGATAAGATCTGGTGGATACACTGCTGGTGAGAATGGTTCAGGTATTACTTGTATAACTGCTCTTTCATCATATATGGAAGTCACTACTTTCAGACCTACTGAAAAGAAGATGATGACTTTGATCTATAAAGAAGGAGAGAAAGTGGATGAGATAGTTAAACCATATAACGAGAAACGTGGTGGTTTACGTACAACATTCCGTCCATCAAAGAAGATACTTCACACAAACAAGTTTCCTGTTGAAAAGATCAAGATATGGTTACAGGATTTCAATTATACATTGCCTCGTGGAATCAATATGATCTACACAATCAATGGTGTTGAGGATCATGTTAAACATAAGGAGTTATGGGAATTCTTTGCAGATGAAACCCATGATGTTGTTATTCCTCAGGATGCAAGAATGTGTAATGATCTTCAGTTTGAATGTGAAGGTAAATTCCTTGAAGAGATCGTCAATGATAAAGGCGAGACTGAGATGAAGGAAAGAACATTCAAAATGGAATGTGTTATCACTTATGCTGATCCCGAAAAGTACAAGGGTGAAGATATTATTCATTCTTGGACTAACATGTTACACAATAAGGACAATGGTGAACATGTTGATGGTGTTATGAGAGCATATAACAAAGTCATGAAACAGAAGCTCATTAACAAGTACAAGAAACTCGAAGGTGTAAACCTCAAGAGAGATATCGAAAGTCATATGAGCATGGTTCTGCGTGTATCTTGTGATGCAGCTAATATGTTCTCTGCTCAAGCTAAACAAGCGAATGTATCCGAAGAACTTGGTAAGGCAATTGAGGAAGCAGTAATCAAGAAATTATCTAATTCGACATCCGGTGTACTTGGTGAAATCGTTGAAGTAATTCATGGTAACTATCGTGCACGTATTGAAGGAGAAAAGATGCGTAACGTTGCTAAAGATGCTAAGGGTTTCAGATCATGGCAGAAACCTGATTCATTCTATCCATGCTCATCAGCCAAATCAGATCATCCAAAGGAACTGTTCCTTGTTGAGGGTAACTCAGCAGGTGGTGGTTTAAAGGCTGCTCGCAATGCTAAGTATCAGGCGATATTAACTTTCAGAGGTAAATCAAAGAATACTTGGGATTGTACTCTTGAAGAAGCTTTAAAGAGTGAACCCTGGTTGAATCTTGTTAAAGTTCTTGAATGTGGTATCGGTCCTTCATTTGATATAAGAAAACTTGCATTTGATAAGATCATCATAGCAACTGATGCTGATATTGATGGATATCATATCCGTGTTGGATTCTCATCATTCTTCATCAAGTTCCTTCCTGACATTGTTAGAGCTGGTAAGTTGTATATTGCTGAACCACCACTCTACAGACTCGTGGCAGGAAAGGATGTATACTTCGTTGCATCACAATCAGAATATATTGATGCATGTGTAAATTCCATCGGTAATATAGAACTCTATCTTCCTGATGTTAGACAGAAGGTATCTGCTGGCGATCTCGTGTCAGATATATTCGATTACCTTGCAAACTTGACTGATACAAGTATTACTCGTTCAACATCGCCTCAGCTTCTTGAGTTTATTGCAGAAGGATTTATGAAGTATGGAAATACTGTTGAGGGATTCGAAGATAACATAGATGAATGGTTAGGAAACATCATTAAAATATATCCTGAAATAACGTATGATCATAAGATACATCAACTCAAAGCTGTTATAGATTTACATGATCATCTTGTTATTATTGATGATGATTTAATAGAACAACTTCAATACAATATCAATGCAATAAGGAAGTATGGTCTCATTGTTGAATATCCCGAAAAGAATACTGGTAGGAAGAAATCTGTAACTTTATCAAAGTTCTTCGAGGATGTCGAAAGATTCTATCCGACAATAAAGGATAGATACAAGGGACTTGGTTCTTCACCAGCATATGCATCTCGTGAAGTTATCATGGATCCTAAAACAAGAAGACTGCTCCGTGTTAGCATGGATAATCCAAATGTAAATACAATTATGGGTAATCTTGTAGGTAGTGGAAAGGAGAACATATCAGCACGTAAGGAAATGTTGATGAACTTCAAGGTTACTAAAGACATGATCGATAACTAATGAAATGACTGGAGGAAAATATAATGATAAATTATAATATCAATACAGATGTCAATGAGTCGGAATTTGAAGATCTCAAGGTTCTTGATTCAATCACTTCAGTTGATCAAATCTATAAAGCATTAGGCGATGTTATTCTTCTCGATAGATTCAAGAATAACTTCGACTATTTGTACAACAGAGTCGTTGATGTTGCTTCACTTTGCTGGAGCAACAAAGACGACAAGGGTAACAAACTCCAATTCACATTCATTAAATTCAAGAAGTCTCTTGAAGATGATATCACATATGAACTTCCTTTGAATAGATTCATGATCAGTCTCGTATTCTTGAGAACAGTGATCAACTATCTGGAATACATAGATATCAATGACTTCTTACTCAAAGACTACATGTCTAAAAAGGCAAGAGTTAAGATCCAAGACAAAATAGCAGAGACGTTATCTTCATATGGAAAAACCATACGTGAGATCCAGGTAATAATGTCAAGAATGTCGTTGGATCTTAAAGAGTTATTATTGATATTCTCCATGGCTGATATGCAGGTATTCACTGCAGAGAATCTGTTTCTCGATCATTATCGTGATTCGAAAATCATCAGAGATATTAATAATACAGAATATCCACCAACTATGCAGACAAGTGAAATCGTTGAAGCCAACAAGGAAAAGTATAAATTGCTTGAAGCTGAAATGATTAAAAGAGGAAACCCATTCTTCTTAGCTGATAAATACACACCAATCCTCAAACCTAAACAGATGGAAGAGTTGTACATAAACTTCTCTCAGATTCCTGATGGTAAAAACATTGTACCAGTAATCATGAACGGTAATGGATTCCGTGCAGGTTACCATGATCTCCCGGTAATGTATGCTGGTGCCATTGCAGCACGTGTTCCTGACATCATGAATGAAGAATACATGGGATCAGCAGGTTACTTTGCTCGTAACTTATGGATTCTGACATATGGAACTCTATCAAGAACTGTATGGGATTGTGGTTCAGTAAATCCTATCCCGATAGAGATTGATGAGTGCATGCTTGAAATGATGGATGGACGATATTATCAGGAAAAGAAAAATGTTGGTCCATATAAAATCTTTAATAAGAAAGATACATCATTACTCGGAAAGAAGCTCTGGTTCAGAAGTCCTTGTACATGTAATCTGAATGAGGACTGCTGTCATGTATGTTATGGTACCAAGGCATTGAAGGTTGGAGACCTTGAGGGTGGCTTTATCTATACAACAGAATTGTTGACAAAGGATGTTGGTCAGAAAATTCTCTCTGCTAAACATCTTCTGAAAACCAATTCAGAAAAGATAGAGTTCTCTGATGGATATGAAAAATACTTCATCATGGAGAATTCAACACTCATTCCCACTGATGATAAAAAGTTTGATATATACTTTAAGGAAGATTATCTCGATAATATATCAGAAAATCTCACTATCTATATCGGAAAAGATATGTTCCCTATCGTTGTATCAAAATATGCATCCATTCATATTCCTGATGTTATAACTGATGCATTTAAAGAAGTTCTTGTGAACGACGAAACATACTACAAAATATCATCACACAAGGTACTTGAACTTGGAGAAGGAGTTCTATGTTCGATAATCCCAGTAAACATCATGATGACTGCACGTTATATGAACATCATGAAGATGCTGGAGAATGACATAACAAAGTTCAACACAATCGAAGATGCTGTAACTGAACTCGCACATCTTATACATGGTATTATACCAATATATTCTGTTCATGCAGAATCATCATTGGTCATCTCGTACGTTCAATTGAGAATAAACTCCTACGTCCCAATTGGACAAAACCTGATCCTGAATATCAGATAATGCGTCTCAAGACAGCATTGGCTAATCACGAATCAGTTACTGTTGCTCTTGCATTTGAGCAGACTCGTCATCATTTGTTACATGCAATATTTGATGAGCGTAACAAAATCAACCGTGTTGGTCCTCGTAGTTTTGAGGACTTTATATTCGGAGGAGAAAATCTATAATGGAGGGTTGATATGTATAAATTCTCTGTAGGACCTATATTCGGCAAATATCTCAAAACGAGATATGCCGTGATATCATCATTCGTTGGAGAAGAGTTTGTTAACTCTTTCTCCAAGCTTGATATCTTCATAGATCTCAATACAATTATTCCTGTATTGGGATCATCATCTAAATTCTTACAGTCTTTACCATTCGCAAATGAAGATGAGATTGAGAGTGATATAATTGAAAACACTCTTACAACTCTTAAACATTGGAAAGACTGGGCTTCAAACAAGTTCCAAGAGGTTAGATTGTTCTTAATGGTAAATGACTTCGAGTTTGGAAAACTGCCTGAACGTGAAGTCATAAAATCATATCTGGCACCATATGCAAATAAGTATGATTCAGAAAGATATGCACAGTTGAATTATTATTGGACTGAATCAATGAAAAAGGTTGAAGTTGTTCTCAAGTATGTACCTAACTCATATCTTATTCGTTGTAATAGTTTGGATAACTACATCGTACCTAATGTAATTGATGACTATAAGACAAACGGAAGAGCCAGATTAATCATATCTGGCTCTCCCATAATGACAACATACATGCTTGAACCAAACACAAAAGTCATATTGACAAAGTTCAATCATCAGCTGTCAGATCCAACAATGATAGTTCAATCAGTGTCAAACATTGATAACGACATCATGTTTACATTCATCCAGAACAAAGTATTTTATGCTTTGCTCAATGCTGTAATAGGAGACTTTGGTAGAGGATTAATTGGTATAACACAACTCGGTATCTCGTCATTTGCAAATGATCTGTTAAGAGCATATGAACGTGGTGATATACCAAAAGATCCAAAAACTATTGATTCAGTATTACCAATCATCGATCCCAAGTATCATGATTATTTGCGTAAAGCATATCAGCTTATTGATATCGATAGTCATACACGAATGATCCCAACATCTGTTGTTGAGAAACTTAAAGCGTCACTAATAGATCTATATGATCTTGATGCTTTTATGAAGTTGAAAGTTGGAGATCTGAATCTGATGGAGTTGTTGTGATATGAAAGAATGGACAGACGAGGAATTAAAAGCATATTACAAACACATGAGTGAAGCAGGATATGACCCGCTATATGTGTTAAGAAAACAGAACGGTACATCGATTTCTCAGGAAAGCAAACATTCATCTATAAGGAATCATTAAAATTCATTGATAGAATTATAACCGAAGATAGATTTGTTGATCTTATCAAACATGGTGAGGTTTCCAAATTAGATGATGTAATCCCGATCCGAGCTGATACTGTTGTTGTATTGGCTCCATATGAAATTGATGCTTCTGTAAAGTTATTCTGGTTATACCCTTCAGGATGTAGAACATTGAATGACTTGTTTGAAAGGTATAAGGCAAAGATAAAAATATTAATGTGAATATATGATGGGGCATATGCCCCATCTATTATTCTTTATTTTTTAATATATATTATTTATATGACGATCGGCGAAAGGAAGTGATTCCATGGGAGAAATATACATCCCGGATACTTCGTCATCTGAAGTATTCTGCGGTTAAACACCAATCTGATATAAAAATATAAATGCACACCATATGGAATTTGATGAACAAAAGAACCCATTTAGATACCGATCGTCATATTATTAATCTCGTTAAATAATAATATGAAAAATAATGGAGGTAAAGGAAATGTATGAACCGAAAAAATTCATAAAGAATCTATTAATCAAAAAAGGTGTCGATATGTGTACAAACATATTGAACAACCAAACAGACAATTTATATTTCTCGATAAATATAACTCAAATGATGTGGGGTTATACAACATTAGAAGAGATATTCCCATCTGTAGGATATCAATTGAGTTATGCGAACTTTGATGGTGTACCTCATAAGAGGAAATCTAATCCATCCAATGGAACTCCTATGACGAGACATAGAAGTGTGCTCAGAATGTATCATGGTTTACCAATATGGCTTGACATGATTCCTGATACAGTATCGGATAACCATCATACTGCAACAACAGGAAACTACTTCCTTCGTACATTCAGACATAAAAAGTTTATAGACAATATGAATCTTTTCATAGATAGGATGATCGCATATAATAATAAAAAGGACAAAGAAAGATGGGGAAGAATCAATCGAGCAAATGTATGTGGTAGAGGTGGATTTAGAGACATAAACATCAGAAAGAGAAGAACTTTCGATGACATCTTTATTCCAAAGAAAGATAAGGAATTGTTAATAAACTCATTGGATGATTTTGTAAATAAACGGCAATGGTATATCGATAACAATATTCCATATCATTTTGGAATATTGTTATATGGAGAACCAGGTACAGGAAAAAGTGTCATTACACAAGCTATAGCAGAACATTTAAAAGCCAAATACAATGTACTCAATGGTGCAGACATTGGATGGCTTGAAGATTCATTATCAGAATTACAAGTTAGACCTGACAATGAATCATATTCGGTATTAGCAATAGAGGACGTTGACTGTTTCTTCTCTGGAGGTTACTACAACCACAATGGCGACTTACCCGATACTGATACTGAGATGCGTAAACGAAAAGCCAACCTATCATCGATATTAAATTGCATGGATGGCATTTATGCATCTGATAATATCATATATGTTCTCACGACAAATCATAAGGAATATCTTGATCCGGCATTGATTCGTCCCGGCAGATGTGATATTCAATTAGAGGTCAAAGGTGTATGTGATGAAACATTTAGAGAGTTCTGTATGTTCCATTATAAAAGATATCCTGATAGAACTGTTAATATACGCAGACATATAACGTTTGCTGAATTACAAACGGATGTCATGAGAGGATACACTATCGAACAGCTCATCGAGAAATTGGAGGTTGACGATGATTATCCGGAAAATGATAAAAATGTCTCATCACCATGACGGTGACTATAGAATCATTCGAGAGATTAAGGATTATTTCCTTACAAGATTCTATTTGACATTTGAATTCTCATCTCTCGAAAAACATGACGAAGTACATATTGCTTTCTCAATACTGATGACAATCGACGAGGTTTACTGGTTGCAGAATCGTACGAGTGAGCATATGGATAAATTTAACAACACATTTACTGAAGCTCTCGGTAAATATGTCAGGAGGTATTTAGTATGAAAAAGTTTGCAATTATAGCATTCATAGTAACCATCGTATCCGCTTTAGTGGCTTATCTTGCTTACACATCAAAGAATGATATTCTTGATGAAGAAGACGACGATGACTTTGGAGAATTCGATGATGACATGTATGAAATCATGTCAAACGACGAAGGTGACGACGAAGCAGAGTGTTCTGACTTCGATTTCTAATCTAATATACTTTAACTTCGTATATATATTATTAATATGGATGAAATAAAGAACATCATCCATATTAATAATATAAAAAGAGGAGTTAAAGAAAATGGAAAGAACAAAGGAGATTAGATATTTCGAAAAATTGGGAATAAAAACAGATAACATTCCCAGGAATTTTCTGACAATAAACCCGATGCATGATTCGGGTTTCTTAATTCGAACACCAATTACTTTTACGATTGGTGAAACAGATCTCAAAAAGATCATGGCATTTATTAACTCACTGGGGTTACCAGGTAGGAGGCTTATAAAAGCCCTCGTAAGATCGATAAGGGAATTGCCATATCTTGATGAGGTAAAAAATAATTTCTGGGTTGTTGGTTACACCCCGGAAGACGTAATAAAGTATGCACAGGGCATACTCATCGACACAATGAAATACAATCGAGTTCCGGTCATACCAATAACCGAACTCGATAAAAACAGCGTCAAAAACTTCATAAGATGTTTCGGTGGCATCAGAGGAGTTCAGGCACTGTTTACAGAAATCTTAACAAAGACCGTTGAGGAATTCCGCAGAATAAGAAAAGCAGAAGATGTCCTCAACAATGATAAAATAGAATCCGAGATATCTTCTGATCAGCTCGGTTCTGTACCTTTGATCAGAAGAGTAATAAAGAAACAGTGTTTCACTTGTAAGCACTGTTATACCGACGGATATGGAGATCATATTTGTCTTAAGAAGCCCAGGCCGATACCTGGAAAACTTACCGTTACAGAAGTAAACGAATTATACCCTTCGGCAAAAGTTTACAACTGTAACCTGTTGAAATCCCGTTATATCTTGCATGAAGTGCACTCATGTGAAGATTATAATACACGGGTTTATTAATTAAAATTGAATATAAACGCTAATAAGTCTTTGATTGTGTAACGGACAAGTTATGAGTCATTGATAAAGCCACCGTAGGCAAGGTGGATGAAAAATGTTTAGAGAATATAATTGAGGGCGTACAAGCCCTCAACGAATATTCTTTTTTGTTTTTTATAGTGTCGAACGCTTTCATAACCTAATAAAGAAAGGAGCTGTTAATATGGCAGCACGTGATCCAAAACAACCTGTGTTGTTTGATCTTGAGAATGGGGATTCAGTTGCACTGATTCCTTGGCAATATGTAGTGAGTAAATTTAATGATATCCTTAACCCGATAAATAGTGATCTCGAAGAAATCAATAAAGATCTCAATCGTTGTGCTGAAAAGATACACGAATGGGTTGAAGAGCAAAATCAATAATGGAGGTGTTCAAAATGGCAGATAATAATACAAATAATATCGAGGAGTGTTTCCGTCGCTTAATAGATCTTGTGGATCAACAAAGGCAGATCATTCATCGTCTTACAGAAGATCTTATGGAACTCAAACATGGTAGTGGTGGCGGTGGAACCGGAAATGGTTTTGAAGTATATGAATCTGGAAAAGAATATAAACGTTATCAAGCGCTTATAGATCCAAATACAGACATAGCATATCTCGTCGTTCCTTATAATGGTGGAACATCATACACATCAGTCACTGTTCAACAGGATTGCGCTGATGGTAATCTCAAGCTTCTTGGTTACGATTCTCAGATCGTTACATTCGATCATTCACCGACACCAACAGAAGTCAATGCATTACCCGAGAATGTTACTGTTGTTGAATATAATCCTTCCGATACACCATATTCGAACATTCTAACGAATGACAATGAGGATTAATTTTTTTTATAATTAAATGAATAAGGGTGGTGAAATAATATGGATACAGATTTTATCTTATATAAAGATATTATATGGAAACCTCGTAAATCATTTGAATACACAGGTGAAGTAGAAGAATTCTCTCTTGCACCAGGAACATATCTGTTCGTTGCAAATGGTGCAAAAGGTGGAGATAGTACATCAAATGCATTTAAATCATGGGGTGGTACGACATATGGAATACTTGACCTGGATCATGAGCAAACTTTCTATGCTGCCGTGGGAGGAAATGGTGAAAATACATCAAACACCAATGAACGTCCAAAAGGAGGATTCAACGGTGGTGGAAATGGTGGTTTAGCTGCAACCAGAGACTATCAGAATGGAGCTGGCGGCGGTGGTGCATCCGATATACGTATTCGAAATGATGGTATCATTGTAATTGACGACAAAAAGACTCATACGCTACCCGAAGGAATTGAAGAGGTTGAATACATTCAATCTGATGGTACTCAGTATATCAATACAAATTTCATTCATAAATCAGATACAAAAATAGAATGTGTTTGTAGTGTATCAAATAATGGCGGACGCAGTTATCAAGCATTATTCGGATCACGTTTTCCTCAGCTTGTATTATTCACAAGATTTGAAGGCGATAGGATAAATTTCGCAGTTGCATCATTGAATGACTCACAATCACGCGGTCCTGCTATGACATATGATCAAAAGGTAAAAATTGTAGTTAATAAAAACAATGTCACCATGTATGATATGAATGATGTTGAAATATTAACATATACAAACCCCGCAACACAGGTTGATGGTGCATATCCGTTATTACTATTTGATCTTAATCATAACGGCAACCCCGATAATAGTAAAACAATTGCGAAAATATATTCATTCAAAATAATGAATAATGATGATGTCCTGGTACGAGACCTAGTTCCTTTTAAGAACGCAGGTGGCGTTGCAATGGATACATCCGACATTGTTTTTGAACAGGGTACTATATATACAACTGGAGATAATTATAGTTCGTCAAGAGTCCGTTCAGTAGGATACATCGATGTGGACACTTCTTATCCATGCATGTCTGGATTATCAAATGATCTCCAGGTATCAATAATGGAATATGATGAAAATAAGACATGTATTGTTGATGGTCCCTGGCAACCTGGTGGAACGATATCAACGTTAAATGCGAATACAAAGTTCGTTAGAATTGTTTTGCGCTATTCCAATGATACAAACTTTACTCCAGCGGCAGTTACTAGTTTCTCACTCAATAAATACCTGACTGCTGATCCATCTGGCTTATATGATGCCGTTGAAGGAAAGGTATATACCAAAGATGCCGGTAATAACTTCACGATTGGTCCTTCAGTGATAAGGAGAATTGATTCCGGTTTGTATTCGCGAATATTTGTTGCTGGCGGCGGAGGAGGAACAGGATGTCAAACCAACAATAATTCATATCAAGACTTCTTGTCATTCGGTGGCGGACCTGAGAGTGGATGGGTCGTTGCTGGTAGTAGTGCAACATCAACCAACTGGGCATACACTCGTGCAAATCAAACATCAGGTGCTTCATTCGGTATAGGTGCTAATGCACAAGATAGGACATATATTTGGAATACAGCATTTGGAATGGAAGGTCAATCCGGTGGTGGCGGAGGCTGGTATGGCGGATATGCTTTAAGAGGTTTACAACAATCCTCCAACAGCTACACTGCTTCAAACGGTTCAGGTGGAACTTCATATGTATTGACAGAATCATCCTATAAACCGGACGATTATATGTATGGCGTTGAGGATCTGATACCTTCATTATACTTCCGAGATTTCATGATGTTACCATGCCAAGCATTCAACGGTCCGTCAATCACAGTGTATGAAAAAGTTGACAATATATTCACTGGTAACATATTGCATGTACCATACACTGGTGAAAAACAAAAAATCTCATTACTTCCAGGAACATACCGCATCAAATGTTATGGTGGTGATGGTGGTGTACGTTGGCATGCATCCCATACAGGTAAAGGTGGCTATGCTGAAGGAGTCATGAATCTGAAGAATGTAACAGATTTGGATTGCCGTGTTGGTTCATCATCATATCTTGTTGGCTTGGGATCTGGTTCCGCTACACATGATTCTATATTCAACAACAGAATGTGGTTCAATGTTAAAATGGGTAGTTATGCCAATCATCTATATGGTGCAACCGCTGGTGGTGGTGCTACAGATATTCGTCTAACTGTTCAAAAACGTAAGATTCCTGATGAATATGATCAGATTGAATATATTGAATCAAACCGTACACAATATATCAATTTGAATCATATTTTTAATTCTAACACATCGAAGTATGAAATTATTACTTCATTGAAGAATCCTGAATCAGTACCATCAACACCGAGATACATGGTTCTATTTGGTCAAAGAAATTCTTCATCAACAGACATGTTCATGGTCCTGTACAGAGATAATGGCACTAATCAAACGGTTGTTGGTGCAGGCAGTTCATATAATTATGGAAGTGCCATGCCGTTTGATACAAAGATTCGTATTGTAGCAACAGCTAAAAATACATTCACATGGTATGATATGAATGGTACACAAGTTGGATCTATAAATGTAGGAGATAATTCATTTACTTCGCCACTGAATACATATTTATTCGCTTATAATGATAGAGATGTTGGACCAGATGCACGAGCATATGCAAAAATATATTCATTCAAGATATATGAGAATAATGTGCTTAAAAGATATTATGTCCCATTTAAATCAAAACCAGATGCTGAAGAACAGGTGTCCGGATTATATGACATCATTAATGGTATAGCATATACATCACCAGCAGGTGATCCATTTGTTTGTGGTGATGTTGTTGAGAAAACAGAGTATGAAGACGAACAAGAATCAGCATTATCAAGAATTATAGTTGCCGGTGGAGGCGGTGGCCAAGGTGCGAATGATCTGTTGGGAGGAAATGGTGGCGGTCTCGCAGGAACATCATTTAGAAACGGCGGTTATGGTACGAATAATGGTCCCGGAACCCAAACAGGAACTCCTGCTCAATCGACTGCAGGTGGAGGCTTCGGATTTAATGGTGTTGGCACTTACTACAATGGCGGTTATGGAGGTTCTGGCGGCAATGGTTGGTTCGGCGGTAATGGTACCGAAGTTGATGGTTCTGGTGATGATGATAAAGGTGGATCTGGTGGATCTGGATATGTATTAACAGAATCATCATTTAAACCGACAGGTTATATTCCCGATTCTCAATATTGGTTGACAGATACTCAGTTAATTACTGGCGGTAATCCAGTTCGTAATATGACATGTATTGAAATAACCGCTGAGAGTGTTTCGGCTGTATATGTCATAGCACAGGATGAATATTCGTATAAATCATATAACACAGATACAAATACTTGGGAATCAATCGCGATTTCCGAATTAACGCCGGAAGTATTTAATGAATATGGCGTTAGTAGTGGATCAATTGTATCCGATGAAGGATTGATGGATGTACACAGATTCTACGTGTATGATAGATTCAATACTGATGTTGATAAAATAAGAGGTGTGGTTATACCAACAAAACAACATGTTCAGTTTACCGAGTATTCTACCTTGGAAATATTGGATGATCTATATGATGCTGATTGTGATGATAATGTTGATATAAACCTCGAATATACAATCACAGGTATTGCCGAAAATAGAAGATTGAACATGGATTTATCATTTGATATGTCAGATGTTCCATCTTCCGATACAACGGTTTACATAGTACAATTCAAAACAAGGGCCAAACCAACATCATACTATTATCCAACAAAACCTGAAAAGACGATAGACAAATTGGATTTGTTACGTGTTGGAACAGGAGATATTGTTCCAAATAGATATAAGACCCATATAGGAAGTTTTATGCCGGATGGAGTAACCGCAATAACATCGGTAATGAATTCTTCATCATGTGAATACAAACGTAACATCTATACTGCATCATTGTTAAACAACTCTGTCATTAGAATCACAAGATTCAATATAATTGAAAATAAATCATATATCGTCAGAGATAATATACCTGTTACAGTTCTTGATCAATCAAATACTGCATGCACAGGTGGTAGCATTCTCGTTGATGATGAGTATATCTATTTAACCAATTCATGTATGCTAAATAGAGAGTATCTCATCAGAATTCTTCGTGTACCCATAGATCCTTCAAAGCCATATACTGCATACAATACTCCAGCTTCTGATACAAATTACAATGTTAATGCGTATGGAAAAATGGAATGGGTTTCACCGACAATGATACTATTGTTGACTCAGTATGGTTTTGTAAGATTTAATACACTCACAACATCATTTACATTTGTGCCTGATACTGATACAAACGGTGGACGACGAAATGAGATGTGTGTTGGTAAATATACTGTTTTGACATTTTGGGAATCGGATGAATGTGTTGGTCCACGAGTATATGATAAAACATCTCTTACACGTATATCATTTCCTGGATCACCATGGGATGCATATGAACCTGGTACAAAATGTATATGTTATGATGATGGAAAGTTTTATCTAACACAGACTGGTCATCTGTATATAATTTCCGATAATCCCGATCATGATGTAAGAACTCCCGATGAACACATACTGACACCTTATACATCATATCAGCCAAAGACAATATCAGTGTCGAACGGTCTGATCTATGTAACAATATCCGGGAATGTATCCACACTATACATATACAATATGAAAGTGAAACAATGGATATCAACCGCGTTGCCATTCAACACTGGCGCAATGGATAATAGATCATGGTATCGTCCTGCAAGCTTTAAAGGTTTCTTCTTTATAGGAAATCTCAAGCTATATGTCGCTAACTTTAATAACTATACAAAGTATAAAGTTGGTCAAAAAAGTAACGTGTTAATGATACAAACTAATGACACCCATCCTGGATCATATGTGTATGATGATCGATTTATAACAATTGACAATATAGGTATTCATTTTAATACTGGATATATTGAAAAACAATTGATGAACATTGATGAATCAAATCATATATATCAATCGGAAGATTTCATAAAGAATTCTGAATATAAACAGATTATATCATATGAAATCACAACAACTGGAGAGGAGGAAGATGATAATAATGGATAAAAACAAACAATTCGAAATGATTCAGAAATTTGCAAATACAATGAAATCAAAAAATCATGGTATTTCAAATATCTACATTTTCGAATCAACAGATGAACATGGTAATGTTACTGATGTTAAATATGGAATGAATCTGATGACAAATACAGGTTTTAATGCAATATATAAATCCGGAAGTTCTTTTGAATTATCCGATACAGTTCATCTTTACGTTGGAAGCGGTGTTTCTCAATTTGATAAAACGACATCGTATATTGAAACACCATTGTTTGGTGGCCTTGCGGCCACCAACGAAACAACAACCAAGGATTATCAATTTCCGATTATATATTCAAAAGGTCTACAAGCTGATACGGGAATCATCACACTTGTATCAAGTTTTGGTAAGGTGTCATATCCTACCAATATTTCAAACTATGACACCGATACACTAATAACCGAATATGGTATAGGTACCAACCATAACAGTTTATGGACACATTCTCACATATATAACGATCGTGGAGAAATGTCTCAAATAACCAAAAAGAAAAATGAGAAACTCACGATATACATTTATATGTGCTTATCATTATATGAACATGTCATAATGAATTCTTGGAGTAATAACGTTTTTCCAATAATAACCACACCGGCAATAATGTTCAATCGAATGTTCGAAACAAATCTCATGACATATAAACGAGGAAATGTTCGTGTTGTTCGTAATACCGGTGTTCAACATACATGGGATGATACATCAGGTACTAATATCGTTAATACAACAACGAGTGGTTCATTCACATTATGGAATCAAGAAGGTTCTGAACATGGATACATTGATGGTTTCATTTATGATTCACTTAGTATTTCAATTATATCTCCCGAAACATTGTCTCAACCAGAGTCTTTTGTATTAACGGCTTTCACATCAGATGATATGACAAAATCATCTGGATTCTCTGATAAGATCGGTAAAAACATAACTGATGCAAGCACATATAATGCAAATCAATATCCGCCATTCTCATCGATGACTGATCTGGAGGTTTACACCTTCAATTATCATACAGGCGAATGGGATAATCCTTGTCCATTTTCAAACGATGACAATATGTCATATACGAATGTCGGATTGGAGACGGGTTATTACAAAACGATGTACTACTGGTCAAATGGACAAATACAGACTGCATATTTGTATCAAAACATTGATACAACAAATCCAATATTGAGTGTTAATCAAGGTCATGAAATGTTGATTGCTTGTGATAAGTATTGGGACCAGGATACGTGGATAACAATAACCAATTTCAATAACATCCCGGTTGAAGCAAGAAATTGTCGTTATTGGATTTCTTCATCAAATGCATTAAGTATCATCCCAACTCGTTCAACTACACCATTTGTATTACTCGATTCTCCTGGTGGTACGAATGGATATCAAACATTCCCTGCATCGGTATTCAACCTCAACAAAGGTAGCATATATCAAAGCGCTACTAATACGGGTTATAACTGTATAACGGTAGGACGACAGATATGTGCTCTTAATAGACAAAGATCATATAACATACCTTCTGATACATCTTTCTACGATATCGATTTGATGTCATATGGAAAATGGTTATTCTTGTTCGACACTTCAAACGATGGCACTATATATACTATAGATGTCAGTGGTCTTAATGATAATACTCCTGATATATCAGTTTTATCGGTTAAAAAGTCTCTCGGTTTCTCCGGTAATGTAAATTCATATAATCAAATATATAGATCAACCAATGGAAATGGTTTGTTTACATTCCAATCATTGAATACGTCCGTTAAGGAAACGGTAATAATGAAAGTAACTGACTCAACAATATCGGTTGAGACACATCCATGGGTACGTGCATGTTGTTTACATGGTACAACAAAGATAGCTTATATTACTGCAACGGATAGATCCACTATTCACTTATATGACACAACATATGCAGCTGATATAGGAACTATCACTCTTCCATCGGGATACACGGTTGCCGCAATGTTCGGCAATGCTGATCATCTATGGTTTTATGATGGTAATACTGCTGCATATCATGTTGATATATCAAATTCATCATATACATTGGATTCATGTAATTCGATGTATATTACAAGCCTAGCAGATTCATACAGGATAAAAGCATCATATGTGAACGATGTTATCATGGTTTATGACTCAAGATCGAATGATAAAACCATGTCACATGTATTTTATATCACACATGACAACCCTACAAATATTCGAAACATGTCACCGTTCGATTCAAATCCAAGTATTATAGATTTGGGAATATTCAATTGTGAAATAAAGTATCTCAATGGTCACACACTGGTTGCTGTAATAAATATGGCTGGTCTTTATTATAGGCAATATGGTGCAATGTATATATGTGATCTCGGTAGATACATTAGAACCAATACAGTCTACAAAAGGTTTATTAATGCATCTATCACAGCAGGTCTTGGAATGTATTTGTACGGTGAATATTTGTTTTATAGTAATGGGCAATATCTTTTCCCGGCAGTTAATAGTATACCTATAACTGTCAAAGGTAAAACAAAAACAATCACAACATTCAATCATACAAAGAGCATATCCAATAAAGCATTCAATGTAAGTTTTACAAATAATCCGTTATGGGGATATGATATAAACAATGGAAAACCACCCGGACATCCAGCACCCATATTAAACGCAAATGGACAAATCATAGGTTGGAGTTGATGATATGTCAGGAACAATATCGAATGCAAAGGAAATATATCATAAACTGCCACGTGATACTTCAGGTAATTCATCTTTGGTACCTGTTAGAGGAGTTTATGTAACAGGCGAATACAAACCGCCGATATACACAGACCCATCTCTCAATCTTTTAAGCATCACCACCAACAAATCAACGGTTGAAGACTGGGTTGAAAGATATGTTACTACAACGGATATTAAGACAACCCATCATCTATATGATGTATCCGTTGATTCTACATTCAGGATTGATAATTATACTACTGCTAATATGACACCACAGACTGATCATACCACACATCATCTATACGACATTTATATGGATCCAACGTTCAATATAGAATCTTATACCACAGAACAACTTACTCCCCAAGTCGATAAAGCTGGTCAGCACTTGTATGATTTTACCATAGATTCAGATTTTGAGATATCATATAAATCGGCAATTGTTGGTGGAAGTCAACCTGAATCAACATTGCGTATAGTGGAATTATCTGCTGGGGCAGCAACAATTATGAATATATAAAGGAGGTATGTGACAATGAATTACATGTGTCCGGATGAGTTAAATGAATTCTACAGAAAGTGGAAAAGTGTTCATGGTGATACTAAACGAATAGACAATCACAATGTCTATTTCTTGAAGACTGTTGATAAAGATGGTAATGTAACTGGCGAAGCTTTTGCATTGAATGTTACTCTAAAAGAGTATTTTCGTGCAAGATTTTCAACAGGATCTTCAATACCTAACTATCAGCACATAAATATGTGCATCATTGGAAATGGTGTATACGCCGATTCAGAAGATGTATCAACAACAGATACTGGCATGAGGGCACAAACATACACCGGTATGGCAACATTTACACTTTCTGATATGACTCGTATTGATGGCTCTACGGTTAATTGGGATCCTGATAATGGGGTTCTATGGGCCAATTGTAAAGTATACGAAGGTTATTTTGATTATGTTTTATCGGGTATATCTGGCGATCTCGATATCACCGAAATCGGTCTCGGTAATGTATATCGTGATTACCGATACCTTTATACACATGCGTTGTTATATGATAATGAAGGTCACCGAACGACATTTACAAAACATACTGGTGAAAAGCTCATAGTCACTGCATATGTACGCATTTTCCATAAGCCTGAACTTGAAACGAGAATGTGGAACAAAGGATATGCATTTATGTGGAATCCTTGGGCATGTATAGGATTTGGTGAATCAAACGGTGGCGATTGGCATTATGCATCAGGTCAAGTAAATGCAGTATGTTCAGGAATGATATCATCACCGAGATACATAAATTATGGAGGTACTGGAAATAGGATAAATTATTATGACGATGATACATCAAGTAGAGCGAGTCTCATATGTAAGAAGGTCGCATCTTGTTTAGATGGTACATGGGATGACACCAATCAAATCTCAACACGAAGCATTGCATTCACTGATGTGAACTCGCTTATTGAATCAAAAGATAAATACTATGATATGTTCGTTGCAGTATTTCTGAATTCATACTATACGACATCTGCTAGTATGAGTTATTGTTCTCAGGGTGCAATATTCAAACCAATCGAACTACCTTCTCCTGAATCAATAGAACATGATTGTGTGTATTGCAGGAGTATCGCTTCCGGTGATGTTTCTGTTAATTTTGGATATGTTCAAAACTCAAAATTTGATGCACGAGGAACTCTTCCTGTTGCAAATATGAATGTCTCATATGTAAAATCATATAATGGTTTAACACATGATTGGGATATTGAAGAAACATTAACGAATGGAAACAACACAACCAACCTAACAATGTTCCAGCTGTATCCTTGGTGTGGAATATATATGTACGGAAAATACAAGACTGCCGACGGTATCGAATGGGGTAGACAATTCGACAGAATATATGCAAATCTATACACGGCATACCCTATTACATCTTTTGATACAACAGCTGCTATTTTCTGTACTGACACATATTGGGATACAACATCATGGGAATATATTCCTGATAATAAAAACGTGTCAGTATCTCAAGGAACGAAGAAATATTATATACGATATGATGGTTCATCCGGTATATCACCAACAGCTGGTCCATCAGCTAATCTAGAATATAAAGCACCAATGTTGGTTACGCGTTCTGGTTATACGATACCAACGATACAAATCGAACAACCTGTGACATTATCGAATATAGATCCATATAGCAATGGTGATGCTGGCTCTTTTACATGGGGCAACGCAATAATGATGACTTTTTATGGTACGTGTGGAAAGCGAGTCCACTTATCAAATGATGAAATGGGATACATATATATGTCAAATAAGATATACTATCCCGATCTGGGTATGTCATTTGATATAGTGACATCAGGTGGTATAGGAAACTGTAAAGAACCAGTACCAACGTTAAGATTCACCGAACCAACAGGACATAGAATACTACAAGTATTCAGATCCAGTAATAACGGTAGCTATTTTACACCGCAACTATCAAAGGTATCAGTATTTGATATACCATCTGCAAGTGAATTGGAACAAGATCCAACATTGACTCCGACAGAATACATTGTTGATGTCAGCTCTACGTTCCCAGACAATATTCAATATGACAGCGGAACAAATTTCCGAATAACTTCTACAGAAACAGGTTATGTTATATTCTCAAGCCCATCTAAAGCATGTGTCATAAATCTAAACGGTAGAGCTCCTGATTATGAACCTTACGCTGAAGCAATAAACTATCCATGGACAAGTGAACCGAACACTTCTAACGTATATGCAATAAAATATACAAACAATGCTGTTATGATTGATTATAAATTATCAACTGAAACAGATTACGTGTTTACGATATTCAGTCTTGATGATGGTTCAGTAGTTGACAGATTCACTTTACCAAAAAACATATGGAATGCAAATTCGGGTTATATAGACTACATAGTTGGTTGGAAGGGATATTTATTCATAACAGGACCTACAACGTCGTCATGGGATGGTGAATGGCAATGTATGATATATGATCCAACGAGACCTGCTGACAATAGAGCATTTAGTCCTGGATGGAGTTCTGATATGTGTAAATTCATCGCACCTGGATCCGACGTAAATAGTGATACGACGTATAGATGGAATAGGTTAATTAATCCCCACATCTATGGTGATCAATCATGTATAATATTTTCACATCGAACTAGCTATAGTTGTAGTATATATTACATAGACGATTCAAACATATCATCCATCATCAATATTACCGGAACAATTGGTGGACTTCCGCACAATAGTAATTATTCTGGTAATACAGTATCTGCGACGGTATTATCATTTAACGATAATAAGCAAAGACTTCTTTGTATAAACACCAATTATTTTAATGCGTATAACAATTGTCTATTCATGGATTTGAACTTAATCCGTGATACAAGACGTGGTCCTACAAGTGTCAATATATCGTCCGCCGCAATTCCAGCAACTGTGCCATACGTAACGTCAGGTAGCTATTATCTTACCAGCACGTCATATAGAACATTATGTACGTACAAGGGAAAAGTCGTTATCTCTGATTACACCAATACGTATCATTATAATAGTAATAACGACTTTGTGGTTGATACAGCCAATATGCATAGGTTCGTTGATCCAAACTCACTCATACAACACAAAATGGCCGGAACAACTACAACAATCCAAGCATATAACAATCCAAAACGAATCTATGGCATCAACAATATTACTCTTAAATATATTAATGATGCTGAAAAATGGTATCCACCTGAAGAATAACAAAGAATTATATGGGGGCGTAAAGCCCCCATATATTTTATACAATATTGATCACAATGTTATCATCTTCAAGGATAAACATCTCTGGTGTAAAGTTCTCTAAACGAGATTCACCATTTTCATATCTACCCATTTCTTCAAGCTGATTCCATTTAAGTTCTATGGCCTGCGTATTAGCATCTTTGTAGTATGATGTATCATCCTTCTTGTTAGTATACCAACCTTTGAACTTCATCCATGCTACATTATCATGTGCTTCCATCTGTTGAATGAGATGTGAAATGTAGATGTTGTTATCCATATTGGTATCTCTATTTGGAGAATGAACTGTTGTAATTCTATTGAAGTATGATTTAACGATCAATCTGAGTTCATTGATAGTGTTCGTAGACAGACTCTTATTGAATAACCTTACATCGAATTCAAGCTGAAGATTTAAACTTGGCCAGAACTCGTCGGGACTTGTATCAGATACATATGTACGAGATTTACCATATGTGCCGATGAGCTTGCAATCAAGATAATGATTTCCATCAAGTCTCTTGAATATAACAGGTTCGATTGCTTTATGTACCTGAGTAAATGCGGATACAAAATCAGCAAATCTGTAACGTCCATCATTATCAACAGATGTCATCAAAGATGATTCAACGAATGGTACGAGCTGAATCTCTATACCGCCGTTGACATTTACAGTTGTATCGCCGAATGTTGCATTTACATTCATGACATATGAGTTCAATGTATTGTACATGACCATCCAGTCCTCGACGTCTGTATATGATGTCATTTCTGTTATTGTATGCAGAAGTTCCATGTATGTGGAGAACCATTTAGGACGATCAAAGTCAGACATTACCTCATCATATCTCTTACACAACATCGAGAACTTTATGAGATTCTCATTTGCAGCCTGTTTAAATATCTCAAATGATACAACTGGTTCGGGATCAATTATCTTATCATATGCTCTGTTGTAAGCATATTTAATCATGAAGAAGAGATTCGTTGGTGACGAAGGATTCTCATCAACCAATGCCATGTAATCTTTGTACAATTGATATTGATCTTCTGTGGGTTCTGTTGTATCTTCAAACTTAACAACACTGCGCATTTCTTTAAGCTCCTGAACCAGTGAAAGATCATCCAGCATATATTCGTCCACGATCTTATACCCTGCGAAGTTACTATCAGAAGATACCTCCGAAGGTCTATCAGGATTCTTGGTTTTCATCAATACTGATATCTTTATCTGTGGATCAGATGCATCTAATGATACACTTGTTGCTACGTTTGTAGGTATCCAACTACCACCGCCATTATATACGGATGAAATGTTGATTCTGTTATCAATGTCAATGAGTTCGTTGAGTGGATACATTGTAACCTGATATTCATATGAACCATCTGATTCACGTTTAACAGGTTGCATCTCAACATATCCTGTTTCAGAACCGTTCACAAGAGCATGTGCAACGACACGCATGTAGTTTTCATCCATTGGGAATTCATCGGAGTGTACATAGAACAAAGGTGTGTTTGCAGGAATATCAGAAAACTTTACACGATAATATGAATATGATCCTGATTGAGGTGCCGGTTTCATATCAGCATACAGAATTATTCCTGTCGGGCCAACATTATTAAAGTCACATTCATAAACGCCTTCCTCTTCATTCCTTACCCAAGTATATGTTGGATTTGAAGGATCTGGTGAAGTGCTTATGTAGCCGGGGGAATAAATATTTGCAGCATTCGATATAGCATAAGACACATGTTCTGTTACCGGATCACCACTACTGTTTGTGATATTGTAATATACGTTGATATATATCGTTGGCTGATAACTCTTTCCCAAACGAACGAGTTTATTTTCACCAAACTTTTGTAAGTCTGTTTCTGATACTTCACCAACGGTTATTTTTGTTATAGAACCACGTGATGAAGATTCTTTCAGTCTCATCTCATAATAATTCTGTGAGGCAACTCTTTCAAATGATATCAGTGAATCATCTTCCAAACCAGGTGCGATTGTGATTGTTACATCCTCACTTGTTTCCTGACCTTCAGCAATACCATTTTCTCCCCAAATATCATCCGAACCAAATGTTTGTATTCCAGATGCAGTAATAGGAAGCTGATATACTTTACCATCAGAATTCGTATTGTCCTCAAGCCATATTCTTCCAAGGATCCAATCACTTGCATTGATTCTTGGATCATCACCGTTCTCCGGAACACCCTGATTCTTTGTTGCACACAGATATGTCCTTTCCGGATTGAAAGGTATTCTATCAGTTTCATTCGTTCTTACAAGCATTGGGATTGTTTCAGCATATATGTCTTGAACATTTTGGAAATACTCAAACATTTTCGCTGTAAACTGTGGAGGTATCACATTTACACGTACATGCTTAACCAGTTCTTCTGTACTTCCTGTTGATGAATCACTTGGAACTGTTGGTAGTATATGAGTTGTCAGAGTATAGCAGTCATCCTTGTATGTTCTTACTATATTTGAAATAATGTGTGATGCATGATAGCTGAATGCAACATCATTATCATCTATTTCATTCACATTGATTACTTCATTCTTAGTAATTCTTGTACCTGTCACGAACTGATTTACCCATGGATTAAAATATCCTATTGCAAAGGGATCTTTCTGTATACGAATACCGAAAGGATTTGCGAAAACAAACTCATCATTTATTGTCGCAAGTGTTCTTGCATTCTCGATAGTTTTTCCGTCAGCCTTTGTATATGGAACAACCACGTATTTATCGCGTTCACTATAGGTGTCATCAGTATATACCCAAACCCATCCTGGAGGAATGATTATTTCATTTTTAGATACGGTGTTATCAGCATTATTATATAATTCTCTATATGTGAGATGAGCATGCAGGGTATTTGTCTTGTAGATATAATTGTCATTTTCGTTTAATGCAATATAACCGCTCCATGTTCTACACCAAGGATCGTCTCTTCTCTTGAAGAAATATGGATACAGAACATTCTTAAAGTAGAATGTCTTAAACCATTCATCAAGGTCGTGGTCGGTTGAAAGAACATTTGCTGTATTATAAGCCTCAATTGTATCTCTGCGTACTGACTCGACAGAACCTATATCAGTTCCACCAACACATCCTCCTATGACAAATGCAGCTTTTGTTACATTTGCATTATTGGTAAATCTATTCGAAGCTGCAATTACGGAAGGCTGTTTTTCATTCTTGTAGTTTGGTGCATTCGCTGATTTACCATGACACGTATAAACAACAATCTCAAATGACGAATTTGGTTCAGGAATGAAGTATCTTGAACCATTAAACTGCCATAAGAATCTGATTGTCTGCTGGTTGTCCATTATGTAATGAACATATGGATCTCCATCAGGTACAGTATCATGTATAGCAAGTATATGATTCCTTGGTAGAGGGGTTCTATTTCCGTTTCCATCGATATAGGTAACATCAAAACCCGCAATATGGTTTTGACAAGATATGACCTTATCCTCGTTTGGTACACCATTTGTCATTGTATTTACAACTGAATATGTTGAACGCTCATATTCATTTACTTGTACCATCAGACATAACCAAACATCAGTAACCCTGTATGTGATATAGGTTCTCTTGTTTGTTGCACATACATTAGGTTCATCCATATTTGTGTATTGTACATTCCATGCAGGAATTGAAGAAGCTGTACTTGATGATTCTTTATCCTTATATTGAATAAGAATATCATAATCCAGAGAATATGTATATCCTTCTGGAAGATTGAACTTTGTGTTCTTATCGAGGATAAATTCATATAGTCCATTTGTTGCGTTGAATACTGCATTATTGTAGATATCACTGATACGCAACTCAAGAAGAATGTTTGTTGATGCAGGTGTTGCGAATGAATAACCGATGTTAAATATAGCAGCTTCTGCATATATTGAATCGGGCAATACAGCCTTTGTTATGAATCCTTCATTGAAATAGAATGACGAAGTAAACGAAAGCTGTTCTGTAATTTGAGAAATGTATTCAGACGTCAAAGAGAACATTCCCGAGTTTAATACATTTATTGGTATATCATGGAATACTCTTGGAGCCAATACATTCATCATGAATGACTTAATTTGACTATCATCAGAATAGTTATTAAGCATGATATTTTCGTCAGCCATAAAAATGCCTCCTATCAAAAATCATTTGTATTATATATGTATAAGAAACCTCGAGGTAAGTTTACCTGTAAATGGTTAAAACATACATTATGGTTTGGTCGAGAATTATATCAACCATAATTATTTATTTCATAAAGGAGTGAAAATAATGCAGGATCGTATTCAGTTAAAACGTGAAGAAATCGTTGGTGATGGTGTTGCTCTATCTGATATAAACCCTATCACTAACACAAAATCCGTTGATGACGAAAGTGCTGGAGTACCTCTTAGCATAACAATCGAAAAGATGTGGCAGGCTATTAACAACACACTTTCTCGTATTGTTAATTCTGTAAATGGTAGAGACGGTGTTGTTGTAATAACAGCAGCTGATGTCGGCCTTGGTAATGTTACCAATGTCTCGTTCTCAACAATAAAAGATTGGGTTATTGATGAACTTGCTGCGGAGTTCGGTATCAAGAGATTAATGCTATTTGATACAATTGCTGATCTCAGTCTTGAAATGGAATCATGGTCACATGACAAAGGTCATGCAAACATTCCATTCTATATCAAATCATATTCAAATAGTGATCGTAAATCATATATAGGCTATACATATTGGGATACTGCTGAAAACATTATTGCTTTAAGCATGTTACCTATAAACGTAGTTGGTTACACTGATGCATCGTTGATATACGACGAAAGTGTTAACGGAAAAGATTTACGTGGTGGAGGTCTTGGTGTAAACATCAGAAATGGTGAAGACGCTCTAAAACTGTATGAAGAGAGTGCGTCAAAAGCAATGAATGGTTTGTACATAGATAAATCAAAAATTGCTCCTGAAGTATTCTTCTTCGATGGTGTATATGGCGCAACAGGTGAGGGTGCAGATGGTCTTTTATATGTAGATGATGAACAGTCATCGGATACAAAGGATATTCTTATAAAGATCAATGGTAACGAGATTGGTACTGCTAAAACAGCTCAAACTTTCAAAGTTAATGATCTGATACTCACGAGTTTCTCTGATGAAAATTACAGAACCGCAGACGGTACCCTTAAACAAAACCTCGATACTGATTATGTTTGTAGGGAGTCTTGTATAGGCAGAGTCACAACGGTATACGACGCATCAGTTGAAGGGTCTAAATATACGGTTGAGTTCTTTACCATAAAGCCTTATGTTGGTATGGGCCTCAAGTATTATGATACACATACATCATCTATGGATGTTCAATCATCAATGATAGGTATAGATCTTATCCATGGTAAGATAGATTCAAACAATGTTACTGATAACATATCAGGTCTTAATGCATTTAACAATGCAAGTTTTGAGAATCCTAGTATAGCTATCAGTAAAGAGCATTATACAGTAACACCGATCGGCGAAACTCATAATACTTTAAGAAAATCAAACGGTACTTTTATTGCACCCGATTTCTCATTGAATGTTATACCTTACAATTCATTCACGGACCGTAATAGTCCAATAACAAACTGGCCTGTTTCCGTACCAACGGTATCACAATCGTTAACAACAGAATCATTTCTTGGTATTAACTTACTCAAGAAGATGTCTGCTTCTGATAAGAATGCATACAACATGTCAGGTTTAAGGATAATCAAAGATTCAGAGGCTATCACCAATTCTCTATTGGGTAAATCTGACAATGATACATCTGATAATTTGAGTACACCTATCGATGGATCAGGTGATATGTCATCATCAGGTGGTCTCGCCGTAAACGTTGGTAACTTCCTTGAGATAGGTACAAATGTTGGTGACGATGCTTCAGCAAAACTTGCATCCGGATACTATGATGGTGGTAAGATCAATGTGAGAGTTGATGATTTCTCACTTGGTGATGCAGGTGATAATAAACTTGGAGTAAAGATATCCAAGATTGAATCACTTAGACAATTGCCATGGTATAATCAACTTGGTGGAGGTCTAACAACCACAGAAGGTGTGGATGGAGCATTGAAAATAACTCCAGGTCTTACAATAAACAAGGGCCTTGGAATGAGAATGTCCAAGTTCAACAGGTTTGGTGTAAATGTATACGAAGGAATATCCAATGCGACACCGGGTTACTATCACGAGAATATATTCTATGAGACATATGATGGTGAAACATATTCTGATCCAATAACACCAACCAACTTTGGTTTCTATTATGACAGAATTTCGCAAAAGAATTACTGTTATGAGATAAATCAATATGTCGTTGTTGATAAAAACTATGGATTCGTGACACCATCAATATTCGATGTGAATTTCTCTGATCCTGATGTAAACACACATACCATTGCAAGATCGTTATATGGTGGATTGAGATACATCACACCTGGATCATCATCAGATTATGTTTCATCAATAGGTCTTCGTGTCAATAGTAGAGAAATTGTTCCACGTCTCGGTAGTGCCGCAGTTGGTATTTCGAATGACAATGTCGTTGGAATACAGCTCTACAGGGAATCAAAAACATATACCAATCCATTGGAAATAAAGAATGCTGATGAAAATTCAATAGCACCACATATCTATTTCAAGGGTTGGGTAACACAGGAATATCCCAGTGTAGAATCATTCCCTGTTAATGGTGAAAATGAAGTAATCTACTTTGACGCAGACAAAAAGAAACGTTATGTATGGAATGCATCGGAATCCACATATGAACCAATGTATCAATACTATCCGTCATATGCATCTCTTCCGAATCCTGGTGAAACAAACAAGGTATATGTTGTTGAAGCAATAAACGGAGATACTATGGAGATAGTTGTGTCGGCATATACATGGAGAGTTCCTGAAATTGTCGACTTCCCACTTCTTCATTCACCAGTAACCGCTGTACAGGCATCCCAAATTCTTGCAGTATATGCTGCTGAACAAACGGCAATTCAAGGATATCTTAATAACGGAATTTTCTATAGTGACCCGAATTATATACATCGAATAGACTATGTTGATGGTAAGAGATATACCGATATGACTGAACGTCCTGAAGATATGTATAATGGAAGATATTACCATGTTACATATGAAGCACATTACAATTCGTCGACACTTACCTACGAGATATCACCAATACTTGATTTAACATCACAACTGCTTGGCACCCTAGATATTACTCATGATGGAAATGTTAATGCAGTTGACGCTTCAGGTGTATTAAAATATTACGCTCTGAATGGTACCGGTGATGGATACATTAGACCTGGTGAGACAGCTCTTCAAGCATGGCAAAGATTCATCAAAGAAGAATATGGTATCATATCTTCTGATGAAGCTGGCGATCCATGTTATGTACGTCAATTCTCAACTGCAGAAGATGGTTCATTCATGCCTGGTCTCGATATAAATCTGAATGAGTTCCAGGGTATAACTTCTTCAACATCTGGACAATTCAAACCATCTGTATCTGTTAAGATATATGACTATTCAAATGGTACAAAATCAACAGATCCAGATTTCGATGAGGCATTCAGTCCATATTACAATGGAGGACTCAGATTCAATACAAATGGATTCCTTGGTGTCAGAGTCAATGAGAACAGTGAATATGATTCAACAACAGAGAATGGTCGTCAACAATTCGATTCAACAGGTTCTGGATCAAAAGGTTTGCGTATTTATAGCAACAATGTTCTTGGTGTAAGATTATCGAAATATCAGGATGTCACCGATAATGGTGAACTCTGTATAGATGAAGAGGGTAATCTCAAAATCTCACCAAATTACGCCGGCGGAGGTGGAGGTGGAGAACTCCTCACTATCACTGATGGAACAAACAACATTGAATACAATGGAACATCGCCTGTTACAATTACTCTTGGCCCTGGTTTGATACTTGTACCTGATCCCGAACCGACCGATGAACCATAATGAGGAGGTGTACATAAGATATGCCTGAACTCAAAGTAAATTACAATCTTTCAATTGAACGTAATTCAAATCGTGAATTACGTATAAGACGATCTTTGAAAGATGGTGACAAAACAGCATTGGTTGTTAAAGAGGATGGCTTGTACGCAGAACAAAAACCTGGATCTGGTACGGATGGTTTCCCTGATAACTATCGGTCAAACAATGGTATTCAGGTTGGAATAACATCAACAACCAGTTCAACATCATATCCAAAACGTGTTGTTGCACCGGACATAGTACATCGTACTTTTACATGTACACAAGCTGATGGTAGTGATATATCAATTCGTCCATGTGATATAATATTACCTGGTGATATGTTCCGTGTACTCGACACCGAGAACAATGTATACAAGTATTATGTTATTTTAAAAACATCTGGTACTAATGTAACACTTGCATCATCAGTTGTTGCTACTGTACCGGCTGATGCATCATGTAACTAAGGAGGGATTAAATGATACTTCAAGTAACTGTTGATTCAAATACTATAACATTTGATGAACATGGAGCTATGAAGCTTAAGTTATCATCTGCAGAGAACCAGGGTTTATCATTTGATTCCTCTGGTAATCTGATTGCAACTCCCGGATCCTCATCTGGATCCGGGATATTTAATATTCCTGGAAACTGCATAGGTCCAGCTGATAACAACGATATGTCTACTCCATTGGATATTGTTGGAATGAATTCAACTGTATCTCGTCATAAAAAGTATGAAGGACAATCTGAATTTATTCGTGCAAATGATGGTGTTGTAATATCAAAGTTATCAGGAAATACAATCGCTTCTGATTGCGTTGCATATTATATGATTAACGCAGGAGGTGGTCAATAATGAAATATCAGTTAAAACTGAATGTTGGCGATGGATTAGGATTTGATCAGAATAACAAATTGTCAGTAAGATACGCCGGTGACAATATTCAAATAATTGATACCGGAACTGATGGTCAGAAAGGACTACATGTTGATGATCTTACTGGTAAATCGGGTTCTTCTTCTGATAACTGGTCAACCGAACCTGGACCAGGAACATATCCAGGACATCCAAGAATCGATGATTTTGTTGATATCAACCGTGATGTCACTGGTCTAATATTTACATTCGGATTATTCAAAGCTGGTAGTAGAAGTGAAACTCAAATAGCATATACATCAACTGTCAAAACAATGTCTGACGTATGCAATGAGATCGATTTCCCTCTATCTGCAAAAGGTAGTAACTGGACTTCATTCCAACCATTCAATGGTGAGCTGATACAACTCGTAACAGGTCCCACATTCCGATCGGTTGATTGGACACAGTCTCCATATAAAATCGCTGCAGAAGATGGTAAGCGTATAGGGAATAATTCTCAAGAAACAAAAGTAATATTAATGATCACAAATATATTATATGATTCTGATATAAACCCTCAAGGAAATGAATTCTGGGTGAAATCAATAGAAGCGACATGCATATATTCTACTCGTCCAGAATATGTGGTTGGTCAATCAGATAGTGGCCAATCTACTTTATGAACATAAGGAGGTTATAATAAATGGACAATATGTTTCATATTGATGACTCATTATCTTTCAAAGATAAAGAAAATCACATAGGACTTAGAGGACACATAAAGATTGAGATCGAAGATCCTGTCACAAAGAAGAGATCTCTTTGGGATGAAGGCGATAATATAATCCCGATATCAGGTATGCAGTGGATACTGATGAAAATGTTTGGTCTTCATCTTGATTCTAAACATGATCCATCATCCTCATATGAAGATATTGGTCAGGACACATCTGTGGTTATACCTGATCTGAATTCAAATCTGCCTCTCGGTCTTGGTATAGGAAGAGACCCTGAAGCTGCAACAGACGCCGGTGGATATACACCAATGGTTGGTGATATCACAGCAGACCATTTCATTCAGGGTTTCTTAGTTGGTAATGGTGGTTCTGGAGAAGATTCAATATCAACAAAGAACACCAACTACTGTTTTACCAAACTTCGTAATCCAATACCTTTCCAACAGACAACTGATTCACTTGATCCTTCACTGGCTGGAAAATATCTCGGTGTATTCAGATATGATGGTGACAAGAAGTACTACATCAAGAAATTCGATGAACGTGCACATGTCTTCCATAACTGGTGGAAAGATGGACAAAGATGGGATTACATTGATCCCATCACACAGTCTGATCTCGGTCCTGCACCTTCGGCAACACCAAAGACAAATCGTATTGAAACATATGCTGAAGTTACATTATCAATTGATACTAAAAATGGTGATTGTATAGGATACTTCGAAAATGAAGGAAATACACAATCCGCAGTTGTAAATGAACTCGGTCTTGTTGCATTCGATGTCATTCCTGGTGATAGATCAATCGCTGAAAGGTTGTATGATACACATATCAAGAAATTCTTGAACATGGTATTCGGTGCTCCTCAGACAACAACCGAGGCATATGATACTGAAGTTATCGATCTTGCTAGAGAGATCTCTACAGTATTATCAGCAACACTTAAGAACAAGGGACAGGCAAATATAGATGCGTTCATTGAAACGATCGATGGTGTTGTAACATCATCCGTTGGTTCAATTGATTATGATACAATAAAGGAGGAGCTTTCCTCTAAAGAGAATATAAAGGTTGCAGCAATGTATAACCAGAGTCAGACATATGTATATGAGACTGACAACTATATCAACCTGCTTAGTGATGAAGCATTTTCATCACTCACTGTTGATGAAGCACAAAGAATAAAGCTGGTTACATATTACACTTTCAAATCAATACCTCTTCAGTCTAATCTGAAAATCATCTTCAGCTATCGCATCTATGCTAACTAATAGGAGTAATTATGCATAATAAAGAAACGGTTGAGGCACTCGTAAAGAGTGCCTCTACTTCTGTACAACAAAACGTATCGTCAATCTTGGCGGTATATACAAACATCAAATGGAAAAAAGTGAAGTTTACTATTCCTATGATTCCGGTACCATCACACCGTCCACGTTTGTGTGGCTATCGTGTTTACGTACCAGGTGCTGCAAAGAACCAATCTTTCTTTGACAAAAAGGTTAGACCGTTGCTACACGGTTTATTCATTGATACACCGTGTAAGATTGAATCTAATATTTTTTGTAAGACACCTGTTTCATTTACCAAAACACAAACCATATTGGCTGAGATGGGAATACTTCGTCCATGGGTAAATACTGGTGATGTTGATAACTACGACAAAGCGATCTACGATATGTTACAACCGAATGAAAAACGTGGTCATGTTGGAATCATGGAAAACGACTGCTTGATAATTGAATCCATATCCAATAAGTATTATTCTTGTAATCCGAGATATGAGATAACGATAACTTATATGGAAGAAATGCCTGATTCAATCAGAAACGTTATGCGTTTAAATAAAATAAAATAGAAAGGTAGTGTATATAATGGCAAAAGATGTAGATGTTTTATCAAGATTTGCTACCGCTAACGATGAAGCTGTTGGCTATATAAACCGTGTCGACACTGCAACTTCAAAGTTCAGAAAGAGCAAGCGTAAAGGTTCTATAGTCAAAGCTGCACAGGGAAATCTATTTGAGTTTCCTGTATTTGTATCGAATACAATTCCAATGGACTATGCAACAGCAACTGTATCATTGCTTGAACAGGTTTATGCAACATATCTCCAGATGGCTATAAGCATTAATCCCGTTATTGATGCTGATTCAGTAAAACGCGGTATGCAGTTTGCTGATTATAAAACAAATACAAACAAGTATCTCGAATACACAGATACAACTTACCAGCATGATGTTTGTCATGCCGAATATATAAATGAGGACTGTAAGGTTGAATTTGATCTTCTGTCCATTGAAGACAAGGATGCCAAGGTTATCAATGAAGCATATGACTATGAACCAATGTCAGAGTTCAGTCATTACTTCCAGGAAGCACCCGTCAATGATCTTGTACCTCAGTATCCTCTTCCTGTACTGGATGCCAATGGCGATCCTGAAATACCTTGGAGATTCCAAACTGATGCCAATGGTGATATCCAATATGGTACACGTCAGCAGCTGTTCAATATGTTGAACGGTCATCAGGTTGATGTCGGAAATGGTCCTGAAAATGCATTCATGACATATATGAATTATACAACTGATCATGGATTGGAAGGACCATCGGCACATGATGCAAGAACAATCGATATGGCTCATCCCGTAGCTCGTTCACAGGCATTCAACCAAATAGCTAGTGGAATCGATAACCTTGCAAAGGCACCTGGTGATATTGCGAATTCAATCCAAACCATCGCAACAACCGGCGATAGAATCAAACAGGCTAAAGCAAAGACAAAGGTTGACCAGTGGAAGGCTGACAATCTTTCTCTTGAAAAGACAAAGGCTCTTCAGAGTGTTAAGACCACTAACATATCATATGTAAATGATAAGCTGTGTGAAAAGATGAACACTATGAAACCCTTGTTGATGAAGGTAACTCTCAATATGCTCAATAAGGATGATTCCCTCCAGCCTATCGAGTATGTTGTCGGAGTTAAGTGTCATACTCGTATGGTACAGTCTTCAATTCTTCCTGAAGTTGCCAAGTATCCTCTTAAGGAAATGGATAAGATTTCCAGAAAGGTTAAATGGCGTGCAGGAGAACTGAAGTTCTTGAAGGATCTCGTATTCCGTATAAAGGAAAAGAAACAGACTGCTGCTGATTCACGTGATCCCAATAGAAAGTGGTATCGTCGTCTATATGAACTTGCGCATATGAAGGGTGATGCTCCTGCTGCTGCTGTTGTTCAGGGAAAATCACTATTCAAAGTATTTATTAAGGATAAGCAGGGTAAAGGTGATCTCCAGAATGGTATGATCCCTAATGCTTCTATCATAATGACACAGACTGACGTTGATAACATCAAGGCTCAGACAGATATTGATCTGCTCAAACCTTCTGCAGCAAAGAAGTTCTGTGGTGAACTGTTCCTCATGTCACTCATTATCATTGATACAGATCGTGAATCCATTAAGATTCTCCTTCCTGATATGAATAGCGACTATGATGTACATTCACTTGCGGCTGTAAACAAACAGCTTGCAACACTTGATACTGTTGGTACCAAGACTCGTGATGTATTCAAGATGCTTGGTGCTTGATGAAGGGAGGGTAAGAATATCATGTATGAAAAGTTCAAAAAGTATACTGAGATAACATTGAAGAATGTTAAAAGAACATACAAAAACAAGAGCGGTGATGAATACAAGATGAAAGGTGATATCACCAAACATCCTTGTTATGATATTATATCAAAAGATGTCAAGACTCTTGGTGATGGTGTTAAAAATGCACCAACAAAAGTTATCACCGGTGTAAAGGATATGTTCGCATCATTGCATAAACCTATATGGAAGAAAATGATAGGTGAATACATGGCTAAACCGAATGACAAGAATACTGCATATGCGGTATGTTTTACAAACGGAATACGCATCATGATATCAGTAATGATGACAATCTTCACTTACACAAAGGCAACAGAAAATGGTCTCGTATATGAGGAACCAACCAATCTTTCTGATGATGACAAGGTTCGTTTCGAGTTCATAACTAAAAACGGAAAAGATTATGATCAGAAAGTATTGAAGATGTATGAGAAGGCAGCAGCTGCTGTTAAGAAGAATAAACCCATTACTCCAAAAGGCGATGCAATTACTCAGGAAGCTGCATCAGTTGGTATTGTTACTGCAGCAGCAGATACAGTTGTCGGTGTAATCGAAGGTGTATTCGGTATTTTGAATGGTGTGTTCAGAACAGCTGCTTCGCTGAATCCTATATCACTTATATCAGCATGCCTTTCCAGATCATATGATAAGAAGATCGAACAATATGAGAAGATCTCCAAGGAGTATGAAGCTGCAAAGAAAGCTTATGATGAATATAAGAAGATTCCCGCAACCCAGCGCAAGAAACGTATCGAACATAGATACACAAAGATGATCGATAAGTACAATATTAAGATGAAAAATCTTAAAGCCAAGATCGATCACTATGATACACGCGCAAATAAAGGATCTGAGGATGATGAAGATGATGAAAAATCCACATCCAACACTTCCTCAAAGTCAGGTGGTAATAACGGCACTACAAATAGTGGCGATAAGGATCTTCCTGATAGTTCATCAACAGTAGATACATCCGATAATAAACGTGATGATCTCGATTTCTAATGAATAATTATTTTGTATATGCCGGGATATCCCGGCATATACATTTAATTATAATTAACAAAAATATATTATTCTCCGGAAAGGAGGTGTATGCTGATATGATAAATATAAAAGAAGCTTTACCACTAATAATAAACACACTCATACAATTTCATATAATGTACAGAAAAGCCATTTTTGATGAAGATGTAATAATAAAACATATTGACGAACTGTACATTGATATGTCAAATAGAATATACAATGAATATGTAAATATATTTCATACGGAAGAACTATATGAGATAAAAATATTATATGAACCAAACCCATGTTGTGTAACATATAATAAACTATCGTGTGATGATAACATTTTGGAAACATTATCAGCATACATAGATGACATCGTTTGTAACAAGAACAAAATGTCATATAATAACATTATCATGTCACTTGATTGTGATATACCGTTTGAGTTACCTTTGGACATAACTTATGGATGGATTAAAACCATCATAGATATATATAAATAAAAAGAGAACAAAATAAAAGAAATGTGAGTACAACGAAAGGAGAAATTGTTACCATGACATATTCTATAGTAATACTTGATGCATGTGGTAAAAAGGTAGGTGAACTACCAACTGCCACACCATCAGAGGTATTGAATCTTCTTGGTAAAGGTTTCACATGTATAGATATAACCACACGTCAGCCTTTAACAGAAGAGCAAGTCAGTGGACTTGTCGGTGTAATAGATGGACTGATTGGTGGATAAAATTTTTAATTTTAAAAACACATATAGTTTCATCGGTAGCAAGAGATATAATCTCTTGAAATAAATACAATTAAAATCCAAGGAGGAAATTAAAATGGCAACTACTAAAGGCTTTTCATTCGCAGCTTTTGCTAACTATGGCAACAGCACAGCAACACCTGCTGCAAATCTTCAGCATGCATTCGTTCAGGATGCAAAGAAGTTCTATGCAAAGGCAGGATATCCGTCAAAGGATGAGATCGGTATTCTTGATGAGATGACTCCCGATATCACAAACACCGTAACTCAGATCCCCGAGTTCGTATCCGGCTTTATGCATGATGAACAGAGAGCTTTCGACATTCCTGCAGCTGACGATAAGACAGCTCCTGCAACTCTCAAGGTTGTTAAGGTACCTGAGAAGGTTTCAAAGGGCATCATTACAATCGATGGACCCAATAAGGGTAAGGAGTACAAGTCGACAACTAAGGCTCATGAAGAGCCCAAGCTCAAGATCAAGAGAGACGCTTTCAAGAAGTAATCCTCTAACGACTTAGGACCTTTGTGCGTTGGGTCCCATAGTTTTATCTCCATTTTGTGTGTATGGGTGGGGCTTGGCCCCACCTGTATGCATAAGTTATTTTTTTTCTATGCTACCCTTCAGGATTCTAAAGTTCTACATATATATTATTACTATGATAAGAAAATAAACCATTTACGAAACTCCTTAATGGAGAGAAAGGAGAAAATTATGAGAACAGTGAATATGAAACCACAGGAATTTTATGACAAAAAGTTATCAAAAATCAGAAGAACCGAAGACGTGCTGAAGGCTGACACATTGAAAGACAGAATAAGGTATATATTTAAGAATGAACCAGACGTATGTTATGAGATTCACTATACACAAACCTACATGTACAAATACCTAGTAGATGATGCATTGTTCTGGCGAGAAGAGATAGCAGCACAGCACACCGCAGAAATAGGATTAAATGTCAACGGAACTTGGTAAGGAGGAATTATGTCAGAAAAGTTGTATAGTATCCCCGAGGTAGCAAGGATGATCCAGAGCGCTTACGAATGGGAGGAGTTCCGCGAGGTCCCCGAACAGGTCGTAAGCGATTGGATCGCTGAAATGTATGGTTGGGAAAAATACTTCACCCTTGAAGAGGCCCAAGAGATAGTAAATGTGGCCCGAAACAATGGGTGGAACTTTTACTAAATTAAATGCCGGGACAATGTAAAATAGAAATATTGCCGGGGTAATCCCCGGCAATATTTTTTTATATTAACCCATAGAGAGTCTCGTAACAGCTTCGGGAATTCCTTCATCGAATAACTCAGGAAGTGGTGCGTCTGGAGCGCGGTTACCATCAACCTTTGCTATCAATATTTCAAGAAGTTCCTCTACGCGTTTAGCTCTGACATTAAACGTCATACTACTCAATTTATCCAACATGTCCGTTGTGTGTGAGTCATCAGTTTTAATGTCGTACTTGTTAACGTATTGCTGCATCGCGTTGAAACCATTATTGGAAGAATCTTCCATGAGTTTGTTAATATCAATTGGTGGTATGTCAGAAGAAGGCATAATGTCACCTGAACCTGTTGCCGATTTAAGGGCCGACAAGAAGTTTGTGAAAGGTCTTTTCTTTCCAGACATATAATCTGCAAGCATATCATTGAGATCTGTCATTGACATTGTTTTACCATTATCAAAATCCCAACGACTAGGACCGTATAAGCTCATAAAACCGGGATTGTTTCTAGTTGTTGTTGCCAGATTGGCTGTACTAATTGCGTTGTTATAGTATGATGCTATTTGAGATAATGCCAAATTCCTTGGTTCACCTGTATTGGATATATAATTTGCAGCGTTCCATATATCGAAACCTGGATCTGCAGCATCACGAGCTTCCAACATCTTTGTTACTGCGCTCGCAATGTATCCCTGAGATGTAGGTGTTGTTTCGCCAGACAAGAATGTCAAACCACCACGACTATTCGGATTTGTCTGTGGACCTGCGGAATCATAATTGCCGAAGTACAACAACGGATTCACATTACCAGGTGAACTTGAATAACCGTTAAATTTGGAATTATCGATGATACTATAATGCAGATGAGCTCCACTACTATCACCGGTATTACCAACATATCCAAGTAGTTGACCTGGAGAAACTTTAGCACCTCTACTGAGTTTTGGCGTATCTTTCATATGCATATACCAGTGTAGATAACCTGAATCATCCAACCAACGAATGTTATTACCGCAGCCACCGTTATAAGCATTGCCACCTTGTACTTGATCAACAACACCACCGGTTGTTGCATGAAGTTCTCTACCTTCTGTGTTAGAATCCCACCAGAAATCTATACCGTAATGGTCAGCACCAGAAGAACCCTGACCTTTACTATTTGGAGAGTTACGCTGTTTGTACCAGTTTCCTTCACCACTCATTGCCTTACCACCGGCGGTCTTACTAAAGAACTCATGTAGTGGTGAGTTACCTGATGGGCTTCCGTTAATATTTACTGATGTTATTGTTGGTTTACCATAATCCGCCAATATTGCTCCGCCGTTTGCAGAGAAATAACCATCTCCTGAAAATGCATTAGGATTGGTTGCAGATGCAATGAACTTTCCTCTATAGACACCGTCATCATCTGGTTTTGCAGTAGCGGCAGTATTTGCAACATGACCATACAGTTCACGATAAAGATTTTCTGCAGCATTTTCACGGTTAGTGATCTGAGTTGCACTTAACCATGAATCATATGGATTAGTACCTGATGCACCAGCCTCGTATTGAGTCATCCATGCATCAGCAGCCTGTTTAGGACTTATCGTCTTACTGCCGAGCATTGTCATCAATGAACTAAATGTGCTGGACTTTTCAGCTTCCATAAAGTCAAGCTGTGCCTGGAGATCATACCAGTTCATACCCTTTGATTTAGCAAAGTCATATAATGCTCGAGCACGAGGACCTGTCCATTGTGCAAGGCCGATACCAGGGAGATATTTACCGTCAGAAAGATAACCTCCCTTGTTTATTCCAACACCATTTCTTTCATAGTTGGGGAATAACGTATTGACGGTATAATCATTCATTGCTTCAAGTGTCGAATATTTCTTGGACATTTCAGCCTTATTGTTACCGAAAATACCTTCCATTTGAGCTGCGTATGGTTCAGGTTCGAGCATACCTTCATTTGAGAGTACACCCATAACACCTGCTGCACCAGCTTCACTCATACCGAAATGATTAACGAGATAATTATAGATCTTCTCCTTTTCAGAGTTACCAATCAGGTCATCTGACATTGCTCTGAACTGCCAATATGTGAATGGGTTTATATAACCCTGGTCACCGGTAGATCCCTGAGGACCTGCAGATGTAACAACATATCTGAGAACGTTGCTTCCAGAATCATCCGATAGACCAGACTTGCCGAAGTAACCTATGAGCTGACCTGGTTCGATGTTAGTACCTTCCTGTACATCCTTATCGATGGATGCCATATGCATGTACCAGTGATACATACCACCAGAGTCACGCCACTTTACAGCATTACCAAGACCATTACCAGCACCTTCTTTATCCTTTGTAACGTATGTTACTGTACCACCGGTTATAGCTCTAGCTACTGCATTACCATCACCAGCGTCATTGAGATAATGAAGGAGTACACCTTCATGAACCTTACCTGTAGAACCAACACCTTCGTCGTTTTGAGGACCACCGTAATTACCGAACCAACCACCACGGCCAGCACTATAAACAGTACCCTTTGCACCACCGGATCTATTGGCACCAACCTTACCTTCAACGCTCGTTGCATTAAAGAAGTCATGTACAGGTGAAGAAATGTATCTACCATTTGCTTCTTGTTTTGTAAGCTCTGGAGTGAGATGAATGATTGGTTCAAACATTGCCATCTCGGCACCTGTAACTGATTCAACACCCGATGATGCAAGTTGTGATTTAAATGAATCATATGCTGCAGACAATGCTTCACGAGAAGCTTTATCAGCCTCCATCATTGAGTTGATTCCTTCATTCTGTGATGCAATTCTACCTTCAACGGTATTCTTCATCTTATCAGAACCAAAGCTAACAAGTAACTTAGTACCTTCGGGAGTAACGAGTTTCAGTCTTATACGTTTCTCATATTCATCGTCGGTTTCGTCTTCATATTTTGGATAACGATTCTTGAGTTCAGCAACAACCTGTGTTTCGACAGCATCGTAATCCTCTTTCTTGAGGGTGTTCTTCATATGTTCAACAGCCTTCTTGTTCTTAGCACGAGTAGTACTATCATCGTCACCAAGGAACATACCAGTGAGTTTATTGGTAATCTCCTTGAGACGATTGAGTGAATCCTGTGCATCCTGTGAGAATCCATACTCTGATAGATCACTATCGTCACCAGAGCCGTATAGACCGAGTTTAGAATTGTTAACGATGTTACCTGTTGAATGTCTTTCGATTCTACCTGTTAATGGATTGGATACATATGTACCACCATTCTTATCAGAACCAACCACGTTGACATAGTGATTGCTTCCTTTACGTGTGCCGAATCCAGCACCACTACCAAGAATTGTGATTGGATTGGTAGGAGATGCTTGCTGTAATGAAGCTGCAGTAACTCCACCTGCACGCATACCCATTCCCATGGCATTACCCATAGCCATCATCGAAGAAACCGATGTTCCTCTGCTAGGATCATATGTTCCACTTGCACCCATTACGCCTGTGAGTAATGCAGGATTAACCTGGTTACCTGAACGACGACCGTATGCATCAGCAAGCGCAACAGGTCCACAACCACGATTTGACATGTTCATGAAATTTCCGTATGAGTGTTGATCCATAGGATTACCTGAACCGTAATAGTTGTTTGTTGTATAAACATCACCAGCTCCGAAGTCATTGCCGAGTTTAGCTGGAACGCCGTATGCTTCTGAAATAACTTCTTTGGACTTGCCTTCGTATGGTGTACCGGTGAAGAATTCAAGAAGTTTGCCCCAGGCACCTTCGATACCTTCGAGGAAGTCTTGCTTACCTTGATCCATCATCTCGTCCGCACCATTCATTATGTTTAGTCCTACTTCACCAAGAGTAACATCAACTTCCTTGTCATCACCGGGTAAGAATTTACCCAATAGATCTGCAACGAATCCGATACCAGTGATTATCTTTCCTAAGCCAGACATCAAGAAGCCAACGCCCATTTCAAGTATACCTGAAATAGCTTGTACTCTGTATGCAATTCCTTCAAATAGAGGCTGACATACTTCGAGTATCATCTTGATAGGCATAAGTACTACGTCAAGTATTACTGTAACTACTTTCAAAATAGGTGATAGTATCTTAAACAACGAATCAAATATTGGTTCTAATGCTTCTATGATAGGCGAGATTGTATCGATAATTGCATTTGCTATTGTACTAATAGTTTCAGCGATTACCTTAACTATCTTCGTCAATACCTTTGTAACAGGTTTTATCAGATCTATGATTGTATAGAATACTTCGTTCAAAGGTTTCAAACCATCAACGAGAATACTCTTTACAAGATCTCGTAATGCTTGGAATCCCTCCAAACTCATAACTATCGAACCAATCAGTTCAGCAACACCTGCAAACATCTGTAAGAAACCACCGAACATCTTGGCCATACTACCTAAGGTGTTTCCGATATGGCTGAGCATGCCACCACCACTAACGGCACCGTCAGCAGGAGAAATGTCCTTTTCAGATGAAAACATGCTTGTTACTTTAGCCTTTGCTGACGCTATGAAATCCTTGCCTCTTTCAATGATTCCCTTTTTCTTACCAGATTCATCATCGGTAGTATTATTCTTATTTTCTGAAGCTTCTTCTTCCTGGAAGTCAACCTGTTTCTTCAACAGAGATACTACGCTATCATTTTTACTTCCGAAGAGCTTTTCATATATCTCATGGAATATGCTTTTCTTTTTATGGCCTGTGGCTTGTCCTTCTGTAGGAGATATACTATCAACGATTTCTGCTTGAAGCGGATGCTCGTATCTGTCTTCTTCTTTCTTCTTCTTTTGTTGCTTTTCAAGTCTAGCCTGTTTTGCTTGATTCCATCCAGAGAAGAATCCTCTTGTGATTTTGTTATTTGTTAATGCATTACCAACCTTGGTATTCTTGAAACCTGTCCATGCTTTTCCGATGTTTGTTTTCAGATTTTTGAGGAAACCTGATACTTCGGTTATAGCTGTCTTTACTCCTTCAACAGCTTTCTCACCAACGAAATCCAAATTCTGTTTGAAGTTTCCAAGAGCCTTGGAAACAGCCTCAATTGGATGTTTCAACGTGTCGGCATATGTCATGGCAGTGTCTTTTCGAAGTTCGTATCCCTGGAACTTTCCGTCAACAAACTTTGCTTCACGACTATAGGAACCTATTGCCGTTTTATTCAGCCAACTCTCTTCACTGTCAATGACAAAACCGTTTTCATCCACAATATTTTTGGTTCTGGCGAGTTTGTCGATTTTATCATTGTATCTTTCATGAAGAGTTTTCTTTTTGGTATTAACAAGTTTTCCGTCAACGAATTCGGCATCACCTTCACCAAATACTCGATTACTGATGCCATTGACTATATGCTTCGCTGTTCTCCATTGAGCTGCGACAAGTTCAGTTGTAAGATTTCTAAAGATACCTTTGTTCTTGTACTTGATACCTTTAACAGGATCAAAGTCTTCATAACCGAACAAAGCTTGACCCATTGACTTCAAGCCATAGAAGATGTTGGTAATACCACGAGTTGCCATATTACCAACGAACTTACCAATCTTACCAACTATACCAAGTATTTTGAATAACAATGAATTGGTTGTACCTGGCTTGCCATCCTTACCCTCCTTGATATCTTTTTCAATTAATATTGATCCGATATCAGGAGTTTCTCCTTCGGCTAATGCTTGTTGGCCAAGTAAACGCTTCTTCTGAATACTTACAAAGTTCAAAAATGCAGTTTTTACATTCTCATTCTTTATACCTGATACTGCCGAAGCTGCTTCATCAAGCATACCTCTGCTTGTATAATACTTTGCGATTGACACAGCTTCTTGATCCATCTCATCATCAATTTTCATATGATTGATGGTATCTTCAGCAGCCTTGAGTTTTAATGAATCCTTTGCATACATCATATTATTTCCAATACGTGTATGACCAAATTTATCATATAACTCATTGCCCTTGTTCTTTAACTTTTCAACAGTTTCTTCTGCTGCAAGTTTAGCTGCAATATATCTATCATCATGAGTAATGCGATCTTTAACACCAGAGAGCTTATCAGCGATGGCATTATATCTTTCTTCACCAAGTATACTCTTGGCTTTGTCTTTCAATCCCTGGAAATTTACACTACCTCCAGTGAACATATTCGTCAATGAATTGAAAAGCATTGCAGGATTATCGAGTATCTTACTGATGAATCCTTTTTCCTTCTTAGCAACACCCATCTCTTCTTTAACGGCATCACTAACGGCATTTTTATTGCCAGCAAGCATACCTTTGACCATCTTGCCAAACGTATCATCAGATACATATGGTACAGAGTCAGGTTTTACATCAGCAAGATTAATACCATCGTATTTAGAACCGTCTTTATCAATACGAACATTGATACCTCTATTGAGTAAATAGAAGATACCTCCGATGTACTGATTAACAGAGAATTTACCAACCTTATTGCTTTCATCAACTCTGATGTTTTTACCATCGATAAGAGTACCCTTGTTATGTGATTCAGCAATCTTGGCGGTTTCTGCCTTAGGTGCATATTGTTCCAAGAACTGGTTAGCTGCCATATTGAATGACAACGTTGTTGCTTGTGAAGCATTCTGTTTACCAGACTGAGCAAACTGAGTAGCTTCATTTATCATCCTTTGAACAGAGTCATTTACATTACGAACAAAACCTGCAGCATCCATCATACCAGATGAAAGTTGTATAATGATTGAATTACAAACCTTTGCCCAGTATTTTGGATCTCCACCTGTCATTGACAATACTTCACATGCCTGAATGACCTGGTTTGTTAAATCACCCTTGAGTTGTGATATTGTAAATGCACGATCACCCTTAGCGTGTTGATCCATAACGATGGTCATCGTGAGAGCCTTTGCAGCTTTTTCAATATCAGCCGTTGGTATCTTCTTTCCAATACTCTGTACACCAGCATTGGAAATTGAATTTATAGTATTATCCTTGAGACCAGAGCTACCAAATGAAGCACGCGTTACTTCATTGAACTCATTCTTCGCAGGACCAGCTACCCATTTACCACGACTATCAAGTGAATATGATTGACCTGATAATGACTCATTGATCTTAGCAAGCATTTCCGGAATTACATTGACAATAGATTGTCTTGTCATTCCGTCAAACACGGCACGTTTATTATCATAATGATTTGGGACTATCGTTCCATAATCCTTATTACCTTCAAATCCAGTTATCTTACCAATGTATTTTTGGAAGAAATTGGAATTGATCATTTCATTCATTGCCGTTTGGGTTGCAGTTCCAATCAACTCATTGAATGCATTACCCCAATCATCGAATGATTTACCGTTAACCTTTATCTTACCAGCAAGGCCTTTGATGCCAATACCAGCAAGAGCCGTTGGTGTCAATGCTCCTGAACGAAGCATATCGATACCAGTTGTCAATAATGACATTGGTCCGGTTGTCAAAACATTTTGTTTTGTAGCTTCAAAGATTCTCATCAGCGATAGATTACCATCCTGATAGAGACCACCCTTATCAATTTCCTTTTGATCTGTGAGTGGAACAGCCTGTAATTCGATGATCTTATCAAGACGGCTACTGATTCCCAACAGTGTCTTGTTGATATTATTCAAAGAAGTAATCATTTCTGCAGAACGAGTATCGATTGTAGAAATGATTTCTGCGGTGTTAGCCACTGACTGTTCGTTCTGACGACGACCTACCTTCAATATAGCATTTGTTTGCTTATTGGAGATATTCATCATAGCATCAACAGTAAGACCAGATGGCTTACTTGATTCACCGTCTAATTTTGGACTATCAGAATCAGAACCTTTAAATCCGGGATCGAATTCATCTGTGTTACCATTGAGCTCCATCTCAGAAGAAGATTCTTCCTGGTAGAACCAATCCGAAATAGCTTTAGTAACATTGGTTCTCTTTAAACGAGCAAACGTATCTGATACATCCGTACCGGAATTTATCAGTGTATTCTTAACATTTTTGGCATCATTGTAGAAAGATATCATATTAGAAAAATAATCTTTACCAGCTTCTTTGACGCCACCTTGGAGAATATTTAATGTCTGTGTAACTAAGTTACGGGCCATTACATTCACCTCCTTATTATATAGATGAGGCTTATATGATGGGGACTGATGTCCCCATCATAATAAACCATATGGTTATTAGAAGAACGTAATTAGATCGGGTTTATCAAGATGGAATGTACCACGGTATTTTTCCATCCATGCTTTTTGTTCTTTTTCTGCACCAGACCAGTCTTCAATCTTTAATTGAATTTCTTTAAATGCAGAACCAACATTTTGCATGTTTTTAATCTGGTTGTATAATGTACGCTGCACATCCAACGTTGCCAGTTCAACGAATGTCTCATAGCAAGTATCAGGAAGAGTCTCCAATGAATAGTCATGAACTCTTTCCACAGTGAACTTGATGAAACATTGCTCAGGGAAATTATATAACTTGATTTTGTTATAACCAAGATATTCCGAGTTAGGCAATTGTGATGATAAACCAGAATATTTGTTTATTGCAGCACCTGTCATTTGTGCATTCAGAATGTCCTGAGGATAATATGAACCAAAACCCACAAATGGTGTACCAACAGTGAATGTATTTGTAGTAACCATTGCATCATCAGGAGTTGATCCAGTTATTTCAGCTTTAGCATCTTTAACAGGAGCCCGAGTACATTCTTCAGGTAAGAAGAATATTCCTTCTTTTTTAGCAATCTCATTAGGAGATCTGAGATTCTTTTTTACAGCAAAGCATTCCTGTTTATATGGTTTGAATTCAGAGTATTCACGAACTGTCATTCGTAATATCTCCCCAATAACATTTTCAACAGGTTCATCAAATGGAAGTGCAATGTTTTGAAGTCCTTGTGATAATTTAATATCGTTTATTACATCCGATATATTCATATCATCACCACCTTACTTCTTAACGACTTTATGCATTACCGGAGAGGATTTATCATAATACGCTTTTCTTGTCTTTTCGTCAAGCTTAAACTTGAAGAATGTTGAATCCGAATTAACGATCCAAAGATAGATCTTCATATCATCTCGGTTAACCTTTGCCAGTTTCTTAAACTGGTTATCTATCATTCTTATCAGAGAATTCAATTCTCCATTTGATTCAGCATCCTTCAATGTAGATTCTACTACGGATTGGAGCTCCTTGGTTCTCTTAAGATAATTGAAGTTGATCTCTCTGAATTCCGAAAGGTTGATCTTTCTTTTATACTCTTTATCAGTAAACATTTTGTCGAAAAATGCTCTTGATATTGTGAGTACCTTTCCTTTATATTTATCCGAACCGTTATCAGCATATTTCTTGTATCCGTCCAGATAAGATATGAGTTCATCTATTATCTTATCATAGTTCAGTATTTTGTATTGAACTCGGAATACATCTTTAGCTTTATTATATTCTTTAGCAACATCCTCGAAGAGATTTTTATTGTTCTCTACGGTTGTTGTCATAGAAAGATTCTTTACATCCATTGATTTATCCCTCCTTATACTGTTGGGTAGTTAACACGCCAAATCTGATCAGTCCTATTGATAGGACGAATCTTCAATATCTGTGCAAGCAGGCTTTCGAGCTGTGCTTTAATAGTTACGAGATATTGACGTGTATGAGGTACGATATACTTAGGATCCTGAGTATCAAGTACGGTGATGTACCAATCTACCAGTTCTATCTTAGAGCAAGTATAACCGGCTAACATAGCTTGATCATTTGCTGAATGTATATCATTCATCTCGCAAGTTATGTATGCTACCACGTCTCTTCCGATGGGTTTTAGCTTTTTGGGCTTCTTTGTTAAGAAACCTTCCTGATGCATCTGGTTGTTTGCGATAGTTTTTGTCTCAGCCGACATAGGCATTGGTGATTTGTTAACTGAACCATCAGCGGTGGTTTCCTCTGTTGGTGCGCCATCTTCAGATACAACATCACTAGCAGGTTCTGTTGTAGGTTCAACTGCAGAATCAGTTGGTGTATCTATTTCAGGATCAGAAGGTGTTTCAGCATTGTCGATATCATCTTCCTGAACAACCGCCTTACCAGTGGGAACACAGTTATTACCACACTCGGATACACGTTTATATCTTGCGATTATTCCATTAGCAACATCTGTAGCTATAGGATCTTCCTCAGGTGCAGCAGGTTCGGTCTCTTCATTATTGTCCATTGATGCACTCAATGTTTCCTCACCAGTTTCATCAGATTCAGTTGTAGTTGTGGGAACGCAGTTATTACCGCATTCTTCAACAGTATTAGTGTCACCACACTCTTCAACTTCTTCTGTCTTATCTGTCTCATCTGCATCATCTTCTGCATCAGATGCTGAATCAGCATCAGGATCAACGGCAGGAGGAACATCGTTTACTCCATCCTCTTCAGGATTGCTGGGTTCCTCATCAGGCGCATCAGGATCACGTTCGAATTCATCCATATCATAATCATCGTATGAATCAACTGTATCATCATCAGATACAACATCGCCGGGATCAGTATCATTTACATCATCAAGCTCATTATTGAGTCCTGATATATTTTTACCGATATCAGGTGTATAGAAACCTTCCTTATCCTTTTCGAGATAATTGTCAACTACACCATTTATAGAATCACCATTTGCATTAGCAGCAGTTACATCCTTAACGAAATTAACGCCGTTGGTTCTGTCAGCATCAGTAACACTAAATGAACCATCATCACCCATTCTACCAACTACGATAGCGATCATGGGTTTAAGGTTCTTAGGAGGTTCTTTACCAACATTGATCATTGCATCATAAGGGATTGAAGTTCTCTCGATAACTGAAGCATTCTTATCAATATCATCAGCATCATCAAACACAGATCCATCGGCAATAGCTTTTGCCAAGTAACCTTCCTGTACAGTATCCATGTTCTTAGGACAGAGAACTCGTACATTGTTATCGTTGTCCTTGTATAGTCTTACATTGTTTCCACCATATTCAGAAACAAATAAGTTATTCTTTCCATGAACAACATTCGCATATTCGGTTATAACAGAATATTTCTTATGTTCGATCATAGCTTTAATAGTATTCATAACAGTACTGTTCATTTAATAACACTTCCAATCTTTTATATTTTTAAGGAGGATCCATTATGTCTACAAATTGTTTATGTTTATTAATAATCATGCTGGTCGCCATATCCATTTTACTGATATTGACATCAGTTCTCTTCGTCATTATTTTAAGAATGAAAAAAGAAAATAATGACATAATATCATCATTGACTTTCTCAGTATACCAATTGAAAGTAAACCAAGATAATTCAGATGATAAATTATTCAATATGGATAATGATTATAAGAAGGCTCTTACCATAATCAATAAGAACATAGGATCGTTATCCAGTGGTATCGACAACGTTGAAAAGAAACTTGATAATGTTATTAAAACAAAAAATCTTTTAAAAGAGTTTAGATTACCTTCACCTGAAGAATCAAAAGCAATGAGAGAAACCATATTAGAAAATATCAATATGGAGGTTTTATTATCAAAGAATCTTAAAATCGCAAGAAGGGATTCCACGCGAAGTATTATAGATAATACCTTAGAAACATATTCTGATATAGAACCTGAATATGTAATTAAAATGTGTTTAGCAATGATAGAGAATTTTTTAGAAACAGTGTAAAATAATAGACGGGGGCTGTTGCCCCCGTCCACTTTAATTATTCATGTACTTTATGTACGATTAAGGCATGCTGTTGCCGCCGTCTTCTCCACCGTCTGTGATGTTAGAAGGAGTTGTAACACCAGCCTTGATATCAGGAACGAGAACAGTGTTCTTGCAGATAACACGACCCTGAATACCCTGTACAGAGATTGTCTTGTACTGAGCAGAGGTTGTGATAAGAACTGCCTGACCACCAGGATTGTTGATATCAGCGTAACCAGCATTCTCAGGAGAATTTGTGAGGTGACGTGCGAAACGGAGGTGCTTGTAGGAGATGTGGAACTTATCCATCGGATAAGCAACGATCTTGAAGAAGTACTCCTTAGACATTGTGCCCTCAGGAAGAGGATTGCCCTCCTCATCCTTCTGGTATGCAGGGATGAGTGTGTAAGCGTCAACACGGTTAGAAGCAACAACACGGATCGGGAGATCGCTGTCAGTAAGGATACCGAAGCTGTGGTTCATCTGAACACCACCGATTTCTGTGCTCTTCTTAACAGTCCATGTTACGAACTTATTGAGGAGACGACAAGCCTTGGGGTTAGCATAGATAACGAAGCCAAGGTTCTCAAGCTTACCACGATCGCAGAGCTCATAGATTACAGAGTTGATTGCGTTGTGGATAGCATTGGTTCTGTACTCCCAAGGATCGCCTGCGAATGTAGGTGAAATGGAAGTAGGATCAAGGTCACAGAACTCAGTATGTGTATAGCTCTCGAGAGCGAATACGTCTGAATCGTAACCATCATACATCTCGAACTGCTCGTCGAGGTACTCAAGGATTGACTCATCCTCGAACATTTCCTGGTTAACAACGAGCTCCTGAACGAGTCTGTTGTAGAGGTTGAAGTTGAGTGCAGCGTTTGCCTCAGCAAAGTCTTCAACTGTGAAAGGAAGCTGGAATCTGCAACCATCGGAGATCAGGAACTTACGGATGAGAGGATACTCTCTGAAGCCGATTGTTCTGAGGTTTGTCTCGTTTGAGATGTGACCAGAAACATAGAGACCTACGATTGTGCCGCATGAAGAAGCTGTCAGTGTGCCCTTAACGAAGTCAACACGACCAGAAAGCATATCGCTGATAGCATCTGTAACTTCACCTGTAGGAATATTTGTATTAGGATCAACAACGGGAAGCTTAGCATCTGCGAAGTCACCGTTAAGGAATACACCACCAGTCTGGATATCAATAGCGATACCAGCACCAGGGAGCTTAACCTTCTTAACGCCAGTCTGACCAGGAGTCTTTGAGTAGTACTTACCAGTTGTATCTGTACCCCAGTCTGCAGGAGCATCATCACCAGTTACAGCGGTATATTCTTCGCCGCTCTTTGTGTAGTACTTACCAGACTCATATGCAGGAGAATAAGGAGACTCTGTTGTACCTGCACCAGAGAATGTGATAGCTGAATAACTATCCTCTGTTGAGCCATCGAGTGCAACGTACTGGATGTTGAAGTCATAAGAGAGACGAGTTCTCAGTGTCTTCTCGAATGCACCAGCCTGACCCTGTTCAGGATATGCCTCACCGTTGTCCTGGAGAAGGTGATTGAACATATCATACTTCTTGTTCTTAGCAGCAGCTATGTCAGCAAGCATGATAGGATCCTTATCGTTGATCCTTACGCCCTTACCAGCATTCCAGAGCTTCTTCCATGTAGGTGTGCCGTCAGCTTCCTTCTGCCAGTATACCTTAGGTACCTCATACTCTTCACCAGTCTGGTTGTTTACGAGATACTTAACGAATATACGCTGCTCGATGTTTGTTGAAGAAGCAGTCTGTACGGGGATGATATCCTTACCAAGGAATCTGATGTACTGCTTGATCAGAGCAGGGAAGTCGAGAGTTGAAAGAGGAAGATATGTAGCTGTGTTATAAGACTCCTGTACCAGGAAGCTCTTCTGGCTTTCATTCCATGAAGACTCGAGCTGATCTGCAACGCTCTCAAGGTGGAACTTCTCACCAGGGTCTGTCTGATCAGCAGCAGCTGTACGGATTTCCTCAAGAATAGGATCAAGAAGCTGTACCTTGTATTCCTGCATGATCTCGGGGTTATCCATCATCTTCTTGGCATCTCTCATTACGTTGATGCCGTTATATGTGTTGGCGATATCAGTAACTGTTTCCTGAAAATTCTTAGCAAAAGTGTCGCTAAGTGAATCCAGCTCTGCAGCAGATGAGTTGTTAATCATGTTCATCTGTTCCTGGAACCATGATCCGTGGCCATTGTTCATATTTGATACATTGTATGCCATGAATAAAACACTCCTTTTGATTTAAATTTCGAAAGATATTGTCTTTCATTATTGACCTACGTCAATTTTTCTCAGATTAGTATCAATTCGATTCAGTAGAAGTACATATAAGCTGTCCAGTTTTTGGTAGAACAATAAGTTCTCACCATAACCAGAATCTACGAAATCATTGATAACGTATTCTTGTCCTTTTTGAAGGGCAGCCTTCAGTTGGTTCATTGACTTATCATTAGATTTAATGATATCATTTGGGAGTAGAGGTATAGTATCTTTGATACTTGTTATGATGTCCTCTATCTCTCTATTACGATTGACGAATTTAGTGTATAACGACTGATTCAAAATATCATTCGCTTTAGTTGAAAGCTTTGTATCCTGTTTATCAGCTTCTTCGTCACCACCACCTTCACCAGAAGTCTCTTCGCCTTCTGAAGATTCACCACTATCCATGTCATTCAGACCACCCATTCCAAAGTCGTCCTCATTCATTTCTGGTGGTGCTTCGACATCACCTTCGCCACCACTTGGTTCTTCAGTAGCAGCAGGGGTAGTCTCATCAGCACCAGCATCTTCTGGTGCAGGAGCATTCTCATCGAATGCTTGCATCTCATCTCCATCAGCCTCCATGACCATGAAGAACAGATCTTTGTTTGGCACTGGTTATATCCCCCCTTTGTGTTATGCCAAATCACTTGGATGCTTAATCAAAGATCTCTTTGTTTGAGGAATCTTCTCAATAAGCTTCTGACGAATTCTCATCAGTTCATACTTTTGTTTTAATGCTTCAGGGGAATTTGAATTGCTAAGATCTCTTATTTTCTGATCTGTTATTTCAAGTTCAGTCATAAGCTCATTAGCCATTTCATCCTTGAGTCTATGTTTATCCATAGCCTTAAGGCCCTGAACTCCCACATATCCGACTCCCAGGTACGGACTTAATGCAGTTAAAACACCAGTCATTCCAAGCTTGGTAGCAAGTCTAGCTGCTTTGAGTACAGCAGAACGATAGCTAGGATTATCGAACATCTCGGCCTTGACTTGATCTTCGTCTCTTTTGATTACAGAGTTCACAACATTGTTGATCCACTGCTTTGTTCGAGAAACGGGTTTTAGGACAGCCTTGCCGGTATTAAGTGCTTTGGTCGTAGCTTTCTTCGCTCCCTGTTGAGCAGGTAACGTTTTCCTGTCACGATCCATAGCCTTAGTTAAAGAATCCTCCTTAGGAGGTTTTCCAGCATCACTTCTATCTGATTGGGGCGCCGCAGATTCCAAGAATGCGAACATCTCTTGAACGGTTTTACCATTCGAGAAAGTTTCACTCTTCTTCGATTCCTTTAGCTCAGCAGATGTGCTGCTATTATTATTATTGTTAGAACCAGATTTATCAGTTTTTACTGAATTTGATGATGTGGTTCTTTTATTGTTAGAGGAATCTTTGTTTGAAGAAGAATCATTGTGAGAATTCGTATTCGTGGTTGTTGTGTTAGTCACCTTACCAGTAGAACTATCAGTGGTTGTGCTGGTATTATATGAATCCTTATTGAAAGAATTCGTATAGTTGTTTGTGATATTGATGACTGTCTTTGCTTCTTCTTTCTTGTTTGCAGGTGTGTAACCTGAACCAAGCATATCATTGATATCATTGCTATCGGTAGAAAGCTTTGTATCAATTGATTGAGTAAGATCCGGAATAGGATTCTGAGGAACTCCTTCAGGAAGATCAACAGGAACTGTTTGTGTCTTCATATTATCTGATAGAGCTATTCTGTTCTTCATGTAGTTTGGAATACTTCCATCTTCAGGAGCAGCTTCCATGACAACCATGAATTCTTCAAAATCCATAACAGTTGATTCTTCAACTGTTTTTTCTTCCTTCTCGTCATTTTTATCTTCGGATCTTTCCTTTACAGGAGCATCCTTTAAGAAGCCAAGAGAAGGTTTCATTTTAAAGATGTCATTTGCTATTACTGATACTTTCTTTGCAGGACCTGATTCCTTTATATTCTTATGAATGAAAGGATTGAGTTTCATACCATTTACGGTAGAAAGAAGATCCTTAATCTTGATCAGAAGCTCTTTGAGAGTATCAGTGTCTTTTACTTTGACACCACCTGAACCGATAATAGCACGGTCAACATACTTCTTCGCTTCTTTTACATTCTTGAGTGTCTCACCGGCTCTGAACATCGAAAGGCATGAATTGTTTGTCCATTTATTTTCCTTGGACATTTTTACAATTCTACCCATGTCATCCATTAACAAACCAACAGATTTGTTGAGTCTGTTATGGTTCTCTTCAGTAGTTGCTTCCATGATAACTTCATCGGAGAACTGTTTCATGAATGCATATTCATCAACGAACATTTCGTCATTAATAAATCCAAGTTCACCCTTGAGAGCAACTATCTGTTTGGCAATATCAGCCATCTTTCTTACACGTTTCTGGATACCTGTATTCTGTGTAAGATTAATGTTCTTAAACCAGTTCCTGGGATTTAACCAGAACAGCTTAACAGTACCCCACATGTCTGAAACGAGATCTCTCAGTTGAGATAGAGTTGACATCTGTTCAGATGTGAAGTTACCTGCTTTACCGTTAACAGCCTTACCCAGCCAATGATGGAGCTGCTTTATATTGGTATGCTCTTCGGAAGAACCATTGATGTTGGGACACAAGAAGAACAAGAACATTGAAGTCGTTGTTCTGTACTGACGTGAGAATGTGTTGTTATTCCAACGATGCTGTTTATCCATTGAAACAATTTTCTCGCAATCATGCATCAGTGAATTGATTGCAGACTGAAGTCTTATACGACGCTGCGGAACAGAAGCCTCTGCATAGAATGCTTCAAGAGATTCTACATCATAAGACTCGCCGATATATTCGTCAACAAGTATAGGTGAAACATGCTCATTGAACATGCGATCATCAATGGTATCAATTTCCTTCTCAATAAGAGCTGAGAATTGATCACAGTATCTCATATCATTATGAGTCATTGTACCGAACTTTTTCAGTTCAGTTGATACATACTCATTGACAGTTTCTGTTGTATCAGGTTTAGTCTCGGTTGGAGTACCTGTTTCGTCAGTCTCCTTGGGAGCCTCTTCTGTATATGCTGTCTTAGAACGAGAGTTCTTATTGATCCTGCCACGGATTTCCTTAACGAATGCATCCTCCATCTTTTCTTTTGTGATGGATTCAGGAGCAACATTATATGCAAGATCCAAATATATTCTGGAATCGAATATATTGAATATTGTAAGTAATGTGTTATTCGCAATAGATGCATCAGCATCATTTATCAATTTGAGTTTGCAGAAGTCCTCAATGAATTTGATAGTACCTTCCTTATCAGATTTGAAAGTAGAGAAGAGATCATAGTTTTCAAATCTACGAGCACCGTTATTCTGTGACAGAATTGATGCATAAGAATCAGTATACTTCTTCAACTTAGCCGACAGATCAGCAGGTGTCTTCTTAGGATTAGTAAGAACCTTGACGAGTATATACGGAATAGTCGTTCTACTCATACGATCTACCAACTTAGGAATTGTATTTGCATCCTGGAAATACTTGAGGAGATCGTCTGTTGTATCACATTTACGAAGACCTGATACAAGATCATTGACAGCACTTTCGAATTCGTTTGAGATCATGAACTTTTTCTGGGAATCAGAATACTTCATGTTCTGGGGTTTATCATTGATAAAATAATTAACCTCTGCAGCTTCCTGAACTGTATCATCTACAAGGATTTCATATCCATCAAGATTCTGACGGGCTTCCATTCTTTCCTTCTGACTATCAAAGTCGAGAGCATCAGGTAACGAAACATTCTCGTTCTGAATAAGACCCTCTACATATGCAGCATCATCGAAGAACTTTTCTTCAAGATCAAGACCGGGTACTTCGTCAAAAGGAATAACCTTATCAAAGACTTCCAGTACATCAGCATATTCAGCTGTCTTGTAGAATAATTCGAATGTATAAATACCATTGATGAATTTAGTGAAAGCCTCGAAGTTATCAGCTATCATATTCAGGAACTTGAAACCGATATAGGATTCAACAGCCTGTATGAGTGCTTCATTATTAGAATCCATGATTGTACCATAGACTCCATTCTCAGGATCGATTTTATCAATCTCACCATTAATGAGATTCATCATATCCTGAAACTTATTTTCATCAAATACCCAAGATGAATCAACCACATTCAGACGAGAGATAATTCTCTCCACAGTTGGATCAAGATCCATTCCCTCATCGAGAACAGGGAAATTCTTATTCTTGAACTGTGAAGAGAAAAACTCATTGATGCAGTTGATAGCGGTCTGGATATTGGTGAAATAAGATTGTTTGATTATAATTTTATTTTCATCCATTTATCCATCCTCCATCATCCGAGTATTATTGACAGTGCTTCCTTACGAATATCGCCCTTGAGAGGAATATGAATTCTTGAGTTTGTATCTGCTTCCTGGAATACAATGTTACCATTGTGAATTCCCATGATCTCATCTGTAGAGAACTGGAATGATTCGCATACAACCTTCATATTCTCATCCTGCTCACAACAGTACTTCGCCAATTCCTTCAAGAAGATGACAGCACCTTCCTGATATGGTGTTGGAGTAATGTCAGCCTGTGCACCAGCATGTGACGGAAAGTCAACCATATCAAATGTGATAACCTTTGACACTCTCATGTTAGGCTGGTTTACAGGAGCATTGGGTATCATGTTTCCAAGAAGACGAACAGAAAAGCATGGGATTGAACCGATATCAATGATTTCTGATGCAACAGCTCTACCACACTCTGTACGAGGATGTGTGATAATATGTCCACGATATCTGTCACCTTCAAGACGGGGTTTCGTAATAAAGTGTGAAGTTCTTATTGGTTCAGGAATAGTCATACGGATATCAGAATACTGTTGACCCTTGATGTCCGGATTTGGATGGTTCCATTCACCTCTCCACTGATGACGTCTCAATAGATCGTTGATTCTTTCATCAGATGCAATAACAGTATCAATGTTATTTGCATCATAACGACGTCTCATACGATTGTATTCGTTAAATGTCATCAGAGTAGATTCGAACTCACAGTACGGAAGACCTTCTGCAGATTTCTTGATTGTATATCCATTAACATTCATTTCTGACATAACAGGGGCTTCCTGTATAAAACAGGCAGTCTCATACTTGTTAGTCTGATTACTCTTCATAGGCATACAAGTTCTTCCTTTCATATAGTTTGATATGAGGAAATTTATTCCTCATTGTTTTTGGTTCTCACATTGACATTTAATGTTGGATTTGCTTCCTCTTCGGCTTTCTTCTTATCAGCCATTTCCTTATCGAACATAGGAATGATGATTGCAAGCATAGAATCATAAAGACCGAGCTCGAGACCAATATACTTCGTGAGAGCCAGAGTTACTGAACCGATATTGGCAAGCTCTGTATGGATCTTGGTAATATCCTTCACGAGCTTATTGAATGTGGAATTATTATTTCCCTTATCGAGAACAACCTTAACCTTTTTGAATTTCTCCAAAGCATTCTTGGATGATTCGATATTCTTGTTGAGAAGATCATCTATCTTATCTATGCTATCTGCCACTTCAGATACGGGATATTTCTTACAATACTTTGAGAAAAGTGTTTGCTTCTTTAGACGGGCCTTGCGAACATCCGAACCACCTTTGATGTCACCTACCAGATCAGCAACTCCACCTTGGACTTTTTCGATTTCGTCTTTGAGAGGCTTATTATTCTTCTGAATTGCTCGAGTTGGTCTATTGACAATTGCAGACCTGACATCACTCTTTGTCAGAACTGTTGCTTTGTTAACGACACGCTCTGTATATGCATAACTATATTCAAGGAATTTTATCCAAGCATCAAACTTGATATGTGTTTTGATCTTCTTTTCCTTTACAAGTATCTTTGTCTTGTTATCAGGCTTCTTTTCACCATCATCAGACTTTTCTTCGTCACTGTTATCAGTAAGCGCTTCTTTTGTTTCAGCTTTTTCTTCAAAAGAAGAAGCTGCCTTGTCGAGCTTGTCCCCAGCAGGACCATTATCGATCTTATCCTGAACATCGCTGCATTCTTTATCAGATTTCTTAGAAAGTTTTCTGAGTTTATCAGAAATGCCTTCCTTTGCTTTCCTGAAGAAAGAGGCAATTGCTGAACCGATCATTTTGAAGAAACTGATAATAGCGTCAAGCATCTTGGAAAGAATATTGCCTTGCTTTTTATCTTTCTTCTTAATGTCTGCATTTGATTCAGTATCACCCTTTTCAATGGTTGACTCCTGAATGATAGAAAACATGCCGAAATCAACATCGTCATCAGAACAGTATTCAAGAATATCATATGCTTTGTCATATGATGCACATAATGATTCAAATACATCGATATTTGATTCGATGACAACTTCATCGATTGAATCAATAATTTCTTTTGAAATCATCAATCATACCTCCTTTGTTTGTATAATAGAAAGAGATATCCCCGAAATGGGGATATCTCCTCATTAGATATATTATCTATACCAGTGATTATTGATAGCTGCTTCGGCTTCATCCTCTGTTGCAGACTCCTGAACAGCTTCTTCACCCTCAGGAATTTCTTCCTGTGTGGATTCAAGACCCGTTTCCTCAGGTGTCTCCGCACCATCAGCCTGGGCAGGGTATGTTGCAGTACTATCCTCTTCGAGATTCGAAGTAAGGTCATCAGTAGCTGCTTTATCATTACCAGGATTTGAATCCTTTGTAGCAGGCTCCTCACTGTCAGATTTGCCGTAATCGAGAGACTTGTCGATATCTCTAGCATCCTTGATCTTCTGGACGAAGTCGGTACAAATCTTCTTCAGAGACCTGAACCAACCAGCGATCATGCCACCAACCTTCTGGAACCAACCAGCAAATTTGGACAGAATCTTCTGTATATTACTCTTTGCAGGGAAATTCTGTGAGAAAGCATTGATCTGTTCATCAGTGAGCTTCATTACATTGGCTGTCTTCTCCATTGTAGCGATAAGCTCTTTACCTTCTTCTGAATCAGGATCAAGATCTGCAGTAATGCCGTCGATTACCTGTGGAATAGTGTATTCAACTGTATCAGCGACTACGATATCAGCATTCGTCATCTGGTCGAATGTTGTATTCAGAGCATTGAGTTCTGTTTCCATAGCACTGATATCAGTTCTGTTATAGTCGATCTGTTTAATCTCACCGTTGGTTGAACCAGGAAGACCACCCTTTATATATCTTTCATGATACGCTGCACAATCCTTGAAGAACTTAGGAAGTGATGTAATAGCATCCTTCAGGCCCTTGAAAGATATGTTTGTCTTAAACTTATTCCATACGACCATCTCGAATATTACGCCATACTGCTTGAAGTTATCAGACGTTTTCTTGAAGAAACCACTGATACCCTGAATAAATTCTGTGAAGAGCTTCTTCAAGTTATCCTTGTTGAACCATGTAGCAACGCCGAGAACAAGTGCAAGCATAGCACCACTTATACCGAGTTCTTTCGCATGCTCTCTTATCCAACTCTCATCCTTACCGATGATCTTATTGAAAAGACCTTTGAATTTATCAGAAAGACTCTCTGCTTCCTTTGCAGCCTTCTTTGCAGTAGGAACAATTTCACCGTTCCATGCCTGCTTGAGGAATTCCCATATCTTCTTGAGGATATTAGGAATAAACATCAGTATCTTCATTCCCAGACCAGGTTCCTTCTTAGCCTCAGCTACCTCAGCTTCCTGGAATATAGAGAACATCGAAAGATCTTCAGTATTTGAATACTCGGTTATCATAGCCGCTTTATCATAAGCAAGAGCCAATGAACCCATTACATCAAGTGTCGATTCCATAGTAACATCGTTGACATTATCGATAGAACCAAGAATTTCATTACGAACATTGATTTCGTTCATAAATATTTCATTCCTTTCGTATAATTTTTTAATAAACTTCTAATTTGAAGCTTTAACTTTTCGTATCGTAAAATCATTCAGAACCGATTTCAAGAGCAGATGTCATTTCAGAAACAGTGTTGATGTAATTATTGATTGCATCAACCGATTCTGTTATAAGGATCTGGGTATCGAGAATACCACGAAGAGTCATTGCAACCTCTTTCTCAGCTTCAAGGTAATCCGTCTGTTTTCTATTTGGATTATCTACCATAGAGGTATATTTTTCACTTAGTTTCTTCGCCAGATCACATACCTTATTTAGATCATCGATTATTTCTGACGAATAGCTAATGAAGCCGTCAATCGGATGATATTCGGCCTTTGCATTAAATTTGGAAGCAATTTTCTCAAGATGATTACGATAATCCGATACGAGTGTTGCTCCATTCTTGCCCTTCATGATAGTAGCACTATCATGTTCTTTCTGAACTGCGGCAATTGCACCACCACGTGTCATCTTACCCTCATCATTGACGTTCTTTTCAAGTTCGCCGTTTACGACTTTACGTCCAATGAATTGTGATGCGTTTGATATAAAGGTCTTTGTTTCTTTGATCCATTCATTGATGGTGTCAGTATCAAATGTGACATGAAGGGTTCCTGTGTTTGGATCTATTTTACAAAGAATTTTTTCAACCTCTGTTTTGTCATAATTGAGTAGATGTATGTTGAAAAATTTCTTAAATGCATCAAATAGTTTCTTTAAGAAATTGATAACTGTTTCAACAGCTTTCTTACAAGCATCTGCCGCAGATTTAATTTTTTCTGCTGCTGCATCAGCTACGTTCGATATTTTTTCAACCGCAGCATCGGTTGCTTCACGAACACCCTTGAGAACATCTTCATCAAGTTTCTTATAGATCTTTCCTTTAAAGTCATTAACCTTCTCAACGACCAGCTCTTTTTTGTTATTGAGGTAATATGCTGATCCACCAATAACAATTGCACCAAGCCCAGCTTTCAGACCGAAACTCATGAGTTTACGTTTTGTTATTATCTTATTTATGTCAGACTCCGTCAATTGGCTATTGAGGGATGCATATAACATTTCTTTTTCAGATTCTGATAACTTGCTAAGATCAACACCCAACTTCTTGGCTTTCTTTTCGAGCATTTTCATTTTCTTTGCTTCGAATTTTTTCGCCGAAAGATCTTTGAGACGCTGAATGAGTTTTGGTATTATACCAAAAATACTTTTAAGAATACCCTGTTTTGCTTTATCTTTTCCAGAAACCTCTTTGTCATTATCCGTTGCGGCTTCCTGAAATATTGAAAAACAACTTATGTCATCAGAATCAAGATATTCCAGAATCATCAATGCTTTGTCGTATGTAGTAAAAAGAGATTCCATAACAGCTTCCTGTGATTCATCCTGGGATGCATCAATGGCTGTAAGTATGTCAAACACTAATATCACCTCCTGTTATACCTTTACATCGTTAATGCGATACATTATGTATGTTGCTATCAAACAAATATAAGCTCGAATGATTGATTCATCTATTTTATATTTCTTTGACAGCGTTAATATGATTGGTTTACCAGCAATAGCCCTATCTATTGCTGTAGGAAGATTTGTTATACGTGATATATATTTTACAGAATTTATATCATCAATCGAATTACCCTCTTTGGATATAAATACATAAAATATCGTATCGATAATAAGACCGATATCCTCAGTTTTTATCTCCTGAGCAAACTCATATAAAGTATCAACTTTAACATTCTTGAGTTTTGCAATACCACTGTACAAATCTCCCTTAGAACAATAGAGTTGGTCTTTTCCGTTTATACGACGAATGAGACCTTCTCGTAGTTTAACGGTGTTATTGGTTTCAAAGTACATATCATCAGAAGATACATCACTACCAACCAAGTTACCCTTATTTTCATTGACAGTGTCAAAATACTGATTCGCCAGCAAGCGTAGGTTCTGTTGGAAGGATGTTCTGACACGATTGAGAAATTGAACCATCACCGACGTGTCCAAATCAAGATCAAGTCTGGTACGCCAGAATTGATACGCCGTCTCAATTGTCAAATCGATCCAGTTTATAACATTCTCGCATTTAACAAGATTCCATGAATTATCAAGATTCATGTATGTATAAGCCATTGTCGATTCGATAGGATGAGGCGGATGGAAAAAATGATTGAATGTATTATTATAAATCGAAAGACCCATCTGCTGACGTGCAGAATCACGTAATTTACGATTGCCTACATGGTCAGAATATATGAGTACTATCGAATGTATAACATTCGTTGGATTTGCAATAATGGTTTGGAAAGAAGTTTTATCAGAAACACCTTTGAGAATTTCTTTGAGATTTTCTTTAAATGAGTTCTTTTGGAAACCAAACATTGCAAAAATATTATCTACATAAGAACGAGGAAATGATACTGCTTTGGTTGGAAACTCTTTAGACAACATCTCGGAATTAGCCTGTAAGAATTCTTCACCATAAGCAATATATTCCCTCTGCTTCTTAGGTGTAGCAATTATACGCATGATCGGTTTTACGATCGTTTCATTTAGAGGAATATCTTTTGTACCATAAGCTTCAACGAAGACTCTGGCTTCCTCCTCAGTGAAATCATCCTGTTCAAGGAAGATCATTATATATTCCTCCTTTATGTATTACTTGCGATTCTTCTTCTTGTTCTTCTTGGAAGGCTGCTTAGGAGCTTCTTCTTTAGTAGCCTCTTCAGCAGGGAACTCATCGAGATCAACATCCTCTACAGGAATCTCGAGCTCTTCTTTTTCAGCAACAGGCTCTTCAACCTTCTCTTCAACAACTGAAGATTCCTCTTCTGCAGGAACCTCAACAGCAGTCTCGATAACACTATCAAGAGTCTGAGCAAGATCAATGCCGATTTCATCAGGCACTTCTGTTACAGTTACATCGGGATGATACTCTTCCTTTTTAGCCTTATTCTTCTTCGGCTTAGGTGCCTCAACGGGCTTCTCCTCAACAACAGGCTCTGTTACGACAGGAGCTTCAAATGTAGCAGCTGTTACAGGACCTGAACCTTTTGAATCAAAGATTCTGAACCGGCGATCCTTAACCAGTTTCTTGAGTATTGGTTCACTCACCTCAATATTCATTGCAGGTGCAACCTTGTTTATGTAAGGGATTACGCCCTTACCAACGATATTTACCTTCATAAAATCTTCTCCTTTTCATTTTATTATGTTTCACCTTCAAATGCAGATTTTATCTTCTCAGCAGAATAATAAGATTCTGATATGAGGTCTGTTTTTAATCCCATTGCAGCAAAATATAAATCCGCCGCAAGAAGTGTGGGTTTATCATATGCATTAGTCTTTATATCGGCTAACCTAACAGAGCCTGTCTCTGCAATTGATCTGAGCATGTTGTCATATTCGGCAACGTTATCAGCACGAGCACCTGTTATCTCGGATAAGATGTCCGTGGCACCAACACCGGCGAGAAGTTCATTCTCAATACCAGTAGTAGTTCCTCCCTTAGCATCACCTTTAACTGCACCTGTCATATCATCACGATCATCGTCATTCAATGCCAAACCAGTTTTCTTGGTAACAAGCTGCTGAGTTCTTTTGACGTTAAGGTATCCAACCAATACTGGCTGTTTGGTCCTTATGGGTCGGTTCGGATTAGATGATACATGTGGAATATATACATATTCGAATAATTTGATACCGAGGTTATCAGCAGCTTTTTCGATATTCTCGAATTTCAGTGTTCTTGAACCATCACCAAATTCTTCAATATCGAGACGTATGTTGCTCTTCTCATCAGCAAGGAATTCTTTGATCCATTTTGCAAATTGAGCATCATTCATTGATTTGAAAAATGATTCATACTTCTTTGCATTGATACCCGTTGGATCCATGAGTTTCAATGTTTGTGTAACGATATCCTCAATCTTTTTTCTTTTTACCGATGCATCCATTTATATCACCTACCTCACATATTTATTTTTCTTACGTACAAACGATTTAGTTTGTCATAAGAAATGCCTATGATGACATGGTCTGTTTCATTACCATAACTGACAGTCTCTGTACCAGATATTGAAATCACCAATGCATCAATACCTTCTTCGGTTTTATCAAAAAATACATCAATTGTTAATCCTGATATATCAAGTTGATTACATTGATCTGACAACTTGTTTTTGATTTCAGCAGGGATCTTTTTATCATCAGAATATTCATGAAGATAGGATTCAATATCAATACCCAATGTAGGTATTGATGGAAACTGTCCCGGCTTCATGAATAAGAGAGTGAGTATAACATTCACACCCAGTTCAAAAGACGATAATATTTTTGGTTTGTTCATCGAGTCTGTATCAAAAGCAACATCATAACCGAGAGTTTGAAATCTCCTTGGGAACTTTTTCGTTACTTCCGATAATGTAATTCCTACTTCATCCAAAGCCATATTATTCACCTTCTTCAAGATAATAATCAAGAATGCAATCTTCAACATCATCAATGAATGATTCTGTTACAGTAACGCCTGTTTTACGAACAAAATCATCAATGGTTTTCTGAAGATCTTTTGCTGCTTCAGGATCAAGTTGTTTCTCTTGACGTTTTGTATGCGAAACATCCATATCATCAATACCTTCATTTTGACTTACGATATATTTCAGATATCGTTTGATTTCCGGTTTTAGATGTTTACCAGAATCCAGTATCTGTTTGGCCATTTGATATGAAACAAGTTCACGATCATATGTCAATGGATGAACATCTTTTACATTGTCATATATTTTAGAATTTAACTTATTGGCTTTGGACACTTTTTCTTTGTTAACCTTGTTCAATTGAATCTGTCTCTTGAATGATGTTATGTGTATTGGGAGATTATACATTGCTGCGAACAAATCACAGAAGTATTCTTCCTGTACACCAACAGAAACAGAGAACAAAGAAAGAACCTTTTTGATCAACATTGATAAAGCTACTATTGCCAAATAGATTATTCCAGATGCAGCCATTAATGATGAACCGAATACAAAACCTAAACCTGCAAGCAAGATGGCACATGCAGTAGCAACCATTCTAACGCCTTTACGCAAACCCGTAACTGTTTTTATCATGCTCAAAGTTTTGATATAATCATCAAGCTCTTTTTCAGAGTTGGTTTTATCAACATTCTCCTTGATATCATTTTCAAACTTTTTCAATGCATTTGGGTTATCTTTTATTTTGGATAAAACATAAAATCGATTCTTTGATCTATCTTCATTAAACTCCATATCTTTTATGGAGAATGCTGATTTAAATCTGGATATTAATCCATTGACCTTTGAATCAATTGAAGCCTTATTCTCATTACTACCAACACCTGAAAATGTTCGTTTGATATCATTATGAAGATTCCTGTTTCTTATATCAACACTGTGTACGATGTTATGATATATCTCATGCAAGAGAATTGCGGTTAATGTTTGACCAAACAGTTTTCTGTTAGAAGGAACGATCTGAAGGATTTGTGTTGGGTTAACATTGATGATTATATTTAATCCACCCAATTGAAAACCCTTTTTCTTTGATATGGTTATCTTACTAACAGGAGCATCTTTAGGGAACTTTGTTAAAGCAGTGCCTGTGCCAGATGCATGTGATAGGTAGATTTGGAAATTACAATCAAATTGTTTTTCCAATTCTTTGAATCCCTTCTCAAAATGACCACCTTGTTTTATAAACTTATCTCTCATTTCTTTGACAAGCTCACCGGTTGGTCTAATGGACTTTGCATTGAGAGGTCTGTTACCTTCTTCAAAATCTTTCTTCAATTTATTATATTCTGATTTCTTACTACTGAATTCCAATTCAGCATATGCTTTATTGAAATGACGAATAGCACGAATAATGTGATCATTATTAAAAGAAAAAAGATCGAATGTTTTAGATGATCCAACGGGAATGTTAGATGATTCTACATAATATTCCAATGATTCATCATTAGAATTCATGGCAAACTCTTGAATCATTTTATGTTTGACATACATCATGTCAATAGATTCTCTAACGTTATCATCTGCTTCATATACAGAGTCCTGTACTATTGTGAGATCCAACATACACTACACCACCTTTCTTATTCAGGTTTATTTGTATCCGACTTGACATATATTTGATCAAAGTCAGTATAGTTTTTATCAACGATTTTTATGTAATGAATACCGGTCTTCTTGGTCTCATATGCAAGACGATTATCTTTTAAATGTTCAATCTCTCTCGAGTGTTCCATTCGAGGATGTGTGTTATCACTCTCTTTGATTTCTACTTCCAATGATAAAGATGGTATGTAGAAATCTGGGATGTAGAGATGTGTTGTCCCATCAGCCCATTTGTAATAGTAATTATGAGGTGATGGACAGATGACATCATTAGGAGACCAATCAAGATCTTTTAGGTGCTTCAGAAAATCTTCTTCATATGATCCGATGATTCTGAATTTGTGTTGGTCATCCCATAAATAATCCCTGGCTTGTGCATGATTAAAAATCATCTTGCGTTGCATATCCGCATCATTCAATAAATGCGGCTTACCGTATTTATCAACCATTCGTTTGTTATGAAAGTTATCCGCATACGCAGCCTTACATGCATCAGAACAGTATCTCTCGTATTTGAGAGTCTCTCTGTTAAAATGAACAGGGTTCTTTTTACATTGAACACATAAACGACCTGTTGGTTTTCCCACCAATAATGAATAAGCCCATTCTAAAGCATCATCACAATCTTCGGGTACTTGGTCATTGTGTTTGTATGCAATGTGTCTACAGAACCTATGTTTGTCATTAAATATTTTTGGACAAAACGGACATCTTGTATTACGCAAACTTATCAGTCCTTTCTATACATTTTAAATAGTATATATTAGCATGCGGTTCCGGATCCTATAAAAAATGAAAAAAAAATAACCCGCGCAAGGCGGGTTATTTTCTCACTTTGTGAAATACTTCTCGATGAAGTTTCTCATCTCCGGATCGTCAACTGTCTGATCCAGAAGCTCGCCGAAATACTTCTCATTGAATCTTGTCTGGATCCTTGATGTGTATCTCATAAATGTGATGTCAGTATACAGATTGTCGGGATTCGGAATGCTCAGAACCACAAAATCATTCTTGAGCCTGAGCTCGATGTACCTATCGAGCTCATCACTGTCCTTCGATGACAGCTTTGAAGGTGCACAGTACCTTGCGATGCCATACTTATCAAATGATCCAGGCATCTCAGCAAGCATGGTTTCCCATATATCATTGATAGTAACCTTCTTCTCTTCCTGCTCAGGTACTGATGCAGCTGAGTTGGCATAGTTTGTTACGGACACGCACATGCCAAGCTCATTCATCTTCTGAATGAGTGATGTGATTTCTTCGGATGTGCCGTCGAATATTTCTAAATTAACTCTCATAATTTTCTCCTTTTCTCCATCATAAGATGATGGTGTCAAAATGTTTCATCGTCTTCTTTTTCGTCATACGACGTAATAGCGTCTTCGTTTTCTTCGAAGTGCTTTGTCAGCTTACTGGCAATGCCTTCAGAAATGAGCTCGATCTGAATTGTCTTCAGAACGATAAAACCGCCCAACAGAAAAATTCCGAGAATCATATGCTGACGCATCCAGTCAGCTTCTTTGCGGCGGGCGTTCTCCCAGTTATTTATTGCCTTATTCCATGCCTTTTTCATAATAACCTCCGTTTTCTCCCGGTGTATCATCCGGGTGTCAAATTGTTTTTATTTTTAGTCAAGCTGATATCTTCACCCCGACTATTGCCAAGGTTACTCAATCAACTTAAATTATGACGGCCTTCTCCTGAACATCTTGAGGACACCGTCTCATATGCGACACATGCATCTGCTGAAAAGCCATGGTGTGGAAGAGGACACCCATGAACCTACATATGCCGGACAGTTTTCACTGTCTACCTTCTTTCTTCTTCATAGTAATAATATATATGTAGAAAATCAAAATAATAGCCAGTAGCATATATTTCGGGGCAGCATAGAAAACATGTTAGGTAATGTCAGGATGAAATGGTTGCCAACATTGTGAATTATTGATGATAAACATAAGGTCATCAACCATATGCTCGTTCATAAGTTTCAAGACTATCAATGTCTTTTAATTTGATCGAAAGTTCCTTGCTGATAACTTTCTTCGTTGGTTCAATCAGATCAGTATTGTCTGCAATTGATACTAATTTGAGAAACCGTTCAAAGACTTCTGAATTCATTTTATCATCCTTTCTGGATTTAGAGTTTTCATCCTGGCATTCCCTTCAAAATAATAATATATATTTTACGGGGGATCATCCCCCGTAATAAATATTATCAATATATAGAATGTTCGTAAACGGAATGATAATTCCCTGCAAGACCGGGATAAAAAATATGTAAAGGAGCTTTGATATGAATAGATCCAATAAAAAGATTTCTCCTGTTGAGGAGAGTCCAAAGTTGAAATGTGATTTTTCCAAGGCATTCAGAATAAAGTTTGATGCATTGGTAAAAGCATATTCTGATTCACTCGAATCATTGAACAAGATGAGTTCTGGTAAGATCGATTGTGACTATGGTGTATGTGCAACATCATACAACACAAGATTTATTGCACCAAAGGACATTTCAACATTTGTTGATAATCTTGTAAGAGCCGTTGATGGAGGATTTTTCCATGACAACATGAATGATCTCAACACATTCCTCGTTGCATCAGTTAAGAAATGCTTTGAGGATAATGGTAGTGCACCCATAGATGATGATGCTACCATAGATGATTCTCATGATCATGTAGATCCTCGTGCACAAACCCTTCAGGATCTTGAGATGGTATGTGCAAACGACTATGGTCCTGTATCAGTCTACAGTAAGGGAGAAATGGTACAGAGAATCAAACTTGCTTCTGAAGATATCAAGAAGATGAATGACATGCACTTTGCTGCTAATGCAAAGAAGCTTGTTGATGCACTTCCTAAGATATTGAATGACGCATGTGTATATTCTCAAGGTATCATGAAGGCTATCACTACTACCGTTCAGGATTTCTTACTCTTTGCAGCTACTGTAAATACATGCACAGTATTACAGATGTATGCTTATTGTAATCCGGCAACAGACTATACTTTCAAGAAAGTCAAGGATGAGAATTCTGATAAAGAGAACGTTGTGACTGAATGCTGCATGTGTAAGTCAAATGACTACATGATCAGAAACAGAATTCCTTTCAATTGTAACATGAGAGATGTAGTTCTTCAGGATGTTACGCCTAACTTCAAGGATACACATGATGCGTTACATTTCATCATGAAGGATGGTAGATCACCTATCGCAATACTTGTTAACAAATATGCGCCAAAGGATGCCGGTAGAAATTTCCATGGTGGTGATGCAATCGCCAGAATGTTCCTCGGTATCAATAGATGTAATGAGCGTTGTCTTGCTGATGTGTTCAAGAAAGATGGCGAAAGTGAATATGTTGATCCTCTTAAAGACGTTGCTGGATTCCAGACAAAAGTGGATTGGCTTGATACAATAGCTTTCGGTAATAACTATCTTGATGGAAACTATCGTCGTGATGCAGTTGGAAACAATCATGTTCATCCCATCACTAACTCTCTCGATATGATCTACAAAATGTATGGTGGTGTAGAGCTCAAGAGTAATGACGAGCTTGCTGAAAACATCATTAGCATCGCTGGAGCAATCAAGGGCATAATTCATGCATATAGTGATGGTGCACCTATAGAAAACTATGAACTCACAAAGGATGTTCTTGTTCTTCTCGGTGAGATTCTTACAAGAAACATGCTCAGGTTGTATTACAACAACACCCAGGTCATCAAGTGCACTGATGATATGCCTAATGCTGCTGCTCCTGGATTCATTGGTGAGGGTTACATCATGGAAGCTGATGCACCTACAACTGATCAGACAGGTTCCTCTCAGGGATCAAAGGCTGAAGAAAGCGGATATAAAGGCGTCACATTCAAGGATGGTAACGGCAATGAAATCAAACCAACAAATACTGATGGAATCAAGAAGCTGATGGCAAAGATTGCTGAATGGTTCAAGAAGATATTCAGTAACTTCGGTAAAGAGTCTCGTGAGAAACTCAATAAGTATATTGAATACATAAAGAAGAATGATTCTCTCAATAAAGAGATTGGTTCTAAAATCGGTAGAGATTTCAGACCTTATCTGAAGGATTACAAGAACTGGAAGATCTCTGTACCGAAGTTTGAAAAGGCAAATGATAATGTAGTAGAAAACTATCTCGCTGATAATGGTGATCAGAATACTTCATTCGAAAAACTGGTTCTTCTTATGCTTGGTATTGATAATACCGATAATATCATCACATCTGAAAATAGTGGTGGTGCAGATAAGACAAACTGGAAGGATATAACAGACAGAGTTATCAAGTATTACTTCTTTGATACAACTGATGAATCACAGCAGACCACTGTTGGTGATATGACACCTCAGCTATGGGAAGATTGCTATTCCGACGTTCTCAGTTCTGCCGATGCAATCGACAAAACCGTTGCGGCATTTGCCAAAAAGAACGATGCTATCAAAACTAAGATAGATGCAAAGTTGAATGAGCAGAACCTTGCAGAAGGTGTTAAGAAAAAGCTTGACACATTGTCAAAAGCATATCAGAAAGCTTTCACCGATCTTGCTCGTACAATAACAACATACATCCTTAATCCCATTGTCAAGGAAAGATGGGCTCTGTATACAACAATTATACAGAATTACAAAAATCAGCAGAGTTCTTCGGCTGCGACAACAACAAATACAGAGGGAGGTAATAATAATGCTTAAACCTATTCAGGAAACAATTACTCCAATGAGTAATATCAATACAAATACGAGCAGTACATTGGCTGAAAGTAAACAGGTAGTAAATTCTGTACAGGAAAAAGTCAATAAGCTTGTTTCCGAAGCTCCCGATCTTGTAGCTGCACTTGAAGCAGTTGGAGCAATGTATGGTATACCTGCAACGAATATCATTTCTGATGATGCTGCAACATCGGTTAGAGTTGAAGACGACACCATCATAGCTCCTCCTGTTGCTAATCCTGCTGGCCAGACAAAGGTTATCATGCAGGCGATAGGAAGTGTTCTTGATTATATCTCTCAGAGAATAGATGATAAGATCAATGACTATCAGGCAAGAAACATTGCGAATGGTCAGATGGCCGATAAGATATCAATGTTATCAAATGGCCCAAAGGGTAAATGCATTGGTATTTATAATGATGATGAGGGTGGAGAAATTCATGCATATGATTCAGGTGCAGTTGATATGCCCAATACACCCGCTGCCGTAGCAAAGGTTGCTGAACTGAGAGCATCCAACACAATACCAACATTTGATCCTTCAGCAAGTGCAAAAAGACCTGGCGATGATTATTTCAATGATGAAGATTCAGACATATCTGCAAATGTTGATATGAATGCATCTGCCGATGAAGCTGCTGATCAAGTTAATGTTCAGGCAACAAGTATTCCTGATGAAATACAGGAATCTGCATATCATGTAAATATGATAGCTAAGATGGGTGATACAACACATCTCGGTTATGATCTTCTTCAGAAACATGGTTTTGACTTTGTTAAGCCCATTGATTCAGTATATGTTGAATCTGCAACTGACACAAAGAAAAACCCCAAGAAAAAGAAGGTTATAACAAAAGAAGACATCAAATACATGAGGTTTGATAATTCAAATATTGTTAAAGCAATCAAGTTCTTCAATGACGCTCGTTCTGAACAGGATGCTGACGCAGAAAAACTTGACACAAAGAAATTCTTGAATAACCCATCATTCAAGAAGGGTGTTGAGTGTTTGAATAAACAGTTCGACTGTAATATCAACATTCGTTTCTTTGCAGATAAGTCTGGATACGAGAACGTTGCAACACGTCTCCATCGTGATATAAAGAGAAATCTCACTATATCAAAATCAAAAGGTTTCCAGCTTAATGGTCAGCCAATATCGATATATGTATTCAACAGATTCTTCGAGTCTAATAACTCTAATTCGAAGCTGTTCGGACAGACAATGGTATCGATATTCCTTCATGAGATATTCCATAACATTTCTCTTGTATTACGTGAGGAAAGTGCAAAGATGGCTATGTCTCTCGTAACAGCACTTAATGCGGCTGGTTCAACAGACGATGTTAAGAAAAAGAGAATCATCATGCAGAATTATGTTGATTCAATTGATGCTGTTTCAAATAGCAAGCTTATAGATAAGATTGCAAAGAAGAAGATGGTTAAGCAGCTCGTTGCATTGTCGATGGTTGAAGAAAAGGAAAGTGCAGCAAAGAAACTTGCTGCTAATGCAAAGAGAACTGAGAATGCTGATGCATATATAGATTCTCTTATAAAGAGATATAAGAAGTCTGTAAAGAACACTTCAAAGCCGGGTCCTGCACGGTATATCACCTGGTCACTTATTGCAGCTGCTGGTATCGTTGGTACGATTATGACAGAAGGTGCTGCACTGCCTGTAATAGTAGGCGGTGCTGGTATTGCTGGATTATTGGGAACAATGACATTATCTCTCGCATACATTGATGCAATATCAACCTATTCTTCTGCAAAACTCTATGAAGAATATTACTGTGATCTCTTTGCTTCAATGTATCAGCTTCCTATAACATTCTTCGTTGGTAGCAGTAAGGAAAAGTACACTCCAAATGAGTTCAAAACAGAGAAGCTTAATGAGCTTGCTAAACTTGAAATGGAACTCCATAAGAATGTATTTTCATCTTATCCAACACCACTCGAAAGATGTCATGCTTCTGTACGTGCAGCGAAGACTCTTCTTGCACAGAAGGATCTTGATCCGGAAATAAAGAAGTATTGCAAATGGATCGTTGATAACTTCTCAGATATTCATAAGACAAATATCAGTACTATATACAACTCAACAACATTCTCTCCTGAAGAAGCAGAAGATCTCGATAAGCATCTCAATAATCTTATATCAAAACACAATATCGTACTGACTGAATCATTCATAGAATGGTTTAATGACGACAAAGTATTTTGATGAAAGGAGGATAATAATCAATGAGTGTTTATGTTGAAAACGAAATCCTCTCATCGATTGATGATATAGGTTATTCCGTTCAGGAATCAACTATCAATGTACTTGATGCAATGATAAAAGAATATGACAAAATGTCAGATTTCTTTGAATTCTCCATATTCCAGGAAGCTGTAGTAATGGAAGGAAAAATCATGGATGAAGCTACTGGAAAGAATACTTTCGATAGTGCTTTCAAAAAGATAATTCTTTTCATACCCCGTCTTCTGGCAGGTATTGTCAAAGCTATTGCATCGGTATTCACCGACAAGTTTGATGACGACCTTGATAAGAATGCTCCGGAAGCAATCAACAACCTCAACAACGAGAATGATCCCCAGAAGCTTAATACTGCACAGGCCAATACTCAAGCAGTGTCAAATGAGAATATATCATTTGAACCTACTAAGAAACACTTCATTCTGGGTAAAAAGTTTTGGCACATCAAAAACTATATCAAGATAGTTTCTGGTGTTGGTCCCATCTTCAAGAAACTTAGGGATGGTGGTTCCAGTTATTCTACTCTTGTAAAGGAATTCAGATCAATACTTTCTGGCAAAACATCTCTTGATGAAGCACGAGTTCTCACAGCTGATGTAATGTTTGAAATGGTAAAAGACTCATCACGTGTTTCACGTGCCGTTAGTGGTATCGTCGATGAAGTCAGATTCAAACTTGAGAAACAGCTCCAGAAGGCTGTTGAGACAGGTAAAGATGCTTCTGAACAGGCTGCTATCAAGGATATGTTGGATGAGATATCCAAATATGCCGAGATATGTAGTACTGTTACAACATTCGGTGCTATCGGCGGTAAGATTGCCAAGTACATGGCTAACGGTGGACCATTCTTCGTAAGAAAAATCCTCGGTACAGCAAGAGCTAACTTCAGCCATGATCCGGAAGAAGATAAGGCACTTGCTGAAGAGAAGCGCAAAGAAAAAGAACTCAAATCAAAGATCAAGGGTTCTAAGCAGGAAACAAAACGTCTCGAACAGGACAAGAAGCGTATCGCAAAGAAGCAGAAGAAACTCACCAAACTCAAAGAACGTAATGAAGAAAGACAGGATGAACTTTCAACAGCACGTCTTGAAAGGAATCTTGCACGTGAAGAAAAGCAGGATCAGAAGGATGAATTCTGGGGTAAAGAATCTGCCGAAGTTGAAGTTCCTGATACATCCGATATTGTTGATGAGGGTCTTCGTGATGAGTTTCATGCAATAGTTACTGGTGATGATGGTGGTACTGAAGTCATTGATGGAAAGGAATATTCGAAGACATATCTTGGTTCATTGAGAGGTGGTCCTAGTACCAAATTTGGTGATGACTTGGATAAAAAGTTTCATGGATCAATTCTCTGTAGACCAATCGGTGACAAGAGAGCTATAGAGTATTGGAAGAAACACAATCAGGATGATGATTATTCCTTACTGACTAAACCTGACTATTCAAAAGAAGGAGCTGAGATCGATGGATGATAAGGAGAAAAACTTAACAACTGACTCTGTTGAACTGACACCTGAAATGGAGGAAGAACTATCCAACGGTAAAGGTGAAGAAGAGTAATATGTAACCCGACATGTCATAGCCGGGGATTTCCCGGCTATGATATTTTTATAATTGCAGAGGTGATTAAATAATGATAAGTAACGAAATACTTACAGCTATTGATGCCGTAAATACAGAGGTGGAAAATTCTTCATTCTGTGTATTGGAATCAATGGTTTCTCTATATAGTAAACAGATAGATTTCATGGATTTCTGTTCTAATGAACTCAAAGATGAATATATCATGGAGGGAACCGTACTTGACAATGTTAAGAAGGCTGGTAAGAAGGATTCCAATAAGCTCGTGACTTTCCTGATGTTTATACCAAGACTCATAAAGGAAATGTGTAAAGCTATTAGCAAAGCCTTTAGTGACTCTTCCTTAGGAAAGAAACTCAAAGAAGCTTCTAATAAGTTTGAAAAATATGCCAATGCCGAAGAAAAGAAAGCAAAGGTTAATGAGATCAACGAAAAAGAAGGCAAAGACGTTGTCTACTTTGACGAAAAGTCTGGTAAGATAAAATTCAAAAAGACCTGGAAAGATGCGTTTGGTGCAATCGCATGGTTGGCTGGAACCGGTGATCTTATATTCAACTTATTTACAAAGATCAAGGCGGAGTTTGATGTTACTAATCCTAGTAAAATAAGAACTTTCGTAGATGAATGTGATAAGATTATTCATAAAAAGAAAGAGCATTCATTATCAGAAGTCATTGATATGGGTCTTGGAGCATTGGGAGACCTCATAGGTCATATATCTGGTATTGCCGGCGGTTTAACATCAGCAGGTGTTGCTGCATCAACACTTGTTGACAAAAAGCTTAAGGAAATAAAAATCAATGGTGGTAATGAAGAAGATCATGATGTTCTTGTTTCAATCAAGGAATTATCAAACAAACTCACTATAATCAATGCTGCTGTATTTGCTGGTACAAAAATACTCAGTGTTGCAAAGAAGGTTGTTGGATATATCAATATTCCAATAAAGTTGAATGAGGAAGATGACAAATTTAAGGGCAGAGTTGTTGATAAAATATACAGTAAGGTCACCAAAACAAATCCCAAAATTCTGGATAAATATCCGCAGAATGATGATGAGAGTGATGATAAATATAAGATCAGGATCGTTCAGACTTACTATGAAGCTATCACAAAGAAGAAGCTTCCAGCAGACGCAACAGCGGATGAAATCACCGAAGCAACCGATAAGGCTTTGAATGATATCTTCAAAAATACGGAAGATGCTGTTAAAGGAGCAGACATGAAGACTTATGAGGCTGCTGTACAAAAGTATTATGACGAGAAGAAGAAACTCCATGAAGAGAATCCGACCAAGCTTGATAAAGCTATTAAAAAGATAAAAGGAAAGAAAACTCCTAAGGCGTCGTCGGATGATTCTTCGGAGGATGTGTAGTTAAAGATAAAATAACTGAAGATCCTTATCCTGATAAAAAGGATGATAATTTGAAAATCGCTTCTTTGATAATTGACATATTTAAAGGCAGACACACTCGTGAAGAAGTTCATGATATTATATCATACTATGAAAAACAGAATCCCAATTTCTTTGTTGATTATGACATAAAAAAGAAAGAAAAGCCTTGGGATAAAGAATACTTTGAAGCTTTGAAAAAACGTGCAGTAGCAGGTACATCAAGCAAACAATTCATATTACATAGTACTGATGTCATAGATTATCTGCTCAAACATAAAATTATCAAAAAGAGGGATCTTAACCATTATTATTAATAAAGGAGGAATTATTTATGGCATTCACAAACAGTTCATTGGTTAGTTTAACCAGAATTTCTCCAAACAGAAATTCGCCGAGAAACAAACCGATTACAAAGATTACTATTCACCACATGGCTGGTGTAAATAGTATCGAAACATTTGCCAATATAGTTGCTGCACCATCAAGACAGATGTCATCCAACTATGGTATCGGTAATGATGGTAGAATCGTTTTAACATGCCCTGAAAGTGACAGATCATGGTGTTCATCTTCACCAGAAAATGACCATCAGGCTATCACCATTGAGGTATCTAACTCAGATGGTGCTCCTAATTGGCCTATATCGACAGCTGCATACAATTCTCTTATCAAACTCTGTGTTGATATCTGTAAGAGAAATGGTATAAAGAAGCTTGAATTCACTGGTAATAAGAATGGTTCACTCACATTCCACTATATGTTTGCTGCAACAGCATGCCCTGGTCCTTGGATCAAAGCAAGAGCACAAGAAATATGTAATAAGGTAAATGCTCAGCTGAATGCTGCTACAACCAATCCGACTCCCGCACCCGCACATCCAACATCATCTACATCCAAAACATCTTTCAAGGTCGGCGATCTTGTAAAGATAAATGACGGTGCTAGATACTATAATGGTGGTGGTATTCCTCAGTGGGTTGTAAATGAGAAATGGTACATCTCATCTATTTCTGGAGATAGAGCCGTTCTTGGTCTCAATGAAGCTAAGAATAGAAATATTCAATCTCCTATCAAGACAAATGATATCACACTTGTAAAGGCAGTATCAACATTCCAGGAATACACCAAATCATTCAAGGCCAGTGAACCCATATATGGATCTGCAGGTGGCAGAATGGTTGGTACAATGGGAGCTACTGGCGTATACACTATCATCGATGAGAAGGTCTCCGGTAGTGCTACATTTGGAAAACTCAAATCCGGTAGAGGTTGGGTTGTCGTAAAGGGTAGTATTACACTCAAGAAAGGTGATAAGGTTAAGATCAAATCGGGACAAAACTATGTGTATGGAACAAATAAGAAGTTCACTATGTTTGTTTCGGTATACACTGTTCTTGAAGTAAATGGTGACAGAATTGTTATTTCTTCCGATGGTAAGAACGTTACAACTGCTATCAACAAGAATAATCTTCAAAAGGTGTGATATAAATGGAATTTGATTTTATTGATATTGATGCAATTGTTCTTGAATCAGCTATCAATGTTTTCGAAGCACATATGAATTATGCAAACAAGATGAATCTGATACGTGACATAAATAACAATGTTACAATACCCGAATCTTTATATAATAAATTAAATGACATGATATCAGATAAAGTTGTGATGGAAGCTAGTGTTGATACAGGTAAAACTGTATCAACACCTTCTAAATTTTTTACATACAAATGTGATTTCAAAACACATAACCCCAGTATAGCAAAATCTAATTATATATTAGCGGAATATATAATCTCCGCATTCGAGGCATCTCAACAAGCAAAGAAACAAAACAATGAACCAAATAATCCTTTAGGAGATCTACTAATCAAGAGAACTCCTCTTATGAATAGATTAATTAGTGCATTGTATAATGGCAAAATAGAGGCAGTGTATAAATTGATCAATTTATTAAAACGAGACACCCGAGGAGTATCATTTGTACAAGTTGACAAAATCTCACCTTTCAATGGTACACAAAATAGACAGGGTGAAATCACAGGAAAAGATACTTCTGTAAAGCTTAAATTTGTTCTACCTGTTAGACCATTATCAAAGATAGATTTTGAAAAATGTGAATACCTCAGTAAAATAAAAAATAAACAAAAGGAACAGAACGCTGTGAAAGCTGCTGAAGGTACAAGATCCGAAAAATTTTTATCTTTAGCTGAAGAAATTCGTGATATTCGAGCAAAGGCTCCATATGGAATGAATACAACAGATTCCGAAGCTAACAAACATCTCATTGAAGATACATGCTATACTGATAAAAAAGAAAACAGAAAAATGTCTTATCATGAATTTGCATTACATCTCATAAAAAGTACGAAAAATACTGAGGATACCAATAGAATGGTCGATTCAATAGAAAAAGATCATAATATATCATCTGACTTTTCGGTTGATGAAGGAGCTAACCATAATCATATGGTTGCTCTTGGAAAACAATTCGGCTTTATCAAGATAAAAGATGGGAATTAATCAAAAAAAAAATGGTGGGGGATTTTCCCCCACCATTTTTATTTAAAGTATTCTTTTTCATCATTTTCAGGTACTTCATCATCAGGCCAACGGCCATCTGATAAAGTACATTCGCCGAATGTATATGATTCGCCGATGTGACATGTCACATCATTGGTTGGTTTGATAAACCAACCATATGCCACGATTTGATCCGGGTGTAACATAACTCTCATTGCGGCATCCGGGTATATATCTATCTTTGCACAATCCCGCATGGGATTTGCTGACAGTCGATTATATACCTCCTGGATGGCGCTATCCAGGGAATCTACCTGGGAGATCTTTGTGAAGATCTCATAGTAGTCATCCCCTTCTTTGTTCCTTTTAAAGCACTCAAAAATCTCATAAATCATTTTCATTCCCTCTCTTCCAGATTTTTCCTTTCAGCTTACTTATTAAATTGAATGGCGCTTTGATTATTGTTATGACTAATGCCACGATTACTGTTGTGACTAATAATGGGATAAGGTACAACGTTGACACAACGTCTGCGAATATAGTGCCAGCGTTGGGAGCCTTTGCATTTGCGCCTCCTATACAGCAAAAGACTGCCAGTATTGTGACACATGCTAATGTAGTCATGATCATAATGACTCCTTTCTACTCCCATAGTGGGAGATTCATAAATGGTTTATTTTCTTATCATAGTAATAATATATATGTAGAACTTTAAAATCCTGATCGGTAGCATAGAAAATAGCCGTGATTTTTTCTTATTTTAAACGAATATATTATTCATTCGAATCGAGGATACAATAAACCAAAATCACTTATCTGATAAAACAAAAAGATGAAGGAGGAGTAATTTATATGGTTCAACAGTTAAAAGAATTGGATTATCCCGAAGGTAGTATTTTGTTTGATGTACGGTATTCACGTTCACCAGAGACATTCGAGGTAATTTATTGGAGTCCGATAACACAGCAATTGGAGGTTCAATATGAGCAACCTATTGTTGATATATGGTTTCTAAAAGAAGAATATAGAACGAACAAGTATCAAATTTCACAAGCAGAAATTGATAAGTGTTATCCTGTATATTGTAAGGTATCTGAAATACCAAAAGTAATCGCAATGAATATTGGTGGTGAATATGCCGATTTCTTTAATAAGAATTCAGCAACAATGCATCGTAGAGAATTAACAAAATTCATGTGTGAATGCCCATGGGTATTTAAAGCAGATTTCTCACCGGATGTATATTTCAGATTAAGATGGTTGCAAAAGTATGGAGATCAGATAGATGTATCCAAAGTAACATATTCATTCCTTGATATAGAGTGTGATGTTATTGATAAGACGATCGATCCTAAAGATGTCAAGGATGTAACGCAACCTGTCAATGCCGTTACATTGATATTACCGGCACAAAAGATATGTGCTGTAATGGTACTCGGACCACGTCCAAAACATAAACTGCATCCAAAGTTTCATAATCTTTTATTGAAACAAGAGGTTGAATATAATTGGATGATAAACAATCAATCAGAATTCAAGAGAATGGTCAAAGAAGATGATGATGACAACAAAAAATATCTTGCTGATTATGAAGTAAGATTACATTTCTTTGATTTCAATGATGAGATCAAATTAATCAAAACCATCTTTGATTACATCAATAAATATAGACCAATGTTCTGTTTATCATGGAATGGTAAGTTTGACCAAAACTATTTACTTCATAGAATTGAATATCTTGGTTATGATCCTAAAGACTTCTTTATTCCGGAAGGATTTAAAACCGAACAGTTGTATTATCATGAAGATAATTCTGGACAGTTCTCATTTAAGACATCATCAGACTGGTTCTATACATCAACATATACGGTTTACATATGTCAACTGAGACTGTTCGCGATGATTCGTAAATCACAACAGGAAAGACGAAGTTATTCTCTATCTTCTGTTGGTAAAGATGTTGCTAAAATCGATAAGTTGACACAAACAAAATCAGGAACGTTTAGACAATTCGCATATACAGACTTTATTAAGTTTATCTTGTATAATGTTCGTGACGTTGTTGTACAACTTGCAATCGAATTAAAGTCTAATGACTGTCAATCTCTTGTGGGTCGTTCTTATATGTTTGCAACACAGTATGCAAAATGTTTTAAGGAAACCCATATCGTTAGAAATATCAGAGAATTCATTTTCGAAGATGAAGGATTTGTTCAGGCAAATACACTTCTGATAGATCCTAATATTGATCCCGCTTTCAAAGGTGCATTTGTCGCACCCCCAGAACATAATAAACCAACTGGTTTAATATTGAATGGAAAGAGATTGAACTTAATAATGTATGGTGTCCTGGATGCTGATGCAGCATCATATTATCCATCAACTAAAATGGGTATGAATATGGACCCAATGTCATTGTTGTATAAATGTAATATAAACAATGAAGTGTTCCAGAATGGAATGTGCAATAACACATCATTCAACCAAGCATATATTTGGCATGATTCCAAGAATAGACCTCATGCTGAAGATATGACTGGACCATTGATGAATACTTATAAAAATAAGAATGAGTTTTCATTGATGTCTAACTGGTTTAACGAACCTACTGTATCCGAAGTATTTGAATATCTCGATATGCAGTTTGGTGTTAATAATTAATGGAGGTAAAACGAAATGGAAAAACTATATGGAGATACAAATATCCCCAACGTCGATATTGGACCATTAGCAAAACAATACATGTGCCTGTATGGAGTTAATGTCAATCTCCAAAGAGCAATACCACAAATTCAGGATGGATTAAAACCGGTACAACGTAGAATGTTATATCAGCTTTATACCATTTATGGAAAGAAACATGTTCGTATCTCTGTGCTCATGGGAGACTTGCTGAAATTACATCCTCATGGCGACCAAGGCCTTGGTGATACTATTGCAAGATTATGTCAAACATTCTCAAACAATATTCCACTCATAGAGACTGAAGGTAATGCAGGTACTCTTGCTGGTGGCGATGATGCAGCTGCTGCAAGATATCTTGATATTACTTTATCAGACTTTTCAGCAAAGGCATTGTTCGATGAGTTTGACGGAAAAGTATCGATGAAGCCATCATATGATGACTCTGCGGTTGAGCCGATATGTCTTCCTGCCAGATTCCCAATCATTCTGTTGAATGGTACTGCAGGCATAGGATATACTTTATCATCAGACATTCCTCCTTATAACATTAATGAGGTTGCTGATGCAACTATCAAGTTATTGAAGAATCCTGATGCAAAGATTAAACTTGTCCCTGATCTTCCAACCGGATGTGATATAATAGTCGTTGCAGATAATAGATTTGTAATGCAATCTTCATTCGAGATTGATATGGTTAATTATGTAATCACAATAACAAACACACCATATATGCAATTCATCGAAAAGCTTGATACACAATTGCGTATTCTGCAGGATGGACCAAATAGAATCAATGAGATTCTGACATTTGATCAGGAACAGGAGAGATTGGAGGACGGTCTCAGATATGTCATCAGGTGTAAACAGTGTAATCTTTATAAGGTACTTGAGACACTGTTTAAACGTATACCTGGATTCAGAGTTGGATTTACAACAACAAACATGGTAGTTGTAGATAACGATTTCCGTACAAAAGAATTTAATCCACGGCAGATTCTGAGATCATGGATAGATTTCAGACTTGCGTACAAACGTGGATGGTTCTTGAGAGAGCTTGTTGAAAAGTCTGCTCGATATGATATGCTGTCAGGTAAACTGTTTATGTTATCACCTGAAAATCTTGATAGAACAATTCGTGTATTCAAAAGATCGGCTGATGAAGATGCTATTATATCCAACCTCGTAAAGGAGTATAAAGGTAAAGTAACATCATCACAGGCAAACTTTGTTAAGAATCTCAGATTGTCACAGTTAAACATGTCCGAGTATAAATCAACTGAGAAGAAGATCAGTGATCTGAAGGATGAGATAGATTACATTCATGAGAATGTTGCTGATCCAGAAAAGATTCGTGATGTTGTAATTAATGAAATAAAAGAGATAAAGGAAAAGTATGGTTTCCCGAGACGCAGTAAGATACTCAATTCACAGACCAATGACGGTTCCAACATCAGTATCGTTCAGATACTTACTGATGGTTCAATTATGTTTTCAGAAACAGAAGATCCCGAACACATGTCTTCTGACATTGTACCCATATCCGGTAATGAGGTTTGTCTTATCGATGATAAGGGAAGATTCATCAAGGTTAATCTTGATAAAGTTCCACATGGTAAGCCATTAACACTCACATCTATTGGTAAAACAATGATGGGTGATTGTGTTGCTGCAGTATCCAATCAGATAAACAACATAGTTATGCTTACCAACAAAGGTCGTATCAAATATATGCCAATAGATAAGATACCTTCTAATGCAACCAGAAAACCTCTCATTCCAACATCAAGTGATGAAAAGATCGTTTCGATATTAGAAGTACCCGATACATCCCACGCAGATATTCTCATCTATACAAGTGATGGTATGGGTAAGCGTATATCAACATCTGATCTTAACAAAGTAAACTCGGTTGATGCAGCAGGACAGTTCATAATCAAAACCGATTGTGAAGTTCGTGGAATGTTCTGTATCAATTCAAACAAACCATACTTGGTATATGTTACAAGACTGGGCCGTCTTAGACTTAATCATTCTAAGTATCTATCAACAGTTAAGAAGTTTGCTGATCCTAAACCGATTATCAAACTTTCTCAACAGGATGATCTGATAGCAGTGTTCTGTGTAGACAATGATCAGTCGGTTACATTGTACCATGCTGATTCGAGAATCTCAACTGTTCACATTAATACATTACAGCCGACAACAATGGCAGTTGAACCAACACGTCCAAAACATGTTCCTGGTTGTAAGTGTATCAGAGCGACTTTGTCATAACCTTATTCAAAATACATAGGGCGGATTATCCGCCCTATGTAAATATATATTATTTATTTGAATCAGATACATCTTACTATTATAAAAAAAAAGGAGGTAATCCCAATGGGAAAAGTAAAAATATTTGATTTCACAACTCTTCGTAAGCAGTTGGAAAACATTATATGTGATGAAATATATAAAGTATTCTCATCATATCCCGACATTTTTACAGAAAAATATAAGGATATATTTTCTGTAAGTTTTACAAACACTACAATTCTTTTTGTTGAAGATGAGTTGTTTCCTTCTGAAAGGAAAACATTCTCAAGAAAGTTCATCGTTAATATGTACAATGATTCAGCATATGAAAGAAACTCTACTCCAATGATAGCACATATGTATGGTAATGTGGATAAGAAAAAGAATCTGAAGATATCGAAATTACTGATAAGAGTAAATACAGATATACTCGTTGAAGAAGCATTATCCAATATGTGGGACATCGATAATTGGATCGAGATTTTTCTGAAACAAGAAGCTCGTCATGAAGCCGGTCATATAATCGACTATATATCATATGATGGTAAAAAAGACAGTCTCTTCATTAAAAATGATAAGAAGAATAAGAAAGAAAAAGAAGCATGGAGGGAATGGTGGAAAGCAACAGTAGGTGATCCCCCAAGAACGCTCACAGATGACGAAGAACGTCTTCGTTTGGAAAAATACTTCAATATACCAAATGAAAGTATAGCTGACATGTATGGTAAAGTTGATAGAGCTAAATCAATAGACTATCAGTTCAAAAATCACAAACGCAGAATAGATGTTGTGATAAGAACTCATGTCCGCAAAGATAAAACCAAAAAGGAGTCGAAAAATGAATAAGACAAAGTTATTCGATATTGGGTCATTCAAAACCCAGCTTATTAAGATATTCGAGGATGAGGTTCTCAAAACACTCAATTCCCATCCTGAAATATTCAAAAAGAAATACCATGATATGGTTGTAATAAAAGTATCCCATTCAACAATTCTTTTTGTTGAAGATGAATTATTCAAGCCAAACAAAGACAAGAAGTCCTTCTCACGTCAGTTCATCGTTAATACATACAATGATGGTATTGTGAAAAGAAACAGCAGACCATGTTATGCAACATTTGCTGCAAAGACCGATGATAAAGGATGTATTCAAATAAAGAAATTAATTGTTAAGATTAATATGGATCTCTTCATTGAGAATGCATTATATCATATATGGGATTTTGATAACTATATCGACATAAACATACGTAATACAGCAAGGCACGAGGCCGGGCATCTCCTTTATTACATGCAGACATATGATGGGATGAATTATGAAAAATATAAACAGTCCCGTGAGAAGGTTTCTAAAGAACGTGATGAGTTCTATACTTGGGTAAAAAGTGTTACTGATGATGGAAGAAAGCACATGTCAAAGGAGCTTGAAACAGAGAGATATCATAAATACTTCAATATCTCTGTTGAAGCGATAGCTGACAAACTGGGCAATGTTGATAGAGAGAAGTGTATCGAATACAATGTCAATACATCATCACTATCTGCAGACATCGTCATAAAGACTAAACGTGTTTTCAATCCATTCGAGAAAACAGACGATAGTTCAAAGTAATACATAATACTGAAGTTAAGGGTGATATTAAAATGTCTGATATAAAACATAATACACATGATATAGGGGTATCGGTAAATGATAACGATACAATGTTATATGATATTTATTCTAATATAAGCAGACAATCTTTGGGGGAAATAAGTTTAACGTATGATCAATATTTGATATTGACACGTGCTTTTCAGCATAGGGGAATACTACATCAAGATCTTGCGTTACTTGTAAAATCTGGACATATCGACAGGAGGGACAATGATGGAAAATAAACATATCAGTAGAAATATCGCCGGATTAAGTACGATACATGAATTCTGCGATAAGTACCATCTTTCAAAAGAAAGTAATGGTGAATTAAAAGACATAACTGAAAATGTATTAGTAACATTACTACTACAAAATGAATTCAAACGTCCTCCTGAACAGGATAATTATAAAAAGATTCGTGTTTGTTATGATGGATCTGTAGTTGCAGTCGGTTATTTCAATGACGAACAAATTAATGACATTAAGAACTTCAACCATATTAGAGTTGAATTTATATAAAAGGAGATGATGCTCTAATGGCATCAACAACATGTTTTGTAGTTACTGTTAGAGCTACATCAATAACAATATCAAATGGAGAAGAAGCATCGTATCTGTTATCAACACTGATTGATATGTTAACTTATGAGGATGAGTTTGCTGAAGATACAAAGACTTTGGGTTTTATGTATGATAAAGAAACAGATACGTTGTTTCTCCATAAAGGTGTTGACATAGAATATCTTCAAAAGTGTTTGGGTAACATAAAGGTTGTATATGATTTATATCATCCTTTCAAACCAATGAAATTTGAATATGAGGAGATCATTCCACCTCGTAATGAAGAACAGGTCGATGTTATAGACTTTATTACTGGTGCTGGATACCACAACAACGCTGATCAATCACAATTATTTTTAGTTAAGTCAGGTGGTTTTGGCAAAATGGAACCCTATTCAAGGAAGATTCCTGCAGTTACAACACATATGAAGAAGTCAACGGTCTTGCAGGCTGGTAGATATGTTGATATAGAGCATGAAGATTGTGGTAGTGGATACATAAGAATGGGTGATCTAAAGATTGGTGACTATGTATTTGATAAACATGGTAAACCGACCCAGGTCATAGGTATATTTGAACATGGAGAACAAAATATCTATGAATTGACATTTGAGGATGGTAGAATTGCACAATGTGGTTTGGACCATTTATGGGCAGTATATATCGATGACAAAATAAAGTATTCTGTTTATGATACTAAGGAATTGATCGATCTTATAAACACTCATGAATTGTATATCCCGATATGTGAACCCGTTCAATATAAGAAGAAACCTTATGTTGCTGCTTGTTTCGGTCCACATATAACACCAACTCTCGATTCATTATATGGCACATATGTAAATTCATCACCAGAACAAATGCATGACTTTCTGAGAATGAAAGGATTCATTGGTACATGTGGGTGTGTGCATGTTGACCTAATAGATGATGAGGAAACCAATTTCTACATAAATGAAGTAGCTTTACCAATATTATATGCGATGGGTTATTCAGCGTATTATAATAAAGAAGATAAAGGGCTCTATTATGAGAAAAAAGAAAAACTTAGAATAGTAGACATCAAGTATTCTCATGTAGAAAAAGCCAGATGTATTAAGGTTGATAATCCAGACCACCTTTATCTTACAGAGAACTTCATAGTTACACATAACACCTTCTGTTCAGGTGTCGGACTGTGTAAGCTTAAGATGAAGACTCTCATTATTATGCATAGAGATGCATTGAGAAGACAATGGTTCAATTCATTGTTCAATATGAATGGTCTTACTACAAAAGAAGTACATGAGATAACTTCTACGGAAGAGCTTGAAGCAATTGCAAAAGGTAAACTGAAATTAGATTATGATGTTTATTTAATGACACATGCAACATTTCGAGCAAGTCTTGTTAGAATACAAAAGATGACTGATGTTATGAATATAACAAAGAACTTGGGTATTGGTTTAAAAATAATTGATGAAGCACATCTTGAATTCAGAGATACATTAATAATGGATTTCTGTTTCAATGTTAAACGCAATCTTTATCTAACCGCAACAGCAGGTAGATCCGGTAAAGATGAGAACAGCATATTCAAACATGTATTTTCAAATGCTGTTTTCTATAAGCCATCAGCATTACTTACTGATGATGCACCAAAGAGGTGGGTCAACTACAGCACTGTTGAAGTCAATACACACTGTAAACCAAACATATATAAATATAGGGTTGCTGGTGGAAAAGGAATGAATCCTGCATCATATGGAAAATGGGTTATTCAGTATGACAAAAAGCACATACATTTCAAATGTATTGAAGAACTCGTTAAGACAGCATATGAAAAAGATCAATATGCAAAGATACTCATATTTTTACCATTGATAGATCTATGTGAAGACTGTGTTTATTATTTGAAAACACATCTCGATAGAGACCGGGATTTTCAATATGATCTCGATATTAGAACGATTTGTTCAAAGAATTCCAAGAAGGACAACGAATATGCTAAACGAAGTGATATCATTGTGACAACAATTCAGTCATGTGGAACCGGTACTGATATAAAAGGTATCACAACAATTATAGCAGCATCACCATTCTGCAGTAAAATAACTGCTCAACAGACATTCTGGAGAATTCGTTATATGGGAAAAATAGGAGACTATTATGATATATTCGATTCTTCAGTTCCGATGGATAGATTTTGGCTTAAGAGTCGTTATAAGACATTTAAGCACATGGCCCTCAATATAAAACATATTGTGTGGTCTGAAGATGAAGAAGAAAAGTGAAAAAAATAAGCCCGCGGTTATGCGGGCTTATTTTTTATCTATAGTCATTGGTCTCACTCCTTTTTCGGAATAGATTTGTCGTCACAATCCTTAAACCAGTAAAATCATAGGGATAGTTACCCCGCGGTCTATTACTCCGATCGTCACCAGATAGACCTTCCAATATATTCAAACTCCCATTTGTCTTATGGTCGTTTGATGATACTGGACAATCGCTGTTCTTTAACGAGGTTCAGCTTCCTCAACAAATGTGCATCGCAATAATCACCTTTTCCTTTCTTATAAATCGAAGAGCTCTACCAGTTTCTGACAATCTCGGCGAGCTCCACCGATCTTGCCATTCCAATGTGTCTTCCGACCCTTACCGATGAATTCAGCAAAGGAATTCTCTGCCTGACTCAACGGTGTATGGAAACAGATGTCATATCTGTTTCCATCTTCATCCTTGTACTGGAAGTATGTCAGAACGGAAGGGTATCCGTTCTGATCATCTTCCTTGTTTACATAAAAATTCCACCCACAAGGCTTGCATGTTGATATTCTTTTTAATGCCAAAGCGATATACTTATTCTTGGCATAGTATCCAGTATACTGGGTAAATCGATCAGACATCTTCATGTTCAATATACCCAAGCCCTTGCCGGCGTCAGAGGCGTCCTGTGCAAGGACAACCATCTTTGCAATGTATCTAGCGTCCTTTCTCATACAGGACACCTCCTTTCTTTAATCGTCGATGGCCTTTTCAAATTCAGCCATCATTATTGCTTCTTCTACAGAAGAAGCTTCAACGTGATATACATAAATATCATCGTTGACATTTGTTACCGGACCATCATAGTTCGGATCGTCTTCTTCAACGATAAACTTATTCAGCTCATCGTCATATGTACAGCGATACTTCATACCTCGATGTCATCTCCTTCTTTGATTGTTTCGTAGAACTCCTTCATGAACTCGACGTGTTTTTTGAGTTCTTCATTAATTGCTCCATTTAAATTCTCGCTAAAGAACTCGTCATAATGGATAATCTTCTTGTTATTGTGTGAATCGAATATTGAGATATCTATGATGATACTACCTACGGAACTGTTGTAATTGTATACCAATCGGTCTGGTGTGGCGGCAACCGACCACCTGTCCGCGTCTCGTTTACAGGTCACCATATGGATACCGGGAGGTGACCAAAGATCGGGTATAGACCCGTCATATGCAAATCTAAATTTCTTAACCTGATTCATTGCATCCCGGAAGAAATCATCAGGATTTGCAAGCTTTGCGAATCTCATATTCATAACGTCCTCACTTTCTCCTTCAATAATGAAGGTGTAAATGGTTTATTTTTTATCATAGTAATAATATATATGTAGAAAGTTAAAATAATAACCGGTAGCATAGAAAAATTTTTCTAATATTCCATAAATATATTATTAATATGCACGATAGAACAATATTGTGCAAAAAGAAATGAAAGGAATATGAAAACATGAAATTCAAAACATTGACAAGATTGATGACATCTGTAATGATGTTGTCTACATTAAACTCGCTTGTTGCAACCATGATTATTATGTACGCTTATGGAGCATTCGTGGATTTCGTTGAGGCTCCATTTGCAATAATATTCGCTGGTGTGATTGCGTTATTGGTAACGATATCAATATCGTATGTCTTTTGCAACACTTTAATCAACGCTTATAAAGCTTCCCAAAAAGAAAAACGAAGGAAAAGATAATGGGCGGGAAACCCGCCCACAAAACTTAATCTTCAGAAACTACAATATCCCCATAATCTTCAAAACCCGGTACCGGTCGACATTTTGGGAACTTTATATCGGGCTTCAATTTACGAAGCTCACATTCGAGCCATGTTCTGTAAGCGTTATTATCAACAATGATCCAGTTCATAAGTTGGTTGACGCGATTGTTTAATGAATTTATTTGCTCGGTTAATTCTTTTATCTTATCTTCATTTTGATTCGTCATTTCCTCAATTTTCTTACGATACTTCTCTGATTCTTCAGCGTGACGTTCAGTAAGTTCTTTTAGTTGAGAGGTGATGTATTCATTTGATTTACGCTCAGATTCTTTTTGAGCATCTATCGCCTGTTGTTCTGTGAGTTGTGCTTCGGCTTTATACTTTCTAAAGCTCAATAATGCTATGATGATTGATGCCAGTCCACCGGATCCCAATACGGCACTGATAATCATAGCTATTACTTCGGCTTTGTTCATCTTATAAAACTCCTTTCATTGTGATGTAATACTGTGTGTTCTCGGATCCACGCAATATTTACATTCGAGTTTGGAAAATAAAAACATGATCAGAACAACAATAAGATATGGTGGAAAGATGGCGTAAGCTATCAGTTAAGTACACCAATTAATCCTCCAAAGTGTGTATGTAAATTTACGAAATGAAAAACAAAAATGACAAGAAAGGTCCTAATGGTCCAAGTATGAGGTAAATTTTAATAGAAGTTACAATGCCTCATATGTAAACAGCAAAGATCCAATTGAAAGGAATGTTTTAAAATGAGTAAATTAAACATCAACAAGGAGACAATTATCAATAAGCTTAGGAATGCTAAGCGTTATATTGGTATAACCGCAGGAATCCTCTTCGCAGTAGGTTGTTCTACTGGTGTTGTTGCATATTATTCTAATATGCATAATGATAACTTCCCAAATGAAGTTATTGAGGAGGAGGTTGTATCCGAGACTACGACAAGTTCTGCGGAAACTGTTGTTACAACAACGACAACTGGAGCTACAACAACAAAGGGAAAAGTAACAACGACCTTGTTGACGACACTTAACACTACAACAACAGCAGGTACGGCATCGATTGTATCACCGGCAATCGTAACTACTACAACTTCAATTGCCAATAAAGAGCCTAAGAGAGCTCCTAAGGTAGAGAAGGCTGTTGAATCAACAACAACCAAGCAGACTACTACTGTGATTGAGTCTACCACAACAAAGGCATCTTCAGTGGAAGATGTTACTGATGAAACTGTGACAACGACTGTTACAGAGACATCAGCCGAAGAGACTACAACAACTACTTCAGAACCAGAAGTACAGAACAGAGAGTATGTTGTGTATAAACCAAGTACACATTATGTACACAGGAATACATGTCGTTGGTTCAATGATGAGTGTTATGAAATTCATAGTACAGAAGGTTTAGAGTGTAGATACTGCACTGAATGCAATCCTGATATAGAGATTGTAACAGCATATCAAATACCTACTCCGACTTTGACATCATTACAGTATATCACAGATGAAGAGCGTATTTATTTGTGCAATACAGTTGCTCAGGAATACGGCTCTGATTGGGTATCTCTGTATGATAAAGCTTGTGTAGTTGCAACAGTAATGAACCGCGTTTATGATGGTGGCTGGACAAATGGTCTGCCGAGCACAGTGTACAATGTGTTGACAGCACCATATCAGTACAACCCTGCATATGCAGTTCCATATTACAGAAGCAATGTTACACAGAGCTGTATAGATGCTGTCGAATACTATTTCGAGCATCAGGGCGACTTCCCTCACTATACATCATTCTGGGGTGACGGTCGTTACAATTATTTCCGTTAACCAATAAAAACAAATAAGGTGGAGGATTAAATGAAAAAGAAGGTAAGAATAAAAGAAGTGGTAATAAAAGAGCAGATAAGCAACGGCATATCGAACAAGATAGTCGAAGCAACTGCAGAAGATGGCAAATCCATTAAGTTGTCTCGCACCGAAAGACAAATATTAATGGGATATAAAAATCCAGATTATCTGGAATCGATCAAAAAGGGATTTTCTAATCCCGACATACTCTCCAAAGACTTCAAGGTCTATAAGAATGGGGAGTTGAAATTTTACATACACTAAAAACAATTGAACAGAGATAACCGGGGCATTACGCCCCGGCAATATCTCATTCATTATTCATTTTCACTGTAATCCATATCAGTTTCTTTTTCTTCTTCGGGCAAAGACTCTGATTCATCCATGTCAGTTGTATCCGTTTTTATACTCTCCAGGAATTCTCCTAAAACGGACATTGCTGTGTTGACACTATTCTGAGTTTCATACTCTTTGTCTTTTTTGTTGAGCTGTTTACCAACCTGATTGATACCGGTTGCTGCAGCACCAGCTGATAGACCTATGAAGATAGCTTCTATCAGATTTGACCCCATTTCTACATTTGGTGTATAGAAACCACAGATGCCAAGAGTGACACCAAACACTATAGAGAATATGGGCAGCGCTCTACTGATGTCTTTCTTGAAACAGAACTTGCCTATATAACGTGTAATAGAGACAAGTAATGTAACAAAACTACTGATGGTGATAATTGAGAATTCTAACATTTTAAAAAACTCCTTTCAAATACATATATATTTTACATGATGACCTAACAGATCATTACAAATTTGTGGAGGTGACAAATTATGTGTATCCTATATGAACAACCTGATCCTTTGGATAAAAGGAAACCTTCTGATGACAGTATTGAGATAACGGAAGATGAACAGGTATCTGATGATGATACAAAACAAACCATTGATGATATTCTAAAACGAATATCTTCATATAGAAAAAGTAAATCTTTTAATGGAGGTAAAAACAATGGCAGAGCACAAAGAACTCTTCGATCAGATAATCGGAGAAGAAACCACAAACGACGTTCCGGTGGACGGAAGCATTCAGGAAAGGGTTGATGCAGGGTGTATACCAATACATTCGTGTACTGGTGCAATATACACAATAGACCCTTTTGATCCTGGTAATGCAGAATTGTTCTCGGGTGAGAATCGTCTTAAGAACATTTCAGGATTTTCTGAAATGGAAACATCTCTTATCAATGCAATGAGGAATCTTCTCATAATAAACGAATTCCCTGTTGAAGAGAGAGATAAATATATCGATATGCTCGATAAGGAATTCATGGAAAGACTCACTGCTTATGGTATGAAGCCAAACTATACTGAGATCAATCCGACCCTGAGCACACTCGAAAAGGTAAAGTTTATGGCATTCGACTTATTGTCATTTACCAAGACAATAAACCACTTCTTGGTTTCTATGTCAATGCAGTCAATGTTTACATTACCGGAGACATTCATGACGGAAGATGTATTTGGTAAGGATGAAGTTCCTGTTCCTGATGCAAATGAGGATTCTCCTGAAAATAAGAGCTACAAGGTATATGGACATATCCAACCTGACAACACCGTCACAATCATTAACATTATTGAAGAAGATGCTGATCCATCAGAATATCTGATTGTTAATGATGAAGATGATGATGAGCTCGATGGAGTTATATCATTACATACAATTGCAAAATCAGAGGCAGACGCTGCAAGAGATGCTCAGATAGTATTCAACGGATACATCAGAGATATGATCGAAACAACATCAGAACGCGAACTGAGAATTGCTGATGAGATGTCAGCACCATCAGGTTTGCTTGAAAATTAAGGAGGAAGAAATGAAAAGTTATATATTTCATCACAATGATGATGACGGTAGATGTGCTGCTTTCTTGGTAAAGCAGTATCTCATTAGCCCAATGGAACAGCTTACACCTGAGAGCTTTATCGAGTACAATTATCAGGGAAACCTCGATAAGAGATATCCTGATTTCCAGGAAGGTGATATAGTCTACATAGTGGATTTATCACTTGATCCTGCAACACTTGATCTTATTCGTACATGTGAAGATAACCGTGTATATGTATTACATATTGATCATCACCATACAGGAATAGAAACTTATAATACATATAAGTCAGAGCTCGATTCTTATAAGTATTATAGATGCTTCATGAGAGAAGGTATATCTGGAACGATGCTCACGTGGATCTATGCAAATGTTTTCAATTATGAAGACCAGCTTGAACCAATGAATGCAAAGTTTGATTTTGATGATGATGATCTCAGAAACACATGCTGTCGTGTCAATGATGCAGGACAGCCGATATCCAAATACAACAAACTTATCGTGAGTGATAAGAGTGTTGAACGTATTCCCGATGTCGTAAGAATGATCGATGACAATGATATATGGAAGCATAAGATCCCTGACACAAAGTTCTTCACAGCAGGTTTTCAGCTCGTAAAGGATAAACATCCGTTAAATCAAATATGGGTTGAATTACTTGATGAAGGTGATGTCCGTCAGAAGAATGATGTTCTGACAACCATGTTGACCAATGGTGTTACTGTAGTGAATTACAGAAATTCAATTGATTCCAGGAATCTTAATAATGGATTCTTTGGTAACGTCAATGGTACACAGGTAGCATTCCTCAATTGTATGGAAGGAAATTCATCAATCTTCCAGGAAGTATATGATCACTGCGATGCTGTATGTAAGTTCAGTTTTGATGGTGTCAAATATAGTTACACATTCTACTCCAAGGAAAATGGTGGAGCTGATGTGTCAGAACTGATCAAATGGTTGGAGAAGAAATTCGAGACTTCATGCGGATTTATATCCGGTGGAGGACATGTTCATGCAGCAGGTTGTCAGTTCAAGCGTAATATCATTGATCAGCTTATAATTGACAAAGCTGGTTATGTTCAGAAACGTAAAGACATCAAGATTGATGTACTTGTTGCTGCTGAACAGAAAGCTATTGCTGAACGTGAAAGACAGCTCCGTGAAGAACAGGAGAAAGTAGCTGCTCTTCGTGCTAAATATAAAGCACAGATGGAAGACGAAGAAGATTATGGTTTTTAATTATATGGGGGCATAATGCCCCCATATTTTTTTTTAACTTTTTATGATTTGTTCAAGTGGTGTTGTTGTTGGTTGTTTACCATTTAACGTCTGTGCAAGACCTTTGTTCATACCTGTTGAGATATCCTCAAACAGAATTGCTTGTAGAACACCTGACTGTTGAACTGCTTCACGATAACGTTGTTTTTCATAACCCATTGGATTGGCTTCACCTTTACCATATACTGACGCAAAGGATTTATCACCATGACGGCATACTCTTCGTGCCAATAACTCATATGTTATTGCAGGACCAGTAAGATCAACTCCATTGATTTCCAGACATCTGAACATAAGTTCTGTCATGAGGTTATATGGAACCTGTGGTGATTTTGAATATAGATATATCTGGTTTATAAAATATTCTACATTTACAGCAGTCTTTTGGATGGCCAACGCACATATTTCTGATCCTGCTTCATATGTTACAATGTAACTATCAGGATCTTCTTGCACGTCGTCATATATATTGAAATTCAATACAGCAGGAACAATCATCATTGTTGATAATATTTCATTATCATCCTTATCATAGAACTTGACGGGGAATATTCCCATGCATGATATGTTTGTTGGTTCTTTAACAAATCCATCAAGTTCTTCCAATAGACGTGGTATAAACAATTTGAGTTTAACCTTGTTTGTTAGTATACCATTATTGATTGTATACAGTGAAGATGATCCTTCTTTATCTAAGAAGATATATTCCTTGGGAATGATACCCGCGTTCTGTGACAGGTCATGTTTTGATTTGAGTTTGATGTTCAGCAGTTTCTGTGTGATCTGTGTAACAAGCAAACCTACATTTTTAACACCGAGGTTATGGAATACAGTACCTGCACACTTTCCGCAGATAGCATCTCTTTCGCAGCACTGAGGAGAATACAGCTGTACTGTTTTACCAACATAATTTTGAATATTATGAAGATCAGTCAGAACCTTTTTACCATTGTCATTTATATATCTGAATAGAACATATTTAGTATTCTTCGGTGTTATTGTGAGTGGAATTGTTTGTGTTGTTCCACAATCAGAATTGGGGTTCGGATCAATGTGTTCTGATTGCAACAGTGCAAGTATTATTTTAGCCATATAACCTGCATCGGCTGTACCAACTGCAGAAGGATATGCTGCGGCCAACACAGAGTTTGCAAAAGGTGTTATATCTTTTTTGGTTATACCATTCATCAATGAATTCTCAACGACGTTGTATCGTTTTGTACCTTCATTGAAAACAGATCCTCTCATAACGTTGATAGTCTTATAGTTATTATCAAGATTACCATCGCCTGATCTATACAGATCATATCCAGGATCATTCTTTAGATTTTCACGAACCATTCCCATGAGTTCCTTTTCAATCTTATTAACTGTCATCGTCTGAGTAACAGGATTGGTTGAATTTAACTCATTCTCATACTGCTTGAACAATTCGGCTTTACGTTGATTAACATTGTTCATTGGCCTGATTAGTGATGGTGATATTGCGACCGCTAAGAAAGCTGCACACCAGAAACCCAATCTATCACGAGAATCAATATAATCACCCATCTGTTGCATAGTAATTATGTTTTGAATTGTCAGGTTATTAACTTCTGAAGTTAACTTTTCGAGGCCCTTTTTATCTATTGGATTATTCCAATAACCAAGATGTTGTATTATGCCGGTTCTTTCAAGGATGTACCTGTTGAAGAGCAACATTCCCACAGTGGTTGATATTGATCCATCAACCCATTCATATTCTTCTTTCTTTAAAGATATGACTTCGGTTGGTACAAAAGGTGGATCATGAAATTGTCCAGTTTCTCTATCATGATAACCGGCAAACATGTTCTCGATAAATGTCTTTCCGATATCTTTTATATCAGCCTTCAATACCTTGTCTTTAGCTATAGAAGCCATTGTATCATCTCCTTATTATTAACTATTTTCAAATATATATTATTAATATGACAAGAGAAACGAAACGAGCGTTCATGACAATATAAGCAACTGCTCATGCCTCAACTCAACTCCAACCTTGTCAGTGTTTTGTTTAACAGGAGGTGAAATAGGATTAAACAACTATGCTGACCAAGATTATTTGTCAATACGCTGACGATGAGAATGATGCTACCAACACGACATGTTGGAGCTCTCTCAAGCCTGTTGACGAGATGGACATGGACGACATGGAGAAAATCTTCAATGAGTACATGTAATCATAACTCTTGTCTATCTATCACACCCGGGGTATGTTGAAAAACATACCCCACAATCATTTTTCAGAGAAAAAAGAGGAGGAAAGAAATGAAAAATTTTAGCTCAGCAATAAAAATGAAGGGTCTTGTTGATTCCCTTCATGAATCAATCAAGGGAATAAACGTATCCGACATAGGGGCATTATTCCCAGTCCTCTCAGCCGAATACGCAAAAGCATTCATAAATGTAAGAGCGTTATTTACAGAAGAGGAACTTCCAGCTCCCATGGCTGAAGAAACCAAAGCGGAAACAGAGAATAATAATGCCATAGCAAATACTACTACTACAGAAACAGCATCAAATCCATGGGTCACTGTAAACCCAACGGCGAAGTGGAGAAAGTACGATGGCACACAGCAGTACCGTATGTTCAAAGGATTTATGATATCCAGCGAAGGTGACATATGGGATATCGAAAAGGAATGCCTTGTGTACCCCACATGGATTGCCGGGGATATGAGGTTGAAGATTCCCAAGTCGTACTACTACAAGAACACATATCCTGAATCAGCGGCAGACCCGGTAATAAGGGTCGCTGTAATGGTGACAAAGGCTTTCGGTATACGTTCTGAAAGCACCATCGAAAACCCCATCCACTGCACAATCAAATTCATCGACGGCGACAGAAGAAATTTCAAACCGCGAAATCTTCGTTGGGTTCGAGATGATCTTGATCCGTCTTCA